>Ga0335074_10004264_pt1 | contig 19666 bp, 17 predicted proteins | sample Lox_Sample_23_FD_206715 | JGI IMG/M metagenome (GOLD analysis project Ga0335074, IMG submission 206715) | Soil microbial communities from Loxahatchee National Wildlife Refuge, Florida, United States - Lox_Sample_2.3 | ecosystem: Environmental > Terrestrial > Soil > Wetlands | place: USA... | reverse complement strand
CAGCGCTGGATCATCGAACGTGATTATCAGGAACTCAAACAGGAACTCGGTCTGGGACATTTCGAAGGACGCGGCTGGCGCGGTTTTCATCACCATGCAACGCTCTCTATCGCAGCCTACGGCTTCCGGGTGCGGGAGCGGTGCCTTTTTCCCCCTCCGCCAGCTTCGCCGCCCATGCGGGCAGCGAACCTCCGTCTTCGCTTACCCCATGTGCAAAGCGGCTACGCGCCCCGCGGCTCTGCCGGTGCGAACCGAACGGCATAATCCCTGCTCGCTCGCCACCGTGCGCCGCCAGATCGCAACCCACCTGGCCCGCTCCCTGCCCAGATGTCCCTGTTGTCTGAGAGACTTCTTATAACACAGTAGTACTAGAGAGCCAGGGGATTGACGGGACGAGGCTGTTTCTCGAACAGCTTCATGGCTGAGGCCTTTTAGGCGAAGAACAACCCGCAAATGAGGCCCCTTTCAGCTAAATTAGTAGCGAAAGCGAGGAGATGAAATGGCGGCCCGTGCTTTCATAGCACTTCCTGATTACCGGGAATATTCGATGCAAGAAATGAAACGGCGTGCGGCGGAGTTTCAGGCCGAAATGCGCCGTCGGCGCACAGTCCGAGAGTTTTCCGACCGCCATGTTCCGAGAGAGATCATTGAAGATTGCCTCCGCGCAGCTGGCACAGCTCCTAGCGGCGCCAACATGCAGCCGTGGCACTTTGTTGTCGTAAGTGACCCGGCAGTCAAGAAGAAGATTCGCGATGCTGCCGAGAAGGAAGAGCGCGAGTTCTACCGTCACAAAGCGCCGCAGGAGTGGCTGGACGCGCTCGCGCCCCTCGGCACGAACGAACACAAACCATTTCTGGAGACTGCTCCACACCTGATCGTTATCTTCGCGCAGAGCTATGGCGTGCTCCCGGACGGGCGGAAAGTCAAACACTACTATGCGCATGAATCGGTCGGGATTGCGACCGGTATTCTGATCACCGCCATCCATCATGCAGGACTGGTGTCGCTCACTCACACTCCCAGTCCGATGGGCTTTCTCAATGAGCTACTGGGCCGCCCTCCGCAAGAGCGTCCCTTCCTCATTCTGGTCGTAGGATTCCCGGCAGAGGATGCCTCCGTGCCGGCGATCACGAAGCGATCGTTGGATGAGATCGCAACCTTCCTATGAGCCTATGAGCGGATTGGCAGGTTTTCTGCCGTTGAAGAGGTCGTAACATTTCCGATCTTGCATTCTTAACGTAGCGAATAGCTCCATGCGAAGGGGCATAATGGAAGCGATCGTTGATCGAGCAGGGCAGGCCGGAGGGACCTTCTGCACGCGAACAGACAAGGACGGACCATACAAGTTGCGGTGGCGCAAGCGTCATCAACATATCCGGATGCTCAAGCCTCGTTAGCGCAAGCGCTTGCCTTGATTGAGGAGGCATCGGCGGCCGGAGCCAAGCTCGTTTGCCTGGGGGAGACATTTCTGCCCGGCTACCCTGCGTGGCTAGACTACTGCGAGGGAGCGGCGCTCTGGAGCCATCCTCCGGTAAAGGAAGTCTTCGCCGAACTCCGCGCGAACAGCGTAGTCGTGCCTGGAATGGAAACAACAGCCCTCGCAGAAGCGGCTGCCAGACACCAGGCCGGGATCGTCATCGGCATCAACGAACGCGTCCATGATGGCCTTGGTCACGGCACACTTTACAACAGTCTGCTGTTTTTCAGTGAAGACGGTCGTTTAATTAACCATCACCGCAAGTTGATCCCTACCTATTCCGAACGCATGGTCTGGGGGAACGGCGATGCCGCGGGCCTGCATTGCGTTAAACTTCACGGCATCAATGTGGGAGGCTTGATCTGCTGGGAACACTGGATGCCGTTGGCGCGACAGCATATGCATAACCAGGGGGAGCAGATCCACGTTGCAGTGTGGCCGACCGTCCACGAGATGCATCAGGTGGCGAGCAGACATTACGCATTCGAGGGCAGATGCTTCGTGCTCGCGGCAGGACAGATCATGCAGGCTTCGATGTTGCCTGTAGCTCTTTCGTCTGCCTCACAACCTCGCCGGAAGCATTTATCGAACGAGGCGGCTCGGCCATTATCGCCCCGGACGGACGGTACCTGGCTGGTCCGATTTTCGAAGACGAAGTTGTTCTCACCGCAACTCTCGAGCTGGAGGAGATCGATCGGGAATCGATGACTCTCGATGTCAGCGGTCACTACTCACGACCGGATATCTTTCAACTCAGCGTCTCAGTACTTGAGCGAAAGTAGACGCACCAATGGCTGAATACACCTGACGATGCGCTTTTCCTGGGAGTAGGCAGGATTACAAAGAATCGTCAACGCTGCTCTCTTCGTCAGGGGACGACGGTATGAGTATTGTGGACTCTCATCCTCCCGCTGGTCGGGCACGACTTAGAGCCGAGGTTTCCAAGCGGCGCACCCACGTCAGCATGTGGCTCAACCAATACGCAACATTTACGCAACATTCTTCCCTTCCAGGGTAACTTTTCTCGTCCGCAGCGCTCTCATTGGCAGAGTCTGCTCTACAGACCACTCACCCGAACGAGAAGCACCTGCAGTGTATCGCGCCGGTCAACTAAAACGATATGGGTAGTTAGAGTTCTCATGCACTCATCACTGAGCTTCTATTTCTTTCAGGCGCCCTTTTCAGTCATAGTCCGCGGAGGTAAGGGGATTCTGCGCCCGAGGGGATGAGTGCACCATTGAGCGCGCAGGGCAAAGAGACCCCTGTGGCAACTCGACATGCCGTTTCGCTCCTCGGCCGTGATAGCCGCGGTAGACAATCTTCGTGCCTTTGCGATGACCGGGATTCCAAGGAGATCGCTGACGCACACCAGCCAGATTTTGTTGGAGGAATTTATGTCTCGTAAAGGAATGATCATCTTGCTCGCCGCGTTGGCGCTAATCGTATTGATAGGACCAACTACTCAGGCTTCTGCGCAGTATGGTCATCCGACCTATCCATACCAGGGAGTTGTCTATGTGGAAACGAACAACAGCGCCGCCGGGCAGAATGCCATCCTTGCGTTCCGGCGCGCCGCCGATGGCCAGCTCACCTCTTTAGCGGGGTCTCCCTATCTCACCGGAGGCACTGGAGTTCGCGACCTCACCTATGGTCTGGCGACATTCGCGAACGACACCCGGTTATCGCGAATAAGGACCACACGCTTCTGTTTGCAGTAAACGAAGGGTCGAATTCGGTGTCTGTGTTTGCCATCGGCCCCCAGGGAGAGTTGACGGAAGTCAAGGGTTCCCCCTTCGCATCCGGCGGCCATCAGCCTGTGAGCCTTGCCCTACTGGGTAATATTCTGACAGTGGTGAACAAGAACGGCGATCCGGCGCAGGCGACAGCCGAAGCGAATGCACAGCCCAATTACACAACCTTCCGGGTTGATGCCGACGGTAGACTTACTCCCACTGGTTCGACTGTTATCGCCACTGCTTCTCCTTCGCAGGCCGTTGCGGTGCCGCAAGACCGGTACCGAGACTTCCGCTCGATCGGTTATGACCGAGAGCGGGGTGGAGACGATTTGGGATTCGTCTTTGGCGCTGATTTCGGCGGCGGCAACCTGCAGTCGTTCGAGCTAGGCCGCAACGGAAGTCTCAATCAGAACACCCCGCTGGCTCTTCCGGCGAATCTCTTTGTCGGCAAGACATTCCTCGGCGGTCCCGCGCCCGCCTTGCCGCTCGGCCTGCAGGTTCATCCGCAGTATCCGATCCTCTATGTCGGCTTTGTGACCATTAACGAAATCGGTGTGTACTTCCTCGGGCCCGAAGGCAAGCTCAACTTCGTCGATGCGGTGGCCAATCCGGCACCGACCAACTGCTGGCTCCTGATTAACAGGGCAGGGACAACGACAATGCGTTGCATGTGCTGAGAGTGGGCGACAACGGCAATACGCTGACCGAGATCGAGACGGATCTGCTTCCCAATTATGTGTCGAATCTTCCCGAAGGCACCCGCTGGCAGGGCGTTGTAGCGTTCTAACCCAAGAGCAGGGTTACTGTAAGGTGTCCGAAAGTAGCGATGCAGGCTGTTCCTGGGGAAAAAGCCCGCCGAGACGGGCGGTTCCACATATCCCATCCGGCACAGACCTCTCAAAATTTCGCACTGTTGCCATCCACTGCAAACTCTTCAACGCGACGTTTGGGGCCGCTCCTCTCGAGACGTTCTAAAAAGAACCGCGGCCGGTCACCACGGGGGAGACTGGTCGCACATTCAATCTCGCTGCCTATATCTCATTTTTCCTTCCCGCATCTGCCCGCGCCCGGAGATCACTGGCACTATCCTCGGTACCGTCACCGACAACTCCGGTGGTCAACAAGCTCAACGCTCCAGTCGATCCGACCGTGTACCCCGAGATTGTTCCCGCCAGTGTGTTGCTCGTATAAGCGTACTGTCCGTTGGGAGCCAGGGAAATCCAGCATGTTGCGGTCTGGTTGTTCGGCACCTGGTTGCTGATCGGGGTCAGCGTGCCGGTCGCGCTTAGGGTATAGGAAGTGACCGTAGAAGCGTTCGGAGTGCTCAGTGACTCCACATTGGTAACGATCAGCAATCCCGACGAAGTGAAGCTAAACCCGAACGGGATGGCGCCGTCAGAGGCCACAGAAACCGGCGCGCTCGCGACCCCGTTCGTCAACGGATAAATATCGATCAGTGACGTCAGCTTCTCCGTGACTACCAGATACGTTCCATCCGGCGAGAACGCTACCTCCGAGGAATCCACATAGGCCGTCTTCGAGCTGAGCGGCTGCGTGGAGTTCGCAAACGAGGTCAGCGCGCCGTCGTGCCCACCGAGAATCCGGTAATGCTGCCCGCCACGTTTTTGCCGTTCGAGACCGATCCTGAGTTCATCACATACTGATAGCTCCCCGTGCTAGGCGCTCCACGCGCTGATCGGCGAACGTGTACCCCTTCACATCTGGGGCGCTTGCGGTGTTGGGAAATCGCAGATCGTTGCTCAGGTCGCCGGCGATCTCGACTACGACTTTCTCGATGTACGCGCCCTGCAACTCGATCCAGTGGATCTGCGCGGCCTGCCTCGCATTGCGGCGGATCAGACGGAGTGGGCGCCACCCAAGTTTCTCACCACTGTCGGCAAGGGCATCCTCTTTCTTGACGAGTTGACCTCCGCGCCGCAGATGACCCAGGCGGGCTGCTATCAGTTGGTCCTCGATCGCAAGCTCGGCGAGTATGTGCTGCCCGACGGCTGGGTGGTTATCGCCGCAGGGAATCCCGCTTCCGAGCGTGGCGTTCACTTCGCCATGCCGCCCTTGACACCACCACAGCCGCACCCGTGAGAGGGGTGCGGCCGTTGGTGGGTGAGAAGTTCGGATTAGTTGGTGGTGACGGTTACGCTGATTGTTGTGGATTGGGTGATCGAACCGCTGGTCCCGGTGACGGTCACGGTGTAGTTGGCGGTGTTGTTGTTGTTGCCGCCGCTCGATCCGCAGCCGATGCCGAACCCGACGAGAGCGCCGAAGAGAACGACTCCGAGGATGGCGCGCCAGCTACGGCGGCGTGCCGGAATTCCGAAGAAGACCAATAGGGCCAAGGCTGCTCCGCCGCCGATGGCGAAGAACTTGTTCAGTGGCCGGTCAAGTGCACCGCTGTTCGAGCCGGCGGCGATGGTGAGTGTAGACATGGCGGCGGATGAGCTCGTGACGTCTGCCGTTGTTGGGTTGAGGTTGCAGCTGACTTGCGCAGAATTCGAGGAGCTGCAGGTAAGGGCAACGTTGCCGGTAAATCCGTTGGTCGGCATTACGGAAATCGGCAACGTGCCTGAGCTGCCTGCCGTGATGGAGACGGAGCTTGAGCTGGCACTGAGTGTGAAGCTGGGGGTGGGTGCCGCAGCGACTGCGACGGCGACCGTGGTTGTCTGGCTGATGGTTCCGGAGGTGCCTGTTACCGTGACGGTGTAACTTCCGGCGCTTGTCGAGGCGGCGGCTATGGTGAGGTTCGACGTCACAGCAGACGTTCCCGTGACGTCTGCCGTCGTTGGGTTGAGGCTGCAGCTGACTTGCGCAGAATTCGAGGAGCTGCAGGTAAGGGCAACGCTCCCGGTAAATCCGTTGGACGGGGTTACAGAAATCGGCAGCGTGCCCGAGCTGCCTGCCGTGATGGAGACGGAACTTGAGCTAGCACTGAGTGTGAAGCTGGCGCTAGGTGCTACAGCAACTGTGGCGGTCACGGTCGCGTTGGAGCTGAGGGTTCCTGATGTACCGGTGACTGTGACTGTGTAGGTCCCGGCGGTAGTGGTTGTCGTGGTGCTTACGGTCAGAGTTGAGGTGACTGCACCCGTCCCGGAGACCATCGCAGTAGCCGGATTGAGAGCGCAGGTTGCCGGGCTGGTGGCGCCGGAGGGCCCGATGACGGAGCAGGCCAGTGCAACGTTGCCGGTGAAGCTATTGGAAGGCGTGACGGATATGGCGGAGGTATTACCAGTTGTGGCTCCTCCGGTGAGACTCAATGTGGTTGGAGACGCACTCAGAGTGAAGTTCGGAGCAGTGGGCGAGGCGACCGTGACGGCGACCGTGGTTGTCGGGGTCAGGGTTCCGGATGTGCCGGTTACGGTGACGGTGTAGGCTCCGGGGGTAGTCGAGGTGGTGGTGTCGACGGTGAGCGTGGAGGAGAACGCCAAATTGCCTGAGATGCTAGCCGAAGTTGGATTCAGGCTGCAGGTTGCGGGGCTGGTCGCGCCACTGGGTCCGGTCACAGCGCAGGTGAGATCGACGGTGCCGGTGAAGCCTCCGGACGGCGTGACGGAGATGGCGGAGGTATTTCCGGTTGTGGCTCCGGCGGCAAGAGTGAGCGTGGTTGGGCTAGAGCTGAGGGCGAATCCGGGTGCGGCTGTCGAGCCGCTTACCACGGCCTCAATGGCGAGGGTGTGCACAAATTGACCGGCGGAATCCACACCTTTTACAAGGACGTTGTAGTCTCCGTTGGCTACGGAGGAAGCGGCGCTGATGGTGAGTGCAAGTGGCGCGGTGCTGCCGGCGGAAAGATTTGCCGAGGAATTGACGTTGCAGGTGACGGTTGTGGCCGTGCAGGTGAAGCTGACCGTTCCGGCGAATCCGTTGACCGACGAGAGGTTGATGGTGTCGGTTCCCGGGGTCGTGGCGGTTACGGGAACAATCGTGGTTTCAGGAACGATCGAGAAGTCAGAGAGCGGACTTGAGATGGGATTGGCAAGCGTGACAGCGGATGGGGCGTAGTTCGTGTCGCCCATGTACTGGACGGTGATGGCATTCGAACCCTGCAGGAGGCTCTGGCTGCTCAGGCTGACAGAGAAGGTGGAGGTGTCTCCGATGCCTGGAGTAGTGGGAACTGGATAGCCGTTGAAGAGGCCATATCCGGAGGAGTAGATCAGGACGCCTCCGTTGCTATTACCGGGGGCTGGGTGACCGCTCTGGCCGGTGACCGTACCGCTGAGGGTGACAGTCGTCGAGGGGGAGATGCTTCCAGAGATGCTGGCAGTGGTGGTAGAGGTCAGGCCTCCGACGCTCTGAATCGTAACAGGGAAACTCGGGGGGGTGGTGCTTGCGTAGTTGCCGTCCCCCGGATAGCTGATGGTCACGTTGTAACTACCCGCGGCTACGCTCGACGGAATGGTGATGGTGGCAATGCCGGCAGCCGAGGAAGTTTGCGCATCTACACCGGGCTGGAGGGTCGCGCTGGTGGGGACGCCGGAAGGAAAGCCGCTGATGGTAACGGTTCCGGTGGGGGGGAGGGTTGGATTGGAGTAGATAACACTGTAATTCTGCTCATTGGTCAGGTTGCCGGTGTTCAGCACCTGAATGGTGAAGACGTTGGACTGTCCGCCCACGAGGGCTCCAGAAGTTGTCTCGATCGACACATAGGCATTGATTTCGGGCGTGTCCTTCGCGATGCTGAAGGTGAACGCCGAAGCGCTCGATTTGTTATAGCTGTTGTCGCCGGAGTAGGCAGCGGTGACCGAGTGATTGCCGATCGACCAGGGGGCATTGTATTCGGCATCGCCTTCTGCATTGACGACCGCGGTATTGATGGGGGTTCCGTTGTCGGCGAATGCTACGGTCCCGGTCGGGAAGGTATAGGTGGCGGTACTGCAGCTGGACGGCGGACTAGACGGCGCAACGCATTGGTTGTAATAGGTCGTGGGGTAGGGCTCGGCGGCGAGGATGAGCTGCGTGCCGTAGGGAATGTTAGTCGTGCCGGAGGTGATCGGCACGCCCGTGGCCACATCGAGGACGTTGAAGTAGGTTGTGCTGGCCTCGGGCGTAACGGTGATCGAGGTCTTGGCTGATGTGCTCGGCCCGTTGGTTCCGTCTCCACTGTACTGCCCCCAGATGTTGTAAGTTCCGCCGGGCAGGTAGTTGACCGAGCCACTGTACGAACCATTGCTCAGAGCAAAGGTGCTTGGAGTTGTATTTTCAGTGAAGAGCTGAGAAATACCCTGACCCTGCTGTACCGGTTCGGTGCTGTCGGTCATCAGGGCTACGTTGCCAGTGGCCGTGCCGCTGGCGGGGGTGACGGAGCCGCTGACGGTGATCGATGTGCCGTGGGTAAATGAAGTTGAGGAGGGCGTGAGCGTGGTGGTGGTGGTGGTGAAGGTGACATTGTTCCAGTCGGCAATGAGGACGCTGGCATCGACTGAGCCGAGTCCGGATGCGAGGTCGTAGCCCGTGGTGGCGTTGTACTGCGGGGTGGTGCCCGTGCCGATCTGGCCCTCGTTTGCTTCACCATAGGTAGGATCGGTGATGTTATCGATGGGGTTGCTGACGGAGATGCAGTCGAAAGGGGCGACGCCTGTGCTGGTGGTGTTGATGTTGCAGGGCACGGAGTTCGTTCCGTGGGTCACGTCGTGGAAAGCTGCGGGAAATTGTGAGGCCAGCGGATACAGAACGAAGTCAGCCTGACCCTGGCGACCGTACATCTGGTTCACAAGAGCCATGATGCCGGCAAAGGCGGGCGACGCTACGGATGTTCCGCCAAATCCGCTGATCTGGATGAGATTGCTGCCGGAGGCGGGCTGGCAATCGGCGTCCGCATAACAGACCGGGTAGTAGCTGTAATTGAATCCGTCGGCGGCAAAAAGAGAGAGGTCAGGAACGTCGCGGACGTTATCGGCCGGAACGCCGGTACCCTTCTGCCAGGAGGGTTTGGCATAGCCTGCGGTGCAGGTAACGGTATTGCCGTCGGAATCGTAGGTTCCGGTAGCGCAATTGCTGGCGCCGCCGCCTCCGCCGGCAATCGTCGTCGCCATATTACCGCTCAGAGTGTAGTAATCGAGTATGTCGAGGCCGTACTGGCTGTCGTTCCAGGGCTGCTCGGGAATGACCTGCTGCAACGACGTGGTGGGGTTCTGGCTGGGAGTGGTATTCCAGTAGTTCGCAATGCTCGCGCCGCCTGTTGCGTAGTCGCTGTAATAAAAATCTGTACCGCCGACGGCGACGTTGTAGGGCGTGGAGGCATAACCACTCACCGCCTGACCATTGACGGCGTAATACTGCGTATCGTCGTCATCGCAGGCGGCGGAGCCGGCATCTCCGGCGGCAACCAGCGCGGTGATGCCCTGCGCGGCAGCCTGCTCCCAGAGACCGCTGAGGAAGGCATTGTAGCTGCCCAGATCGTATTCACAGGTGCCAAAACTCAGGCTGAGAACGGGCGCGATGTTCCCGTAGATTGCGTGCTCGAGCGCAAGGATGAGACCGGATTCGAGAGCGGTGTCGGTGCCAATGACCAGATCCACGGTTGCATTGGGGGCAGTGGCTCCGGACCATTCCACATCGATATAGGCTTCGGCGGAATCGTAGTTCGGACCGTCGGGGTTGTTGATGCCGTCGATGCCGGGGTCGTTCCCGTCAATGATGATCTGCGGCGGATTGGCGGAAAGGCCGAAGAGCGAGCGGAACTGGTTGACAAGGTAGATGTTGATATTGGAATCGTTGACGATGGCGATGGTCTGGCCGGTTCCGTTGGTGCCGGAGCTGGCAGCCGGGAGATCGTATTGCTTGGCGAAGTCGCCGGGCGCAAGAACGAAGTTGACACCAGAGTTGTTGCCGTAGGTCCATTGGGGCTTGGACTCGTGGGTCTGCAGGTTATAGGTGGCTGTGCCCAGGTAACGGTGCTGGGAGCGCACGTGGAAGTTGTTGAGTGAGGCGAATCCGCCGACGACGGGTGCGAGGCCGGCGGGTATCTGCGGGTCGTTGGCGTTGGCGTAGTGGGTCTCGCCATTGACGACGTACTTGTGGATCTGCGCGTGGAAGGTGTTGCGGAACTGGGCGACGTTGCCGGAGATCTCCAGCGTCTGCTTGCCGGCGTTGAGCTTTGTAATGCTGAAGCCATGGGACTGGAGCCAGGACTCGACGGTGGCGATGTCCTGGTCGGATGGGCCGAACTGCTTGCCGAACTGATCAGGGGTGAGCCACTTGTGGTAGCTCGGCGAGCCGGGCGTGTGCAGGTCATTGATGAGCTGCTTCAGGGCTGACTCCTGCGCGTCGCTGCGCTTGAGGACGACCTGGATGCGATCGAGAGGCATGCTGTCGGGCGCGGCTCCGCGGTCGTTGGCGGCGTTCGCGAGCGGGTGCACCGTTCCCTTCAGGGTGACGCGCGCGTTCTCGTTGATGGGCTGGGTGATGCGGTTGGTAACAAGCGAGGGAGCGGCCTGCGCAACGAGCGGGGAGGGCGCGATGAGGGTGAAGGCCGCCGCGATGAAGACGATCGGGCTCAGGGGGCGGAGAATCTTTGCAAGCATGGCCGTCCTATCCAATTGGAAACGATTGCGGTGTTCGAAGGGGTGGTCTGGCGAGGAGCGCATTCTGGGGATGCGTTGCTTCGAAGTTTGCCCGCTGAATGCGTAAGAAGCGGGTCGAGGGGGGATGGAGAAGATCGCGGTCGGAAGAACATAAACAGTAGTGACTCAGCGATGAACGAAGCCGCAAAGGCGATGGGTGTAAGCGACTGGAAGAGCGGTTCAGCGCGATGCTCGACGGAGAAGTACCGCCCGTCGGATATCGGCCGATCAGCGTCAGTGAGTCCTTTGAAGCCACCGAGAACGCCGCCAAATCCGCGCTGCCGGCGTCGACCGCGTAAAGGAAGTTGCCATTCGGGCTCAGTGTTATGGCGCCCGTTGCTCCGCCGATCGGGAAAGGTAATGCTCCGGCATACGTAGGCAAACCAACGCCAGCCCCTCCGGTTGGATAAGTGCCGATCAGCGTCAGCGAACCGTTGCTCGCCCGTGAATACGCGAGTACAGCGTTCGCAGCCGTGTCGTTGTTTTCCGTGTACAAAGAGGGAGTAACGGTCAGAGTGGGGCTCGTTGAGCCTTCGCCTGAACTTGAACTTCCCGAACCGCCACAGCCAGCTGCGAGAATCAGGCTTGAAACTAGTGGCCTGTCGCAGAGAGTTCGTTACCGCGCTTGAGCACCAGAATCCGCCCTTGCATGGAACCGTCATAAGGATTGCACGTCCGGTATCCTTGCGCTACTAACGTTCTCCTTGCGACAGGCCACTAGTGTTATTGCAAATACGTTACGTAGCGACATACGATCTTTTCCCTTTTTTGAAGAGAGGAGAACCAGCGCCTCGGGAACAATCGTGCTAACGTGCCTGCAGCCGTCAACCCGCGTGAGGTTACCTGTGCTTTGTATGAAGCTGTGCCTGGAAAAAGGTTACAAAGCCGCTCTCCCAAAGCATTTTGTAACCTTTCGCCAATCCGAGCGTCCGATTGCAGCGACTCATCGCGTATGCGACGGTCGTTCGCGTCGACCGCTCGCTCGATGAGCAAGTCGGCTTTCAATATTTCCTAATTTCAGAAGCGGGCGAGAAGGAGAGTAGTCGTGGGCAAATTGGACGGTAAGTGGCGGTCTATATAAGTTGCTACTTGTGTCGAATGTCTTCCGGCGCGCGCTCCAGGTCAAGCTGTTTCAAGCTGACGGTCCATTCCACCGGGATACTTACCGGAGGAAAGCAGACCTTGGATGTGCAAGCCTGATAACTGACGACGCCCTTGATGGGCAATGCCTGATTCTTCGCAAAAAGGGGGATGGTTGTCCTGCTGACGACCGCTGCCAAGTCGGTCGAGAAGGTGGTCGGGCCGGTATAAACCGGAACTGACTCATTGAGGTCTGCAAAATTCAGCAGCTCGGATTTCGGGTAGCTGGTACCCGTGGCCTCGTACAGTTCAGACGGGTTGATAGTAAGGGACGCGACGTGGTAGTGCAGCTTTTCAGCGCCCGGCGCGTAGATGTGAGTATCGGGACCGGGCGTGATGACCACGGCAAGCCTGACCACAGAGCCGGGAGTGACGGCGCTGTCGGACTGCAGGGTCGAGATGCTCACATGTGGGGTGGAGTCCAACTCCTTGACCGGCGTGGGAAGCGGGAAATTTCCGAAGAGATTGCTGTAGAGATTGCTCGCCGTTAAACGATTGACGTAGGCGGTCTCGAAGAAGCGTCTTTCGATCGCGCCGTCCGGTTTAATAAGGTAGTAGCCCGGATAGGGAATGCCGGCCTCGATTCCGGCACCTTCCGGGTTGCGAATGCCGAAGGCGTCGATCAATTTGGAGTGGGTATCGGACAGCAGCGGGTAGGTGATGGACCTGCGCTTGGCAAAGTCCGCCAGAATGGCCGGCGAATCGTAGCTTACCGCGGCAACATTGATACCCTTGGCCTCGAACGCCTTCTGCGCGCCTTCCAGATCGACAAGCTGCCCTTTGCAGAAGGGGCACCAGTCAGCGGAACGGAAGAAGAGCAAAAGCAGGCCGTTCGGACCGGTGAGTGTAGAGAGGGTCTGCTCTTTGCCCTGCGCGTCCTTGAGAGCGAAGGACGGCGCTTTGGCACCAGCCTTCAGCCCCCCGACGGTTTGAGCGGGGGCGTTCGCAGAAGCGAGCAGAACGGCGAGAACGACGAGCGGCAAATACCAGGACGGCCGTTTCGAAAGCAAGAGAACCTCCACGACGTTGTGAAATGCGAATGCCACGCTACCGCTGCCGGATTGCGGCCGAGGCCGTAAACGGTTTCAGAGATGAGGCGGCAATCAGTAGTGGGAGTCCAAATTACAGGGAAAAGTTACAGCGCATGATGCGCGGCGCTCGCGCGTGGATGGCGCGGAACCGAAACTGGACGTTATGCGCCGTGAAAACATATTGACTCGCTGAACAAATGGTCGCCGAGACGAATGCCAAGGGATGGCGTCTCGAAGTACTTCGGCTCCGCACAGCCTCTGAACCGTGAACACCTGAAACGCCTGAAGGGTCTAACCCGGAGAACGAAGACGCCCTGGCTCTTCGACCACCTGTGCTGGGGAAGTGTTGACGGTCGTTATACCCAGGATCTGCTCCCTATTCCTTACACCTTCGAGGCCGTCAAGATCACGGCTCAAAGAATCCGCGAAGTTCAGGACTTTCGTTGAGCCAGAGTCGCCCTCCCTGTTGACCGGATGGAACGCTACTAGCACTCGCGCCAAACTGGCTTGTCGCTAGCGCGGAAGTAGCGTAGCTACGCAACATCCTGTAACCTTTCGCGGACCCGGGCGTCCGATTGCTTGGATTCATCGCGTATGCGACGGTCGTTCGCATCGACCCCTCGCTCGATGAGCGATTTTCCTTTCAATAGTTACGAAGCTGGCAAGAAGGAGAGTAGTCATCATGGGTAAATTGGACGGTAAAGTGGCCGTGATCACCGGAGCAACCTCCGGAATGGCGCTGGCGTCAGCAAAGCTGTTTGTCGAAGAGGGAGCGCACTTGTTCATTACGGGCCGGAGGCAAGACAATCTGGATAATGCGGTCAAGGCGATTGGGCGGAATGTAACTGGAGTGCAGGGCGATTCGGGGAAGCTGGTTGATCTCGACCGGCTCTACGAGACGGTCGAGCGCGAGAAGGGCTACATCGATGTAGTGTTTGCCAGCGCCGGTCATGGTGGTCACGCGCCCCTGGGGGAGATCACAGAAGAGCAGTTCGACAACATCTTTTCCCTTAATACCCGCGGCACACTCTTCACCGTGCAGAAGGCGCTGCCCATGATGAGAGATGGCGGTTCGATCATCATGAACGGATCGATCGCTCACCTCAAGGGTATGCCGGGGCTGGGCGTTTATGCGGGAAGCAAGGCTGCGCTGCGGTCGTTCGCGCGATCATGGGCGGTGGAACTCGCGGAGCGCCGGATTCGCGTGAACGTACTCAGCCCGGGGCCGATCGCTACCAACGCTCTCACGAACGCCCCTGCGGAAATGAAAGAGTCCTTCCTGTCAGCCATTCCTCGCAAGGAGTTCGGACGCTCGGAAGAGATCGCAACGACGGCTCTCTTTCTTGCCTCCGACGACTCGAGCTTCGTGAACGGCAGCGAGATTTGCGTCGATGGCGGCTTGGCGCAGATATGATGATCAAGAATGCCGATGAACTGTGACCGAAACACCGCGGCACTCGCAACATTACGCATCGCCGTTGGGCTTTTCTTCGTGCTCTTTGGCGAGTACAAGGTCTTCGGGGCAGGCTTCACCCTGCATGGAGGATTCGAGGAGTGGGTCCGAAGCTTCCTCGCCCAGGGCGCTTACCCATGGATGAAGCCCGTTCTGGGGAGCATCGTATTGCCGCACGCGCGGGTATGCGCATTTCTGACTGCCTACGGCGAACTAATGATCGGGTTGGGACTTGTGGTCGGCGTTCTGACGCGCACAGCGAGCAGTTTCGGCATCATGTTGATGGCCCTCCTGTGGGCGTCAGCCGGTTACCCAGGCCCGCATGTCGCCCTATGGCGTTACTTCGGCGCTTCGCTCCAGTGGTCCGTTTTCATCGCGTGTTTTGGCGCGTTCATCCTTGGCGAACCTGAAGCACGGTGGTCGCTCATGCCGCGTCTGCGCCGCTGGTTCAGATTCGTCGGCTGAACGGCGACACGTCACGGTTCAATTGTCGTTTCGTTCGATCAATCTCCCTGAGTAAAACAGAATTGTGATGATTGCGGTCTACATTGCGAATCTCTTCCTTCATCTAACCTGCGCCTGGAAGTGGTTGCGCCGTTTGGCAATAGTCTCTCTTCCTGGACGCATGAGCAATGCCAGCGCATGCCCAAGAGATGGCCGAATCATCGCCGCGGGGACGGCTTGGTAATGGCCTCTCGAATCGATCCGAGCGGCGCATGGGAGTCGAACTCGATCCCGCGAGATCCCATGCGCACTCCGAGTTCGACCCAAAGCTGATTCAAGTCGATAGAGACGGGACGGTCTTTCCAGGCGTTGTACAGATCAGAGAGCGCCGTGGTCCCGGTTGCTTCGTCGCCTACGTTGAGAATCCGTTTAAGGGGCCACTCGGTGTCAATTGTCGCTCCTGCAGCTGCGATCGCCCTGAGGGCATCCTGCAAACCTTTCCGATTCTGGGTTGCCTCCCCGATCTTCACGTCGGCAATCAGGCAAAACAAGGCGCCTCCCCAATAGGTGCGACCCCAAGTGTGTGTTTGGTTCAAACCCTGGTCTCCCGGTAGTGGTTCGCCGTAGGGCATTCCCTGGACCCTGGACCATGCCCCACCATACCTGCTCTGCCGACAATTGGCCAGCTTGGGCGCGCGCGATCGGTTCGACATAAGCAGCGAGGCCTTCCTCAAGCCAGTGCGACTCATCCGGAAGCGAAGAAAGGGCCATGTGGACGAATTCATGCGTCATCGTCCAGTCCTCGTCCAGCTCGCTTCTTGCGACGCCACCATCAAGCCGCATCTTCGACAGGCCCTGAACTCCATCGACGTCTCCCCACGTGGTGCCATGAATCTCCCGGCCATCACCCTAATTCTGGATCACTATCACTCGGGCGCGTTCGACCGGAATGAAGGTCTATACGCCGGAAACCTGCTGTCTTCTCAAGGAAGGTCAGCCGATCATCCACGAAGACCTGCGTGATGGGATTGCAGTACGTCTCTAGGCGCGGAAGCTGATATCCCGACATGACGGGCGTGTACTGGTACAGGCACGAACCTTCTGGCAGACCGCGTAATGCGCCTTCAATCGACCGCGCACGAGCGTCAAGCTCCTCGTCAGTTAAGCCCTCTTCATCAATCCCTGTGAGTGCAAATAGACATCCGTAGCCGCCGCCTTTCAACGCGAAGAAGCTTGGTCCGATGAACCGCGCAATCGGAACGATGCTGCACGCGGCACCGGCCTTGGCGAACCATGGAACGAATTTGGCCTGCTCAGTATTTGCGCGGGTCATAATAGGACTTCTGGCCGAGGCTCAGCCCCCAGAGTTGGAACATCTTCGGGTGTTTGCGAACGATGAGCCATGCGCCCACGGCCAGCGTGGGAAAGGCCATCATCGCCAGCAGGCGAAACCCAACGAGGAAAACCGTTACGCAGACGAAGACAATCGCCATCCATGCGCTAAGGTCGAGTCCGAGTTTGGCTCGGGGCCTGTTAAGCGCCTGATTGATTGGTAATGGTTCTCCCCGCTTGGTCATGGGCGCACCTCACATAGATTGGCCGGTCAAACTGCCGATCCAGCCCGCGCCCCATCCCAGGACTCCGGCACCAAACAGCGCACCGAATAACCCAAGTATGGCATCCTGAAAACGTCCGCTCAACAGCTCAACATACGAATTCCGGCGAAGATGAGACCGCCAAAGCAGATGACCGCGCCGGCATAAATAGCAAACGTTTTGAAAGTTCCCATGAGCGTTTGTGCTCCTGAGAAGTCCATCGTTCCTTGTGCGTGTGCAACACCCGAAAAGGCGAGCGCAACTAACGTTGGTCCCATCAGCTGCGCTGCGCGAAGAAGTTGACGTTTGGAGAAGAGTTTTGTACGCCTGGTCATAGGCTGATGGGCCAACCGAATGGAAGTCCTTTCCGATTGGCGAAGATGGCAGGATTGGATCACTAAGCACCTCCGCTGACTGGCGTGCCAGCTATGGCGCAAAGCTAAGTCGATCGATTGGCAACGTCCAATGACTTTTCGGGAGAGCGTCATTCCATTTGTGAATAACGGAGCCCGGAATTGGTCCGGATGTAATGAAACTCGTCGCGGCACCCATCGTCGGTGCCAGGAAAACGTCAGCCGGTTGCTCTTGATAGATTTAGTGGATACAAAAAGCTATGCCAGCGAAGGCGAGCGTTGTATCCCGAAATACAGGCTTCATTGAAACAATGGATTGTTTGCCTGTCTCCACGCTTCCGCAAGGACCACAGTGGACCTACGAAATCAAGCTCGATGGCTATCGACTTGAAGCCGTGAGAACTGAAAATTACATCACTCTTTACTCGCGCAAACGAAACGTACTCAATGATCGATTCAGTTATATCGCGACTTCTCTGGAATACCTGCCAGCGGGAACCATCATCGACGGCGAGGTAGTTGGTATAGGGCCAGGTGGCCGCGCTGATTTCTACCTCCTTCAGAAATCTCGAACTGCTCAATCGAGCATTGTCTACTACGCCTTCGATATCCTTGCGCACGAATACCGTGACCTGACTCGCCTTCCACTCGCAGAACGACGCCGAATACTTGCCGAAATAATCAAACCCAACCAGCATGTCGCACTCTCCGTGGCCTCCGATCGTTCCGCGGCAGAAATGCTGGCGTTTGCCAAACGACATGGACTAGAGGGATTGGTAGCAAAGCGTGCGGATAGCGTTTATCAGCCAGGACAGCGAACAGGCCTTTGGAGCAAATATCGCATCAACATTGGGCAGGAATTCGTCATCGGCGGATATATTCCCAGTCATCTCGGGGTCGATTCAATCGTTGTCGGTTTTTATCGCGGAAAGAATCTTATTTACTCAGCTCGCGTGCCTGCGGGTTTTGTGCCACGAACTCGGCGTGAAGTATTCGAGACGATTAATCACTTGAAGATCGCTGCCTGCCCTTTCGTAAACCTTCCAGAAACAGAACCTGGCCGTTGGCGACAGGGTCTTACGGCAGAGAAGATGAAGGATTGCATCTGGGTGAAGCCACAAAGTGTCGCTCAGGTTGAGTTTCTGGAATGGACAGACGCAAATCATTTGCGACACGCAAAGTTTGTGAGACTTCGAGATGACAAAGATCCTCGCAAAGTCATGAAGGAGACTGAGGTTGATCCGGCCGTGGATTGAGGAACAACCCTGATCAACTCACCTTGGGCCGACACACGGAACTTGTGTATCTCGCATGGGCGTTCATCCCTTTTAAGGCGTCCAAATCCACCGTGCATATTCGCCTTTTGTTCGCTATACTGGTTTCGCCATGTTTCACGGTCCGCCAGCCCGAATCCATGTTGCCATACTCTGACGGGTCACTGGAAATCGCCGCAAGAGTTCCGCCTCGTTTGAAAATGTCTGCAGTAGATGCATTTTGACGCTCAGAATCGCTGCAAGTCCGGAGGTCACAAGCACGAGAGCTGCCACCTTATATCGACCTGTGCGCCGAGAATAGCCGGCTTGAAGCATGAAAGGCAGCATAATCGGCATGATTATTGCCAGGAGAATGTCCTCTCTCTTCACTGTCTGTGAGAAGAGCAGGGTGGCGCTGTAGGCGGTCCATGTGACGATCTGGCTTCGAAGCGCCAGTTGATCGCTGTCGCAGAGTCTCAGATATAGCCAGACGACCAGGATGATGCAGACATTTGAGAAGGGCTCTGCGGAAGTCTCAAGTCCGTACACCGCGAACACTGGGGTGATCGCAAAAACGAGGCCCGCGAGAGATGCGACATTCGGATCATCTGTTATCAGCAGCGCAACTAGGAAAACGAATAGCACCGCGATGCAAGAGGCCATAAGATTCAGGACGGAGCCAATCGAGGGTCCGTATCCGAAGACGCGCGAGAAGATGGAAATCACATATGGATAGCCGATGAGGTGCTCACGGAACGGTTCCCATTGCTGACAGGCCCTCAGGCTCCCAACTTCACACACGCTGATTGAATACGGCGAATCAGGTGCAACAGATTCCGGCCCCGCGTTCTCAAGCATCTGACGACCCGCAACCGTATAGATGTATGAGTCTTCATACTCTAATCCGTGAAAGAAAGTGCCGTTTGCTGGAACTCTCCAGAGGAGGGTTAGCATGAGGAGAAAGACGAGCATCCTCCAATGGCCTTTTAGCATCGATCGAAGACGTCTATCCTCGAACAGGCAAAGCGCGCATGTGAGCAATGCCACCCAGAAAAAGATTGCAACGGTTGAGACCGGCTTCACAGGGGCCGTCCCGTTCGGTATCTGCAGCTGGAGGTCGTCTTTTTAGCGTATACGTTCAACGCCCTAGAGAGCATGAAGGTGTTCGCTATGTTTCTTCACCGCCCACTTGAAAAGCCCACCACAGTCTCCTAGCGCCGAGCACCTCTCGCACTCTGGCAGATAGAGGCTCTTCCAATCCGAGATGGACTTCTGTGCATACGGCCACAAGGACCGGCTCAGGACGCAAAGCTGATGGTTGTAGATCGATACGGCCATATCGCGCATCACGAGATAACTCACGGCGTCTTCGAGTTCCTTCTGATAGTCGAACGGATCAATCCAAAGCTCATCAATGTTCCGGGGTGTATACCCAACGTATTCGAGTCCCATCAACGCCACATGCTCAACGAATGTGAGGTTGTGGTGTCGCGCCTCAGTTGGAAATGGAGAAAGCGTTCGTCCGTTAAGATAACGGAGCGAACGTATGAGGAAGGAACGGAAGCATTTCACTCCAGAAGAAAAAGTAGCCATCTTGAGGCGGCATCTTG
>Ga0335074_10004263_pt1 | contig 19669 bp, 9 predicted proteins | sample Lox_Sample_23_FD_206715 | JGI IMG/M metagenome (GOLD analysis project Ga0335074, IMG submission 206715) | Soil microbial communities from Loxahatchee National Wildlife Refuge, Florida, United States - Lox_Sample_2.3 | ecosystem: Environmental > Terrestrial > Soil > Wetlands | place: USA: Florida... | reverse complement strand
ACCGTCTCCAGGCTGCCTGGGGCCGTGACGCCGATTTTCATATCAGTGCTGGTGCCTTTGGTTCTGTTCGTCTGCTGTTCCAACGCCCCAATCGTTCCCAGAGCGGCCTGCCCGATAGCCGGGCGATGCGCTGGGCGATTCTCGCTAATGGTCGGCCTGAATCTGGCACGAGCATTTGGATTCGTCGCAGGCTTACTGCCACGAAGCACGCCTCTTTGCGAGGAAGAAGCAGAGGGACTTCCTCGCGATGGCTTCCATTGCTGGTGAACGAGGTGAAACGGTCGGAGAAATGAATCTAGCGGATTGGGATGTTCAGCGTGAAAACACTGATTGGGGTCATAACCGGAACAAAGCGCGACAAAAATGAGGACCAGATCGCCTGGATCCGCCCTTTGGCTGCGGAGACCGACGATTCATGGGAAGCCATTGCGTCTCCGGAGTCGGAATTTCCGACCCGTGGTTCCATCTTCTGGCCGCACGCAGCGGGCGCCAGCAAGAAGGCGCTTATCCGATTTCACGCCAGAGAGAACGACATCAAGAACGGCGGGCCGGATGAATACACGGCCGTCGATTCCCAACTCGCGTTCGAAGTCATCGACCTGCGGACCGCCGGCGATTGCGAACAGGTTCGCCTTGCGCTCACCTATGGAATTGAACTGCTTTACCTCGCTTCTCCAAAGTATCTGATTCGCTGCGCTGGCGACCAAGTTGTCGGCCCGATAACTCTAGTCTTCAACGGCGCGGGCAAGGCCGCACTTGAGAAGAACAATCGCGCCCGCATCCCCTGCTATCAACTCGCCGAGAATGCCTTTCTCAGCATCGAGTTCGATGGGGAAACACGCACTATCCTGGCCGGCTCCCTTCCACCGACTCCCTATAGCTACGTCGATTGGGATGACGACAGACTGGTCATGCGTCGAGCAATTGAAGCCGCGGCCAAACTCAATGGGGCCGGTTCAAACCTGCCGAGGCAACTGATCGAGGAGGCAGCCGCACAACTTACGCAGTATGGCGCCGATGCCTCAGCGCGGCTGGAAATTTACCGTTTGCAAAGGGCCAAGCAACTCGCTAACGACACGCAGCAGGTCGTATCGCTCGCCGGCGAGATATTCGCCGGCCTTCGCGACCATCCCTCGGTGGTTCAAGAGGTACAGAAGTTTGTCCAGGCGCAGCGGGAAGAAATTCGATTGAGAATTGAGCGGGAGCACGCGGTCGAACAGGAAGCTCTGACAAAGCTCCGCGAGCAGCGACAGAAGACGGAAGAAGCGCTAAGCGCCGCCAGCCGCCAACTCGAAGAGACCGAAGCGCGGCTCCAAGAGCATACATCCAAGATGGAAGCCGCGCTCGTCGGCAGAATCGATCAGGTATTGGGAAATGTGCCTGCGCTTCTCGCGGACGTGGCACTCCTCAAGCCCTTCATCGAGGGTCCTGCATCGCAGAATCGAGGAGCCTCATCAGGCGGAACAGAGGTCTCGGCGGTGGGCGATGGCTCGGCGTTGAAGCTCGAATGGCCTTCAGCGAAGGTGAAGATCGGGGAGATCAAGGAACTGAAATCACGGATGATTCGAACTCTGCGGGCGCTCGGAGTGTCTACCACAAGCTATCAACCCATCCACGCAGCGTTTGCATCTGGATTGGTGCCCATCGTCAGTGGCTCGCGCGCGCTTGAAGCTCTCGAAGGCTACGCACACGTCATGTGCGCAGGTCGGGTCATAGTCGTCGAAGTCACCTCAGCAATCGCCGATGTACAGGATCTTTTCGGCAGATTGGAGAACAGGACTTTTGTTCCACACTCGGCAGGATTGATTGATGTGGTCCGAGCGGCGAGGGAGAACGAGGGCCCATTCCTTGTCGTTCTGGATGGCGCCAATCGCGGAGCGTCGGAATCCTATCTCCTTCCTCTTATCAGACTGGTCCGGAATCGTACGGCTTCCATCCCCCTGTTTCATCGGCAGTCGATCGCACCCTCCGATCCATATCGATCCGAGGCACGTGTACAGTGGCCGGCGAATCTCTTTCTCGCTGCGACCGCCATTGAGGGGCCGACAACACTTCCGGTTGCACCAGACGTCTGGGACGCAAGCATCCTGGTTGTCGCCGATGCAGACGGCGAATTCATAGGCCAAAGCGAAGTTGGAGATTCTTCGGAAGTCGATGGATCCAGTGGCTTGCTCGATTCCGCTCCTTTACGAGATCCGCTCGACTGGGTCTCGGAGGAACTACCCAGACTGCACGGCCTCGCAAAACGAATGGCGGGTGGACTCACCGTGCTCAACACGGATCAGACCGCGCTCCAGACAATCATTACCAAATCGATCGTCGTGCCGTACCTGGCCTCGATTCCCGATGAAGATGAGCGCGCGGAAGAGATCACGCGATTGGAAAAGACCCTCGGTAAGGAACTAGGTGATTGGGTCATGCTTGCAAGGCGGTCTATTGCATGATGCAACTGCAACAGATCACGGAGAGCGAAGCGCACGGCATCCTCATCCGCCAGTTGACCGGAGCCGAGACCTGCGACCAGGTCGCCGAAGATTGCGCCTTGCTCAGAAGTTGCGTCTGGGCGCTAACGGACGGCGTTCGCCCGGTTCATGTCCTGCGATTGCTGAATCTTGCATCGACACTCCATTTCTCTGGCGAGACTGCGAGAGCGCAACTGAAGGGGGCTCTGGAAGAGTTGTCGGAATGCGGCGACCTCGCTGAATTGTCCAGCGGGCAGTGGTTGCCGGCGCCGACGCGCTCGGTCCGTTTAGGGACTGCCGACGATATGGGGTTGCTCATTGGCGGATTTCCGACCTCGATGCTCCCGGTAGAGGACGCCGCCCAGATTGAGCACACTGGACCGTATAGGAAGCTGCACGGGGACGCGCTGTCGAAGACACTCGGTCTGGCCTCACAGAGCCTGGATGCTTGGACAGGTCATGCTCCGGCAGACTTACGCGGATGGACGCAGTCGATTCTGCAGGGCAACTACGAGAGTTACCGAGCCACAGGAAGAACCATCGAGGTCTATGCTCCGGAATTGTTTCCGGCTTCGAAACCGCAATTACTTCGCTGGGTGGACCGCATGGAGAAACTTGCAGGGACCTATCTCTCGCGGGAGGAACTGCCGTTTGGTGGCCAAAGATATTTCGCGGTCGAAATTGTGAAGGGGCAAATCAGCGGGGTCAGGATCATGCCACCGACCGATTTTCGAAGGTTGCTGTACGGAATTGACCTGTTGGCAGAAAAGCCGGTCTCTGTGGAAGAGATCCCCAGCCGAGGTGAGACGACTTTTGTGCTCAGAAGCGAACTGCCGCAGGCGGAGCAACGACTGCTCGCAGTTCTTGGCCGCCTGGCTGTGCCGGAAGGAAAATACTATCCACGGAACTGGACGATTCGGCGGGAGCACGCAGAAAAGATCAGGAAGCGGCTGGGCACGTTAGGCGTCAGCACGTTCGTGAGGACGCATAGATGACGGACATCGGAATCAAGCAGGTTGCAGAGAGAATTCACAGCCGCCTTCAGCGCTACTTGGAGGCGCAATACCACATCAAGGATCCTGCGCTCATCGAGGAACGTCATCGGATGCTCCTCGAGCCTGGTGCCATCGCACAGCGGCCCTTTGTGGAGGTGACGCCTTCCTATGCAGTCGAGAGCGGATTCAGCACGCTGAAGATCCCGCAGACCGTCGGCAAGATCCTCACTGAGTTGGGCGCCTTCCGGCCATCCATCGGCGTCTATCCCCCTTACAAACACCAGACGGATGCTCTGGAAGCGTTTTTCGGTAAGAATGCCGATGACCTGATTGTCGCTACGGGAACCGGATCCGGGAAAACAGAGACATTCCTCTACTCTGCGATTGGTTCGCTGGCCATAGAAGGCACGGAGAGACCGGCGTCGTTCACAAGGCCCGGTGTCCGCGTTTTGCTGCTTTATCCGATGAATGCGCTCGTCAGCGACCAGACGTCTCGACTTAGGAGACTCTTCGGCGACGAACGCATGGCGGGACTCTTCGAAGAGCGCTGGGGCCGCCGACCACGCTTCGGTATGTACACCAGCCGCACACCTTATCCGGGGATACGAACCAACAGTAAGGACGGCCGCAACATCGCGCCGCTGTTGGAATACTTCGTTGAACTTGAGCAGTCGGAGGATGAAGAAAAGCAGAATCTTGTCAGCGAACTCAAGAACCGAGGCCGCTGGCCGGCAAAGGACCTCATAGGCTTCCTCGCTCCGGACGAAGAAGAGGTCAAGACCTTCAAGTCAGGAATGAAAGCCGGACGGACATACACATCGAAGCACTGGGATCACCGTCTTTTCACCCAGACTGGTGATCGTGAACTGCTCACCCGGCATGAGATCCAGAAAAACCCGCCTGATCTGCTCGTGACCAACTACTCGATGCTCGAGTACATGTTGCTGCGCCCTATTGAGAGGTCCATCTTCCGCAAGACGAGCGACTGGCTCGCGAGTGATTCTCGCAACCAGTTCCTGTTAATCCTTGACGAAGCGCACATGTATCGCGGCGTCTCCGGCGCCGAAGTCGGATTGCTGATTCGGCGCCTGCAATCGAGGCTTGGGATATCTCGCGATCAAATGCGCTGCATCTTGACCAGCGCGAGCCTCGGGAGTCGCCAGGCCGCGGAAGTGGCGGGAAAGGCGTTTGGGGAGGCGCTCACAGGCAAGAGACTGAAAGGCGGCTTCACAGTAATTCGCGGCACGCGAGAGGCGAGGCCGAAGCCGAAACCAGGGACGACGAAAGAAGCCGCCGCATTTGCTGCCGTTAATCCTTCGGTATTTGGCGGCATCGACGACGCCGCGATGGAACAAGCACTTGTATCGGTCGCAGCATCGCTCGGCTGGGACTCGCCAGATGGCGACAGGCCTCAGTACGTCGGCAAGCAACTCGCCGGCACCGGCCCCCTTGAACTCTTGATAGAAATCTGCGCCGGTAACGGGACGGCGTTCGAATCGCTGGCGCATCAGCTCTTCCCAACCGTCCCACAGGAACAAGCCGAGACCGCGACGGACGGCCTCTTGGCGCTGGGTTCGTTTGCGCGGCGCCACGAGCCGGGTCGACAGGAACAGCCACTGCTGCCCACACGGGTCCACATGTTCTTCCGCGGGCTTCCTTCGGTTCATGCCTGCCTCAATGAGGAATGCACCGAGCGGCGGTTCCCTGTGGAAGGAAAAGCCATCCTCGGACGGTTCTATACCGAGCCTTTAACTCACTGCAAATGTCGCGCGCGGGTCTTCGAAATCTTCACACACCGCGATTGCGGCGCATCATTCATGCGGGCATTCGGCGTCGGACGCAGGGCGGACTTCCTGTGGAACGAGCACGGTGGAATCCTCTCACAGTTCGGCGCGCCCCTCCACGAGATTCATTTTCTTCTCGAAGAGCCGCACCCGGAAGAGGTCCGAAACGTGGAGCCGGTCTGGCTCGATATTGCGACGGGACGTTTGCAAGACAAACTGCCATCGGAAACGGCTGGATTTAGGATGATGTATCGGCCGACTCAGGCAGACGAGGAAGGAGGTCTGTCGACCTTCAAAATCTGCCCAATCTGCACACGCCGAACGAACACGGGTGGCACCCTTAAGATCATGGATCTCGCTACAAAGGGTGAACAGCCATTTGCAAACCTGATTCGGGAACAGTTCGTCAATCAGGTTGCTACCAAGACCCTCGATGAGCAGCATCCGAACGAGGGACGGAAAGCTCTGCTCTTTAGCGACGGTCGGCAAAAGGCCGCGCGGCTGGCGCGGGATCTCCCTCGCGAGGTGGAACGCGACTCCCTTCGTGAGGCGCTGATCGCTGCGCTGCAGGAACTGTCGAAAATCGGAAAAGAACCAATTCCTGATGACACACTCTACGCGGCATTTGTTCTGGTCTGCGCACGCCATCACCTGCATTTCTTCGACGGGCACGACCAGAAGACATTGCTCGAAGAGTGCCAGCGTCTTCAGAAGGACTACGACCTTGATCTTTCTCTGGCCTTGGATGACGGGTGGAAAGCAACGCCTCCAACACGCTATCGGCAAGCACTCCTTCGTCAGATCAGCGATCCGTACTATTCGCTGATTTCAGCCTGCGCGGTCGTAGTGCTGCCGCGCCGTTCGAAACTCAGGTTGCTCGAACGCCGCGTAACCGCTGTGGCCCCCGATGCCTTGAGCGAGATTACGGAGGCTTGGATCCGCGAGATGCTGTATCACGATGCCTTCGATCCGAACCTCACTCTCACCGGACGCTCTCAGGAGTTCCCATTTTTTGAGCCGATTCGCGGGGAGGACGGCCTCAAGAACTTCTTCGCTGACATTGCGAAGCGGGCTCAGTTGGATGAAGCCGCAATCGATCAGTTACGCATCGGCCTCTTCGAAGTATTCACGCGGGCGGCGGTGAACTCGGATGATTCCGGGCGATTGCTTACCGGGGACGCCCTCACGATTAAAACCGCGATCGACGACACATGGTGCCAGTGTCTTTTCTGCGGCTTCGTACAGCCAAAGCCGTTTCTCGGCTCGTGCGCGGAATGTGGACAGAAGGAACTGGAATTGCGTCCGCCGGACCATCCATATATGAGGGCGAGGAAAGACTTCTTCCGCGAACCCCTCCGGGCGGTACTCAAAGGCGAGAGACCCGTTCATATCACTGCGGAAGAGCACACCGCGCAGTTGTCGCAACGTGACGCCGGAGTTGTCTATGCGACCACAGAAGAATTTGAGCTGCGCTTCCAGGACGTTCCCCTCGGAAAAGATAGGCCTGCAGTCGATGTCTTGAGTTGCACAACGACAATGGAAGTCGGCATCGACATCGGATCGTTGACGGCCGTCGGTCTCCGGACAGTTCCGCCGCTTCGGGAGAACTATCAGCAGCGCGCTGGCCGCGCAGGCCGCCGCGGGACCTCTGTTTCGAGTGTGCTCACCTTCGCCCAGGGCGGAGCGCACGATGCGTTTCATTTCGAGCACCCCGAAGTGATGATCAGTGGTCCGGCACGGGAGCCGCGCATTAAGTCTGACAACCGGCGTCTGGCCCGGCGGCACATTTATTCGTACCTCCTGCAGACGTTTTTCCATCAGCAGATGGACAAGTTGCCGGAGGCGGAGCAAGAGCACCTGGCCGCATCGAGACCAGACCTAATGAGCGCGTTCGGGCCGGCCGCAGCCTTCTTCAAGGGCGAGGACGAGTTCACATTTAGGACTTTTGAGCAGTGGATGAAAGGCGCAGATTCAAAGAGCGTCCACGAGCGCATCGTGTCATGGCTGCCAAATGAGTTGTTTCCAAAAGAGAGTACCCGCGCAGCAGACAAGGCCAACTTCGTCAAAGAAACCAGCGCACATCTCCTTGAGGAACTCGCCAAGATCGGAAAGGATCTTGAGTCCAGGGAAACTGAAACAGAGAAACAGGATACAGAGGAAAAAGTCACTGAGCAGGAAGAGACGGCGCAGCCGACGAGCCTGCTCGACCTTCTCTTCGATAAGGGTCTTTTGCCTTCCTATGCATTTCCAACCGATCTTTGTAGTTTCGTAATCCAGGAGTCCGAAAAGTACGGCAAGGTCATCGAAAGGGAGCGCCCCCAACTTGCAAAGGCTCAGGCGCTGAGTGAATATGCGCCAGGAAGAATCCTCGTCGTCAATAAGCAGACCTACCGCGTGGGAGGAATCTTCTTCGACGGGCTGGCAACCGCGAGTCCGGCAGACGGCTTTTTTGACGGAATTCGCGAGCGTTACATTGGATGTCCGCGCTGCTCGTTCGTTCGGCTCGACCAGGCGGCAAATGCGGAAAGCCCCCTTGCAGAGGCGGAATGCCCTGTATGCGGCGGCGAGCTACAAGTCAACGAACTGCTTGATCCGCCCGCGTTCTCTCCCGAGGCCGGGCGGCGCTTGAAGGATGAGGATCGCGATCAGGACATTACCTATGCTTCCAGCGCACAACTTCCGGAACTCCTTGACCGGGATTTCGATTGGGATACTCTCGCCGGATCACAGATGTCCTTTGCATATCAGGAAGGCGTCAAGCTCATCGTCACTAACAAAGGAAAGAACGGCACAGGCTTTGGCGTATGTGAAACCTGTGGCGCCGCTTGGCTTTCGGACGATCCTGATTCGGACAAGGAGCACGCGCGTCCTTTCCTGCTTCCCAACTACGTCATCAAAAGAGAGCAGCCACCGAAAAAATGCAGCGGGCATGTCCGGAAAGGTCTCTATCTCGGTCACCAATTCCGCACCGACATACTGCTCCTGCGATTTGAGTTCAAGGCGACGATGGAGTTCAGCCCCGACCGTCCTTGGCTCAACGACGCCTTGGCAACCTGCGCCGAGGCGGTAGCACTCGGGTCGAGCCTCGGCCTTTCAATCGATCCCGGTGAACTCAGCTCCGGGTATCGATTCGTGCCCGCGTCACACGGAGGAATCGGGGCTGCCGAGATCTACCTCTTCGATACCGCATCGGGGGGAGCTGGTTACGCGTACGAGGTCGGGCGCAATCTGCCAGAGATGCTGAAGCATATTGAAAGTCTGCTGACCACATGTCCAGGGCATTGTGAGCGTTCCTGCACAAAATGCCTCCGCCACTATGGGAACCGGTTCCTTCATCCGCGGCTCGATCGTCGGCTCGGTCTCGAACTTCTTCGCTATGCTCGTTTCAGCGAACAGCCCTCGATCCCATCCTCTGAAGAGCAGCGAAATACGCTGGAACCGTTGGCGCGATTCCTCACTCTTGAAGGATGGAGCGTCGGGTGGACGGATTCGGCGTTGGTGGCCACTCCAGAGCATGGAGGCAAGTCCATCGCACTCGGTTCGTATCCCGCACTCCTTTCAAAGTCCGAGGCAGAGAGACATCACGCCGCCTCGCACCACTCGGGCGGAACCCCCATCCTGCTGCCCGACTATCTCGTGGAGCGGGACCTGCCATCCGCCTATCAGGAGGTGATGAAACATGTCAAAGCATAGGACGGGCGAATTTCCTCTGGTGGCGATCCGAACTTTCATTGAAGCCACACGGGACTCCGGCTACAAGAGCACGGCCTCGGCTCTCTCCGAACTCGTGGACAATTCCTTCGAGGCGGACGCGAGTACAGTATCCATCTGCCTGTCAGAAGATGGAGATGGCAAGAGCATCAGCGTATCAGACGATGGAACCGGGATGTCTCCCCAGACCATGCAGTTGGCATTACAGTTCGGGGGGAGTACGCGGTTCAACTCCCGGAAAGGTACAGGCCGCTATGGGATGGGCCTCCCGAATGGTTCACTAAGCCAAGCCCGTCGTGTGGATGTTTACTCTTGGACCGATCCCCAAACAATCTGGTCCAGTTACCTCGATGTCGATGAGATCGTTTCGGGTGACCTCTCGACTGTTCCCATACCAGCGCGCTTCAAACCGGATAGGGTTGACGACGATCCATCGTCCCCGAGCGGGACTGTGGTCGTGCTGACAAAATGCGACCGGCTCGACTTCCAAACCCAAAAGACACAGGCAAAGTATCTTCATTTGGACTTCGGCCGAACCTTTCGTCACCAGCTGTACAGCGGCAAGAAACTGCTGATCAACGGAGAACGAGTCAAGCCAATCGACCCGCTGTTTCTGCGAAATGGAAATAACCTAACAGGCGCCGAGCCTTATGGACCGACTCTTCATTACGATGTGGCGGCGCCTGGAGGCAAAGCCTCTCGCATCTCGGTCCGGTTCGCCATCCTGCCGATTGAAAAATGGTGCGGGCTCTCGAATGAGGAGAAGAACGCCAATCGAATCTCAAAGGGGGCGGGAGTCTCCGTGGTGCGCGGCGGCCGTGAGATTGATTGCGGCTGGTACTTCATGGGCTCCAAAAGGAAGGAGAATTATGACGATTGGTGGCGTTGCGAGATCTCCTTCTCTCCGGACCTCGATGAGTTGTTCGGGGTCACACATACAAAGCAAAAGGTCTATCCCACGGAGATGCTGGAAAGCATTTTGACGCCGGACTTAGAGCGGATAGCAAGAGAACTGAACAGTCTCGTCCGGCACCGCTACCTGGCTGTCCGCGAAGAGTCGGTAGAATTAAAAAGTACCGTTGTCGCAGAGAATAAGGATGCCCTTATGGTTCCGGTGGTCCTCCGCGGCCAGCCCGCACACAGTTCTCCTCGCCTGCGGGGAAGGATCACGCAATTAGGCTACAGAATCGATGAACAGGTATTAGAGGAGGTCAGTTTTTATCGTCCGTCGCTGGCGCACGAGCGACTGACACTAACGCTGAACCGCGAGCACAACTTCTACCAGAAGATCTATCAGCCCTTGGCGGCAACTCAGCAAATCGAATCTGCCAGAGTATTGAACCAGCTACAACTCATGCTCCTCGCAGTCGGCCGCGCCGAATGTGCGTTGCGATCGGCAGAGGAGAAGATTGCTGTCCGAAGGTTGAGGGAGACATGGAGCAATGCTCTCACAGCTTTCTTGGACTAGGACGCAATCACGATGGGTCAATCAGTCACTCTCAATCCGAACCTCAGTGTGCTCATGCCACTCTTCCGCAAGAGATGTGCGTGCATTCGAAAGATGGTTCGGAGCTGCCATGAGGCAGTTTCCGCAGAGTTAATCCACCGACTGCGCTCTAAGGTTCTCGTTCGCTTGGAGAAGCCGACGAAAGCGCAACTGACTGAGGAGTTGGAACTCATCAGCGCGCTGAGCGTCACAATCGACCTCATAGCGCAGGGATGGCGCGTAATTGCCACCTCGCCTGAGGTGGTCATCGAATTTACAAACGGTTTCTCTCCGGAAGCCGAGAAAGAACGTATTCGGCACGTTCACCTGATCGATCGTAATGAGCAGCTGCGAAAATCGGCGACGCGCTCCTTCATCGAGGGGATGGAAAAACGCCGGCTCACTCCAAAGGGCTGGCACTCGATCTATTCAGTGATGCGAGATGGGGAAAGTCTTGCCCACGACTTGTCCTCAGCACGGACGACCACTGACGCGAAAGCAAAGTTTGAGCAACTGCGCCGAATGGTCAAGCCATACATTCAGTTCGTTGAGCCGGATGCGTATTGCGAACAAACCGGGCTCAGACTGCAGGACATCTGGCGCTACTTTCGCCACACGTGGGTTAATTCGTACAAGAGTGTTCCCGGCCGATCCATGACGATTCTCATCCGTGACGCAGCGGTTGAGAACCATCCGGTGATTGGAATTGCTTGCCTCGCCAGTTCCGTGGTCCAACAATCGGCGCGAGATAAGTGGATTGGCTGGGACACGGAAAGCGCCATTGAGCATTTCCGAGCGTCCCACAACCCCAAGCGGGATGCGAGGAGGCTGGTCGCTGAAGTTGACCGCTTCATCAAGAACATCTATCTCAAAGATCTCCTTGACGGCGCCATCTTCACACGTGCGGACTTGCGGAAGCCAACATCCCAAATCATCGAAAAACTATTGAAGGATTCCGAGCGCTCCATTCGGCAGCATCGGCGCTTTCCAAACGCCGCCCGGCACAAGCATGTGAACTCTAACTCCGTTGCGGAGTGGCGGGCCCGCGCTGAGACGAGCCTCTTCCGGAGCAAGCGAGCGAAACAACTTGCGCTTCTCCTCTCTGCCCGGATGGCATTCCAAGAAGCAAAGATCGGCGGCGACGTTACGAGGTCATCGTGGAATCAAGCATTCGAAAACGCGCGATTCCGCCAAGCGGTCGGTCAAGTTGTTCGGATGCTGAAAGCAGAGCGCGTTGGCGTCAACATGATGGACATCGCCGTCTGTGGCGCCGTGGCACCTTACAATCTCCTTCTCGGTGGAAAGCTTGTCTGTTTGCTCTTGTGCAGTCCTGAGGTTGTCAACCGGTACGAGCAGCGTTACGAGAACCAAACCAGTCTCATCGCATCAAGTATGCGAGGGGCACCAGTTCACCGAAAAGCTCAGTTGGTCCTGCTGTGCACGACCAGCCTGTATGGATCGGCTTTGAGCCAATACAGCCGTGTAAAAGTCTCCGCCGAGCCGATTGGAGGCAGGCCGCTCGAGAAGATTGAATATCGCTCCATCGGACTTAGCGAGGGTTTCGGGTCGTTTCATATTAGCCAGGAGACACTCGGTCTGATTGCCACGTTGATCGGGCGTACGAAGGAATCGCGGAAGGTGAACTCCATCTTCGGGGAGGGTGTCAACCCGCTGATGCGAAAGATCAGGGAGGGGCTGGAACTGCTTGGACTGCCGTCTGATGTTCTGCTAAACCACGGAAACAAACGAGTCGTTTATGGGGTTGCACTCGCCAGGAACTTCCGTAATGTCTTGCTGGGCACCACCGACTCAGCGCACTACTACGTGCCACGAACGAAGGACAAACTGAGGACGGAAATGCTTGCCGACTTCTGGCGGCAGCGGTGGCTCCTCAATCGTCTTGAGAAGCCCGGCATTCTCGACGAGGTTTCGAAGCATGTTCTCGTCTACCCCATTCGGCATGGCGCTCAAGTTGCGCTGCCGGGGGAAGCCTAGCCGCGCAAGTCGGCCAGCGGGATCATTGAACTGAGGGTGCCGCGTTAAACTGAACCGTTTCGCTTCCGGCCCCGACCGTAATCCGATATCGGTTCCCGCGTCGGGGATGAAAGACCAAGGCAGGACGGAAGCACGCGATGCACTTTCCGGAAGGCCGGCGCACGCTTGGGTACACAATGCCGTTCGATCCTTCGAAGAGAAGTTTGTTCGCGAGCGCCTGCGATGCGCTATAGCACTGTGGAATCGGACCGGGCTCGAGACAGCTCTCCCGCTCCACCGCATCGAGCGTGTGAAACTCGCCTGAGAAGTCGGCGAGGAACTCGATGTAGTCGAAGGCGTGCTGTCCTTGGATGCGGCCGTCCGCAAGAAAACGCCGCTTGTGAAACGCAACCTCGGCGATGGATGTTTCGATCTCGAAGCCCGCGTACCACGCACCCCGCTGCGCACTATGAAAGCGCCCGCCGAAGGGTCCGGGATGGGTAAAACCGGCATTCACGATATGCGCCTCCGGCACTCCCAAGAGCAGTTCCCCCGGACCGATTGCACTGTTGCCGCCGTTCTCCGCAATCTTTCGCTCGTTGGTGGCCGCGTCGAGTTCGCTCAGGTCGGCGAGAACATCGGGCGGAAGGGGAAGGCTCTCAAAGACGCTCTCAGCGCCATACCGCGCAGGGATCAGTCGATGAGTTCCCGCCTGGTCGATCTGTCCGAGTATTGCCAATCAGTGCCCGCCCCGCTGGGCATCGACCAGGCTCCGCACGTGTTGGAGCCCAGGAATGCCCGCCCGCACGATGTAATCCAGAGGCGCCTGGCCACGGAAGAGCGGATTATCATTCGGCTGCGTGACCCAGCGGTCCGCCAGATCGTCGGGCAAGAGAATGTGCAGGGCTTTATAAATTCCGACGATGTAGGAGATTCGCGTCAGCTCGTCCTGCCGTAGCGTGCCGGCGGCCGATTTCAGTTTGTAGACGGTCGAGCGGGGCATCCCGCCAAGCAACTCCCCGGCACGCTCGATCGGGATCTGCCACTTGTCCATGATGGCGAAGAAGCCGTCGATTGCCGACTGGCTCAAGCGCTCACGGGTCTCTAGCCGGCTGAGATCCGGAACCGTATCAAATTGATACCCTGGCGCGGCGAAGGTGGGAAAGGTTGCCATAGCCATTGCCTCCACGGCCTAATTGTCTCATAATAGACGTAAGGGTGTCTATATTTGGACGAGAATTCGAGACCTTAGCACGATGAACCCGTATTCCATAAACCCTCCGGAATCAGAAGTTGCCTTCGAAGAGCTTTGTCTCGCAGTGTTGAAGCGGCACTGGAAGCGGGAGGGTCTCGAGCGCTTCGGCAAGAAGGGCGAAGAGCAGTACGGCGTTGACATCTTCGACACTCTGGGCGAGAGCCCGATGTATGGCGCACAGTGCAAGCTCAAGGAATCGACGAAGTCGCTGGAGCCGGCGGAGATCCGCGCAGAGGTCAAGAAGGCCGAAAGCTTTCCCGCGAAGCTCGACCACTACGCCATCATGACCACGGGAAAGGTCTCCGGCACCGCGCAGCTCACGATCCAGCAGATCAATCAGGAGCACCGCAAGATAGGGTCCTTCAAGGTAGAGCTCTTCACCTGGGAGAAGATCACCAAGCTCATACGTCAGTACCCGGAGGTTGAGCAGCAGTTCTATGGCGGCTTGCGCTCGGAAGAAGTGGCAGAGGTCAAGGTCAAACTCGAAGCCATTCAGTCCGCCGTCGCCGTCATCGCACCCGCTGCGGCTGCATCGGCAAAGACGGAGATCGATGCCCTCATAGACGAAGCCAGGGAGCGCATCAAGCCAGGCGAAGCACAGATTGCTGTCACCCTTCTGCACCGCGTTCAGAGACTCAAGGGAGGTGAACTCAGTGATTGGCATCGCTTCCGCATCTTCACCAACCTGGGTGCAGCCAATCTCATTCTGGGAAAAGGGAACGAAGCGGCGCGGAACTTCCTCGATGCCGCTCCGCTGCGTCCCGACGACGAACTGGCCGTCACGAACGAGGTGTTGGCATACCATCTCTTGCTTCAGGATCAGACGACCCGCGAGAAGGCTGAGGTGGCGGTGGTTCGGTTCCCCAACGCGACGCGGATTCGCTCACTCCTGATTCAGTCGGCAACACACGAAACACCCTACGCGGACCTCCTCGCGGACACGCCGGAACATATGCGTTCTGATGCCGAAGTTGCTTCGGCGCTCGCGCGCAGGGCGATGATGGCTGGCCTGATCGAAACCGGGATCGAGCACGCCAAAGCAGCCGTCGCAGATAAGCCCAAGTGGGCACAGGCCCATCTTCTTTTGGCACAGGCCCATTTCGCGCGCGTGGTGATGGCCGAGCGGACCATCAAACCGCTCAAGGCGGAGGAGAAGGAGCAGCAGTTGGAGGATGCCAGCAGCGCGGCGGATGCGGCGATTGCCAACGCAGAGTCCGACGATTTGGCCTACCTCAGGGCGCATGCGTTCGCTCTCAAGACCGACATCGCGCACGTGCAGGGGCGCAAAGAGGATGCTGCGCAATTTGCACGCGATGCTTTTGCTGCCGACGCTTCGGAACTCCAGAGCCAATTGGCCATTGCGCACGCGGCCTTCAGCCGGAACGACGTTGATGAGGGAATACGGATACTCGAGCAGGCCAATCTCCAGTCGAAGTCGATGCCGAACGTCTGCTTCATGCTGGGGCAGGCTTTGATGGGGCGCGGAAAAGACGAGGACATCGCCCGCTCGTTCACTGTCTTCAGCACCGCCAATATCGCCAACATCAAACAGGATCTCGTCGATCCGTTGACGATCGGAGCGGTTCGTGCGCTCGTCCGCGCGGGCCGCTTCCAGGAGGTCTCTGATTATCTGGAGCGCCCTGAAGTCAAAGCGTCGCCGGCGCTGGTCGCCTCGATACAGGCATACTCTGCGCTGAAACAGTCCCAGGAGAAGCTGTGCTCCCAGAAGCTCGACGAGGCACTTGCCTCCCGGCGCCCGGAGGATACCAGCCCCGCCATCGACTTCCTCGCCCGCACTCTGCTCGAAGCCGGCCGCCTGAATGACGCGTTGCCACTCCTTCAGGAACTCTTCCGTGCCCAGACTCCCAACTTCGATGTGGGGTTGCTTTTCAATTGCGCCGGCCGGCTCAAAAAAGACGAGGTGATTCTCGAAACCTGCCAGGAACTCTACGACCGCGGCGTTCGCGATTGGGAGTTCCAGGAGTTCGAATCGCAATACCTCGAAGAGTACGACCCGATGAAGGCGATCGGCAGGCTCGAAGAGTTCATCCGCAACCATCCTGAGAATCGCACCGCCAAACTGCGGCTGGCCATTGTTGCCATGCGCTACGGGAAGGAGAACTTGGTTGAACTCACCGAGGAGGTACTGCCGCTGCCGGAGGACCTGCCAATGCGCTATGCCGTCGCGGCCATTCAGGCCCTGCAGTGGCAGAAGCGGGAAACCTTCGCGGTGGAATACGCGTATCGCGTGCTGCGAGCGCATACCGAGGAGATCGAGGCCCATAAAGCGTATCTCGCCAGCCTGAACCCGGGAGTCCGGCCCGACATTCCCGCCACGATGGAGGAAGTCGCCATTGGTAGTGCGGTCCAGTACACGGAGGACGGCTCCAACGAATCGGAGTGGGTGGTCATCGAGGACACAAACAAGCCTAGCGCCGCGTTTGAAGAGATCCGCCCATCTGACGAGCTGGCGCAGAAGTTGCTCGGCAAGCGCGCCGGGGAGACCTTTGTTCTGGCAAAGAGCCCAGTGAAGGATCGGGTTGCCACCATCAACCAGGTCCTCAGCAAGTACACGCGGCGCTTCCAGGCGGTTGGCGAGAAGATGGAGATCAAATTCGGCGACCAGACCGTGATCCGGACCATGCGCTTCCCGACGCCCGAGAAACTCACCGCGACAGATCTTCAGCCCATCCTCGATTCGGTCAAGAAGCACTCCGAGGCCGTGGCGAAACTCCGTGAGATCTACAAGACGACTCCGGTAACGATCTATTTGTATGGCGACCAGCTGGGACACAGCGCCTATGAGGGGCTCTTCGACTTAGCAATCTCCGAAACGGGATTTGTACGCTGCGCCCATCCGCAGATGGACCTCTTTGTCGATGCCGTGAACAGCCTTGCAACGAAGAGCGCCGTTGTTCTGGATATCGTTGCCCTGGGAACGCTGCGCCTGCTTGGCGTCACGCGACAGGTACTCACGAGCGGCGGCGCCCGGTTCGCCCTCACGCCCGCCACCTTCACCGCACTGCAGCAGCTGCGGGCTCAATCGCGCTTCGCCACGGCCCACGGAACAATGACCTACGAAGAGGGTCAGCACTATTTCACACAGACCACGCAGGAACAGTCGGACAAGGAAAGGGCCTCGTTCGAAGAATGGATGCAGACTGTCGAACAGAACACGACCGTCTTGCCCGTGCCTGAACTCGCGGCTTTCGATCCGGCTCGCCGCGAAACGCTGGAGCAGCTCTTTGGGCGAGATGGACTCGAGTCGGCGGTTCTGGCCCTTACGCCCGGAAACATCCTCTGGACGGATGACCTCGCGTTAGCCGAAGTTTCGAAATCGGAGCTGGGCACCGAGCGCGTATGGAGTCAAGCCGCCATTGAAAGCTTCGCGAACCGAGGGCTGATCGACAGATCGCTCGCTGATGAATGCCATGCCAAGCTACTCGGCTTTGGGTACCAGTCAACGCACTTCACCGGAGGGACGATCGCGGCGGCATTGCGAGTCTCGAACGGATCAGTCGATCGGTTTCCCATGAAGCAGGCCATCGAGACTTTTCGCGGGACCGTCGATAACAACCGCATCATCGCGCTCCGCCAACTCGCCGAATTTGTGCTGTGCCTGTCGATGGAACCGATGCTTCCGGAAACGAAGTGCGTCGCGCTCGAAGGCCTTCTGGACTCATTCCCCAAGGATTCAAGAACGCGGGTTCAGCTGCAGGTTCTCAGGGACCAGTGCGCGCGCCTAATGATCCTCAATCCACTGGAACAGCGGCGATTCGTTGCGTGCTTCGACAGCTGGATCCAGAAAAATAGGATCATCAATCCCTTCAACATCCGCTGAGAAGCGACAGAATCAGGTTGATAAAAACGAACAGCCTAAGGCACCCAAGCGAAGATTCCGATTGAGCATTGCACCTCGTCCGGCAATCCTTACAACTCCGGAACCTCCCAGCCCCTACTGGTCAGTTGCAATCCGGCGACCTCAGTCGTTTTCGATGCACTATTGAAATTCGTTCGAATATCCGAAAACGCCTGCTGGATTTCACGGAATTGCGGGGACCAGGTTGAAGGCTGTGTTCGCGCTCCAATTTTTGATACTGTTGACTTTGGCGCCATCTTCGACAAATACCGCGAATGGAGAGGTCGCGCGCGCAATAAGCCGATGGATCAATGCGGCAAAGCGCGACGAGGGGATGAAGCAAATGCCGATCGATGACGATCCGCTGGATATCAGCTTGCGGCAAGTTCGACAGGAGCTTGAATCAGACATTGAGAGGGACCTGAGTTTAGCAAGCTGTGCAGCCGTACTCTGTCTGATTCCTGGCATTGGCTCCGCCATTCAGAGTCTCCTTGACGGAAAAGCTCAACGGAATGTGGAGCGGCGCTGGGTTCAGCTCTTTGTCGATCTTAAGGAGCGGCTAGACCAGATCCGGGATGATATACCGGACGATGAATACTACGCGTCAGAGGAATTTCAAACTATCCTCGCGTTGACCTATCAAGAAATACTTACCACTCATGATCGCGAGAAGCTCAGGCTATTGGCCACTGCGCTTGCAAACAGCGGACGTGAAAAATTCCGTGAGGAAGACAAAGAGCAACTTGTTCGCACACTCCGGGACCTGAGTCCGAGAGATATCCGTACACTCGCTGTCCTAAAACCTCGCCCTCACGGTTGGATCGACAACCCACCTGCCTGGCTGCGACTGACTCGAGAAAAATGGAGGAACCCGATCGAGGAAGACTTGTGCAGTCTAACCAGATTGGTGGGCCTCGGACTTGTCACTGAGGGGCTCGAAGGCACGCCACCTCCAAGCGGAGGATCAGGCAGTGAGAGAATCGACGCAGAACAGCGATTCCGATATGCGCTTGAGCCGCACGCCCCCGTTCGAGTATTTCAAATCTCGCCATACGGAATACGCTTCATCTCGTTTATCGAAACTGAGGATCAACCTACGCAGACTGACTCCGGCGAGGTTATCAGCTGACCCATAATTCTACGGTGCGAGAAAGTCAACGGTTGACGCCCAGCCCAGATTTACACCCGTGATTGAACAGGTGGCCGTACCCCAGAGCGTTCGGCCAAGCGATGAATTGGCACAGTTCCGACTGCTTTTTAGAAAGTTCGGATTGGGCCGCAAGAGCAGCGACGGACAGGCGAGGTTCGTCAAATCACATTCTGACGAATAAGCCACGCGAGTTTGGCCTGTTTACCGCGCCACGCTGCGAGTGGGGCTCAGAACTTCCATGTCAAGACGAGAGCAGTTCGGTTCCGCGGCTACGAAGAACTGGCAAAAGCGCTGCAATTCGAGCGGAGCGAGCAGAAACAGGAGCATACTTGAATCAAGCATGCGGCGCCACAGACGGGAGCTGTAGGCAGCGCTGTTACAGGAAACTATGCAAACAGATGTTCAGAGCAAACCCCATCCAAGTGGCCGTAGACTCTGCCCGGGAAGTTCCCGGCCGGTCCCGTCAGACAGAGTGAATATGGATGGCCAAACCGCTGTCCGCGATACTGCCATCTGCCCCGACTGCGGCCAACGAGTGAACGTTTGGCTGTCTGGATCAGTCGGGCAGCCCGGGCAGTGGATTCGCGATCCGCATCCTAGACCGAACAACGCGGAGCACCTGACCGCGGTCCGCTAATCATCCGATTTGGGGTTCATGGAGACTCAATGCTCGTTGATGCGGGCCTGACCACTCGCATTTCCTATACTCCCGATGGCAAAGTTACGGTGGCAGCCCCCCGCGCATGACGATTAGCTGACTGCGACGGGGCGCGGCACTGACACCCGGGTACCTGACGCACCAAGAATTCCTTTGGGATTCCTCCTCGAATAGCAAATTTGGACCACATAAAGGCGCGGATCTGTCATATAGTAGGTAACGGCAAAGGAATCTGCCTTCAAGCGCCGTCCGATACGGAACGGCTGATGACTCCTACCGGTCTGGTAGGAGTGCGAATACCCTACCAAAAACTTGGAACCAGGCTGCTCGTCGCA
>Ga0335074_10004262_pt1 | contig 19670 bp, 15 predicted proteins | sample Lox_Sample_23_FD_206715 | JGI IMG/M metagenome (GOLD analysis project Ga0335074, IMG submission 206715) | Soil microbial communities from Loxahatchee National Wildlife Refuge, Florida, United States - Lox_Sample_2.3 | ecosystem: Environmental > Terrestrial > Soil > Wetlands | place: USA... | reverse complement strand
ACCATCGCGTTCTTCATGATCGCCGGGATCTGGTTGGACGCGAGGATCTGCCGGTCGATGCCGCCGGCGCTGAACGTGCCCACCTGGGTCTTGCCGTCGCTGAAGTAGACAGTCGATGACTGCTGCAGGGCCGCTTCGGAGGCGGCGGTGGGAACCTGGGTTTGGGCGTACGCAACCACGACGCCGGCGATCATGATGATCATGAAGGCGCCGACCATCCCCGCTGCGACGAAGGCCGCTTTCTTCCAGGTCCAATGCCGCCACCAGTCGCCCTTGCGCTTGGTCCGCCCCCCGTCGCCGTCGAACCCGTCGCCGCCGTCGTAGTCGCCGGCCTTGCCGGTGCGCGTCCGGGTGCCGGTGAAGCGCGAGGTCGCGCGCTCCCGCAGCGCGGTCATGCCTCCGGTACGGCGTCCATCGCGGTATGCGCTGACGTCCCTGTAGCCATCGCGGCCGGCATAGCCGTCATCGGCATAGCCATCGCGACCGTAGCCACCATTGCCGTCGGCACCGTTTCCAAGACCGAGCTTGGACCTCAGGTCGTTGCCGACCTGCGAGCCCCGGCTCCTGCCGCTGGGCCGGCTGCCCCTGTCGTACCTGTCGTAGTCGGCGCCGCCGTCGCGCGGGTCGGCCCGCCTTGTGTCCTGCCCGTAGCCAGAATTCCCGTTCCGCCGGGAGGGGCCGTACGTCGGGCTGCTGTTTCCCGTCGGCCGGGTATAGCTGACGCCCCCGTTGCCTCCGCTGCGGTCGTATCCCCGCTGACCGTTGCCCTCGTTGGGGCTGTACCCGTGGCCCCCATGACGCCCGGAGCCGTTGGGCGAGCGGTACTGGTCGCGGCTGTACCCGTCGCGGCCACGAGATGACCCGTTGCCGGCACTGCGGCCACCGCCATCGGGGTAGCCGCCATTCCGGCCTGCAGCCGGGCGGCCATTACCGTCAGCGGGCTGGCGGGTGCCAGCGTCGCGGCCGTATGGATCCCGGTAGCCTCCGGCTGACCGCCCGCCATATCGGCCGTCACGGTCGGGATCTTCTCGGTAGCGCCGGGGAGAGTCTGGGTTGCTCACGCGTCCTCGCTGGTGGGGGGTAGGGGTCGCAAGTACGACGATCCCGTCAATCCCTAAAGTACCTGGCGGTAGCTCCCGTCCCGGCACATATCGCGAGTCACACCTACGGCCGTCAGAGCAGGTGCATGTCAATCGTGAGCTGCTCTACGTCCTCTCAGTCACCGGCACGGGCCCGCCGGCTGCGCCGGGTCTGCGGCTCGCCTGTGCCGAGGACGTAGGACGACGCAAGGTGGTTCCAGGCACAACTCTGACAGACCTCGACGACGTAGACCCGGAACTCTGCGTATTCCGTAGCCATTTCCGCCAACTCGACAGATCGCTTCACACGCCCCTCATAGCGGCCAAGCTCGTCTCCATAGACGTACGTGACGTGGGTGAGCTTGACCTTCTTGCAGATCGGGCAGGCGGAGTCGGTCGGCTCTCCGTGGAACTTGGCCGCCCGCAGCAGATACGGGTGGGCGTCACAGACGTCGGTGACCGTGGTACGCCCAGCGAAGACGGACGCGATAGTGGCGCGCCGCGCGAGCGCGTAGTCCACGACGAGGCGTCTCATGCCCGACAGGTTACGACGGAACGAGGCCAGCGCCGAGCCCTGGCCAGCAGGTTGCCAGTCGACTGCCCGGATTCGCCCCGGTCCGGCCGCCTCGGGCTTGCATGGCGATCATCAGGCGCATATCTTGTCGATGTATCGGCCCGATACATCGGAATGACACACCAGGAGCGCGCGAACCAGTGCAGGTGGAAGCGGTGGTGTGGATGCTCGACCAGCGCACAACGGGGAGGTGCTGGATTCATGAGCAGTCAGCGTTCGAGCGTGCTCGAGCTGGCAGTGCTCGGACTGCTGCACGAGACTCCCATGCACGGCTACGAACTGCGCAAGCGGCTCAACTCCGTGCTGGGCGCGTTTCGCGCCTTCAGCTACGGGTCCCTGTACCCGTGCCTCAAGGAACTACTCCGGCAAGGCCTCATCGCCGAGGACACCCAGCCGGGGACAGCCAAGCCGGGGACAGCCAAACCGCTGGCCGGGCGCAAGTCAAAGATCGTGTACCGGCTGACCGCGGATGGGAAGGAGCGGCTGGAGGACCTGCTGGGCCAGGCTGGTCCGGCTGCCTGGGAGGACGACGGGTTCGGGGTGCACTTTGCGTTCTTCGGGCTTACTCAGGCAGACATCAGGCTGCGGATCCTCGAAGGCAGGCGCAGCAGGCTGGAGGAGCGGCTGGATAGCGTCCGCGGCGCGATGTCGCGGACCCGGGAACGGCTGGACCGCTACACCCTCGAACTGCAGCAGCACGGCCTGGAGTCGGTGGAGCGGGAAGTCCGCTGGCTCAACGAGCTGATCGCTTCAGAACGGCAGTCCAATCCAGAGCCTGGATGGACTGCCGACGGCAACACGGAAAACAGCGACGTCGGCGATACGCGCTGACGCCCGCACGACACTGCAGCCCGCGGCATGCAGGACGCCTCGCCGCGCGGCAGGAGATAAGGAGCAGTCCGAATGGGTTCGGTTCGGGTAGCCATCGTTGGGATCGGGAACTGCGCAAGCTCCCTTGTCCAGGGCCTTGAGTATTACAAGGATGCCGATCCGCGCAGCCGGGTACCTGGGCTCATGCATGTCCAGTTCGGCCCGTATCACGTACGGGATGTCGAGATCGTCGCCGCGTTCGACGTGGATGCTAAGAAGGTCGGGCGTGACGTCGCTGAGGCCATTACGGCCAGCGAGAACAACACGATCAAGATTTGCGACGTGCCTCCGCTGGGTGTGACGGTTCAGCGCGGGCCGACCATGGACGGGCTCGGCGAGTACTACCGCCAGATCATCGCCGAGTCCGACGAGCAGCCGGTGGACGTGGCCCAGGCGCTCCGGGACTGCAGCGCCGACGTGCTGGTGTCCTACCTGCCGGTGGGCTCCGAGCTAGCCGACAGGTACTACGCGCAGTGCGCGATCGACGCCCGTGTCGCGTTCGTGAACGCACTGCCGGTTTTCATCGCCTCCGACCCCGACTGGGCGCAGAAGTTCACCGAGGCCGGCGTGCCGATCGTCGGCGACGACATCAAGTCCCAGGTCGGCGCCACGATTACACACCGGGTGATGGCGAAGCTGTTCGAGGACCGTGGCGTGGAACTGCTGCGGACCTACCAGCTGAACGTCGGCGGCAACATGGACTTCATGAACATGCTGGAGCGCACAAGGCTCCAGTCCAAGAAGATCTCCAAGACGCAGTCGGTCACCTCGCAGGTGCCGCACGAGATGGAGCGAGCCTCCGTGCACATCGGCCCGTCCGACCACGTTCCGTGGCTGGACGACAGGAAGGTCGCGTTCGTCAGGCTTGAGGGCAAGGCATTCGGCGACGTCCCGCTGAACATGGAGTACCGGCTCGAAGTGTGGGACTCGCCCAACTCGGCCGGCGTGATCATTGACGCCATCCGCGCCGCCAAGATCGCGCGGGACCGCGGCATCGGCGGGCCGGTCCTGTCGGCCTCCTCGTACTTCATGAAGTCCCCGCCCAAACAGTACGGCGACGATGTGGCCCGCGACTCGGTCGAGAAGTTCATCCGGGGTGACATCGAGGCTTAAGCGGGGTCGCCGGTCGTGCCGGATCAATCCCTGGGACGCTGAACGCTGCCCCGGGGATGACCGGCATGACCGGCGTTAGGCTGACAGCGTGTCCCCCCAGAAGGCGGGAGAGCGGCGAGTCTCGCCGCTTCGGTGGATCGCCAGGTCGGCATTTGTTACTGACCTGCGCACTTTGCTGGCGGAGCGGGGCTTCCGGCGGCTGTTCGCAACGCGGCTGGTCTCCCAGACTGGTGACGGGATCGTCACAGCCGCAGTCACGTCGTACGTGTTCTTCAACGCAGCGACGTTCCCGAACCCGGCCGCCGCCGCGTCGGCGTTCACCGTTCTTTATGTCCCGTATTCGCTGGTCGGCCCATTCGCCGGGGTGTTTATCGACCGCTGGTCCCGTCGGCAGATCCTGGCTGTGTCGGCCCTGATCCGCTCGGTCTTCGTGGCGGGGACCGCCGCCATCATGGCGGCGGGCAACAGGGGTGCGCTGCTGTACGCCGCGGTCTTGCTGGTGCTCGCTGTGAACCGGTTCTTCCTGGCGTCGCTGTCCGCGGCGCTGCCGCACGTGGTCGCCGAGGACAAGTTGGTGATGGCCAATGCGGTCTCACCGACGGTGGGCGGCATCATGAGCGCGATCGGCGGGATCGTGGCTCTCGGCCTGAACGCGGCCACTGGAGACACCGAGCGTGGCGCCGCTATCACCATGCTGGTCGCTGGCGGATGCTACCTAGTCGCAGGGTTCGTCGCGCTGACAATGCGCCGGGACCTGCTCGGCCCGGTCCGCGAGCCAGGTGCCCCTCCGCCGGGGCGGCTGCGCAGCGAACTGAGGGGGGTCGTGTCCCAGTTCGTGTCGGGCGCCAGGTATGCCACCTCCCGCCGGGGACCCGCGAGCGCGCTGGGCGCCACCGGCGCGGGCAAGCTCCTGTTCGGGATCTTGTTCGTCATGGCGGTCCTGCTGTACCGAAATGACTTCTACCGGTCTAGCGCCACGGTAGCTGAGAAGCACTTCGCGACGCTGGTCACCCTGGCGGCGATCGGGTACGGCTGCGCAGTGCTGGTGATCCCGCCAGTCACCAGGCGGATAAGTAAGCGAGCCTGCATTACTCTGCTACTCGCCGTCAGCGCTGTGGTCACTGGCGTGCTGGGCGAGACCTTTCAGCAGATCGCCTATCTGGCCTGGGGATTCCTTATCTACCTGGCCTCACAGGGTGTGGCGATCTGCGCCACCACGGTCCTCCAAGAGGAGGTCGATGACGCCTACCGCGGCCGCCTCTTCTCTTTTTATGACGCTATGTCTAACATCCCGCTCGCAGTGGGCGCGCTACTGAGTGCGGTGTTCATGCCCGTGGATGGCAGGTCGTCGGTGATCGTCGGCGTGGTAGCGGCTGGCTATGCGTTCACCGCTGCCGGCTACTGGGTGCTCAGCCGTCAGCCCTCCGGCGTGTCCGGTGCGCGACCGCCGTCGAGCCCCTCGCGGGCCGCCCAGCCCAGCAGTTCCTGAGTCACCCGCTCCTTGCTCAGCGGGCCATGTTCCAGGCGCAGGTCCAGCAGGTACCTGAGGGCCTTGCCGACAGTGGGACCCGGTGAGATGCCAAGGATCTTCATGACCTCAACGCCGTTGAGGTCTGGCCTGATGCTTTCCAGCTCCTCCTGCTCGGCCAGTTCAGCGATCCGGCTCTCCAGGCTGTCGTAGGCCCGGGCCAGCCGGTCGGCCTTGGCCTTGTTCCTGGTCGTGCAGTCCGCTCTGGTGAGCGCGTGCAGCCGGGACAGCAGCGGGCCCGCGTCCCGGACATACCTGCGCACCGCCGAGTCCGTCCACTCGCCTTCGCTGTAACCGTGAAACCGCAGGTGCAGCTCGACCAGACGGGAGACGTCCGTCACGACCTCACCGGGAAAGCGCAGCGCAGTCAGCCGGGCCCGGGCGAGATGGGCGCCGACCACCTCGTGATGATGGAAGGCCACCTTGCCGCCTGGCAGCCTGGTGCGCGTCTTGGGCTTGCCGATGTCGTGCAGCAGCGCGGCGAGCCGCAGCACCAGGTCCTGTTTCAGGCCGTACCGGCCTTCCAGGCCGATGGCCTGGTCCAGAACCGTCAGCGAGTGCAGGTAGACGTCCTTGTGCCGCAGGTGCTCGTCCTGCTCGAGCCGGAGCCTTGGCACCTCGGGCAGCACCTGGTCGGCCACGCCGGTGTCGACAAGCAGCGAGATGCCTTCACGCGGCCCGCCAGCCAGCGGCGATGTCAGCAACTTGGTCAGCTCAGCCGATACTCGCTCGGCCGACACTATGTCCAGCCGTGGTGCCAGCTCGGTCATGGAACCACGCAGCTCGGGAGTCACTGTGAAACCGAGCTGTGCCGTAAACCGGGCTGCCCGCATGATGCGCAGCGGGTCATCGTTCAGAGAATCTTGTGGTTTAGCCGGCGTCCGCAGCACCTTGTCGCGCAGATCACGGAGGCCGCCGAACGGATCCACAAGCTCGTAGCCGGGCAGCCGGGCGGCCATAGCGTTGACGGTGAAGTCGCGCCTGGACAGGTCCTCGGTGAGCGAGAGGCCGTAGGCCACGACGGGCTTGCGTGACTTCGCCGGGTACTGCTCACTCCGGTACGTGGTGATCTCGAAGGTCTGGCCGTCCTTGGTCATCCCGACAGTGCCGAACTCGATGCCGATCGTCCACACCTGGTCCGCCCAGCCGCGGACGAGCTCAAGCACCCGCGGGGGCGGGGCATCCGTGGTCAGGTCGAGATCGCCCGGGGTCCGGCCGAGGAACACGTCCCTGACCGGGCCGCCGACCAGCGCGAGCTCGTGCCCGCTGCTGGCAAACAGCGCGCCTAGCCCGGCCGCGGCGGCCGGGATGACCCCAGCGACCAGACCAGCGGCGGCCTTCTGGAACTGAGGGCCCATCTCCCCCGGGTACTTCGATGTGGAATCCGGCACGGGCATTGAGGGTAGGTCCTGCGCATAGTCTTTGAAAAACCCGGGCAGCGCGGAGGAGACGATGGGACACGCGCCGGACTGGCCCGCACCATCAGACAGAACACCGCAGAGCAGTCGGCCGACGGCAATAGCATGTCCGCCATGCCTCGTCCGCTGCTGACCGGCGCGGCTGCCACGGCGATAGCCGCATGTGCCGTGGCCCTGTCCGGTCTGGCTCTGCCCGGTAATGCGGCGGCAGGCGTCGGCGGAGCGCAGCAGCTCGGCGGGGCGTCAGAGATCTCGGTGACGATCACGTCGATGAACCCGGTGTACGCGCAGCCGGGCAAGACCGTGACCGTCACCGGCACCGTGACCAACACTTCGGCCGAGCCGATCTCGGGGCTTGCGGTCCAGCTCCGGTCGTCGAGCACCCCGTTCGGCGACCGGAGCGAACTGCAGCAGTACGCCGACGGCAACATCACCGGCGACGACTCGCTGGTCGACAACGCGATCACGGAGCTGCCCGGGACGCTCAACCCGCACGCCACCCAGACCTGGTCGGTGCCGCTTAACCCCGACGAGGTGCCGATCTTGGGGGGGTTCGGCGTCTACCCGCTGGCCGCTGAGGCCTACAACCCGGATTTCACCGCTGTGGCGGTCAGCCGGACCTTCCTGCCGTACTGGCCGGGGACCTCAGCCGACCCAACGACCCAGCAGATCGCCTGGGTCTGGCCGCTGATCGACCAGCCGCGCCAGGCCCAGTGCTCGGGGCTGCTGAACAACGGCCTGGCATCCAGCGTGGCCAGCGGGGGCAGGTTGTCCGGGCTGCTCGCTGTGGGCAGCCAGTACGCCAGCAGCGCCCACCTGACCTGGGCCGTCGACCCCGCGCTGCTGGCCAACCTGACCACGATGACCTCGCAGTACCAGGTCGACAGCGGCGCCGGATGCGGTCGGGGAACCACGCATTCGGCCAGCCAGACGGCTTCGGCCTGGCTGGCTGAGCTCAAGTCGGCAACCACAGGACAGCCGGTGTTCGTGACGCCATATGACGACGCCGACATCGCCGCGCTGACAGCCGGAAACATGAACGCTGACCTGAACCGGGCGTTCACCGTGGGCCGGACAGAGGCTAGCCGGATCCTCGGGCGCAGCTTCGCCCCCACCGCGGGCGCCAGCGCCAGCATGAACGGGATGGCCTGGCCGGCCGACGGGATTGCTAACTACGCGGTGCTGGAAAACCTCGCCGCCAGCGACGGGATCAACACGGTCGTGCTCGACAGCTCGACGATGCCACCCTCGCAGCCGCAGCTTTTCACCCCGAGCGCCCAGACCAGCACGCCGGACGGCGAGGGACCTGACCTCAACGTGCTGCTCTCCGACGACACGATCACCCAGGTCCTGGACTCGGCGAATTCCCCCTCCGATTCCAAGGCGACTGCATTCTCGGTCGCGCAGCGGTACCTGGCGGAGACCGCGATGATCACCGCCGAGGCACCCAACGTGTCCCGCTCGATAGTTGTCGCACCGCCGCGGCGCTGGGACCCGCCGGCCGGGCTGGCCAGCGAGCTGCTGTCGGAGACCGTCAGCGCCCCGTGGCTGAAATCGGTCAGCGTTGGCCAGCTGGCGTCGGCCAAGAACCCGAGTGGCGAGGTCAGCCGGCAGGCGCCGACGGCGACAAGCAGCGCCGAGCTCCCGTCAACGCTGCTGACGCAGGCCGCACAACTGGACAAGCAGGCATCAATGCTGGAGAGTGTCGAGGCCACGCCGGACACCGGATACAACGACGCGCTTAATAACGCGGTGATGGCGGTCGAGTCCAGCGCGTGGCGTGGTGGCGGCAGTGCCCTCGCAACCGGCCAGGCCCTGGCTCAGCAGACCGGAATGTACTTCTCCGGGCAGGAAGGCAGGCTGACGATCATCGGCCCGCCCCGGGTCACGCTCGGCGGCCCGACGGGAGCGGTACCGGTGTCGGTCTCCAACGGGCTGGGCTTTCCCGTCCGGGTCGGCCTGGAGGCCTCCGACCCTAACGGCCGGGTCACGGCTAAACAGTCGCACCACACGATCGTCGTGCCCCCGGGCCAGCAGGAGGTCGTCAAGCTGCAGGTCGCAGCGAGCGGCGACGGCTCGGCCACGTTGCAGCTGAACCTGGTCAACCCGGCCGGCGTGCCGCTTCCGGCGAAAAGAAGCATCATCGTCCAGGCGACGCACTACGGCGACCTGGCCCTTGTGATCATCGCCTCGGCGCTGGGGATATTCCTTCTGGCCTCGGCAGCGAGGGCCGTGCGGCGTGGCCTGCGCAGACCCCGGGCTGGCGGACCGGAGCCGCCGGGGTCGCCCTCGGACGATGATCCTGAACGTTACGGCGACGGGCCTGGCCAGCGCGGCTTGCGCGACGGGCCGGATGGAGCGGATAGCGTCATGTCTGACGGCGGCAGCGCCGGGCAGATGACTGGGCAGACTCGCGACGACGACCGAGCGGAGGCGACAGATGACTACGCCTGGGCACCGGGCCAGGCCGAGCGCCGCTGACGGCGGCCAGCATCCACCCGGCACGGGTCTCCCCCCAGGCAACGGTTCGCCGCCGGATGAGGACACCGGGCCAGCAGGGAGCGAATACCGCGGCTACGGCGACCAGGAATATGAAAGCCCTGACTATGAGCCGGTAACCGGCCAATTCCCGGTGTACGGACCGCTGGATGCGGACTACACGATGACGCTGCCGGTGCTCCCGGGGCGGGAGTGGCCCCGTTATAGCCCGGGCGACGACGGTGGCCCCGGCAACCAGCCATCCGCCAGCCCCGGCCACGGGCACCCGAACTCGCGGCACACGGCGCGCCAACCGGGGTCAGACCAGTACCAGTACGGCGTTTACCCGCCCGGACAGCAAGCCGATCCTGGTTACCAGCGCCCGGGCAGCCAGTATCCGGGCTACGGGCACTCGAGCGATTACAGCCAGGGCCAGGCGCCGGGCAGCAGCTACCATCCCGGCCACGGACCGCCCCAGTACACCGATCCGGGTTACCAGCCCCCAGGAAGCCAGTATCCCGGCTATGGGACGTCAGCCGACGTCGCCGAGCCGGAGCCACGAGCCTGGGAAGCGGGCGCTGGCACGCGAGGCAGGCACGCCGGCGGGCCTGGCACTGCCGGGCCCGCCGAGGCGTACCTGGACCCACGCACTCAGGCCGGGGCCACCTGGGGCACGCGGAGCGAGCCAGAAGCCGCCTGGGGGCCACAGCCCGGGCCAGAAGCCGCCTGGCCCGGGCAAGCCGAGCCCGAGGCGGCCCCGGCCTACTGGGAGACCCGGGGCTATGCGCCTGCCGGGGACGCCCGTGTGCCGGTAACCGGCGCCGAGCCAGTCGCTGACGCCCCGACAGCAGTTCTGCGGCCGGCTGCGCCAGCGGCACCGGCAAGTGCCAGCCTGCTGCGCTCGAGCAGCACGATGGCGCTGGGCACTGTCGCCTCACGGCTCACCGGCTTCGTCCGTTCCGCGATCCTCGTCTTCGCCCTCGGCACTGGCTTGCTCGGCGATGCCTACAACATTTCCAACACGCTGCCGAACGTTGTGTACCAGTTCGCGCTGGGCGGGATCTTCACCAGCGTGGTGGTCCCGCTGCTGGTCAATGCGGCCAAACGGAACTCCGACCGCGGGGAGGCCTACGACCAGCGGATCTTCACACTGGGCGTGCTGGCCCTGGGCGGCGTCACCATAGTCGCGACCGCACTGGCGTGGCCGATCACCGCTGTGTACGCCAGCGGCATCGGCAATGCGACGGCCTATCACCTGACCGTGATCCTGGCCTACTTCTTCATCCCGCAGATCTTCTTCTACGGGGTCAGCTCGCTGGCCGGGGCGATCCTGAACGCGCGCGGCAGCTTCGCCGCGCCGATGTGGACCCCCGTGATCAACAACGTGGTCGTGATCCTGGTCGGCCTCATGTTCATCGCGACCGCAGGCGTGAGCCAGACCCGGATCGGCCTCACCAGCGGCGAGGTCTTGCTGGTGGGCGTGGGCACGACGCTTGGCATCGTGCTGCAGACCGTCGCCATGATCCCGTCGCTGCGCCGGGTCGGGTTCAACTGGCGCCCCAGGTATGACTTCCGGCGGGCCGAGGTCTCCGAAATCGGCCGTATGAGTGGCTGGATGTTCGGCTATGTGCTGACCACGCAGATCGGATTCCTGGTCACGACCGTGATAGCCAACCACGCCGGTTCCAAGCACGACCCTGGCGCTGGGTTCGCCGCTTACAGCAACGCTTACCTGCTCTTCCAGCTGCCGTACGCGATCGTCGGGATCTCGGTGATCACCGCGATGCTGCCCCGGATGAGCGCGCACGCGTCCGAGGGAAGGTACGGCAACGTCGCCGCCGACTTCTCTACGGCCACACGGCTCGCTTCGGTCATCGTTGTCCCGACGTCCCTGATCCTGGCCGTGCTCGGCGGGCCACTCGCCGAGAGCATATTCGGGTGGGGCAGCACGTCGGCGGCCAATGCCCGCTACATCGGTGAGATCTTCGCCGTGTTCTCGCTTGGGCTGCTCCCGTACATGCTGTTCCAGCTGCTGCTGCGGGTCTTCTACGCGATGCACGACAGCCGCACGCCCGCCACGATCGGCTTGGTCACGATGACGATCAACATCGTGACGAACCTGATCGCGCTGGCTGTGCTCCCGCCGCAGCATGTCGTCGCCGGCCTTGGAGCCGGCTTCGGGATCGCGAACCTGGTCGGAAGCGTGATCGCGTGGCGGAAGATCGGCGGGCGCATTGGCGGCCTCGATGACGCCCGGATCCGCTCCAGCCTGACACGGATGTACGTCGCGGCGATCCCGGGCGCTATCTTCGCGATCGCCGTCGTTTTCATGGTCAACTCGATCATTCCCGGAGGGAAGTTCGGCGCCTTGCTTACCGTGGCAGTTGGCGGCAGCGGTGCGCTGCTGATGTATGTGGTGTTCGCGAAAGCGGCCGGGGTCGGCGAACTCACCGACCTGACAGATACTGTCCGCGCTAGGCTTCGCTGAACCATCGCGACGGTTTCCTCGTGGTAACGGTTTGCGAAGGTGGCTCGTGCGTGACTGCCGGGGGCCGATCGGGCGGCCTAGCATGTTGTGCAGGATGATGGGTGTTGTGCCCACCAGTTCATCGAAGGGGCCAGGAGGGAGGCTCGGGAGGCGGCCCCGCTCGTCACACGCATGAGCACGTTCACGTCTGAACCGGGAACGCGAATCGGCGGCCGCTATCGGCTCGAAGACCGGGTTGCAGCGGCCGGCGGATGGGCCGCATGGAAGGCGATCGATGAGACGCTGGCCCGTCCGGTCACGGTGCTCACGTTCGCGCCGGCCTTCCCGCGCCTGCGCGAGGTCGTGACAGCCGCGCGGGCAGCCAGCAGGCTCAGTGACTCGCGATTCGCTCAGGTTTTCGATGTCGAGGATGACTGGGATCACGCCTATATCGTCGCTGAGTGGGCGGGCGGCGAAACCCTTGATGACCTGGTCGCTTCGGGTCCGCTTGAGGCCGGGCGCGGCGGCCGAATCGTCGCCGAGGCAGCTCAGGCGATCTCAGTAGCGCACGCCGCTGGCCTCGCCCACCTGTGCCTGGTGCCTAGTTCGGTCCGCTGGACCCCCGGCGGCGGCGTGAAGATCACGGGGCTCGGCATCAACGCCGCGCTTTCCGGCGCGTCAGCGGAGGACCCGGCGCTCGCCGACACCGAGCGGCTCGGCATGCTGCTCTACGCGGCGCTGACCGGATGCTGGCCGGGCCCGGATTGTCCGACCCTGCCGCCGGCCCCGGACGCCGACGGGATTCTGCGCTCGCCCCGGCAGGTGCGGGCGGGCATTCCCGCCGTGCTGGACCGGATAACCAGCCGGGCACTCCAGTTGCACGACATCGGCGATGGCAGCCCGATCACGTCGCCAGACGAGCTGTCGGCGGCCCTGCTCGCGGCGATCCCGCCCGAGGAGATTCCGCAGGCACCGCCGCAGAGCCGGGCCGAGAGCTACCGGCAGGCCCGGCGGCCCGAGCCGGACCCCGACTACTGGTCCCCGGACGACGTGGACGACCGCGACTACCTGCCCGACTCCGGCGGGCCGCGGACGTACGGCGTTCCTGCGGCGCGCGGCGGCCCGCAGCGCAACCGGGCTGTCGTCATCGCCCTGGCCGCCGTCGTCGTGCTCGCGGGAGTCGTCTTCGGTGCCGTGCACCTGCTCGGCGGACATGGGGGCTCGCCCTCAGGCGGGCTTACGAAGCCACCCAGTTCGCCCACGACGGCCGCGAGCACGAGCGTGCTCGTACCGACCGGCCTGCAGGCGCTGGACGAGACCAACGTCGACGTGAATAACGCGGTCGGCAACAACCCGTCGTCGCCCTGGCAGACGCAGTTTTACCTGGGAAACCCGGTGTTCGGCGGCCTGAAGACCGGGGCTGGCCTGATCCTGAACATGGGGCACGCGGTCCGGCTGAGTTCGGTGACGGTGACGTTCGGGCCTGAAGCCGGGGCCAACGTGCAGATCAGGGTCGGCACTCCCGCTGGGTCGGTGCCGTCGCCGAGCGCTCCCGCTAACGTCGCCCAGGCCTGGGCCAACTCCCTGTCCACGGTGTCTCAGCAGACTGACGTGGCCGCGGGGTCGGTGCCGTTCAGTGTGAACAGCCAAGCCACCGGGCAGTATGTGCTGATCTGGTTCACCAAGCTGCCGCCCATGCAAGGCCAGCCCAATTCGTACCAGGCGGACATCTCCAACATCGTTGTGAAGGGTTCAAGCTGAGGACTCGCGGCCTGCGATAACCGGGGCACGACGGGAGGACAGCTACGGAACACCACGAGGTCGGCTTTACCCGTGCGAGCGGTGCGCTGCCGGGGCCGCGCACCGCCGCGGAGGACAAGCCGCCCGACGCGGAACTGCTCCGCCGGCACGTGGCGGGCGATCCCGACGCGTTCGGCCAGCTGTTCATGCGCCACCGCGACCGGCTGTGGGCTGTAGCCGTCCGCACGATGTCGGACCCGGAAGAAGCGGCGGACGCACTGCAGGACGCGATGATCTCAGCCTTCCGCCGGGCTGAGAGCTTCCGTGGCGACTCGGCCGTCACCACGTGGCTGCACCGGATCGTCGTCAACGCCTGCCTTGACCGGATGCGGCGCCGGGCATCCCGGCCCGTGACAGATGGGGCGGACGAGCGCACCCTGGACAACCTGGCTGCCGGTCATGCCGCGCCCGACCCCTCGTCCGACGCTGACGTCTCGCTGGACGTGATGGCCGCGCTGCGGATGCTGCCGCCCGAGCAGCAGGGAGCGCTTGTCCTGGTGGACATGCTCGGCTACCCGGTGGCGGAAGCCGCCGACATTCTCGGCGTGTCCGAGGGCACGATCAAGAGCCGGTGTGCCCGGGGACGGGCCCGGCTTCTGCCGCGGCTCGGGCACCTGCGACGGCAGGCCACGCAGCCGAGCCCCGGATCGGCTGACGGCAGTGCTTCCGGGAACCGATCGGCCACCGGAGACGTCCTACCTGCACGGGAAGGGGGTGACGAGCCGACGTGACGCGTCATGCCGACGCTGAGGAACTTGCCAGGTTCCGTGAGGGCGATCTGGGCCGCTGGCGGTCGTGGCGCGTGCGCTCGCACCTTAGCCTGTGCGCCCGCTGCCGTGAGCTGGACGCCGAGCTTGCCGAGATTCCCGCGCTGCTCGCGAGCGTAGAAGAGCCGCCACTGCCGGAGCACGTGACAGCCATGATCCAGGGCGCGCTCGCGCGCGAGGCCGGTCTGCGTGCTGCGGCCACACAGGCCGCAGGCACCGAGCAGGCTGCTGTGCGGCCCGCTAGCGCAGCGTCAGACACCACGGGGCCAGACACCACCGGGCCAGACAAGGCAGCCCCAGCGGGCACCAGAGCGGGCGGCAGGGGTGCCGGGCGCCGTCAGCGGAACTGGCGGCTGCCCACGGCAGGCTGGCCTGTGGCGCTCCGTGCCGCCGCAGCAGCAGCGGCCGTCGCCGTGCTCGCCGTCACCGGACTGGAGATCTCCCAGCATTCGGGCTCCTCGTCGCCATCGGCGCCGTCGGGCTCCCATGCCCCCGCGGCCGCCCCGTTCAGTAACGCGCAGTCCACTGGGTACGGGCCTTCGCTCTCCTACACACATAACGGGCAGCAGCGCCACATCACCGCCATCAGCACCAATAACAACTTCACGTCGGGCAAGCTGACCAGCGAGGTCTCCCAGCTGATCAAGTCTCGCTCCTCGGCGGCGGGTGCCGCACCGGACGTGACGGCCGCACCGGCTACGGGGACGAGCGGAAGCGCGGGGATGTTCGGAAGCTTCTCTGTGTCAAGCCTTAACGGCTGCCTCAACCGGGTCGCAGCCGGAAACCTGGTCGTCCTCGTTGACGTCAGCCGCTTCCAGAACTCGCCAGCCACCGTGATCGCTACACAGGTGTCCGCGCCAGGCCCCGTCCAGGTCTGGGTGGTCGGGACTGGGTGCTCGGCATCGGCCAGCGATACGCTGGCGCACACTCAGCTCGCCAGCGGGAGCTGAGCCGCGCGCGGGAATCTCCTGGGCGCCGGTTCGGTTTCCTCTGCTGCATGCTTTTCAGGAGGCTGTCGTAAGTGACCGACGTTCGGGATGTCATCATCATCGGGTCTGGCCCGGCAGGGTATACCGCTGCCCTGTACGCCGCCCGAGCCCGGCTGCACCCGCTGGTGTTCGAGGGCTCGGTGACGTCCGGTGGCGCCCTGATGAACACCACAGATGTGGAAAACTTCCCCGGTTTTCCCGACGGGGTCCTTGGTCCCGACCTGATGGATGCCATCCGCAAGCAGGCCGAACGGTTCGGTGCGGAGCTTGTCGCCGACGATGTGCTCGAGGTGGACCTCGATGCGAGCCCGAAGGTCATCAAGAGCCACGGCGAAACTCACCTGGCCAAGACGGTGATCATCGCGACTGGCTCGGGTTACCGCGAGCTCGGCGTCCCCGGCGAGAAGCTGCTGTCCGGACACGGCGTCTCGTGGTGTGCGACCTGTGACGGGTTCTTCTTCCGCGAGCAGGACATCGCGGTCGTGGGCGGTGGCGACTCGGCAATGGAGGAGGCCACGTTCCTGACCCGGTTCGCTCGCTCGGTGACAGTGATCCACCGGCGGGACTCGCTGCGGGCATCGAAGATCATGCAAGACCGGGCCATGGCTAACCCGAAGATCCAGTTCGCCTGGAACAGCGAGGTAGTGGAGGTCGTCGGCGAGGACCGGGTCACCGGGATCAGGCTCCGGGACACCAACACGGGTGCCGAGCGCACGCTCGCGGTCACCGGTGTCTTCCTGGCGATCGGCCACGACCCGCGCAGTGAGCTGTTCAAGGGCAAGCTCGCCACCGACCCGGACGGGTACCTGCTCGTCGAGCACCCGTCGACCAGGACAGGCGTCGACGGCGTGTTCGCTGCCGGTGACGTTGTCGACCGGACCTACCGGCAGGCGGTCACAGCAGCAGGCACGGGCTGCGCAGCGGCCCTTGACGCGGAGCGATGGCTGGCCGATCACGAATCCTGATAAATGACCATGTTTCATCTGAGGAGGAAATCCGCACCGTGGGCGCAACCAAGAAAGTAACCGACGACACCTTCGACACCGAGGTGCTGCAGAACGCCAAGCCCGTCGTCGTGGACTACTGGGCCGAGTGGTGCGGGCCGTGCCGCCAGGTCGCTCCCGTCCTGGAGGAGATCGCGACCGAGCACTCGGACAAGATCGATATCGTCAAGCTGAACGTTGACGAGAACCCGGTCACGTCGCAGAAGTACCGGATCATGAACATCCCGACGCTGGGCGTGTTCAAGGGCGGCGAGGTCGTCAAGGAGATCGTCGGCGCCAGGCCCAAGTCGGCGCTGCTCAAGGAACTCGCCGAGTTCATCGACCAGAGCTGACGCCTGCTGCCTGGCTGGGCTCGCAGGCGGCCCGGCCACGACCAGGCGATACGTGAAGTGAGGCCGGGCCCCCGTAGCGGGCCCGGCCTCACGCCGTTGTGCCTGATGTCAGGGCAGGGTGTTGGTCCACGTGCTGGTAAACGCTGTGTACTCCTGCACGGTGCCTGGCGCGTACACCCAGCCGGGCTGGGGGGTGAGGAAGTCGTAAGCCAGCACCAGGCCGGTCGCCGGGTCAATGATGGTCCTGGTGATCATGCCCTCAATCAGGTCGTTGCCGAGCCATAGCGCGATACCAGTCCGTCCGAGCGGGTCCTTCACGTCCTGCTGCATCTGGACGCCCGGAATGCTGGCAATCAACTGGAAGTCCGCTGCCCGCACCGCCGGGCTGACCGGGTCCTGCAGCAGGTCCACCGCTTGCGAAAAGAGCTGCCCGTTCAGGGCATCCTTGGGGATGCCCGCATCTACGGGGTTGTCCAGCAGATATGCGCGCAGCTGCGCCGGGGTCGGGTCCGGCGGCAGCGGGGGTCCAGCCGGGCCGCCGCGCTTGCTCGTGGCCTGGCGGGCGCTCGCATGGTCTGGGATCACCGCTCCCTTGGCATACCAGCCGAGCCAGGCTGGTGAGCCCTCTTTCCGCCAGGCGGCCACATCTGCCGCCGTGGCCGGCTGCGCGCCGAGTTCCTGGTAGTAACCGCCGACGATGGCGGTGTTGGAGAGGTCCGGCAGCCGGCAAGCGTCCGATACCTGCCGGTCCAGGATCGAGTAGCGGTAGTCCGACACCGGGCTGGCCGGCTGGGCCTTTCCTCCACCCTGCGGGGTGAGCTCCATGCCACCGGGACCGATCGCGTCAAGTTGCGCCGACACCGCCTGGGTGCACCAGTAGCGGCCGGTGCTCACCGGGGCCTCCGCCAGCTGGGTCGCGGCGGACAGCAGGAAAGCATGGGCCGAGTGCCCGGCAGCGGTGCCCAGCGGCCGCTCCTCGGTGGTGATCAGCCCGCCGTTAGCACTCGCTGGGCCGGAATGGCTACCGGATGGCAGCGCTATCGCGAGCGCCGCAGCGGCGCCCGCGGCCGCGGCCGTCGCCGTGAGACCCAGAGCCAAGCGCCGCCGCCGGGATGGCCGCGGCGGAGCGGCATGGTGCAGCAGTCGCTGCCGGGCACTGGCGGTAACCCGCGGGTCCGGCGGTGGCGGCGCGACGAGCAGCGCGCGCACCATCGTGATCTCATCCACGTCGTGGTCTCCTGCCTGGTTCTGCTTGTCATTCATGTGCTTGCTCTCTGTCTTGTCCGGGGTGGTCTTGTCCGGGGTGGTCTTGTTCGGGGTGGCCTTGTTCGGCGTGGTTCCGCCCGGCGGGGTTGCTGCCGCCTAGCGCTGCCCGCAGTTGCCGCCGGACACGGCTCAGACGCGACGCAACAGTCCCCTGCGGGATTCCCAGCGCCTCAGCGACTTCCGGATAGCCAAAGTCAGCCAGCGCCACGAGGAGCAGCACGTCCCTGTCGCCCGGGGAGAGCTTGGCCAGTGCGGCTGCCAGCAGGGGTCTCGTAGCAGCGGCGCTGATCCGGTCAGCCAGCCGTTCTTCCTCTGATTCCCATTCCGGCGGTGCCTCGGCCTGGGACAGCGCCCGAAAGTAGCGCGCCTCCTGCCGTCTGTGCGAGCTGATGAGGTTGGTGGCGATGCCGTACAGCCATGGCCGGGCGCAGTCTCTGGCTGCGTCATAGCGCTGGCGTCTAGTGAAAGCAGTCAAGAAAACGTCGGCGGCCAGGTCGTCGGCGACTGTGCCGCCGACCCGGCGAGCCAGATACCGGTGGATCTCGTCAAAGTGGCGATCGAAGATGGCGGCAAACAGGTCCGGCCGGCGCAATGACTCCTCGATGACCGCGGCGTCGCTCTCGGGCGTGCTGACGCGGTCGCTCATCAGGCTCAAGGGCCCACATCCTTCGGGTGGGGGTAACGTCACCCCGTACTTGTCCGGACCGGCCCCATCCCTTCACGACTAGCCCCATCCCTGCACGCGCATGAGCTGAGGCGGGCATGCTCGCACGCCCGCCTCAGCCGATTCACGTCTTGAACGATCGCCTACGCCAAGCGCAGTGCCCGTTCCGGAGTCATCGACCCCAGCAGCCGCTCCAGTGCCACTTCGACATCTTCCCGCCAGGACAGAGCGGTCTTCAGCTCCAGCCGCAGTCGCGGGAAGCGCGCGTGCTGGCGGACTGTCTTGAACCCCACGGCGAGCAGGTAATCGGCTGGCACCATGCAGGCCGCGCCATTCCACTTCAGATCGCCGAACGCCTCTATGGCCTTGACCCCCCGGCGGGTCATGTCCTTGGCCAGTCCCTGCACCAGCATCCGGCCGAGTCCGCCGCTCGCGAACTCATCCAGCACATGCGCGCTCATCAGCAGAACGGCGTCGGCACTCACCGGGCTCGTCGGGAAGGCCGCGGAGCGCGGCACGTATTGCGGCGGCGCGTAAAGGATGTAGCCCGCGGGGGCGCTGTCGACATAGGCGATCTTGCCGCAGCTACCCCATTCCAGCAGGACCGAGGACACCCAGGACTCCTTCTCGAGGCCTGGGTCTCCCTCCTCGTGCGCCCGGGCATAGCCGACTGGGTCGAGCTCCCAGAAAACGCACCGGCGGCACCTGATCGGAAGATCGCTGATGTTATCCAGGGTGATATTAGCGAGCCGGCGCGACACGGGCACCCCTGAGGTGTGGCAGTTGCTCTCGGCACAGGCCACCGGAGGGCACTCAGCCGCCTACCCCGCTCTCCTGACCCGTACAACAGAGAATGGTACCCAACCCCGGCTGTCAGATCCCGTGGTGACCCTCTCCCGCCATGCCGAAGGCCTGGCCCTCACACGCCCGACCGGGCCAAAGACCCGCCCCACACGCCCGACCCGAGCCAAGAGCCGCCCCCCACGCCGGGCCGAGCCGACCGAGCCAGCCCACGCGCCGACCCGCCGGCGCTGCCGGGCGATGAATGTGGCGTTGCCCGATGATGAATGCGGCATTGCTGTAGCCAGGTGTAAAGCAAAGCCACATCCACAGCCGTGTGACGGCCCCCCGCAGCGCTACTGACGAGCGGATGGACCACCAAGCGGCCAGAGGAGCGCCCCGTTGCCCTTGTGCTGAAGAGCCCCGCGCCGAGCGAGCCAAAGGGCGCGCCGTTGTCCTGTACTGAGGAGCGAGAAGCCAAAGGCTTCGAGCGACCGAGGGAAGGACAACGGATACAGCGCCCGGAGGCGAGCGAGGCGCG
>Ga0335074_10004260_pt1 | contig 19672 bp, 18 predicted proteins | sample Lox_Sample_23_FD_206715 | JGI IMG/M metagenome (GOLD analysis project Ga0335074, IMG submission 206715) | Soil microbial communities from Loxahatchee National Wildlife Refuge, Florida, United States - Lox_Sample_2.3 | ecosystem: Environmental > Terrestrial > Soil > Wetlands | place: USA... | reverse complement strand
GCGCCGGGATCACCGCGCGTTGCCAGCAGGCCGTCACGACGGAAATTCTCCGGCAGGCCCATCGCCACGCCGGAGCCCCCGGTGATCAGTGCGTGTCGTTGAGCCGCGGTTCCGATCGCCACCAAATGCTCGTCGCTCACGGCATCGACGATGGCATAGCGCCGGCCTTGTTCCCGCAGCGCCGTCATGGCGTCGGCGATTGCCTCGGCGCCGTTCGCTACCACTGCGTATGGCACCAACCCGACCGTGCCGTCGGTCTGATGACCGAGCACGCGCACGAGGTTGGCGTCCTTCATCGGCGTCAACGGATGGTTCTCCATGCCGCTTTCGTTGAGCAGGACAGACCCGACGAAGAGATGGCCCTGATAAACGCTGCGCCCGTTGGCCGGGAAGGCGGGGCAGGCGAGGGTGAAGTCGGAGTCGAGCGCCTTCAGCAGCGCGTCCGCGACCGGGCCTATGTTGCCCTGATCCGTGCTGTCGAACGTCGAGCAGTATTTGAAGAAGAACTGGCGACACCCCGCGTCGCGCAACCACGCCAGGGCAGCGAGACTCTCGGTCACCGCCTGCCGCACCGGTGCCGTGCGCGACTTCAGGGCGACGATCACGGCATCGGCGTCGGGCGTCGGATCGGACTGGCGTGGCACGCCGATGAGCTGCACCGAACGCATGCCATTGCGCACCAGCATGGAAGCCAGGTCGGTTGCGCCGGTAAAGTCGTCGGCGATGGCGCCGAGCAGCATGGCTGTCTCCTTCAGACGATCAGGGCAGCGGCGAAGGCGTCGATCTGCGTCTGCCACGACGGCAACGCTCGACCGGCGTGCCAGGCGGCCTCTGCCATCTGTTGCCGCAACGCGGTGCCGAAGATCATGCGCCGCATCGCTTTCGACAACTGATTGTGGTCCCCCGGCGGACAGACCACCCCGGCGTCGGGCGGAACCAGCGCGGCGGCGGCGCCTGTCGTTATCGCGACCGGCACGCCGCGCTTCAATGCCTCGGCGACTGCGATGCCATAACCTTCCCAATGCGACGCCAGCGCGAACAGATCGGTGCGGCCCCACAGCTCGTCCAGCGCCGCATCGTCCACTTCACCGGCGAAACGCACCTGATCGGCGACTCCAAGCTGTTGAACCAGTATGGCAAGTTCCCGCGCGTGCGTCGGGTCGCGCGTTGCCGAGCCGACGATGGTCAGCCGCCAATCGAGGTCGAACAGGCGGGCGAGCGCACGGATCAGCACGTCGTGACCCTTGCGGGGGATCAGCGCACCGATTGACAGGATCGTGCAGCACGGACCGCCGGAGCCGGTGCTGCGGGGCGTATCGTCGGTGCCAGGCACGACCACATGCAACCGCCCGCGGTCCACGCCGAAATCGGCCACAAGCCGGTCGGCTGTCGGGCCGCTGGTGGCGATGACGCGAGCAAACCGCGGCAGCAACCGCAGCTCGGTGTTGCGCAATGTTGCACGGTCGCTGTCACTCAGGCTGGTCTCGAGTGCGGTCGGGTGATGAATCAGCGCTGCCGCCGGTCGGGAGGCCAGAGCATCGCCCTGACCGGCGAATGCTGGCAGCGCCAGCCCGTCGATCACCGGCAGCACGTCACGCGGCAACGAGCCCCAGGCACCGCGCGCGGCGCTGCGTGCCGTCTCGTCGGTGACCGGATGCGTGCCGGGCAGCTCGATGACGGCAACGGCGTTTCCGGCGGCGCGAAGCCCGCTCACCATGCGGCGATCGTACGCATAGCCGCCGGAGAGCGAGCTGAAAGGAGCGGGGACGATCAGGCTAATTTGCATCCCGGCACGTTACTCCACCTCTCGCGCTTTGCGGGAGAGGTCGGTTCGCGCAGCCAACCGGGTGAGGGCCTCGCCGCACCTCTCACCTGCCGCGCTGTGCGACGGCAACGCTCAGCCCCAGCCCCTATCGCCATGAGCGCGGGTCCCTGGGTAGCCGATGCTCGTCATCGATCACCCGCACCTGGTGCGGCGGCTCCGCAGCCCAGTCCCAGAACACGACGTTGCAGTTTGTCGAGGCAGCGCCCGTGGCAAAGCTGGGGACGATAATCCCTGCGGTTCCGGACGCAACCAGGCGCTTTGCAATTTTCCAGGATGGCGGCTCGATGCCACGGGTGGACAGGTCTTTCCAAGGACAAGCAAGGTCCGCCATTGCGACGGCATGCGCCGCCAGAGTGGTTGCGTCGGTCAGATCGAGAATGTCCTCGCAGTCCACCTCATAAGCGCACAGCGTCAGCGGCTGTGCCTTGAACGGGAATGCCTGCTGCGCCTCGAGCCAGGCAGTCTCGAACCTGAGCGAGGTATAGAGTGCCGCGGTTCCGGGTGGATTGAACCGGCCTCCGTGGAAGGCCGCCCCTTGGCCTGAGTCCGGCCTGAAGGCCCATTTGGGATTATGGGCTCGATAAACGAGCCCGGTTAATCTCACGCGTAACCGCCGACGGCGATTCCGGCCAAGTAGCTCTTCACATGTTCCGACCGCCCTGCTCGGACCAATTCCTCAGCGGTCTGATCGCCGAATGCCGGAATAGGTTGCGACCGATACCAGGCAAAAGCCTGTGGCACCGAGCCGCACCAGGGGAGAATGCGGTTGATGATCTCGGCAACCTCCCGCAAGCGTGCCTGAGTTGCCGGCGCGTGCAACCGTCGGACTTTCGATACAGCGTCCCGAGACAGGCCCGAGGCCGCAGCCAATTCGCCCTTGGTGATACGCAACATGCCGCTGAGCAGGTCGGGCTCGACAAAGCCTTCGCGCGTCATGACCTCGTCGAGGAACGTGTGCTGCGCGGCCGCCATTTGCCTCACCATTTGACCCAAATTCACGGCAATATATGCGCCCGTCATATCAAGCGGAAAGGCCCCTGCCGATAATTCTCGGGCGGATTGACACCCAAGCCCGGGTCTTCCGCCGACGGCGGAAGGGACTCAATCGATCACGCGCGGGCCGAGATCGCCATGGGCCGTGGCCGTGCCGCCGCGATCGGCGCGCCGTAGGCGCCGTAGCAGGTCGTCCGGGCGGCAACCTCGCGCCGACCGGCGCGGGCGATAATCTGCATCACGCGCCGCTGTGCCGTGATCGCGCGCTCCAGCAGCCGCCGATTCTCCTTTGCCAGCACGGCAAGGTGCCGTCCGATCGTCTCCGCCCGTTGGCGACGGCTCGGCTCGATAGGCCCGGTCTGCGTCCGCAGTGCCGCCTCGAATGCCTCCGCAGCGCGTTGTTTCCCAGCGCCCGCTGCGATCGCGGCCCGCAGGTTGAATGCCGCGAGCGCGGCGTTCTCCGCCGCGATCGCGTCGGCGAGCCGCGTCGCCGTCGCTACCACATCATCCGTCATGGCGTGCACCCTCCTGCTTGCGCAGCAGCGCTTCGAACACCGGTACGGCGAGCCCGAGCCCGCCCTTCGCTTCGATCTGCTTGCCGATCTCCCGCACCAGCATCGGGCGCCATGCGGCCTCGGCGTCGCCGCCGCCAAACAGGCCGTGCGCGGTATCCACCGTGTCGAACATCGGCGCCAGCAGCTCGCCGATTGCCATCGCCTCGAAATCCTTGGCGGCCTTCCACAGTTTGGCGGCCCGAGCGGGCGGCAGATCCGTCGGCGGCGGCCCGGCGGACGCCAGCAGCACCGGGCCCATCACTGCACCACCAGGTCGGCCTGCAGGGCCCCGGCCGCCTTGATCGACTGCAGGATGGTGATCAGGTCGCGCGGGCCCACGCCCAGCGCATTGAGGCTTGCCACCAGATCGCGCAGCGTCACGCTGCCCTCCACGATGCCCAGCTTCCGGTCGTGCTGATTGTCCACCTGTATCTGGGTGCGCGGCACGGTCGTGGTGGTGCCGTTGGAAAGCGGGCCGGGCTGGCTGACCTCCGGCGTCTCGGTGACGCGCACGGTCAGATTGCCCTGCGCGATCGCAACCGTGCTGATGCGGACGTTGGCGCCCATCACCACGGTCCCGCTGGCCTCGTCGATCACCACCACGGCCGGGCTGTCCGGAACCACGCGCAGGTCCTCGATCGTCTCCAGCGTCGGGATCGGATCGCGTCCCGCCATCTCGACCGCGACCGTCCTCGGGTCGGTTGCGTGCGCGATGGGACCGAGCGCGCGGTTGATCGCGGCGGCGACCCGGCCCGCGGTCGTCAGGTCCGGGTTTCGCAGCGACAGATTGATGATGGGGGTGCGGGCGAGCTGAAAGGCCACCTCGCGTTCGACGGTCGCCCCATTGGCGATACGGCCCGACGTAGGCACGCCGCGGGTGACCGAAGCACCCTGCCCCTTGGCGGCGATCGCGCCGGTGACGAGCGCCCCCTGCGCCACCGCATACACCTCGCCGTCCGCCGCCATCAGCGGAGTGACGAGCAGGGTGCCCCCGGTGAGGTCGGTGGCGTCGCCGAGCGCCGAGACGCCGACGTCGATTCGGCTGCCCTCGCGGGCGAAGGGCGGCAGCTCGCTGGTCACCATCACCGCCGCGACGTTCTTGGTTTCGACCTTCGAGGCCTGGTCCTCGGTGTTGACGCCGAGCCGCTCCAGCATGCCGATCAGCGATTCGCGGGTGAAGATCGCATTATCAAGCTTATCGCCAGTGTTGTTCAGGCCGACGACGAGGCCGTAGCCGACGAGCTGGTTCTCGCGCACGCCCTGGACGTCGGCGATGTCCTTGATCCGCACCTGGGCGGCGGCCTGGCCGGCCGGAAGCGCCAGCAGCAGGGCGAGCACCAGCCGGCGCAACCGCGAGCGGCCAGGGCGTTCGGTAGGACGGTCGTAAGGAATTGCCACCATTCTGCGCCCATCCCCGCAAGGGGTGTGCCACGGGAGCGGCGCCGGAAACCGCGCTCAGGGCCGGCGAATCGCCCGGCAGAAGCTGCCGGGCGGCATGGAAAATTCGGACGGAGGAGCCGGGCAATGCCAGGCGTGTCGGAGGTGCGGACAGGGACGCCGGTGGGCGGCCAGACAGGACCCGTGCGAGGCGGCTCGTCGGGCTTTGCGGTGTCGTCGCCCGCTGCTTCCGCCTCTGTCGCCATGACAGGGCCCATGCCGGCCGTACCGGCGATGCTGGTCGGCGCGCTGGCGCTGCAGGAATTTGGCGGCGAGGCGCCGCAGGACCGCGCCGCCAGACGCCGCGGCTACGATCTGCTGGCAGGACTCCGCGCCCTGCATCGGGCTTTGCTGGCGGACCGCGCTGACCCCGGGCCGCTCGCCGACTTGGCGAGGCTGGCGGCCGAGGTGCCGGAGGCGGCGGATCCGCGCCTGCGGGAGGTGGTGGCGGAGCTGGTCCTGCGGGCGCGGGTCGAGCTTGCCCGGCATGAATCGCGATCGTCGGGGCCGGGCGCCGGCTGAAACCGTTTCGTGTCAGCCTGTTGAACCTTGCACCTAAGCGCTTGGCGGAGCTGTTACGCGCAGCTATAAGCCCGCGCGTTCGTGATCTCGGGACAGGCCCGGCGCAAAGGCAGGATCAAGCAGGCATGATGGTGACGCTTCCGCCCGACTACCGGCCCACGGATGACGAAGAGTTCATGAACCCGATCCAAGTCGAGTATTTCCGGCAGAAGCTGCTGCGCTGGCGGGCGGAGTTGCTGAAGGAGGCCGACGGGACCTTGGCGAGCCTGTCGGAGGGCGGCATCCACGAGGCCGACATCACCGACCGCGCCAGCGTCGAAACCGACCGGGCTCTGGAGCTGCGGACCCGCGATCGGGCGCGGAAGCTGATCTCCAAGATCGATCAGGCGATGCATCGCATCGAGAACGGCACATACGGGTTCTGCGAGGAGACCGGGGAGCCGATCGGCCTGAAGCGGCTGGAGGCTCGGCCGATCGCCACGCTGTCGATCGAAGCGCAGGAGCGCCACGAGCGAATGGAGCGGGTGCACCGGGACGATTGAGGGAGTCGTCCCGGTTGTGGGACTCAGGGTTGGCGCCTCAGCCGAGGGTTATGCCTACGGCCTCATTGTCCGCGGGGCTGCCGAGCCAGTGGCCGTAGCGATGCGCGATCTCAAACAGGCGCTGGAGATCCGCCGGCGTCGGCGGACCCGCCGGCACTGTCGCTGCCGGACGGCCGATATCGCGAAAGAACCGGCCCATCCGCATGGTCGTTACAAACAGCAATGACACCGGTGCGCCGGACAGGTTTCGAAATCCGTGCCGAAGGTCCCCGGGCACATCGAAAACGTCGCCGCCGACAAGCCTGACCCAGCAATCCCCTCGCAGTCCCTGGAGCTCTCCATCAAGGATGTAGAAGGTCTCCCGATCGGCATGGCTGTGGATCGGGACGATAGCGCCGGCGGGAAAGATCCCCCTGAAGAGGCAATATCCATCATCGGCGCCCGACAACGCCGTGAGGTGTTGAATGCGTGGGCCCAGCACGTCCAGAAACTCGCCTGGGTTCGGCTCTTGTGATGCTGTTGCAAGATCAGACGTTGGCATATTCCACATGACTCCTGCTACCGACCTGCCGGTGTCGGAGCCGCTGCGTACTGGCGCGATGCGACGCGTGCCTGGTCCCTGGAAGCCTCCGGCCAGCACGATTTACGTGATCTATCCCGGCAATAGACCGATGTTGATGAAAGTCCGTGCATTCGTCGATCACCTCCTCCGATGCTTCGGCCGGCTGCGGTATTGGGACGCCGGCATCTAAATTCCTCGTGATCGAACCACACTTGCTGCGGAGCAGGGCCAAGTCGATTGGCGCCTGTGACCCTGATCACAGCCCTGCCGCGCGGTGAAGCATAGACGCGCCGTCCGGGCAGTGTTGGAGCCGGAAATGGAGTTGTATACAGCGTCCGCGAGGGTTGGCGGTGCCGCCCAACCTGGGACTTCTACTATGCTGACACGATCGGACTTTCACGTTGCCGTGAAGGACGCTCTGCGCTATTACACGCGCGCTGATCTTTTGCTTGGAAACCCCTTGTTGCAGATGCGGATTGTAACCGCGCATGGGGCAAAGACGGCGGGCGTGGCGCATCTGCGGCAAGTGTTGGCTGAGGCGGCTGAGGCGATATTTGTCAACGAGCGCGATCAGAGGTTGCATCGCGTTCTGGAACTCACCTACTTCCAACCCGCACCCAAACAGGAGGCCGTGGCCGAGAGGCTGGGCCTTCCCTTCAGCACTTATCGTCGTCACCTGACAGCCGGAGTCGAGCGAATTGCCGAGTGGCTCTGGCACCAGGAGCAGGAAGCACTGCGGAATAACGAGCCGCCCGTCGAAGCAGTCGCGACATCCGCTCAGGCTGATACCGCCGGGCCACCTGATGCGCGGCCGCGCCTGTCCGTCGTTGTGCTGCCGTTTCTGAACCTGTCACAGGACTCAAGCCTTGACTACCTGGTGGACGGCATCGTGGACAATCTGATGACCGATCTGTCCCGAGCCCTGCCCGGCAGCTTCGTCATCTCGCGTTCCACCGCCTTCACCTACAAGGACCGCCAGGTCCCGGTCCGTCAGATCGGCGAGGACCTGCAAGTGCGTTACGTGCTGGAAGGCAGCGTGCTGGCCGATGCAACCCGGGTCCGAGTCAACAGCCAGTTGGTCGATGCCCGGACCGACGAGCACTTGTGGGCGGAGCGCTTCGACAAGGAACGTAGGGACATCCTGGAGGTGCAGGATGAAATCGTTGCCCGGTTGTCGCATAGCGTCGGGGTCGAGATGGTGCGCCATGAAGGTGAACGCAGTCGTTACCAAGGCAACGAGGATGCGGTTGATCTCGTCATGCGCGGCCGCGCACTGGCCACCGACCTGAGTAAGAAAGAGAGGGCGGCCGAGGCCGTAGCGCTTTTCACACGGGCGCTGGAACGCGATCCGGACAATGTGGATGCGATGATCGGCATTGCCTCCACCTGCACTTATCAGGTCGTGAACCAGTACCAGACCGCCGAGCGGGAGACGCTACTGGACGAAGCCGAGGCGCTGATCTCTCGGGCGATGGACCTGGTGGCGGACCATATTGGCGTGATGAAGGCGCGTGCGGTGCTCCTGCGCGCGCGCGGACGGTTCGCCGACGCCATCATTGCCGACGAGTCGCTCATTGCCCTCAATCCCGGTGAACCGATGGCTTATCGCGAATTGGGGCTGAACCACCTCTACCTCGGGCAGCCCCAGGAGGCCGCAGACTGGTTCCGCCGCGCCGACAATATCGCGCCGCGCGATCGCATCCGTTGGACCTGGCTTCAGGGTCTTGGCCGCGCACTGATCCACCTGGGCGAGGATGATGAGGCAGCCGAGGCCCTGACCCTGGCACTGCACAACAATCCTCATTTCGCGTTGGGACGGGCGTTTCTGGCAGCCGCCGAGGCATTGGCCGGCAACCTCGATCGTGCGAAGCTGCATCTGGCGAAATACGACGAACTCGACCCTGGCATGACCATCCGGCGCTTTGCCGAGGAACGCAATTCCGTTCCGCTGGACGCCGTCAGTCCCGTCTATTTGCGCGGCAACGAGCGAATTCTGGAAGGACTGCGCCGCGCCGGCATGTCCGAGCGGTAATCTGATCAGCGAATGAGCAGAATTCGGTCTGGCGGCTGACCAGGGGGTTGGCCGACACGCCCTTTGGCTTGACCAAAGGAGCGTGTGATGACTGGCGTAAATATAGAGCACGACGACGCGACAATGGCCCGGGATGCGTCCGTCTCTCTGGGACTCGCCGTGCGGTTGCTGCGCGTGGTCTGGGGTGCACTTCTCGATGGCGCCGCCATGTACGGCGCGGCGGTTCACGGATACTCGAACCCCGATGATCTCCAATACGACGTTATCCGCCCGACCGACAACGAATGAGCAAATTCCGATCTGGCGGCCGATCAGTGAACCGACCGATCACGCGCCTCGCCGCATCACGCGGCTATAGCAACGGAGCGTGACATGAGCACTCGACACTATGCCGACAGGCACATCGGCATCATCGGTGCGGGCATCGCCGGCCTGCATCTGGGGCTGCGCCTGCAACGTTTGGGAATTGACTGCACGATCATCACCGATCGCACGCCAGAGCAGGTTGCCGCGGCACAACTGACCAACATGGTCGTGCATTGGCCGGCGACTCTCCGTCGCGAACGGGTCCTCGGTGTCCATCACTGGCCGGTCGAGGAGTTCGGGTTCAGCTCGTTTCACAACGCGATCCAAACACCGGAACCGATCGACATACACTTCCATGCCGCGCACCCGGCACGTGCGGTGGATTATCGGATCTACCTGCCGCAATTGATGGAGGATTTCGTCGCACGGCGCGGCAGGCTGGAAGTGCGCTCACTCAATGCGAGGGACATCGGCGATATTGCGGAGCGGTTCGATCTTGTCGTCGTCGCCATGCCGGGCAATGGTTTCCGCGATCTGTTTGCGCGCGACGACGCAAACTCGCCGTACGACAGGCCACAGCGATTTGTGCTGGCAGGCTTATACCACGGATTCCGCCCTGTTCAGGCGCACACAGCGGCAATGTCGATCGCTCCTGACCATGGCGAGGCAATGACCTTTCCGTTATTGAGCCGGACCGGGCTCGTGAATGCGCTGGCCATTGTGGCGTATCAGCCCGACGAACTGGCAATGCTGCGCGTATTGTCAGGCAGTGCAGATCAAGCGGGCTATTGCTCGGCCCTGCTGCACGAGCTAGAGCGGCATCATCCCACTATCTACGACCGGATCGATACCGCCCGTTTCAGTATGCAGGGCCCCGGTGATCTGGCGCAGGCGGCGATCACGCCAGTGGTTCGTCGCCCATATGTCGACCTCGGCAGTGGAACGTATGCCATCGCATTGGGCGATGTGCATGTCACCGTGGATCCATTGCTGGCTCAAGGCGCCAATATCGGGTCGTACAGTGCATTCGTCCTGGCGGATGCGATCGCGGAGGCGCGCGCGTTCGATCTGGCGTTCTGCCGTGAGGTCGAGCGCAGTCGGTCGGCACGCATACTCGGTGCGGCACGGTGGACCAATGTATTCCTGCAGCCGCCTGATGAGGCCAGGATGGAACTGATAGTCGCGATGAGCCGCGATGGGCAATTGGCCGATGAGTACTACGACAATTTCAATTGTCCCGAGCGGCAGTGGCAACGGGTTCGCTCCGCGGAAACAATTCGCGACTGGTTGGCCGAGAGGCAGGTTCGGAGCCCGGAACACGCAGCGGCGATGGCCAGCGCATAGCGCTGCGACAGGCGGCGATTGATACCACTCATGGAGGATCAAGCAATGTTACCTGTAAGCGCAGGGCGTAGTGTCCTGCTGACTTTGCCGCGCGCGACGCAACCTGACCGGATCGCTCGACCGACGAACGGCGCGGCCGTGCTGTTCAATGTGATGCGCCACGTTCTGCGCGTCTTGTCGGTGTGGCAAGGGCGCTTCGCGGGCGGTCGGACGCTCGCCGAACTGGACGACCACCTGCTCCGTGACATTGGCTTGACCCGGGAGGATGTCGAGTTGCGGTTGCCGAAGCCGTTCCGGCGCGTCCCGATGGGCGTGATTCCGGGTTTCCTCACCCCTGGCGCCTGGTAGTGCTAAGCTTCCCGGCGACGATGGAGCGGGAGGACGCCCAATGTCGCCGGACGACACGGATCGCCACGCTCTGGCTATCGACCTCCTTTCCGACACGACACCGGCCGAGTTCGCCGACACACTGTTCCGCCGCTCTGCCCGCGAAGACCTGGCGCGTTATGCGCCGGCCGATCTGGAACGTCTGGCGGCGGCCGCGCTCGCCCACGTGGCGAAGCCGCGACCCGCCGGCCCCGACATTCGTCTCGCCGACTACGAATTCTTGACCGACGGCCGTGTGAACGAGCTCACCGTGCTCGAGGTAGTAAACGACAACATGCCGTTCCTGCTCGACTCCACGCTGGCCGAGCTGGATGCGCAGGGGTGGGAGCCGCAGCTCGTCGCGCACCCGATCCTGGCCGTGGAGCGCGACCTGAAGGGGGCGCTGCTGCGCCTGGAAGCCGACGCCGGCGCCGCCGTCCAGCCCGGCCTGCAGCGAGAGAGCCTGATCCATGTGCATCTCAGCCGCATCGACGACGCGGCTGCGCGTGCGGCGCTGATCGAAGGCCTGACCAAGACTTATGCGGAGGTCGCGGGCGCGGTCGACGACTGGGCGGAAATGTGGGGGCGTATCGACGCGGTGATTCGCGCCTATCGCACGAACCCGCCACCGCTCGCCGAGGATGAAGTAGCCGAAGCGGTGGCATTCCTGCGCTGGGTGCGCAACGACAATTTCGTGTTTCTTGGGGTGCGCGAGTACCGCTTCCCGCATGGCGACACGGCCGCCGACCCGGTGCCCGGAACAGGGCTTGGTTTGTTGCGCGATCCCGCGGTACGGGTATTGCGCCGCGGGCGCGACATGGTGGTGATGACGCCGGAGGTGCGTGCCTTCCTCGCCCGCCCGCAGGCTCTCATCATTGCCAAGGCCAACGTGAAGTCACGTGTCCACCGACGCGTCTATCTCGATTATGTCGGCATCAAGCTGTTCTCGCCTCGCGGCGAACTGGAAGGCGAGCTGAGGCTGATCGGGCTGTTCACCGCCAGCGCCTATACCAGCACAACGGGTGCGGTGCCTTATCTGCGCCATAAGGTAGCCAAGGTCGTCGCCCGCGCTAGCTTCGATCCGGCGAGTTACGCCGGCCGCGCATTGCTCGCGGTGATGGAGAACTATCCGCGCGACGAGCTGTTCCAGATCGACGAGGACACGCTGTTTCGCTTCGCCATGGCGATCATGAACCTGTCGGAGCGCCCGCGCATCCGCGCGCTGGTGCGGCCGGACGAGTTCGACCGCTTCATTTCCATCCTCGTGTTCGTGCCGAAAGACCGGTACGACACGCAGGTCCGGCTGCGCCTGGGTGCCTGGTTTGCGGAGATCTACCGAGGCCATGTCTCGGCAGCGTATCCGGCGTATCCGGAAGGCCCACTTGCGCGCACACATTTCATCATCGGTCGCGACGAAGGCGCCACGCCGCGCATCGAGCAGTCAACGCTGGAAGCCGGCATCGCGGCGACTGTGCGCACCTGGCGGGACGGGCTACGCGAGGCGCTGGTGGCCAAGATCGGTGGAGCGCGCGCACGCGAGCTCGGTGCCCGCTACGGGGATGCCTTTTCGGCTGCCTATCGCGAGGCCTTCACGGCGGAACGGGCCGTCGCCGACATCGACATTCTGGAGCGGCTGTCGCCTGAGCGACCACGCGCGGTGCGGCTGCATCCACAGCTCGGCGAGAGCGCGGCGTGCGTCGGTCTGTGCTTGTTCTCGCTCGGCACCGCGCTGCCCTTGTCGGAACTCGTGCCGATTCTGGAAGACCTCGGATTCCGCGTGCTGGACGAGCGCACGTATCGGATCGACGTCAAAGACCATGGCGACGCCGGGCCGATCTGGCTGCACGATATGGATATCGAGCGCGCCTCTGGTGTTGCCATCGACCTTCCTGCCGTCGAGTCGTCGATCGAGACTGCCTTGCTGGCCTTGTTGCGTGGTCTCGCCGAGTCGGATGGTTTCAATCGCCTCGTATTGGAAGCCGGTCTCGATTGGCGCGACGCATCGCTGCTGCGCAGCTTTGGACGCTACATGCAGCAGATCCGTGTGCCGTACGGCCAAGATTACCTGGCCGCCGCGCTGACCCGCTCCGGCACGATTGCCGCCCGGATCGTGGCACTGTTCCATGCCCGCTTCGATCCACGGCTCGCCGACGCCGAGCGTACCGCCCGTCAGACCTCGATCAGGGCCGACATCGAGACCGCGCTCGCCGATGTCGCGAGTCTCGACGACGACCGCATCCTGCGCCGCTTCGTCAATTTCGTTGAGGCGGCGATCCGCACCAATTACTTCCAGACCGACGCCAACGGCCAGCCGCGCAGCACGATCGCCTGCAAGTTCGATTGCCGCCACGTCGAGGATCTGCCGCTGCCACGCCCGCTGTTCGAAATATTCGTCTATAGCCCGCGCGTCGAGGGTCTGCACCTGCGCTTCGGCCGTGTAGCGCGCGGCGGGATCCGCTGGTCCGATCGGCCGCAGGATTTCCGGACCGAGGTGCTGGGCCTTGTGAAAGCGCAGCAGGTGAAGAACGCCGTCATCGTACCGGTGGGTGCGAAGGGCGGTTTCATACCGACGCAGTTGCCGCCGCCGGCAAATCGGCAGGCGTGGATGGCCGAGGGGACCGAAAGCTACCGCGTCTTCGTGGATGCTCTGCTGGAGCTGACCGACAACATCGGCCCTGACGGCATCGTGCCTCCACCCGACACCGTGCGCCATGATCCCGACGACCCCTATCTGGTTGTGGCCGCCGACAAAGGCACAGCCACATTCTCGGATACCGCCAACGCGATCGCCATCGCCCGGGGCTTCTGGCTTGGCGATGCGTTCGCCTCGGGCGGCAGTCACGGTTACGACCACAAGGGCATGGGCATCACCGCGCGCGGCGCATGGGAGTCGGTGAAGCGGCACTTCCGCGCCATCGACATCGACATCCAGCGCGAGCCCATCCGCGTCGTCGGCGTCGGCGACATGTCCGGCGATGTGTTCGGCAACGGCATGCTGCTGTCGCGCACGCTGAAGCTGATCGCCGCATTCGACCATCGGGACATTTTCCTGGATCCCAACCCGGACCCAGGGACGGCCTGGACCGAGCGCAAGCGTCTGTTCGATCTGCCGCGTTCGAGCTGGGCCGACTATAACCGCGCGCTGATCTCCAAGGGCGGCGGCGTCTTCTCGCGCAGCGCCAAGTCGATCGCGCTGTCGTCCGACGCACAGACCGCGCTGGGCCTGTTTCGCGACGCCGCCACACCGGCCGAGGTGATGCACGCGATCCTCAAAGCCGAGGTCGAGCTGCTGTGGTTCGGCGGTATCGGCACTTATCTACGCGCTTCGACCGAGACGGACGCCGAAGTAGGCGACCGTGCCAACGACGCCATCCGTATCACCGGCGCCGAGGTGCGCGCGAAGGTCATCGGCGAGGGAGCCAATCTCGGCGCCACGCAGCGCGGGCGAATCGAGGCAGCGCAGCATGGCGTTCGCCTCAACACCGATGCGATCGACAATTCCGCCGGAGTCAACACCTCGGATGTCGAGGTGAACATCAAGATCGCGCTCGCCACGCCGCAGCGCGATGGCCGGCTCGATGAGGTTTCGCGCAACGCACTGCTGCCGGACATGGCCGACGAGGTGGCCGCACTCGTGCTGCGCAACAACTATCTTCAATCGCTGGCGCTTTCTCTGGCCGAGCGCCGCGCGGCGCCCGACATCGGTTTGGATCAGCGGTTGACGGAGAGGCTGGAGCAGGAAGGCCGACTCGACCGGGCGGTCGAGTTCCTGCCCGACACCGCCGCGCTGGTTGAGCGCCGCCGACGCGGGGAAGGGCTGACGAGGCCGGAACTGGCCGTGCTGCTCGCTTATGCGAAGCTTGCGTTGCATGACGATGTGCTGGACAGCCGCGTGCCGGACGATCCGTATCTTGCGCGTGAGCTGGTACGGTACTTCCCTGCCGTGCTGCGCGAGCGCTTCGCCGACGCGATCGCTACGCACCGCCTGCGTCGCGACATTATCGCCACGCAGTTGGCGAATGCGATCATCAATCGCGGCGGGCCGGCGATTGTTCCACGACTCGCCGATGAGACCGGGGCGGACGCAGCAACAATCGCTGCCGCTTACGCGGCGACGCGGGACTCATTCGGTCTGTCGGAGCTGAATGCGGCGATTGATGCGCTCGACGATCGTGTGCCCGGGGCGTTGCAACTAGAACTGTACGCCGCGTTGCAGGACCTGCTGCTGGATCGGATGGTGTGGTTCATCCGCAACGTCGAGCTGACCGGCGGCATGTTGGATGCGGTCGTCGCGCGCTACCGCACCGGGATCGCTGAGGTCGAGCAAGGACTCGATCACACGCTGCCGTCACCGGCCGCCGAGGCACGGACGGCACGCGCGGCAGACCTGATCGCCCAGGGCGTGCCGCAGGATCTGGCACGGCGGCTTTCGTCGCTGGGGCATCTCGCGGCGGGCACCGACATTGCGCTGGTGGCGGGTCGCACCGGGCGCCCGGCGGCCGAGATCGCCGCTGTTCACTTCGCGGTCGGGGAAACCTTTCGGTTGCAGGCGATCCTGGATGCCGGGCGGAATATCCCTGTCGCCGATCATTTCGACCGAATGGCGCTGCATCGTGCGATCGATGAGATCACGGATGCGCACCGACGGCTCACGGCACAAGCTGTGGCGACCGGCGGGATCGGATCGGCGGCGATCGAGACCTGGTGCGCAAGCCGTGCCGGACCAGTCAAGCGCATCCGTGAGACGGTCGAGAGTATTGTCGGGCCAGGGCTGACGCTGTCAAAACTGATGGTGGCCGCGGGGCTGCTGGCGGATCTCGCCCGGGAGTGAGCCTGTTCCCCCCGTCATGGCCGGCCCGTATCCTCGGGCTTGACTCGAGGATTGGGCCGGCCATCTCCCGCCCATTCGGCACGCCAGCAACAAACGGGCAGCCATCGTAGCGGCTCGATGAGCGAGGCTGACGAGCGGTTGCCTCGCCTTGGACGGGCTGCGGTCTCCTGTGCTACAGTTCGAAAGTCAGGCGGACCGAACAGATGTCACCTGCCCGGGTAAATGATCCTACCTTGCAGCGTTTCAAAGCCGCGCTTGAGGAAATCTATGGGGACCGGATTGACCGCATGGTACTCTTCGGATCACGTGCGCGCGGTGATGCCCGCACGGATTCCGACTACGACGTAGCTGTCTTCCTCAAAGAATTGCCGGATGCCTGGAAGGAACGGTTTCGTCTGGCCGATCTCCGTGTCGAGTTTCTCGACAGCACCGGCGCTTTCTTCGATGCGAAGCCATATCCTTCGGCCGCCTATCATGATCGCACGCCGCTTATGCATGAGATCAGGCGGGACGGGTTGGATCTATGAAGCCTGAGTCCGCTGTGTTTTTCCAACAGGCCAAGATTGTGCTTAGCCCGCGCCGATCGCATGCTGTCCGGCGTCGCGCGCCTCATTCATCGACATAGCCCCGGATTGGACAAGCGCGGCTAGCGGTGAGTATCCTCGCTGGGTGGTGCGGCTGAGCAGTGGCGGAATGCGCTTCGCTTTTTCCGCCCTACGAAGGCACGGCGTTTCATCAGGGGGACGCATGACGGCAAGCGCGGCCTGGACCGATACGGCGATCACAGTAGCCGGGACAAAGATGCACGTCTCGCGCGGCGGCAGCGGTCGCCCGCTGCTGGTGCTGCATCATGATATCGGCACGCCGGACCGGCTGCCGTTCTACGAGAGGCTGGCCCAGCATTGCACTGTCCTGCTGCCGCATCACCCCGGCTGGGGACGGTCGGAACGACCGCAATGGCTGCGCAGCGTGCGCGACGTCGCGGCGATGCACCAATGGCTCCTGACCGAGCTTCGGATCGATGACTGCGCGCTGTTGGGACTTGGCTTCGGCGGCTGGATCGCGGCCGAGATGGCATCGTTGTCGCCGCGCCAGTTCCACCGACTGGTGCTGGTCGGTGCGCACGGCATCAAGCCGCCCGAGGGCGAGATCCTGGACCAGGCGATCATCAGCTACATCGCCTATCCGCAGGCGGGATTCCACAACCTGGATGCATTTCACGCCATCTATGGCGATGTCTCCACCGACCAGCTCGAGCAGTGGGACATCGCCCGCGAGATGTGCTTCCGCATCGCCTGGAAGCCATACATGTACAGCCAATCCCTGCCGCATCTCCTGGGCGGCATCCGCTCCCCAGCGTTGGTGGTGTGGGGCGCCGACGACCGCATCGTCCCGCGCAGCGCGGGCGACGTCTATGCCAAAGCGCTGCGCGACGCGGGGCTGGAGATCGTGCGCGACTGCGGACATTTCGTCGATATGGAGAAACCGGACGAACTGGCCAACCTTGTCCTGCCCTTCTTGACCACGAGCTGACGGTCGCAACAGACCGAAGGAGCGCGCCATGCATCTGATGTATTTCACCGAGCAGCCGATGTCGGCCTACGACGCCAAGGCGGGGCTGAAATATGGCGCCACCGCGCTGACGTTCTCGAACAGCCATTTCGATCCCGTCGCCGGCAGCCGCCTCTACAACCAGTATATTGAGGACTACATCTACGCCGAAGAATGCGGCGCCGACGGTATCATGCTGAACGAGCACCACAACGCGCCGTTCTGCATGCAGGCGAAATGCAACGTGTTCGCCTCGATCCTGGCCGCGGTGACCAAGCGGGTGAAGATTGTGCTGCTCGGCAACCCGCTGCCACTGGCCGAGAACCCGGTGCGTCTCGCCGAAGAGCTGGCGATGATCGACATGATCAGCAAGGGCAGGCTGGTATCGGGGTTCGTGCGCGGCGGCGGACAGGAGCAGCTCGCGACCGGTGTGAACCCGGCCTATAACCGCGAACGCTTCGAGGAAGCGCACGACCTGGTGGTGAAGACCTGGACGCAAGCGGGACCGTTCCGTTGGGAAGGAACCCACTACCAGAACCGCGTGGTGAACCCGTGGGCGGTACCGCTGCAGAAGCCCTATCCGCGGGTATGGATTCCTGGCGTGCTGTCGAAGGAAACAGTGATCTGGGCAGCGAAGAAACGCTACCCGTACATTGCGCTGAACACAGCCATCGACGCCACCCGCACGATCTGGGATCTCTATTCCAAGTCCGCCGCCGAAGTCGGCTACACTGCCGGGCCGGAGAATTTCGGCTACCTGATCCGCGTCCACGTGCAGGACAACGAGGAGAAGGCGCTGCGCAACGCGCGGCAGTTCATGTGGATGCAGGGCGAGTTCACCGGCCTCGCGCATCCCGTCTGGGCCAACCCGTCCGGCTATTTCTCGCCGTCTGGCCGTCGCGGCTTCGTGGAGTTCGCGGTCGGGCGTGCAAAGAACCCACGCGGGCAGCCGACGTTCGAGGAGCAGGTCGCAAACACGATGATTATCGCCGGTACTCCCGACCAGGTGATCCCCCGACTGAAGTCGCTGATCGAGCAGACCCGGCCCGGCATCATGGGAATGTGGGGCAATGACGGTACCGTCAGCGCTGAGGACACGCGCACCTGCATCCGCCTCCTGTGCCAGGAAGTCATGCCGGCGATTCGCGAGCACGGCAAGTCGCTTGGCCTGAAGGATCCCTTCGAGGCGGACGCGCCGGTCAGCGTCGACTATTCGCGCGACTTGCCTCGGGTGGCAGCAGAGTAAGAACTCACGTCATGGCCAAACGCCGTTGATGCTCGACGTCCGCACCGTTGGCATCAATTTTTGAAGCCGGAAATCACGGCCTTTCAAACGGCATCGCGGCGCGTGCTCTTGCCCCGACCCGTGCAACCCCGTTGAATGCGGGGCCGCAGAACGGGAAGGAACGCCACCGATGCCGAAGCTCGCGGGAAAAGTCGCCTGGGTCACCGGCGCCGGCAGCGGGATCGGCGAGGCCGCCGCGTTGGCGCTTGCCAACGAGGGCGCGACGATCGTGCTGACCGGCCGCCGGCGCGAGCCATTGCAGCACGTCGCCGGCCGCATCCGAGAGAACGGCGGCACCTCTCATGTGCAGCCGGCTGACCTGATGCAGTCGACGCAAGTGCAGAAGGTCGGCGCCTTCATCAAGGACACGCTCGGCCGGCTGGACATCCTGGTGAACAATGCCGGCCTGAACATCCTCGACCGGCACTGGAATAAGCTGACGCCGCAGGGCATCGACGAAGTCGTGCACGGCAACCTGTCGTCTGCGCTGTATTGCGTGACCGTCGCACTGCCGCTGATGCGTGCGCAGAAGGACGGGCTGATCATCCACACCGCCTCGATGGCCGGCCGCTTCATCGGCGGGTTCAGCGGGCCCATCTACACCGCCGCCAAACATGGCGTGGTGGCGATCAGCCACACCATCAACATGGAGGAATGCGTCAACGGCATTCGTTCCACCGCAATGCTGCCCGGTGAAGTCGCAACACCGATACTCGACAAGCGGCCGAACCCGGTAGGCCCCGAAGAGCGGGCGCGCATGGTCCAGCCGGAGGATTGCGGCGACCTGATCCGCTACATCGCCTGCTTGCCGCCGCACGTGGTGATCAACGAGGTGATGATCGCTCCGACATGGAATCGCAGCTACGTCGCCAACCTGCAACGCAAGCTCTGACACTGAACAAGGAACTCGGAATGCCGACCAATCGCAAAAAGGTGCTGGTCCCGAACACGATGGGCAAGGAAGGTGTGGCCCTGTTGACCGCCCGCGACGACATCGAGGTGCAGGCCTTTCCGAGCGCGATCGTCCAGGCGGACCTGCTGCCGCTTCTCGGCGATGTGGCTGGCATCGCGCTCGGCGTCACGCCCTATCGCCAGACGGAGCTCGACGCCTCGCCTCACATGGAAGTGGTCGCCCGCATTGGCGTCGGCTACGACGCGGTGGAGGTGCCGGCGCTGACCGCGCGCAAGGTGCCGCTGATGGTGGCCGGTACGTCCAATTCCATCAGCGTCGCCGAGCACGCTCTCTATCTGATGATGACGCTGGCCAAGCACGGCCCGGCGCTCGACCGCAAAGTGCGCGACGGGAAATGGAGCGACCGGAACGAAGGGCTGCCGGCCGAGCTGGCCGGCAAAACTGTGCTGATCGTCGGCTTCGGGCGCATCGGGACGCGCTCGGCCAAACGCTGCGCCGGGTTCGAAATGAATGTGCTGGTCTATGACCCGTATGTGCCGGCGGCGACCATCCGGGCGGCCGGCTGGGAGAAAGTGGACGATCTCGATGCCGCCCTGCCGCGGGTGGATT
>Ga0335074_10004259_pt1 | contig 19676 bp, 24 predicted proteins | sample Lox_Sample_23_FD_206715 | JGI IMG/M metagenome (GOLD analysis project Ga0335074, IMG submission 206715) | Soil microbial communities from Loxahatchee National Wildlife Refuge, Florida, United States - Lox_Sample_2.3 | ecosystem: Environmental > Terrestrial > Soil > Wetlands | place: USA... | reverse complement strand
CCGGTGACGGTGGTCCGAGGTCGCTGGCGGCCCGTGCGGGCACACGAACCGGCACCGGTTGTGGTCGGCGCAGACGGTTCGGGGGAGTCGCGGGCCGCATTGGAGTTCGCGATATCGGAAGCAGCGCTGCGGGCCGTGCCGCTCGTCGCGGTTTGCGCCTTGTGCGACTCCGCCAGCGTGGTAGGCGCCGCCCGCAGCGTGGAGGCTGCGTTCGGAACGGCGGTCGACCACGTCCAGCGCGCCTACTCCCACGTCGTCGTTCATCAGGTAGTGGATCCTGGGGCGCCGCGCTCGGCGCTGCTGACGGCCGCAGCCCAAGGTCAGCTGCTCGTGGTGGGCGCCCGCGGCCGAGGCGGAATCCCGGAGATGACGCTCGGGTCGGTCAGCCTAGCCTTGCTTCACCACGCGCCCTGTCCCGTAACGGTAGTCCGCCGAGCCTGAGCCGGAGCGCAGCGGATCGGCGGGCAGCTAGTCTCGGCCGCATGATAGATGTCCGACATTGGCCCATTTCAGTTCATCGGTTCGTAAAGTGTGCCTTCCCTACATTTGGATTAACAGACCGTTAGGCCAAGCCTCTGACGAGCGTGTGTACCGTCGCGCTAGCTGTTCGTGCCCGAGTTCTGTCCGGCCGAAGGCGCACTGCTTCGGTTCACCTCGGCAGCGGCGCATTGCGTGGCATCGAACGCACCGGCCCGGGGTCGCGCGCGAAGGCGGACCGGGCGCGGGCTAGCTAACAGCGCGGACTTTACGGATCTGCATGTTATGCCTGTGATCTTTCCTGTCATTTCGGCCAGCCTTGGTGATGCTGTGCCGGCTGTGATGAAGGGAGTCTGGGCGTGCAAGATTTTGATCCGCGCGTGCCTTGTGCATCGCGTTGTGCGGGTGTGCCGCTGGCCGATGTGTACCTGGAGTTCCTGGCCGGGCGGTGCCGGGCTAATACGGTGCTGGCTGCCGCGTTTGATCTGAGGGTGTTCTTCTCGGTGGAGACTGCTCGGCGTCGTTTCCGCGGCCAGTACCTTCGGCAGCTGAGGCGTCTGACCAACCGCGCCCAGTCAGGTGAAAGTTGATCACGACGTAACGTCCTCTCGTGCCGCCAGGCGTGCTTAGGTGTTGCCCTAGCACGGGACGACGATGGCTCGGTTGTCTGCTGCTTCAGCAAGGCGGGCTATGTCGCCGGGATCGCTGGTGAGGATGCGGTCGCCGGGCGAGGCAAGGAGTACCACGGTCGCGTCGATCGCGTCTGAGCTGCCTGCTGTCTGCTGCAAGACGCCAGCTTCGCGGCCGTCGCGCTGGCTGACCGCTCGGACGTCGGTGGCCTGGAGCAACCGGGCCAGGTTTACCTGTCGGCCGCGCCTATCACGCCATACCTGCGCGACCGCCATGGCGTTGGTCCGCAGCTCCATTCCGTGCAGCTGGGATGCTCGGAGCCTGGCAAACATGGCGCGGTCGTCGCGGTCCACGGCAACAAGCGCCCCCGCGTCAAGAATCAGCGCGCTCACGCGGCAGGGTTATCCGACGCCAGGCCGAGTTCCCGTTCAGCGCGCGCGATTTCCTCGGCGGTAAGCACGCCATGCTCGGCTTCCCAGCCAGACAGAAATTCCGCCAGTGCCTCGGCACGCAGCTTGCTGGCTGCGGCCTCGGCGAGCCATGACGAAACTGGCTTGCCGGCCTGGGCGGCAGCTGACCTGACGGCGTCGCCGAGGTCGGGCTCGAATGAGACGCTCAGCTTGTCGACCTTCATAGAGTCATCATACCCGAGTATTCCCTACCATGGTAGCAACGCACGCTCATGCCGCATGCGGTATCTCCCGGCGGCTTGGTAGTTCGCCGTCCGGGGTTCAGTGTTCGGCTATGGAGCGTTTTGCAGATGTCCTGCCCGTCCGACTCGTAGATTCAGCGGTTGCTGCCGACCGGCTGAGGCTGGCGGCTGCTGCCTATCTGGCCCGGTACACCGGTTCCTCGCGTGATCATGCCCACTCGGACTTGCGGTGCTTCCTGTCGTGGTGCGCCGACCGCGGCTTGGATCCGCTGGCTGCTAGCCGGGTCCATCTGGAGCTGTATATCCGGTGGATGCAGGAGGTGCGCCGGTTCAAGCCCTCGACGGTGTCGCGGCGGTTCTCGGTCACCGCGGGGTTCTATCGCACCGCCGTGATCGACGGCGTACTCGATCGTTCGCCGGCCGAGCAGTTCGCCGGCCCGTCGTGCCGCCGGAGTCGCCAACACTGGGGTTCACTCACCTGCTGTTCGACGCGATGCTCACTGCCTCGCGGGAATCGCCTAACCCGTCCGATTTCGCGCTGGTAGCGATGCTCGGCCTGCCCGGGCCCGTGCCTTACAAGCACAGAAGACCTGCGAAGCCGAGCACGGACCAGCACATGACACTTTCGACCCGGGAGGCATTTTGACATGACCAGCAGCCATACCTCCTACGAGGACCTCGCCAGCCAGCGCCGCTCCAGCGACGACTACCGCCAGGGCCGGGCCGAGGCCGAGCGCGCCTACCTGCTCGGCAGGGCCGTCCGCGACCGCCGCCTCGCGCTCGGCCTGTCCCAGACCGAACTCGCCGCCCGAGCCGGAATGACCCAGCCCGCGCTGTCCCGCCTCGAAGCCGGCGGCGTCATCCCCACCATCCCGCTCCTGGACCGGATCTCCGCTGCGCTCGACGCCGACCTCATCGTCCAGATCGCCCCCCACGCGGCATAGCCCTCAGCGCAACTGCGAAAGTAGCGCGCCTCTTGGGACGCAAATAAATGCCTCAGCGTGCATAGATTTGCAGGTTTCGGAGAGCGGGCGGTCCGCTTCGGGCGACTGCCGGATCGCCGAATAGGAATGCCTAGCGCCCGAGTAGGTTAATGGTTCTGCTTGAGCGCAGAAGAGCCAGTTATGGACGCTGGGTGAAGCGTGCGGCCATACCCGCCGCCCGCCGCGAGGACGCCGAAGCCGATCGCCGTGGCGATGATGCCCAGGATGGGCAGCAGCCACATCGCCACGTCGATTCCGGCGACGGCCAGCGCGATGACGGCGACCAGCCTCTCGCCTCTTCCCACGATCAGTGCGTCCGGTTGATCGAGCGGGTCCGCGGCCTCGCGAACTGAGAACCGCGGACCCATCCCGTGCTGGCTGCTACTGCTTACTGGCCTGGGGGAACGTTGGCAGAGGCGTGGTACGCGGCACGCATGCGGGCACCGTGTCGTTGTTGAGCACGACGGGTAAGGCTCGATTCCCTGCGCCGGTTTCAGAGTTCCGGCCCTTCCGGACAAGTCAGAAGCTGTCGATTTCCAGCGGGTCAAACCGGGCGTTGCCGCGAGCCTCGGTTAGGAACCGGCCGCCTGCCACAAGCTGGGCGAGATTGGACCAATGCTCAAGGAGTCATCGGCTCAGTCAGATATCGCCATCGCCGTCAAGTCTGTGCGTGCGCTCATGTTAGGGCTTCGTCGGGGCTGTCGGCGGAATTCGGTGGGTGAGCTGCCGTGGTCGGGCGTGGCGGCAGCGGCTGGCGTAGTTCGGGCCGGTCTAGCCGACCGACCGGGCTGCGGCGGCGATCGACAGGTCCGTCGAGGTCAGGAGGCGGGACATCCGTTCAGCTCGCATCCTGCGCGGGTATGCCATTGGGCTGCCGACCGTGGCGTCGAACGCTCGGACCGGCTGGGAGCGAGACAGGTGGATCTCCTCGGCCAGTGAGCGTCCGCGCGCAGCACGTTGACCGCAGCGACAACGTGACCGCGCGTGACGCCGTGGCCGGAGAGCACCGCAGTCTCGGTGTGTGACAAGGTCACCTAGCCTCAGGTGATGTCGCGGTTGACCGTGGTCGTGGATGCGATGACGGCGAGGATGAGAGCGACGGCAGCGACCAGGCCGACGACAGCTCCGAATGGGAGCGGGGTGAAGCCTTTGGGGAGGGGCGGCATGCCGCCGTTGGTGGAGCCGGCCATGGTCTCGGACGCCATCAGAGGCAGGTAGGGCGCAAGGTGGTGGAAGACGCCGCCGATGATCTGCTCGACGCCGAACCCCCAGGCGAACACGGCGATGATGGCGCCGACCTGGTTGGCGATCAGGGTCCCTATGGCTGCGCCGGCGGCGGCGAGCAGACCGGCGCCAACGGTCGCGCCGGCAGCGTAGCGGGCGATCGTGCCGCCGGCGATGGTGATGTGGTCGCCGTGGGCGCCGGCGAACGCGAGCCCGATGCCGGTAGTCACGATGGTGCCGACGGCGCCGAAGACCAGGCCGGTGAGGCCGGCGGTGATGACCTTGGCCGTGAGGACCTGCCGGCGGTTGGGCTCGTCGAGGTAGGTGTCGGTGATGGTGTGGTGCCGTAGCTCGCCGCTGGTGACGGTGGTGCCGTAGGCGGCAGCGATGATGAGCGCGAAGCCGGTGCTGGTGAGCACGTCGCGCAGTCCGGCGGTGGTGGCGAGGCTGGGGACCATGCCGCCGGGCCCGGCGCGGGAAGCCTCGATCGCGGCGACGAGGCCTGTCCAGCCGGCGGCGACGGCCAGCATGCCGATGGCAAGGCGGGTGGTGCGGAGCTTGAGCAGCTCGGTGCGGATCGCAGTGATCATTGGGTTGCCTCCGAGGCGACGGTGTTGGCGGTCGGGCTGGTGAGTTGGAAGAAGACGTCTTCGAGGTCGGCGTCCTCACTGGCGCACTCAAGGACGGGGATCGACTGCTCAGCGGCGAGGGTGGCGACCTGCTCGGGCCTGGCGCCTACGACCCGAAGCAAACCGTCGCCGGTCTCCGTTTGGAGTCCCCGTGCGTTGAGAGCGTCGGCCAGGGCGCCCGGATCGGGGGTGCGGACCCTGACCCGCCGCGGTGCTTGGGCGAGCAGGTCTTGCAGCGGGGCATGGGCGACGAGCCGCCCGGCGTCGATGATGAGCACCGAGGTAGCGACTTCCGCGACCTCGGCGAGGACGTGGCTGGAGACCAGGACGGTCCGGCCCTCCTGCGCCAGACCCCGAAGTAGTCCACGGAGCCAGCGGACCCCTTCGGGGTCGAGGCCGTTGGCGGGCTCGTCGAGGATCAGCACGTCGGGGTCGCCGAGGAGGGCGGCGGCGAGCGCCAGCCGCTGGCGCATGCCCAGCGACAGTGTGCCAACCCGCCGGCCGGCCGCGGCGCTCAGCTCGACCTGATCGAGGACCCTACCGATCCGCCGGTTCGGGATGCCGGTGGCGCTGGCCCGGACCCGAAGGTAGTCGGCAACCTTGCGGCCCGGGTGGATGCCGGAGGCCTCGAGCGCGGCGCCGACCCGGTGGGTCCGTTCGGGCAGCTGCCGGTAGGAGCGCCCGTCGATGGTCGCCCGCCCGGCGTCTGGGATGACCAGGCCCAGGAGCATGCGCAAGGTCGTGGTCTTCCCCGCCCCGTTGCGGCCGAGAAACCCGACGACGCTGCCGGCCTCGATGGCGAAGCTGAAATCATCGACCGCGAGCACCGGGCCGAATCGCTTGGTCAGTCCCTCGGCTTCGATCACTGCCACCGTCGCCCCTCACTCTCGGTCGAACGCCGGCTTGGGTCCGTGCGCTCATGGCGCGTGCTGTGGCGGTGCCGGTGGAGCGCAAAACCGACGAGCGCGGCCAGGATGACCAGCACGATCGGAATCATCATCATGCCGTTGCCACTCAACGATCGTTCCTCCTAGTAGATAGGCCACCAATGATGGGCGTTTGCCCATCACATTATGGGCGTTCGCCCATCATGTCAAGCGCGTCGGCTCATCAACCGCTGGACGCACGAAAGGCGCGAACGGTGAGGGGGACGAGCACCACCGCCGTGATGCCCAGCGCGACCAGCATGCGGAGGTCGGCCGGCCCTGAATCGCCGAGGTTCATCAGCCGCTGACCGTCGGTGATCACATAGGCAGCCGGGTTGGCATCGGCAACGGCCTGCACCCAGCCAGGTTGCAGACTGAGCGGGAAAAAGGCCGAGGAGAGGAACAGGACCGGGAGGGTGAGGAAGAACCCGACGACCATCGTCAGCTCCGCATTGCGGGTCAGCAACGCGATGAGGTTGGACAGGCAGGCCCAAACCACGCCGAAGGCCACGGCAAAGACGATGACCAGCGTCGCTCCGCCAGCCCCCGTCCGCGTCGCCGCGCCCATGGCCGCGGCGATGACGATGACGATGAGCGTCTGGACGACCATCAAGACAGCGTCGGCGTAGAGGCGGGCGGCGAGCACCACCCAGCGAGGGATGGGGCTCGTGGTGAGCTTGTCCATCACGCCGGTCGAAATATCTGTCACGGTCGCCATGCCCGACTGCAGCGCGGTGAACAGCACCGAGAGGACGACCATCGCCGGAGTGAAGAAGCTCAGATAGGAGTGGTAGCCGAGACGCCCGAGCTGCGGGCCGGCGCCGAGGGCACGGAAGGTTTGCGAGAACAACAGCAGCCACACGACCGGCTGGAGCAATGACACTGCGAGCATCATTGGAGCCCGGACCGTCTTGGCGATGTTACGCCCCCCGAGGAGAACGACGAGGGTCAACGACCGCCGCATAGCGACCCTCAGCGCCCTCGGCGACCATGGGCGACCGCGAAGATCCCACTGGTCGCGCCGTGCTGAGGCGTCTCGGTTCGGGGCTGGCGTCCGGTGTAGGCGAGGAATACGTCATCCAGGCTGACCTGAGCCTGCTCCACGCTGGACGGCTCGATCCCAGCCCGCTCCAGCGCGGCGAGCAACGGCGCAAGGTCCCGCCGGGCGTCGCCGACAGAGACCACGAGCGGATCGCCCGGCGCGACGCCGACAACTCCTGGCAGGTCATGGAGCAAGCTGGCGGCGCGAGCGCGCGCCGCCTGGTTGTCGAAGCCGAGGATCAGCCGTCCGCCACCAACCTCCGCCTTCAGGTCGGCGGGTACCCCTGCTTTGACCAACCGGCCGGCGTCGAGGATCACCACCCGATCACACACGCGGTCGGCCTCCTCCAGATACTGGGTCGTCAGGAATACCGTCGTCCCTTCCTCGCGGCTGAGCCGGCGCAGCTCCTCCCAGAGCCCGGTTCGGGATTGGGGGTCGAGCCCGGTCGTCGGCTCGTCCAGGAACACCACCGCCGGCCGGTGGACCAGTGCCTGCGCCACATCGAGGCGCCGCCGCTGCCCTCCCGAGAGCCGTCCCGCGCGGACCGTCGCCACGTCGGTGAGCGACATCGCCTCCAGCACCTCCCCGGCGCGGACCCAGGCGCCACGATGCAAGATGCCGTGCAAGATCCCCTGAAGGGCCAGGTTCTCCAGCCCCGTCAGGTCGTCGTCGACACCCACGAACTGGCCCGCGTACCCGATCACGCCCCGCACCCTCTCCGGCGCACGAGCGACGTCGTATCCGCCCACCGTTGCTCGCCCCGACGTCTGGCGCAGCAGAGTGACCAAGATCCGCACCGTCGTCGTCTTGCCCGACCCGTTCGGGCCGAGGAGGCCGAACGTCTCTCCAGGCCCCACCGAGAAGCTCAACCCGCCCAGTGCAGCCCGGGCGCCGGGGTACTCCATCACCAGGTCCTGCACGTCGACCGCGGAGTCACGGCTCGCGGCGGATGACGAGTGGTCCGTCGAGCCATCGCCGCCCGGCCTGCGCATGACGTGCGGAACCTGGCCTCCAGGCCGGCTTCCGGCACCTGCTCGTCGTATGATGGGCATGTGCCCACAGTATGGGCGCTCGCCCATCATTGCAACCGGCCAGTTGCGGAGGTGCCCCGAACCCCGATGCCGAGAGGACAGGCGATCCCCGACGCACGCGCGGCGCTGTTTAAAGCAGCCGACCGCATCCTGGCTCGCCAGGGACCGGAGGGCATCACCAGCCGCGCCCTTACCGACGAGGCAGGTGTCGCCAAGGGGGTGCTCCACAACCACTTTCACGATCTCGACGACTTCCTGGTCAGCTACGCCGTCGACCGGATCGCGACGGCATTCGCCCGCGCTGAGTCGCTCCTGGCCCGCGTCAGCAAGCGCAGCGTCGTGGACAATCTCACCGACGCCGCCACCGACCTGTTCGGCTCCGGCGCTCTGGCGGTGTCCGCGCTGATGAGTTCGCGGCCCGGCGTGTTCGCCCGTGTTCAGGAGGTTCTCAACGACAGCGGCGAGGGCTTCGACCGACTGGAGCGATCCTTCGCGGCCTACCTGAACGCCGAGAAGAGCCACGGCCGCGTTCCTGATGACATCGACAGCGGCATGGTGGCCTTCCACCTCATCGCCTCGGTCCACCACCTCTTCTTCGTGACCGGACAGCAGCCGGTAGACCGCCGGCAGGTGCGCCGCGTGGTGACCTCGCTCCTTCGCCCATAGGCACTGGCAGTGCGGCCGCCCGATGATCGCCGCCGCCACCACCAACTCCTTCAACCCATCAACACCACGATCAAGGAACCGTCCGGCGCCACGCCGGCTTGTTCAGGCCACCGAGTACCGCAGTGCTCACTGTGCTAAGAGTCAGATTCCCCGAATCCCAGCCGCTGGCGAGGAACACCTCGTCAAGGGTGCTTGCCTGGCAGGTGGTCTTGAGCTCGCCTGGCCTTCCGGCCGCCTGGATCCGGCCGCGGCCGATGATCACCACCCGGTCCACAGCGCGTCGGTCTCGTCCAGGTAGTGCGTGGTCAGCACGATCGTCGTGCCTTCCCGGCTGATCTGGCGGACGTAAGCCCACAGGTCTCGCCGCGCAGTGATGTCCAGGCCGACAGCCGGCTCGCCCAGGAACAGCACGGCTGGCACGTTCACCAGGCTCATCGCCAGCTCGAGCTTCGTGCACGGCACGGACATGTCGCTGCTGGTCTCGGCAGGGATCGCCGCCGCGGGCGTTATCCTGACGCTGACCTTCCTGCCCCAGGCCTCAGCCCGAAAGCGATCCGAGCCACCCATGAGAGCTGCCACGCATGTCAGCGAACACTGACCACGCGAGGCCGAGCCTGCGGGAACGCAAGAAGGCGCAGACGCGCGCCGCGATCCAGACCCACGCGCTGCGGCTTTTCCGCGAGCAGGGTTACGACGCCACCACCATCGAGCAGATCATCGAAGCCGCTGATGTCTCCGAGACCACCTTCTTCCGGTACTTCCCGACCAAAGAAGACGTGGTGGTCCAGGACGACTTCGATCCGCTGATGGTCGGGGCGTACCAGACGCAGCCACCTGACCTGCCCCCGGTACCAGCGTGCGCGCCGCGTTCGCGGCGCTGTTCGCGCATGTGTCCGCTGAACAGCAAGCCGAGCAACGGGAGCGGGTCGCGCTTGTCCTGTCGGTCCCCAGGCGGCGCGCGGCGATGCTCGACCAGTTCGCCAAGGACATTCAGCTCCTGGCCGACGCCATGGCCGAACGCGCCGGGCGTCGTCCCGACGACCTGACGCCGGCCTCGCTTCGCTGATCGACCAGGCCATCGCGTATCTCGAAGCAGGCCTTTCGCTGTGAACACGCCAGTCACCTGCCATCTGACGGGCATGGTGCTGGGGCGATGGCGACCGCATGATTGCGCTGGCCGGATCAGCAGACGATAAGGACGAAAGCGAGCGCGCAGGCGGTAAGCGCGCCACAGACGCGGTCGGGCCGGGAATGGCCGGGGGTGTGCCCAATGTGAGCGTCCCTCACCGGTCCGGGACCCTCATGCCCGATCGCCGTCATGTTTGTTTGCCTCGCGTTCGATGCCGTCGTCAATACCGGCGACGCGGCCGCTTGCGGCGATGCTGTTACGGCGCGGGCTGAGCGCGGCGGCTGCCGCGCCGACGGCGATCAGGAGCCCGGCGACCACGAATTCCCGGTCGTAGCCGACAGCAACCGCGATCGGGTGCGCCGATCCTGAGGCCGCTTGGTCCTGGGTCACCTTATCGGCCACGATGACCAGGACAGCCAGGCCGATGCTGCCGCCGCACTGCCTGCAGGTGTTGATAAGCCCGCTGGCCAGGCCTGCTTCCGGCGCGGCGACGCTGCTCGTGGCCGCGGAGGCGATGGCCACGAAGCAGATGCCGAGGCCGACACTGGCCAAGATCGGCGGCCCGAGCATCCCGAGGGCGAAGCAGCCGTGCGGGCTGACCCGCCCGAGCCACCCGACACCGGACGCGCTCAGCACGAGCCCGGCGAGCAGCAGCAGCCGAGCGGCTACCACCTCAGCAAGCGGCGCTTGAACACAGTCACACTCGACGGCTCGGTGCCCGGGGGATCAACTGCTTGCCTTATCGATCATTCCTACGAGCTGGCCGTGCCGCCTGCCCAGGGCCGAACGGGACAAGCTGAACACCTGACCGGTAAGCCGCTGCCGCGCTGAAACGCCGCCAGCCAAGACAGCGCGGCCGCGCAGAAAGCCCAACTCTGACCTCATCGCGGCGACGCCGTCACGGCCCGCTCGGCCGCGCCGAATCAGGCGGATCTCTCGCGCAGGCCGCCGACCAGCCCAGTCACCTGGCGTGATCTGGACTTCGAGCCTCGCGTCGTGCCCTGCCGAATTTGGACACCGGCGCTCGCTGTTGGGACCACACGGCCTGAACTCGCAAAACATCCAGTTCGGGCGCACCCCAACCGCGGCAGAATCGGGCATTATGTACGGACGGAGCCATGACGCCCCGGCTGCCGGTCTACGATCTGGCGAATGGCGATCTCGGAGTACGTGGCTAACCTTCGCAAGCACGTGGGCAAGGATCTGCTCATGCTGCCGAGCGCATGTGCCGTCGTCGTTGACGATGGCGGGCGCGTCCTCCTGGGCCGCCGTACCGATACTGGAAGGTGGTCCCTGCCAGCGGGAGCGATCGACCCGGGCGAACAGCCAGCAGATGCGGCGGTGCGCGAGGTATACGAAGAGACCGGAGTCCACGTCGCCGTTGAGCGTCTTGCCGGGGCGGCGCTTCGGGAGGTCACCTACCCCCACGGCGACGTCTGCCAGTACCTGACGGTGTGGTTCCGCTGCAAGGCGATCGGAGGTCACGCTGTCGTCAATGACGAGGAGTCCTCGGCTGTTAGCTGGTACGGCCCCGAAGAGTTGCCTGACCTCGACGCGGTCGACCAGCTCCGCATCGGCACTGCTCTTGATGACGATGCGCCGACGTGGTTCGCCGCACCTGGACGAACGTACGACTGGCTCCCGGCTCGATCCTGATCCCGGCGAGCTAGTGCGTTCTGCCTGAGTGGGCGTCCGCTCATCGGCATCATGCACGAGCGTGCGGGTCACGGCGCCTCAGATCGACCAGATCTGCGTCCGCTGCGCGCCGCTTAGCTGCACCGGTTCGGCCGCGCCTAACGGTGGTTAGCGCAGCTCACCGATCCAACGGATGGTCACTGAGTGTATGCGGGCCGGACGGCTTGAATTAGTGGCCGGCGATCTCGCCCGTTCGCTGCCCGCCCACAGCACGGCGGTGGCGTGGCGGCCCAGGTGCGGTAGGGCCGCCAGCCTGCGAGACTTCAGCAAGGCTGCGGCCGGCGCCGTACCGTTCGGCTCACCTAAGCGGCATAGCGGTGGCACCGGGCAGGTGGGGCCAAGGGCTCGGGGACGCGATCGTCGCATTCGCCGAGCACGTCCTCTACGACGAGCAGTTCGGGTTCGTGCAGCTGCACGTGCTTGAGACCAACTACCGCGCGCGGACTCTCTATGAACGCCGTGGCTGGAACCTCAGCCGCGAGGGCGACCCCCACCCCGAAGGATCTCAAGCGGTATACGAAAGGCAACTCGCGCCAAGCACGATTGAATCAGCCTCGCGCTGACCACTGACCTGCTCCAACGACCGCCATTGACCCTTCTGCCTTTAGTTCGCATCGAGAGGTCAGGGGTTCTCAGGCTCGACGGCGCAACAGGGTGCCATCATGGGCGACATGTCCGACCTTGACGTCATCGTCACTGGCATTGTTGGCGCGCTCGGAATTGCTGGCACGCTGCTGGGAACCTGGCTGACCAGCTGGTCGCGGAGCGAGCGAGCGCGACGAGTTGACATGCGTGCCCTTTACGCTGCGTACCTGACGAGAGCCAATGCGATGGCAACAGCGCTGAAGCGCTACCCGGAAGATGGCGACGCAGAGACTAAGCGCCCTTATGAGGAAACTGAACTTAGCCTCAATCCGCCGCGTAAATGATGACGAGCGCGGGCGTGCCGACGCGAAAGGTGCCCTCTGAACTGGGACGATGGGAGTTGCTGAAGCTCCACGTTCCGGGCTGAGAGGACACCTCGCAAGTGCGATTGTTACACGATCCTCCGAAGATCTCGGCGTTGTTCGATGATCCGAATCTGGCGTCGCATGCGGGGCTGGTGCCGGTGATTGGCCTGGCCGAGCGCTCTGGCCTGGCGGCACTGGTCCGCGGCCACGTCACGATCGCCGCTGCGGCGGGGGTGAACGCCGCGGTCAAGGTCGGCTGCCTGGTCGCGGGGATGGCAGCGGGCGCCGACAGCATCGACGACATGCACGTGCTGCGGCACGGCGCGATGCCGGCCCTGTTCGAGGGGGTGCGGGCGCCGTCCACGCTGGTTCGTTCCTGCGGTCGTTCACCTGGGGCAACGTCCGCCAGCTGGAGAAAGTCAGCCGGCTGCTGCTGGCGAACCTGGCCCGCCGGGCGCGCCTGCTGCCGGGCACTGGCCAGCTCGCGCTCATCGACGTGGACTCCACCCAGCGCCGCGTCTACGGATACAAGAAGCAAGGTGCCGCGTTCGGGCACACGACGATTCAGGGCAAGACGGTGCTGGTGCGGGGTCTGAATACGCCGACCGCCACCATATGCACGCCCGGTGCCGCGCCGGTCGTCGCCACGACACGGCTGCGCGGCGGGAACGCGAACACTGCCCGCGGCGCGGCATCGCTGATCACCGAGGCCGTCACCACCGCCCGCGGCGCCGGGTGCACCGGCACGGTCGTGGTGCGGATGGACTCCGGCTACTACAGCGCCGCGGCATGCCACACTGGGGCGAGGAAGGCGGCATCCTGGCGCACGCCGGGATAGGCAAGGTCTACTCGTTCCACATGGTGCTGTCGAGCCTGACGAGATCGCCGGAGCCGTCACTTTCCTCGTCTCCCCACACGCCGACTACATCACTGGCGCCATCCTCGACGTCGACGGCGGCCAGCTCGCTCTCAGCACCTGACACGAACCACCTGCTGGAGAGTCTCCCGAAAAATCGGGGCGACATATATAGCATGCGTCAAGAACGCGCAGCTTGGGCCCGACAGTGTGCGTGGGAACGCACTCTATGCCGCGCAGGGCGCAAGTATGGTCCGCCGAGATCTCGCCGGCCCGGCCGCGCCGTTTGCCCGCAGCATGGCTGGGCCACCTTGCCCACCACGACCTCCAGGCCAGTAGCGCCGCACCGGTTATCTCGAGGGGGCATCACACTGAGTGATGCGGAAGGTGAGGGAGAACGTGCCCTGAGCCGCCGTTCGGTACGCCAAGAGCGAGGACCGTTCGGTTGGTTACGGCCGTCCTTAAGGATTGATATGGGCGGCTCCGGCGTCGAGGTCCCCGGCGGCAGCACGAGCCCTTTGGCCGTGTCGTGAACGCCTGGCGGATACCGCTCAGCCAGGTACCGAAATGGCCTCTCGACAGGAATCTGCGAGCCGCGCATAGTTGGGTGAACTTGTGACATCTGGAGGCTCCCGTGGCTGACTACATCATCGTCGGGGCCGGCTCGGCCGGATGTGTGCTCGCGGCCAGGCTGAGTGAGGATCCCGGCGTGCAGGTGACTGTGATCGAGGCCGGCGCGCCCGATACCGCGCCGGAGATCCACATTCCGGCGGCTTTAGGGAAGCTGTTCCAGTCCAAGTGGGACTGGGATTACCTGACCGATCCGGAGCCTGGGCTGGATTTCAGGCGCCGGTACCTGCCCCGCGGCAGGATGCTGGGCGGCTCGTCATCGATGAACGCGATGATCTACATCCGCGGCAATCCGGCAGACTATGACCAGTGGGCCGCCGCCGGCGCGACCGGATGGGGCTGGCTGGACGTGGTGCCATATTTCCTGCGTGCCGAGGACAACGAGCGCGGCGCGAGCGACCTGCACGGTGCAGGCGGCCCGCTGACCGTCAGCGACAGCCGGTCCCGGCATGCCCTGATGGACGCCTTCCTCGAAGCAGCGCAGCAGGCCGGCCTAAAGCCCAACGACGACTTCAACGGCCCGGAGCAGGACGGGGTCGGCTACTACCAGCTCACCCAGCGGAACGGGATGCGGTGCAGCGCCGCGGTGGCCTACCTGCATCCTGCTATGGCTCGCCCGAACCTCGAGGTAATCACCGACGCCCTGTGCACCCGGATCCTGTTCGACGGCAACCGCGCGGTCGGAGTCGAGTACGAGCGGGCCAACGAGCTCGTGCAGGTGCGGGCCGACCGTGAGGTGATCCTCTCGGCCGGTACCTACAACTCACCGCAGCTGCTGATGCTGTCCGGCATCGGGGTCGCAGCCGAACTGCGGGCCTACGGCATCCAGCCGCGCGCCAACCTGCCGGTCGGGGAGAACCTGCAAGACCATGTGCATGTCTCGATCGGCTACCTGACCGACACCGACACGCTGCTGACTGCCGAGACCTCGGATAACATCGCGCTGCTGCAGAAGGACGGGCGCGGCCCGCTGACCTCCAACATCGGCGAGGCCGGCGGCTTCTTCCACAGCCAGGATGGCCTTGCCGCGCCGGACTGCCAGATCCACGCCGCCCCCGTCATGTTCATCGACGAGGGCCTTGGGCTGCCGACTGACCATGCCTTCGTCTTCGGCGCGGCGGTGCTGAAGCCAGCCAGCCGGGGCAAGATCTTCCTGCGCTCGCTGCTGCCCACCGCAAAGCCGCACATCGTGCATGGCTACTTCACCGACCCGGCCGACCGGGAGACGATGATACGGGCGCTTGGAGTCCTGGCCGGAATCGCCGCGCAGCCGGCGCTGGCCGCGCACCGCCGCGCGGCGATGCGCGTCCCCGCATCCGACAGCGACGCCGACCTCTGGGAGTTCATCAAGCGCGAGTGCCAGACGCTGTACCACCCGACCAGCACGTGCGCCATCGGTTCGGTAGTCGACCCGCAGCTACGGGTGCTCGGCCTGGAGGCGCTGCGCGTGGCGGACGCCTCTGTCATGCCCACAGTGATCAGGGGGAACACCAACGCGCCGACCATCATGATCGCGGAGAAGGCAGCCGACCTGATCCGCTCAGGCTGAGTCTGGAGCCCCTAGCCGCACGGCCCTGGGGGCAGACCGACTTCCCCTCATCGATCCCGACGGCCACTACGTCCGGGTCACGTCCACTGACTGAGTGCGATGGGAGAGTCCGGCGAGCACAGCGTCCCCTCGATTGGGCTCGAAGGCCGCGCATACTCAGGCGTTCTGCGCAGACCTAAACAGAAGCAGAATAGCTGGCGTAGCAGGCAGATTCGGCGATCTGGCACCACGCCAGACTCGAAAGCCAAGCCACGCTAGGTGACCAGGCTGGTCGGCGGCCTGCACGCGATATCCGCCTGATCTGCGTGGCTGACGCCTCAAAGCCGAGCATCAGCCAGACACGCCGATGAGGTCGATCTGCGCGCTGACATCGTTCGGATCTAGCCAGGCCCCTGCCGGGTCGGCGGTAGTTGATCGGCATAGCCGTGGCCTACGATCGCGCGTGTGCCTTGCCCGGCCGCAGCCTTGCCTGCCAACCTGAATACTCCGCGAGGTCAGGGGCCCCGGCAAAGGCACCAGCCCCGGCCGCTGCCCGGGCGGTCGACGCGAAAGGAACGGCACCTATGCCTAACGAGCCAGCAGGCGACCCCGGCCACCGGGCAAGCACGATCGCTGACCTCGCCGGGGCCGCAGCTCCCGGCTCCGTCGATGGCCGCCACCTCCTGCTGGTCGGCGCGGGGCCTGGCCTTGGAATGGCCGTGGCACGCCGCTTCGCGCTGGGCAGCTACCAGGTAACCCTGGTGGCGCGCAGCCCGGACAGCCTGCGCGACCTCGCGGACGCCCTGGCCGGTACAGGCGCCAAGATCAACACCATCGCGGCCGATGCCAGCGATCCCGATGCCCTGGGCGCCCGAATGAGGGAGCTCTATCTCGGAAATGGCGCACCGGGCATCATTATCTATAACGCCGTCATGGGAGCTCCAGACCGGCTGCTGACCTCAAGTGTCGCCCATTTCCAGACGGCGTATTCAGTAGATGTCATCAGCGCCATCGTCGTCGCACAGGTGGCCGCCCCGGCCATGCGGGCCGCCGGCTTCGGGACCATCCTCGTGACCGGGGGCGGGTTCGCCGACCACCCGATCCCGGCCCTCGCGACCGTTTCCCTCGGCAAGGCGGCTCTGCGGTCGGCCGCGACAATGCTCGGCGCTGACCTGGAACCGGACGGCATCCGTGTGGCCACACTGACGATCGCAGGGCAGATAGTTACAGGTACTTCCTTTGACCCGGAGCGCATCGCCGAACGCTACTGGGAGGTTGTCCACGTGGACGGTCCATGGCAGTCAGAATTCCGATTCACCGGCGAGTAGGCGACGTCTTGCGGACGCGGCCAGGTACGGCTGATCGTGATGATCGGCGTGGACCCGCATAAGGGGTCGCACACGGCAGTAGTGATCGGCGCGGCCGAACAGCCGCTAGGCGAGCTGCGGGTGCGCGCCTCGGCAACCCAGGCGGACGAGCTCGTGACCTGGGCCTCGTCGTGGCCGGAGGGGACCTGGGCGGTGGAGGGCGCCGCCGGGCTGAGCCGGCTGCTAGCCCAGCAGCTGGTTGCCGCTGGCGAGCGGGTGCTGGACGTGCAGCCCAAGCTGGCATCGCGGGTGCGACTGCTGCAGGTCGGCGATACCAACAAGAACGACCCCAACGATGCCCTGTCGGTGGCGGTCGCGGCGCTGCGCTCGACGGCCAGCCGGGAAGTGAGCCCCGGGGACTGCCCGGCGGTGCTGAAGGTGTGGTGGCCGCGGCCAAAGGCATGTTGGCTGATCAGAGGCTTGGACGGCCATAAGTGTTGTTTAGGCATTCGGCGCTGCGCAGGTATGCGGCTGTGCTGCTCACGGACGGGCGCGGCCGGGCCCCCGTCCCGAGAGGTCTTGTCCGGATGCGGTTCGTCATCTGGCACAGCTGGGAGATCGGGCATCGAGAATCGTCCGCAAAGCAGTAAGCGCTGCGGACGGGCTGGTTCCTCGCCAGGCGACGATTTGATCTGGCCGGAGGAGAACGAGTTCGCCAGGACCGAGGAAACTGACCTCGCTGAGCTGGTGGACGTCGAGGCGGGGGGAGCCCACCGGGACCGTCAGAGGGGGCGGTTCGCGGGTCGTGAGAAGCGCCCACCCCGGTCCGGCCAGGTCGATGGTCGAGCGAGTGCGACCGGGGTCGAGCCAGCAGTGCGGGACTCTGGTGCCCACCCGGCCCCGTGGCTCAAAGCGCATGACCGGCTCGGGATCGCCGGGACTGCCGGTGCCGGGTACCAGGGCGCCGACGGTGTACTGGAAGCCTCCGGCGGCCAGGACGTAGGGATGGGCGAGGGCCGGATCGGGAGCCAGACGGTCGCGGATCTGCTGGGTCCGGCGGCTGGATTGATCGGCGGCGAACCAGCCAGCGGGCCGGCGCTCAGCGTCGTAGCTGTCCAGAAGGCCGGCGCTGGCGTGTCCGCCGAGTACAGCCGCGAGCTTCCAGGCCAGGTTGTGAACATCTGCGATCCCGGTGTTGGCGCCGCTGGCGGCAAAGGGCGGCATGACGTGAGCAGCGTCACCGGCCAGGTGAACGCGTCCGGCGCTGTAGCGGTCGGCGACGCGCATCTCGGGCCGCCATGACAGGACGCTCATGATTGCCAGGTCCGGGGCGGGGACGCCGAGCGCGTGTCGCAGCAGCGCGGGCCAGTCGCGGTCGACGTTTCCTCCGGGGCTCATGAAGACCCATCGCTGCCGGCCGTCCACTGACGCCAGCGTGCCGGAGGCCTCAGGGTGGGTGATCTGGCAGAGGTTGAACTCGCGGCCGCGCACGACCTCGGCGAGGTCGGCGGAGAAGTAGACGTTCACGCTGGGCCGACCGGCGAAGCCGTTCCCGGATCGGGTGATGCCGAGCGTTTCCCGGATGCGGCTGCGGGCGCCGTCAGCGCCGACCAGGTACTGGGCGGCGAGATCATACGGGCGGCCGTCGCGGTGATCGAGGAGGTGAACATCGACGTGGTCTCCGGTCTGGGTGAAGCCGGCCAGCTGGGTGGAAAAACGCACGTCGACGCCGGCGTTGACAGCAGCTTCGCGCAGCAGCGGTTCGAGAAGGTCCTGGGAGAGCAGGCAGGGAAGCTCGGGGCTGGGCCGGATGCTCGGCTCGCTTTGGCCGCTGGCCTCCCACAGCGGGAGCTGCTCGGCGCTGGCCAGGGTCGGCCCCACGGCCATGTGATCGTGTCCGGCAAGGTCGCGGGCCGCGTCGTGGACCAGCCCGGCCAGTCCCAGTTCACGGAATATCTCCATGCTGCGCATGTGCAGCCGGCGCGCCTTGGGCTGAGGCGAGGTCGTCGCCCGCTGCTCCACCACGGTGACCGCCACCTCATGGTGGCACAGGAGCAGGGACGCAGTAAGACCGACCAGACCGCCTCCCACGACGAGCACTTCAGTCGTCGATGTACGTTGTCCACTCATAGTGGACAACGTACATCAGGGTTTAGGCTAGACGCACCATGACCCCATCCGGCGACCGGCCCTCGGGCCTCATCTGGTTCGATCACCCGGAGCCCTCAGCTACTACCGAGCAGCTCAGCCGGGACCGCATCGTGACAGCAGCCATGGCACTCGCGGACAGCGAACCGGGCGGCGATATCACCATGCGGGCTGTCGCGGCCCGCGTCGGGGTGCGCAGTCCGATGGCCCTGTACCGCTATGTCGGCAGCAAGGACGGTCTCACCGACCTGATGCTCGACCAGGTCTACGGCCTGATCACCATCCCGGGCGGCCACGGGTGGCGCCACGCGCTGCGCGGGCTCGGCCGCAGCGGCTGGGACGCGATGCAACATCACCCCTGGGCTGCCCGGCTGGCCTACAGCCGCCCGCCGCTTGGACCCAGCGCTCTTAACCTCTACGACACCGCACTCGGCGAACTCGATGCCCTCGGACTCGACGCATCAACCCGCATGGGCTTCATCAACACCGTCCTCGGCCACGTGCTCGGCTCCGGGCTCGCTCTTCTCGAAGAACGCACCATGCGAGCCCGAGTCGGCCTCCCCACCGATGCTGACCTGGACAAGGCGGTCACCCCGTACCTGGAACGCATCGCCGTGGCTGGCAGGCATCCCCACTTCACCCGCTGGGCCGGCGACCCACGCCGGCACACACCCCAGCCCCAAAGCTTCGAGCAGATCCTGGAATGGCTCCTCGACGGACTTCAGACCATTGCCGGCGACAGCGAAACAGCGGAGAACCCGAGCCAGGAGTAACGACAAGCGATCTCCAGCCCGGACGCTGGCGCCCGCAGATAGGGGTTCGCTGTTGCAAGTGACACGTGGATGTCGTTCATAGCAGGGCGTTCTGCGCACGGCGACCCGTCAATGCCTATTCCATCAGTCGGTATTCCGAATCGGCGATCGGCGCGGTCTCGTGAGCGATCGGCGCCGCGCGAGCGGTCACTGACGGTGATGGCAGGGCTTGGCTCGCATTCACTAGAGGTCTAGGCTCGCCGTGGATTGGATTGCCGGTGCCCGGTGGTCCGCCAACCATGACCACCGTGGCAGCGCCTGCACGCAGGTGCCGGGGGACTGTGGCGACCAGGTTGCGGGCCTCGCCTGCCGCGGCGAGGTCGCCCTGGCCGGCCCGGATGCAGGCGACCTTGGCCCGGAC
>Ga0335074_10004258_pt1 | contig 19677 bp, 20 predicted proteins | sample Lox_Sample_23_FD_206715 | JGI IMG/M metagenome (GOLD analysis project Ga0335074, IMG submission 206715) | Soil microbial communities from Loxahatchee National Wildlife Refuge, Florida, United States - Lox_Sample_2.3 | ecosystem: Environmental > Terrestrial > Soil > Wetlands | place: USA... | reverse complement strand
GTGCAGAACGTAGTTGCTAGCCTTGTTGCCCCGGTCGAGAGCGGCGCTCAACACCATCGCGCCAGGAAATCTCAGCTGTTGCAGATGCATTCCGATACGGGCGAGATACGCGTCATCGAACTCCCGCCGCAACATCGCGCAAAGATTCGTCAAGCCGCGCGAAGCGAATTTCTTTTCGTGCAAATCGATCAGTTTCCGCAATTTCCCGAACATCCCGGCGAACATTTCCATCTGTTCGATTGCGTCCCTCAGGACCCAGTGCGGATACCGCTTGAGGCTTCCCAGGTAATGACCCTTGTCCTTCTCTTTCGCCTCGACGACAAGGGAATAGATGGCACGGAGAACTTCGGGATGGTCGAGGCAGTCCCGGATAATCTCCTGCCGGTAGCGGATGGTTTCGAGATCGCCTCTGACGCCTGACAACAAAACCTTTCGGGCCGCATCGAACACGCAAGCATCGCCCTGCGCCATCGTGTCGAACAGCGTCGTCAGCGCGAGATCGACCGTAAGCGCCGCCCCGTTCCAGGGCGCTGCTGCCGACCATTCGAAATCCCGGTCCGGATAAAGAAGACGCGTCTTCATGATTTAACGCGGCGGCTGACGAGTTCGTAGGTCAGCCCATGCTTTCTCGCGAGGGACAATGCGTAGGCAAGACCATCTGCGGGTCTGCGGACGATCCTGAACGTTCTGAGCTCGGTGTTCTCCGGCAGGACCTCGGCGGCCATGCTGACGGTCCTGTCGCCCAGTCCCGCCAGTTCGTCCAGGAAGGTCACCCAGACGCAGACAGCACCAAGCTGCATGATCGACGTCGCTATTTTCCGGCTCAGGAACAGGGCGTCCTTGAGCGTGGTGGAGGCAAATATCTCGTTGATGATAATTATGCTCTCCGGCGTCGCCGAATTCAGGATCCGGTGAATTCTGATGAGATCATCCTGAAGCTTGCCCTGCAGCGCCGCGGCGTTCTCCTCCCGTTCGAAATGCGTGAATATTCCCGCGCCAAGGCAGAGCTGGGCGTCCTCAGCGGCGACAGGGCAACCGAGGCTTGCGAAATAATGCAGCTGACCAATGCTGCGGGCGAACGTCGTCTTGCCGGCCTGGTTGGGACCGGTAACAACGATGATCTGCTCGGAGCCGCTCAGATGAAAATCATTGCAGACGGGCGCGGCGTGTTCTCTTTGCAGTTGCACGGCCAGCGCCAGATCAAAACTCTGCCGGACCCGGATTTCCCTTTCGGGCCGACTGAAACGCGGATAGCAGAAATTCAGGCCGACTTTCGCAATATTCGCCGCAAATTCGAGCCACGCAACATAGAATTGGATCTCATTGTCGAAACGGATCAGAACCGGATCGATGAAGCCCTGATTTGCAGCGAAATAGGTTTCGAGTTGTTCGAACAAGCCTTGATGCATTTGCGCCACGAGGTCGAGGATGTATCCCTCGACGCGATTGACGTCTTCCGCAGCGCTGAACTCGAATTCGTACGACTTTGCATCGCCCTGATCGAATTCTTCGAACACCGCCGCCACCTCTGCGCTGTAGTCCGGTTCCCCCGCGTAGGGGCGAACCTCGACGTGGAGACCGTTGATAACTACCAAGTACCGTATCGCCGAAAGACCGGCGGCGATCTGTTCCGTTTCCGCAACCAGGCATTTGAAGCGGCTCGAGGCAACGTACTGCGCTACCCACGCAGTGAACCCCCCGAATCCGCGAGAGCGGGTCTTTGCGGCCGACAATCCCTGCGCGAGGCTTGTCAGCGCCCGACCGTAGCGGCGCACCGTCTCCAGAAACCAGCGCTGCTTCTGGCGCGCATGATACCGTTTGGCCGCCCGATCCAGTCCGGTGCGGATCGCGCGCATGTCCTCAGCAAAGGCAGCGACCACGGCCATTACGTCCCGGTCTTCGAGATCGCGCATGACTTCCTGGCGAAATGCAATGGCATCGATATCGTGCAGGGGCATCCCAAAAAAAGGACCGAGATTGTAGGCCTCCTTGCGAGCCGTTATCGCGGAGATGATCTGATCCAGATTGAGATCCCGAAAGAAATCCGGGGCGCCCGGCCCGACGTCGCGAAGAAGGTCCGCGTCATTGAGAAAAAGGATGCTCCGGAAGCTCGCTGCCTGATCCCCGGCTTTGGCTTTCGGCGGACTCGAATGCGTGTCTGGGGCCGCGCGGAACTGCACAGACTCCTCCCGTGAATTGGGTTTTCACAGGAGTCATCAGCTCGTAGGAGCGGTTGCGGCGAACTCCATCGCCGTCGGAAATCACCGGCCGGGCCGTTCCGGAGGTCTTTCGGCGCGGTCTCCAGTGTCTGATATCACGCATGACTCCACCCGCCAAGCTCGGGGCCGGCTTGTTTTCACCAGACCAGCGGGTTATTCTTTGAGGATACCTACGGGATGGGGTTCCCCGCTTAACCGCCGCGATCAGGCTGATGACCCCTACGGCAAACAGAACGGCATTCTGCCGTTCGAACCGTGGGGATACAGTATGCGCCTGCTTGCTCGCTTTCTGCGCCGGTTTGTCACGATCGGAAGCATCGGTGTCATCGACGCCGACGATGCGTTTCATAGTTTCGGGGATGTCCCGCAGGGCGAGAGGCCGGACGTCATTGTAGCACTGCGTGACCGCAGCCTGCATTGGAAACTCGCGATCCGTCCCGAATTGTACCTCGGCGAAGCCTATATGGACGGCTCTCTCGAAATCACCCGCGGGACCCTCGCCGATCTCCTGCGGTTGTGCTGCCAAAATCTTGCTGAATATCGAAATCGCCGGTCGGGCTTTGCCGCACGCAATCTGGTCCGTCTCGGCCGATACGGGACCCAATGGAACTCGCGTCGACAGGCGCGGGAGAACGCCTCGCATCATTACGATCTGTCGAGCGAACTTTATTGCAGTTTCCTGGATCAGGCGCTGCAATATTCGTGTGCCTATTTCCCGAATCCCGAACTGACACTGGATGAGGCGCAGTCGTCAAAGATGCGACACCTGGCAGCCAAACTCCTGCTCAAAAGAAATCAGCGCGTGCTCGATGTCGGCTGCGGCTGGGGCGGCCTGGCGATCGATCTGGCACGCCGCGCGGGAGTTCGGGTCGACGGCATCACACTCTCCCGCGAACAGCTTGCGCTGGCCAGCAAAAGGGCAGACGCCGCAGGCGTCGGCGACGACGTCCGGTTTTATCTGAAAGACTATCGGGAGCTGGACGGGTGCTACGACCGGATCGTCTCGGTCGGCATGTTCGAACATGTCGGCTTACCCCATTACTCTCTTTTCTTTCGCAAACTCCGCGATCTGCTCGCTGCGGACGGCATTGCGGTCGTCCATTCCATCGGTTCGGCGTCGGGGTGGGCTACAGGAAACCCCTGGATCCGCAAGTATATTTTCCCCGGCGGTTATATTCCGGCGCTCTCCGAAGTGGTGCCTGCCGTCGAATCGTCCGGGCTAATCGTTACCGACATCGAGATTTTGCATCTGCACTACGCGGAAACGCTCCAGAAGTGGCGCGAACGATTTCTTGCCAATTGGCGTACCATCAAACATATCTATGATGAGCGGTTTCGGCGCATGTGGGAATTCTATCTTGCGTCGAGCGAGATGGCGTTTCGCCATGGGCGGCTGATGGTGTTCCAGCTTCAGCTTGCAAGGCAGCAGGATGCAGTGCCGTTGACGCGCGATTACATCTTCGAGTTCGAACGCTCGGAAGCGATGTCGTCCAGCGGGCTGTGCGAATGTGCCGCCTGAGCTTCTGCATGGTCCCATGAAATCCTTCGCCGACAACTCCTTCTTTCTGCTCTTCGAAGAAATCGTGCGCCGCGACAAACCGAACGAGGCCACGGATCGCTGGGTGACGGCCGGCGTGTCGTGGCAGCACGCGCGCCACAGCTATCAGAGCGCGGATTATGGTTTCGCCATCGAAACCTACGAAGCGAGCAGCAGTTCAAAAGGCTGGACACTTATTGTCGTGAAGGAACACTGGTGGGCCGGCCGCAACGGCGACATCATACGGTCGGCGCACTGGGCCAAGCCGCTGCGCGGCAATCGCACATCGATCATCACGTGGCTTAGGTCACGCCAGCGCGAAATTGAGGGAAAGCCATGACGCATGTCCTTCTCACTCGCCACGGCCATGTGGAGGGCATCGATCCTCCGCGCTTCCGGGGCCGCCGGGAAATTCCCCTCTCTCCACTTGGCCGCACACAGGCTGACGCCGTTGCAGTCCGGATCGCCGCGTCGTGGAAGATCGCCGCGATCTATACAAGTCCGTTGCACCGTTGCATCGACACCGCTGCCGCCATCGCGGAGGCCTGCGGCGTTCAGGCGTCGGTGCTCGACGAGCTTGCCGATCTCGACTACGGAGACTGGGAGTGGAAAACCTACGAAGAGATGGACCGGGAACAGCCGGAACTCTTTGCTCGCTGGTTTGCAACCCCGCAGCTGATGCGCTTCCCAAACGGAGAATCCCTGCAGGAACTTGTTGCGCGGGCCGCCGAGGTTTTGCGGACAGCGCTCGCCCGACATGGGACCGAAGCCCCAATCGTGCTCGTCGGCCATGCGAGCATCAACCGCGCAATCCTCCTGCAGGTGCTCGATCAGCCGCTCTCGGCCTATTGGCGGCTCGAGCAAAGTCCGTGCGCGCTTAATGAATTCATTCTTACCCCGGCTTACTCGCGCCTGGACCGGTACAACGACACATCACATCTCGACGGAATCGCCGCCCGCCCGCCGGCGGACTTTGCTTAGCCGCCGATATTGCAGGTCGCGGGCCAGCGTACGATGTGCTCGCCGGGCACCATATCGCGAATGAGCTTCAGCACGGCGTCAACGACTTTCGGCTCGTCGAAAAATTCGACGACAAGCGGCAGATCGACATTGAGCCGCAGGATGTCCGCGGAATGCACCTCGCCCGAAGCGCCGAAACCGGCGATCCCGCGAAATACGGTAATGCCCGCGACGCGGTGCTGATCGTGCAGAAGCCGCAGGATTTCCTGCATGAGATTTCCATGCTTTCCATGGTCCGCCTCCTTGATGTAGATGCGAACCATCGTCACCTCGCTGTGCATCACGTTCCTCCCGTTCACACGTTGCGCGCGAGAAACGCGCCAAAGAAGGCGGCGGCCACGCCGAGCAGGTTGGAAAGCAGGAGATACAGTCCGCCTTTTAGCGCCTCTCCCCGCTCGATCAGCAGCAGCGTTTCCATCGCGAAGGTGGAAAATGTCGTATAGCCCCCGATGAAGCCGGTAAGGATGCCGGTGCGTGCCCAAACCGGAATTGTGAGCCGTTCCAGGGTCTCCACGAACAGGAAGCCCATGAGAAAGCTGCCGGATATATTGATCAGGAGCGTCGCGTACGGAAAATCCGATCCCCAGATGGATTGTATCAGTTGGGTCATCACATAGCGCGACCAGCAACCGAAAACGCCAGCCACCGCGATCGCCAGATAAGCATACATCGTGATGGAATATCCGCGTTACAACAGAGCGACGATAAGCGTCGCCACAAGAAGCAATCCGATAAGTGCAAGATAGAAGTTCAGATGGCCGGACTGGAGCGCCCGAAGCCGTTGACTGAGCCATACCACAATCTGCTCGGCAGGCCGGAACAGAAAAGGCCCGAAAACCGGCGCGACGCTATGGGTAAAGATCAGCCGGCGTACGAAATACGGATGACCGTTTCCATCCCTGGAGAGCTCGCGGGTGGTTTCGACTTCCGGCCGGTAGATGAAACTGTAGAAAGTTCGCAGGGCGTTTGAAAACGCAAGCGCGGTGGTCGAAGCGCGGTTGGGATCCTGCGCCTTTCCCCCATACCAGACGGGACAGCGCTGAACGCGAGCCCGCGACAGCAGGAGCAGGGCAAGCGGAATGACCGCAAGCAATGGCATCGCGATCACGAGCTTGCTCGGCGAGATGAAAGCGAAGTTCGCAGTCAGAGGCACCAGCAACCAGCCGTCATGCATGCGCTCGGCTGCATCCCGCGCATATCCCGGCGGTGTCGCCTGCGCCAGGGCGGCAAGCCACCATGGCATGCCCGCAGCGAGCGCGAGTACAGAGAAACCGAGAAAGGCGACCCCGACGGAAAACGGCGCAGCTATCTTTTCTCTGACGACACGGCCGCGGCCGAGAAGGCCGATGCCCAATACTTTGACGAATGTCGCGAGTGCGACGGCGGCCGTGAGCGCAAGTCCGGCACCCGCGATGACAAGCAGCAGACGGTCGCCAAGTGATTTCAAATGAAATCCGTTGAACATGGTCTGAAACATGTACCATTCGCTCACAAAGCCGGCTTGCGGCGGCATTGCGGCCAGGCTCATGCCCGCGAACACCGCGCCCACGCCCAGAAGCCACGAACTTTTGCGCATGAGGCCCGTCTGTTGCAGCGCGTAGCTCCCGGCCGCGCCCGCGACTCCATCCGCGCAAAGAAACATCGCTCCCTTGGCCAGAGCGTGCCCGGCGAGGTGAAGCAGCGCGACAATCCAGGCCAAGCCGGCGAGTTCGCCGGAACCGTCGCGGGCGAACACCAGAGAGGCGCCCAGCAAGGCGACGGCGATCGCTCCGTTTTCCGCAGAAGAAAAGCTCAACAGCGCCCGCCAGTCCTCCTGCTGGAACGCATAAAGCACGGTGAGAATTGTGCTCAATACGGCAACGACCACAACAAGCGCGTCGAAGATCGACAGCGTGGTCGAATCGCCAAGGGGAATCCAGTGCGTCAACCCGCGCGCCAGTCCCAGGAAAGCCGCGTTCAACACAATGCCGGAGAGAAGCGCTCCGCTCGCGCCGCTTCCGGCCGAATAGGTTTGCGGGAACCATTCGTAGAAAGGCAACAGGCCGATTTTTGCGCCGAAGCCAATGAGAAGAAGAAGCCCGATCCAGAATTGCATCCCGGTCGAGAGGCTTGCTGCCGCTTGCGGATAAGAGGCGAAGGCGGTGCCGCCCGCGTGCCCGGCCAGCAACAGAACGGCAAGCGCAAGAGCCACGGAGCCGACCTCCAGCAATGCCAGCATGAAAAGCACCGGTGTGGCCGTTTCGGCTGACAGGCGTTCGGAAAGAATCATGACCGCCCCGCCCAGGCTCATAAGTTCCCAGGCGATGAGAAAAGCGATGCCGTCCTGAACGCCGAAAACGCCCAGCGCGCCGATCAGGCTTGCAGCGGCGCCGAAATACCAACCGGCTCCGCGTCCGCGCGCGGGCGAGCCAAGAACGGTGGCTGGCAAAGCCGCCAAGGCGCCAAACAGCAGCAGCCACGCCGCGGATGGCTCGATTGAAAACGGCACGCCTTTTCCCGCGACGCCGATCGGCAACAGTACGTCGCCGCCTCCTCCGGGCAGCGCGGAGATCGCTCCGAGCGCGGCGGCGAGACATCCGAGTCCAAGTCCGGCGCGCGACCAATTCGGCATCCCGAAGAGCGCAACGACACCTCCCAACAGCCACAGCGCTCCCGCCGCCAAGAACAGATTATTCGCCATACGTGCCTCCATGCACGCGCTGCGGCGTTCGATCGAGCAGCAACAGCAGGGCTTCGACGATGGCGGCGGGATTTGGCGGGCAGCCGGGCAGATAGACGTCAACCGGCAAAACACCTTCGAGTCCGTGCCCGCAGGAATATCCGCCTTCCGCGATACCGCCCGAAACCGCGCAGGTGCCGACCGCCACGACCCATTTGGGATCCGGCATGGCCGCGTATGTCTCGAGCAGCGGTCCGCGCATGGCATACGTAACGGGGCCCGTTACCAGCAGCACGTCGGCAAACCGTGGTGATGGGGTAAAGAAAATGCCGAGCCTGTGGAGGTTATAAAAAGGGTTGTTCAAAGCCTGCAGCTCGGATTCGCAGCCATTGCAGGAGCCCGCATCCACATGACGGATATGAAGGCTTCGTTTGAATGATTTCAGAGACCGTCGAGGCAGCGGCTTCGCATTTTCGCGTTCGGCAGCAGAGCCGGTATCCAGATCATGTCGCTCCCGAACGGCAAAGGCCCAATTGCGCGACGATTGAAATGCGTCTGTCGGACAGGTTTCGACGCATAATTGGCAGGTGATGCAACGCCCGTAATCGATTTCCACAGAGGCCGGATCGGCGGCTGAAGGAATATAGATCGCGCGCGTAGGACAGACCTCCGCGCAAGCCATGCAACCCTCCTCGCAAAGTGCGCGGTCGAACCGGGGCATGCCAGCGACGCCCTCCTGGCCATCGGAGCCCGGACCACGCGGCCAGCCGGTCGTCGCCTTTCCCTCGCCCAGTCCAAAGAGAGTCCAGAGCGGCATCGCGATCTACCTGTCGCATCCGGCGATCGTGAGGCCAAAACTGGCTTCATTGATTGCATAATCCATCATGTTTCCGTCGTGCACGGTAAATGGAAAAACCCGCCAGTTGGAAAAAGACGGCGATTTGATCTTGACGCGTTTCAGTTTGCCATTGCCGTCGAAGTGCACGGCATAAAAGAGCGATCCACGCGGATTTTCCGCCCAACCCAACCCCTCGGAATTCGCCGGTGGAGAGCACGATGCGCGGATTTCGCCGGCTTCGAGAAGCAACAGCACACGTTGCATGAGAACGAAGCTCGCATCGATTTCCGCGATGCGGATCTGTTCGCGCGCCTGTGCATCGCCTTCCGTTTTTGTCGGGACGGTAAGCGGCAAATGGGCGTAGCCGGCATAGTCGTGATCGCGGCGCAGGTCCCGATTGATGCCGGAGGCGCGTTTCACGGGACCCGTCGCTCCCTGGTCGAACGCGATCCTGTGCGGCAGCGGGCCAGTGCCCATCAGACGGTCGCGGTATGAATTTGTCTGCCCCAGAAGTGCGACATATTTCGCAACCTCCTCGCGCAGTCGCTCCAGTTCTTCGCCGAGCCACGTCTCCGGATCAAGATCGCGGCGCATGCCCCCGGGCATGACGGCATTTTGCAGAAAGCGGCTTCCGGTGAGGCGCGAGTTCAGCTGCTTGGCACGTTCCTCCAACAGCTTGCCTTCCGCCGCCCCCACCTTCAGCGTGGTCGTCTCGGCAAGCACACCGAGATAATGAAGATGATTGTAGAGGCGCTCCATCTCGGCCAGCAGGACACGGAGCATCCGCGCGCGTGCCGGAACAATGCACGCGCTCGCATCTTCCACCGCCTGGCAGAAAGCCAGCGCATGCGAAAAGGATCCGACAGCAGATACGCGCTCTGCCAGCACGACGCCGGCCAGCGAAGTCAGCCCGGTAAAGCGGGCCTCCATTCCGCGATGCTTGAAAAACAATTGGGTATAGAGGTGCAGGATATGTTCGCCGATATAATAAAAAACGAATTCTCCCGATTCCACGACATCCGCTCGAACGGGTCCCCAGGGAAGACGCTGGACATCCGGGCCCCTGATCTCGGGAATGCCGGTCGCATGGCCGACAATCTCGAGTTCCCTGCCGATCGGATAATCCGCGCGCATCGGCGGCGCCGCCGCGATCGCGCCTTCATGAAGTACGAGGCGCTTGGGTTCCGGATGACCGGAGAATTCTATTCCAAAAAGATCACTAATCTCCCGTTCATACCAGCCCAGAAGCGGACTCTCCGGAGCAAAGCTCGGCGGCGAGCCGCTACTGGCGTCGACGCACCACATCGAGAACGGCTCATCTGCGCCCGCACCGGCGAGATAGCGAATTTCTGTGCGGTCCGCCTCCGGCTGCCAAGCATAGGCCATTTGCATGCGCCCGCCACGCCTGTGAAGCTCGCGCAACAGTCCGGGAATCTCGTCCACCCTGCGCTGGCTTCGGACGACGCCGTTCATTGCGCTGCTGCCTGCAGGTGTGCGGCAATGCCGGCGAAAAAATTCCAGATTGGAAGAGGCCACCAGAAACCAAGGACAATAAGAGGAACGAGAGCGAGCGCCATCGGGATTACGCACCATGCGCTCAGGGGCCCGGGCTGCTCCGCGCCTTGGGCCGGCTCATAGAACATCACCCGAAAATGATTGAGGAAGCCGACAAAAATGACGATCAGGAAAATCGCCATCGCATAGACCGCCCAGGAAAAATTCTGCGCAAAACCGCCTCTCATGATGATGAATTCGCTCAGAAAGAGAGCAAAAATCGGCGCCCCGGTTATGGAAACCGCGCCAGAAAGCCAAAGCGCGGCGGTCCTCGGAAAATGGCGGGGATAATCCCTGATGTCCGCAATTTGCTTGCTGCCGTAGCTTCGCATCGCGCAACCGGCGCCGAAGAACATCAACGATTTGTTCAGCGAATGATTGAGCATGTGATAGAGCGCGCCGGCAATTCCGAAAATGCCGCCGAAGCCGAAGCCGAGCGCTATCACACCCATGTGCTCGATGCTGGAATAGGCCATCAGCCGCTTGATGCCTTCCTGGCGGACGATGAAGAGCGCACCCAGCGCCAGCGAGCCCAGACCGAAAATCACGACAACAAGATGCGGAATAGTCGGCAAATTTGCCGCGTTGGTTATACTGAGAAATCTTGCAATGCCGACCATTGCGGCGTTAAGGAGCGCGCCCGAAAGCATGGCGGACACCGGTGCGGGACTTTCGCTGTGCGCGTCCGGAAGCCAGGTGTGCATCGGCGCAAGCCCGACCTTGGTACCGTAGCCCACGAGACACAGCAGAAAGGCGAGCAGCACCAGCGATGGATTCATTCGGGGCGCCGCGGCCTGGAGCGCGCCCCATGTTAGACTGTAGGTCGGACCGAGAACAAATGTTCCGGCCCAGTAAAAGAGCACGGTTCCCAGCAATGCGAGGCTGATGCCCGCAGATACGATCATTATATATTTCCACGCTGCCTCCATGCTTTCGGCGGTGCGCTCGAAGGCCACGAGAAACGTGCTTACAAGGGTCGTGAGCTCTATGGCGATCCAATAGAGGCCGGCATTATTGACAACGGGGGCAAAGAGCGTGGTAAGCGCGAATATGGCAAACAGGGCGTAGAATTGCGGCAGCCGCTCATCCTCGTCCAGCATCCGCATGTAGCCGATCGCGAAGAACGAGGCGAGGAAGTAGACGATTGCCGTGCACAGCACCACCCAGGCGCCGAGGCCGTCGAGTGCGATGTATCCGTCGAGGAAAACCCTGCTGCCGGCAGCCGCCATGAACGGCAGCGGTACCGCGCAAGCGAGGACTATGCCGGACGCCGCGAAATTGCTGAATTCCGCAACGCGGGCGTTGCGCGATACCAGCGAAAACGACGCCGCTGCCAGCGGTGCCACCACAAGGATGTAAAGGAGAATGCCGCTGGTCATCCGACAAGCCTCTTGAGGCCAAAACTGCTTGTCGTTCCGACCGTGCTCGCAAGGTAACGGACGAGGACGCCGAAGCACGCCACGGCCACCAACAGATCGAACAGAATGACGATTTCGAGCAGCATCGGCATGCCCGGCACGAGTACCTGCGCTCCAAGAAAGACTCCGTTCTCGAGTATCAGGAGACCGACGACCTGGCTGATCGCCTCGTGGCGCACCGACAGCATCAAGAATCCGATCAGTTTCATCGACAGCATCACGGTCAGCGCCAGAATCGCGACCGTTCCCGCCAGACCAAGGTGGCCGCCCACATGTGCGGCAACGATCAGCGCAAAGACCACAGCCATCGCGCCGACCACGAGGCTGCTCGATGGCCTCAGGATCACATGCACTTCGTAGTCGACGAGCTGTCGCCGGACGATGCGCCAAACGAGATAGGGGAGCAGTATGCCCCGGAACACGACGGTCAGAACGGCAATCAGATAGAGTTCCGGGAAGTCTCCGTAGGCGCCGACCGTGACCGACAGGCCGGCAATAAGCCAGGATTCTGCGGCGAACGCGAAGAGATAGTGGTTCAGCCAGCGTGACCCGAGGATCACGAAGGTAAGAAGCAGCGAGGCAATCGCCAGCAGGCTGAAGACCGAAGAAACCAGCGGCGGCAGGTTCTGAACGATCATGACCAGCTCAGCTGTGTTCCGATTATGGACAGGACCGCGAACAGGAAAGAGGCCGCCAGCGGTTCCTGATAGCGGTAGAAGCGCAGCCGCGACTGCGCCGTCTCGACAAACACAACGACACAGCCGACCAGGACAAACTTGCCGATCAGCGCGCAGGCGGAGGCAAACGTGCCCGCGGCGCTGCCCTCGACTGAAAGCCCCCACGGAATGAGGAGTACGTTGCAGAAAATCGTGTAAAGGATGAACTGCTTCATCATGGACGCCCATTTGAGCAGTGCGAGCAGGGGACCGGAATATTCGAGGATGCGTCCCTCGTCGATCATATAAATCTCAAGGTGCGTATTGGAATGTATCGGCAGGCGGTCCGTTTCGGTCAGAAGCAGCACGAAGAACGCCGCCACCAGAAAGAGATGAGCAGGGCTGAAATACACCGCCGGGCTGGCGACCAGGAGGTGATTTACAACGAAGGGCAGCATCGCCTTCGCAAGCAGTGTAATGCCGATGAAAACGAGTATCAGCGTTGGCTCGGCCAGAATGCCGACCATCACGGCGCGGCTGGAGCCGATCCCGCCATACGCGCCGCCGCTGTCAAGCCCCGCCAGCAGGACCATGAACGAGCCCAGTGTGAGGATCAGGCCGCCACCCAATATGTCGCCCATGTTCGAGAGCGGGAGCGGAAAATTGGTCAATACCGGGATCAGGATGGGAACAGTCAACATGCAGGTGAACGCAACGACGGGCGCCGCCCAGTAAATCCAGGATGCGGTATCGGGAACAACGAGGTGCTTGTGGAACAGCTTCCAGAGGTCGCGGTAGGGCTGGAAAATGCCCGGTCCCTGCGCGCGCTGCACGCGCTCCTCGAACTGGATGATAATTCCCTGCAACAGAGGCGAAAGACCGACGACGGCCAGCACCTGGGAGAGCTGAAGAAGAATGTCACGCGTCATCGCACGCGCCCCCGACCGCGGATTTGTGCCCGGCGGCCACCTGCTCGAACCATGAAAGAGTGCGCCGGGAACAGCGGCGCAACAGGCGATGCGGCGAATGGCACGTGCGCGTGACTCCCCCCAAGATTGAGGATCAAAAAGGAGTCATCAGCCCCGAGGGCGGCTATAAGGCGAACTCCATCGCCGATTTTTTTATACAGACTGATTCGCCCCGCTGCCAAGCCCCCTTTTGCAAGGAGCTGGGACGCAGAAGAGAAGCGCGGTGGTTCGACCGCCGCACGACCAGAGGATCGGCAGCGGTCTCGACCGCTCGAGAACGTCAAAGTGCTGCAATATGGGCCGCAAGTTCCGGACAGGCAAACGCCCGGCTTGCCAGCTGAGTTCAGGATTTGCCGGTCTTCGCGGCGCGCAGCTTCGCCCAGTATTCCATCCGTTTCCTGATCTCGCGTTCGAAGCCTGTGTCCTTCGGCTCGTAGTAGCTTTCTCGTGCCATTTCATCCGGGAAATAATTCTGGCCTGAGAAGGAATCCTCGACCGAATGGTCATATTCATATCCCCTGCCATAGCCCAGCGATTTCATCAGTTTCGTCGGCGCGTTGAGGATATGGGCGGGCGGCATGAGCGAGCCATGTTCGCCGGCCGCGCGCATCGCCGCGCCCTGCGCGACATAGACCGCATTCGATTTCGGCGCGCTCGCGAGATAGAGCACGGCCTGCACCAGCGCGATCTCGCCTTCCGGACTGCCGAGAAAGTCGTAAACGTCTTTCGCCGCCAGCGCCTGGACGACAGCCTGGGGATCGGCGAGGCCGATATCCTCGACCGAGGCCCGCACGAGTCTTCTCGCGATATAAAGCGGCTGCTCGCCGCCTGCGAGCATGCGCGCGAGCCAATAAAGAGCCGCATCCGGGTCCGAACCGCGGATCGATTTGTGAAGCGCGGAGATGAGATTGTAATGCTCTTCGCGACTCTTGTCGTACAGCGGCGCACGCTTCTGCACCAGCGCGACAAGCGCCCCGGAATCGAGGGGCCCATGGGTCCCGACGGCTGCTATCTCTTCAGCGAGGTTCAGTACATACCGCCCGTCGCCATCGGCCATTGCCCGCAATGTTTCGCGCGCCTCGCGGGTCAGCGGCAGCGGCCTGTCGTAGAAAGCTTCCGCGCGCTGAAGAAGTGTTTCGAGCGCCGCATCATCAAGCCTGCGCAGCACAAGCACTTGCGCGCGGGAAAGAAGCGCGCCGTTCAGTTCGAAAGACGGATTTTCGGTCGTGGCGCCGACGAGAATGACCGTACCGTCCTCGACGACGGGCAGAAAACTATCCTGCTGGCTCCTGTTGAAACGGTGGATTTCGTCGATGAAGAGCAGCGTGCCCTGCCCCGTGCGGCGGCGCTGGCGTGCGGCCTCGAAAGCCTTTTTGAGATCGGCGACGCCCGAAAACACCGCGGAAAGCTGTTCGAAATGCAGCAGGAAGGCGTGTGAGAGCAATCGGGCGATCGTGGTCTTTCCTGTGCCCGGGGGTCCCCAGAGTATGATGGAATGTGGCCGGTTTTCCGCGACCATCCGGCCGATCGGGCCCGCGAGGGCAAGCAGATGCTCCTGGCCGACAACGTCGCCAAGCGTCTGCGGCCTCAGCCGGTCGGCAAGCGGCCGCGGCGCGTCCTCCTGCAATCCGCCTGCTTCGAAGAGATCGGCTTTCTCTACCACAGCCGCGCCACGCCATAGGAGCCGAAGGTCTGTTCGTTCGTGACCAGCACAAACCTTTCAATCATTGCTTGGGCGATCAGCATGCGGTCGAACGGATCGCGATGGGGACCTGGAAGCGCGCCCGCAACCTCGCCATGCCGGATGGCGATCGGCAGTGCGACGAAACTCTGATCTGCGATGGCTCCTTCGATGTCGGTCATGATGGCCGCGGCGCCCGGAAGTTTGCCCAGACGGTGCTTCGTCGCGATTTCCCAAGCGGAGGCGGCGCTCACGAATACGTCATTATTTTCATCGCCGATGGCTTTTCTTGCCGCAGCCGAAAGGGCGGTGTCGCCCGCCAGCCACCAGAGAAATGCATGCGTATCGAGGAGCAATTGCACGCGTTATTCCCAGCGCTTCAGCTCCTGCTCTGGCAGGGGATCGAAGAACTCCCGCCCGACGCGGATTTTTCCCTTCATTGATCCGAACCGCCGCTTTTTCTTCGCCGGCCGGAACGGCACGAGCCGGGCAATCGGCTCCTTGCCACGCGCCAACAGGATTTCCTCGCCGGCTTCGACGCGCACAAGCAATTGTGAAAGCGTCGTCTTCGCAGTGTGGATCGTGACGATTTCCATGGCATTCGTCCTTAGCTAACAAAACCTAGCTAAGTTGACTCACAATGTCGAGTCGCCAGGCGTTCGGCAGTTCCTACCCGCTGACGGAAAGCGTCAGCCGCTGGTCGCCGCGGTCGACCACCATGTCCCAATGCCCCCCGGCATTGGTGAGTGCCCGCTGCAGTTCACCGACGGTATGGATTTCAGCCCCGTTAATCGAGCGCACGATATCGCCGGGCTGAAATCCGTAGGAGCCCGATGGCGTATTCTCGCTCGTGGAAACGATGACCACGCCATGCGCCGAAAAATCGAGCTGGAGATCGGCGTCGACGGCAGGCGAGAGATTTTCCACCTTCGCGCCGGTAAGCGGGTTGCGGCCGCCGATGGTCGTCAGCTGTCGCGGCGGGTTCTCGGGCGGAAGTGCCACGGCGAGCGACACTTCGCGAGTCTGGCGACCTTCGGCCACCCGCACCTTCACCACATCGCCTGGCCGGCGCGTGGCAACACGGTAATTGAGGCCCTGCATGTCGTCCACATCGACGCCATCCACCTGAAGGATGACGTCTCCCGTCTTGAGCCCGGCCTGGGCGGCAGGACCGCCCGGATAGACGCTCTTCAAAAGCACGCCTTCGGGGCGCGCGAGATCCATCGCCTGCGCGATCTGCGCCGTGACGGGCTGCCCGTCCGCGCCGATCCAGGGCAGCTTCACGCCGCCGCCGAGCGCGCCTTCCACGACGCGCCGCACGAGATTGGCGGGCGTCGCAAATCCGATGCCTGCATATTCACCGGTGCGCGAATAGATGGCGGTGTTGATGCCGGCGAGCTTGCCGTCCGCCGTCACCAGCGCGCCGCCCGAATTGCCCGGATTGATGGCGGCGTCGGTCTGGATGAAGAACTGATAATCGCTGGCTCCGATCTGCGTGCGGGCGAGCGCCGAGACGATCCCCATCGTCACGGTCTGGCCGACGCCGAACGGATCGCCGATGGCAAGCACGATATCGCCGACCTGCAGCTTGTCACTGTCGCCGAAATCGATCGTCGGCAGCCGCTCGCCTTTCGTGTCGATCTTGAGCACCGCGAGATCGGTGCGGCTGTCGGCCAGGAGAATGCGCGCCTTGAACTCGCGATGATCGGAGAGCGCCACGACGATGTTCTGTCCGCCCTGCACGACGTGATTGTTTGTTACGATCACGCCGTCGGCGCGCACGATCACGCCGGAGCCAAGCGATTGCTGCACGCGCTGGCGAAATTCCGGCGAGGCGCCGAAGAAGCGCTGAAACAGCGGATCGGCGAAAAGCGGATTGACGGCCTGTTGTACCACCGACTGCGAGTACACGTTCACCACCGCCGGCGCGACGCGCTTCACCACCGGCGCGAAAGTCAGCTGCACCTGCGGCATGGATTGCGGCTCCGCGGCCGGGGCGCTCCCGGCACAGAGCTGTGCAAACAGCAGCGCCGCGGCCGTGATCAATGGTGCTAATTTCATTGCGATCGACCCCCGTGCATTCGGACAATCACTTCCATTTCAACCTCATCGCCCGGCCTGTCCGGGCGACCCGATTTCCTTTCTTGGACGGGAAAAATGGGCCGCCCGCATAAAGCGGGCGATGACGGGAAAAGCGAAAGGAGCCACAGCTCCAAATACCATCCGGCTTCTGGATGGTATTAGCTCGAAAACCTGTCGCGAGAATTGCTATTCGCTTTCGGTTTCTTCATCCGTGGGGCCGGAGTCCTGTCCCTTTGCGCTTTCGTCGCGGTCGACGAATTCGATGACGGCCATCTCGGCATTGTCGCCATAACGGAAGCCGGCCTTCAGGACGCGCGTATAGCCGCCGGGCCGTTCCGCGTAGCGCGGACCCAGCACGTCGAACAGCTTGCGGACCTGCGTCGCGTCCTTGACCTGCGCTAGCGCCTGTCGGCGGGCATGCAGATCGGAGCCGCCGCGGCGGGAGAGCGTCACCAGCTTTTCGACGATCGGACGCAGCTCCTTTGCCTTGGGCAAGGTGGTCTTGATCTGCTCATGCTTGATCAGCGCCGCGGCCATGTTGGCGAACATGGCCTCGCGATGGGCGGTGGTGCGGCCGAGCTTGCGGCCCTGATTGCGATGGCGCATGCTTTAAAACCTCGTCATGGCCGGCCAGCGTCAGCGCGAGCCGGCCATCCATTTGCTAATACTGGTCTTCGTAACGCTTGGCCAGATCTTCGATGTTTTCCGGCGGCCAGCCCGGCACTTCCATGCCGAGATGCAGCCCCATCTCCGCCAGCACCGCCTTGATCTCGTTCAGCGACTTGCGGCCGAAATTCGGCGTGCGCAGCATTTCGGCTTCTGTCTTCTGGATGAGATCGCCGATATAGACGATGTTGTCGTTCTTGAGGCAATTGGCCGAGCGGACCGACAATTCCAGCTCGTCCACCTTCTTGAGCAGCACCGGATTGAACGCAAGGTCCGGCTTCGCTTCCTCGGTGACGCGCTCGCGCGGCTCCTCGAAATTGATGAAGATCTGCAGCTGGTCCTGCAGGATGCGCGCCGCATAGGCGACGGCGTTGTCGGGCGTCACGGCGCCGTTGGTTTCCACCGTCAGCGTGAGCTTGTCGTAATCGAGAATCTGGCCTTCGCGCGTGTTCTCGACCTTGTAGCTCACCTTCTTGACCGGGCTGAACAGCGAGTCCACTGGAATGAGGCCGATGGGAGCGTCCTCGGGACGGTTGCGCTCGGCGGGCACATAACCCTTGCCGGTGGCGACCGTCAGCTCCATGCGGAATTCGACCTTTTCGTCCAGCGTGCAGAGCACGAGATCGGGATTGAGAATCTCGATATCCGAGATCGCCGTGATCTGCCCCGCCTTCACCTCGCCAGGGCCGGTGGCGCGCAAGGCGAGGCGCTTCGGACCCTCGGCGTGCATGCGCATCGCAATCTGCTTCACGTTCAGCACGATATCGGTCACGTCCTCGCGCACCCCCGGAATGGACGAGAATTCGTGGAGCACGCCCTCGATGTGAATCGAGGTGACGGCCGCGCCTTGCAGCGAGGAAAGCAGCACGCGACGGAGCGCGTTGCCGAGCGTCAGTCCAAAGCCGCGCTCGAGCGGCTCGGCGACGAGCGTCGCCGACCGGCCGGAATCATGGCCGGCTTCGACCTTGAGCTTCTGGGGTTTGATCAGTTCTTGCCAATTTTTCTGGAACACGTCTGTCCTCATCGTTTCCCGGACGCGGGTTTGCCCGCATCCCATTCGTTCGACGGAACGCTTAAACGCGGCGGCGCTTGGGCGGCCGGCAACCATTATGCGGTATGGGCGTCACGTCGCGTATGGATGTAACCTGCAGGCCCACCGCCTGAAGGGCTCTGAGCGCCGACTCGCGGCCAGAACCCGGTCCGCTCACCTCCACTTCGAGCGTACGCATGCCGTGCTCGACGGCCTTTTTGCCCGCATCCTCCGCCGCCACCTGGGCGGCATAGGGCGTGGATTTGCGCGAGCCTTTGAAGCCCAGCGAGCCGGCCGACGACCAGGAGACCGTGTTCCCCTGGGCGTCGCTGATGGTAATAATGGTGTTGTTGAAGCTCGCGGCCACATGCGCCACGCCTGCGACAACATTCTTCTTTTCCTTCTTGCGCGCCCGCGCAGCCGGCTTTGCCATTTTTCAGATTCCGCTATTTCGTGACTTTTTTCTTGCCGGCGATTGCCTTGGCCGGCCCTTTTCGCGTCCGCGCATTGGTATGTGTGCGCTGTCCGCGTACAGGCAAGCCCTTGCGGTGGCGAAGCCCGCGGTAACAGCCGAGATCCATCAGCCGCTTGATGTTCATCGCGACTTCGCGCCGCAGGTCGCCTTCCACCAGATAGTCGCGGTCGATCGCTTCGCGGATCTGGATGATTTCCGCATCGGTCAGATCGTGAACCCGCCGGTTCTCCGCGATGCCGACCTTCTCACAGATCTCGCGCGCTTTGGCGGGACCGATTCCATGGATATAGCGAAGCCCGATCTCCACGCGCTTCTGGGTCGGGATATTGACGCCGGCTATACGCGCCACGGTAAATCTCCTTTGCCCATGAACGGCTTAAGCCGCCCGGCCAAGCTCAAACGCGAACTTCCCCTCCCCACCGGAAAATGGGCTCGAACCGACGGATTTGGGAGGTCAGGTCGCCGCAAGGGCGCGGATTATAGGGATCGTTGACCGACAGTCAACGGCCGGCAGCGAGCCTCAATTGCATTTCACGGCCGCTTTTCGTGATCGAGCGACGCGTCGTTGGCAAGCTTCAGGGTGACGGCGGCGACGCCTTTCGAAACGAGTTCCAACACGAAAGGATCGTTGTTCGAGAGATTGTCGCACCAGCGGTGGGGCATGTCCACGCAGGCTTCGTGCCAGCCCGGTACCACGCCCTCGAAATCCCCCAGATAGCCGCCCCAGACTTCGACCTCCCGAGATCTCTTGCAGCAATCCTGCTGCGTATAGAATCCGGTGTTGGGGACGCCTACGCGACTGAACGAATTGGAGTCCGTTCCGTCGTTATTTGCATTGGTGGCTACCACTCCCACCGAGCGGAAATAATCGATG
>Ga0335074_10004257_pt1 | contig 19680 bp, 12 predicted proteins | sample Lox_Sample_23_FD_206715 | JGI IMG/M metagenome (GOLD analysis project Ga0335074, IMG submission 206715) | Soil microbial communities from Loxahatchee National Wildlife Refuge, Florida, United States - Lox_Sample_2.3 | ecosystem: Environmental > Terrestrial > Soil > Wetlands | place: USA... | reverse complement strand
GGCCGCCGTCAGCCGGAATGCCAGTGTTTTGCCCGCGCGCAGCCTGGGCGCCACGCTACGGTTCGGCTTCGAGAACATACCCCGCGCCTCGAACCGTATGAATCAGCTTGTTGGGAAACGGATCGTCAACTTTGCTGCGCAGCCTGCGCACGTTCACGTCCACCACGTTGGTGTCGCTGTCGAAATTCATGTCCCAAACCGTTTCCGCGATCAGCGTTCGCGAAAGCACTTCGCCGGCTCGCCGTACCAGCAGGCTCAGAAGCACGAATTCTTTTGCCGTAAGATCGATCTTCTGGCCGGCCCGCGTGGCGCGGTGACGCAACAGATCGATCTCCAGATCGGCCATCCGGATTGTCTCCTGCGCCCGCGCAGTTGACCGGCGCAGCAACGAGCGCACCCGCGCAAGCAGTTCGGAGAATGCGAACGGCTTTACAAGATAATCGTCCGCTCCGAGCTCAAAACCGCGCACCCGCTCGTGCACAGCATCCCGGGCGGTAAGCATCAGCACCAGCGCTTTCCTCCCCGCTTCGCGCACCCGCGCCAGCACCTGCCACCCGTCCAACGCCGGCAGCATCACGTCAAGAATGATCAGATCGAAATCGACTTCGACGGCAAGATGCAAACCATCCAGACCATCCTCCGCTACGTCCACTACGTAGCCGGCCTCGCTCAAGCCCTTCTTCAGGAACTTGGCAGTTTTTGCCTCGTCGTCAATTACCAGGATCTTCATCGTCAACTCGAATTCTTTGTTCTGCCCGAATTCTGGGATCGAACGGCGGTTCAGCCGCGCGGCCCGTCGTGCCGAGCTCTCGTAACGCGTCAGAACTCTAAGCGCAGCGCCAATTGCATCTCACGCGGGGTCCCCGAACCAACCGGGCTCACCGGCGAAACGGCGGTGTTCACCGTGCTGGTAATGTCGGCAAACGCCGATCCACACCCGATGGTTCCCACGGCTGTTAGGTTGTTGCACACTGCATTTGGCGCACCCAATTGTGGGTGATTGAAGACGTTGTAGAACTCCGAGCGGAACTCCAACTGTCCGCCCTCCCACAGGTGAAATGTCTTGTCGGCGCTCAGATCGACCTGCCAGGTGCCCGGGCCGCGAACCAGGTCTCGCGGCGCATCGCCGAATCCCGTCGTGTTGTACGTGCCCGGATATGCGAACGCGGCGGGATTGATCCACTGCGCAACCGTCCTGCCTCCCGGCGGAGTCAACGAAACGCCGGGGACTAAATCGGGACGTTCCGTCCCCGATGCTCCATCTGGCGCGATGTAGCTCGAGGGCATCAGCACATTCACCGGGAAGCCGCTGCGAGCCAGTGCCGTGGTGGTCAGTTGCCAGTTGCCTGCGATGGCGCTGGCAATCCCGTGTTGGTTCAGCAGTGGCTCGCCGAGGCCAAAGGGAAGTTGATACACCGCATTGCCATTCACCACATTGCGAGCATCCCAGGCGCCGCTCGCCGTGTCACACGCCTGGCACAACGGATTCTGCGGATCCACCTCATCCCCATCGCCGCTGCCGTTGGAGCCATTGTCGATCTCGTGCGACCACATATAGTTGGCCGTAACCAGCAGGCCGTGCGTGAACGGACGCCGCATCGCCACTGAGAGACCGTTGTATGTACTCATGCCCGCCGATCCGCGCCAGCCGATGGCGGGAGCGAAGGCCGGATATTGCAGAGTCGTATAACTGGGGGCTTCGTACAGGTTCACTACATTGGTTTCCAGTAGATGCACCCCGTGACTTCCCAGATAGGAAATCGTGCTGACAAGATTTGCCGGCAATTCCTGCTGGAGCGAAAAGCTCCACTGTTCTACATAGGTATCCTTGCGGTTCCGTTGTTCGGCATTGGGCGAAAGGGTTCCTGCGCCGTAGGTGACTTGATCGGTGGCTGGAAAATTACTTGGAAGAGAGATCTTGGTTACCGAGTAAGAGGGGACTTCGTTCTTGGCCGGCAGATTCTGGTCATCCAGTTGACCGTCCTCGTGGTACATGCCAAATCCACCGCGAACCACCGTGGTGCCGTCTTTCCGCGGTGTCCAGGCAAAGCCCACACGTGGATCAACATCTCCGTAGTTTTGATCACCAAAGCTCGCGCCCACCCCGCAAAATCCCTGCGGCCCGCAGGTGGCGAAATCAAATGGGTTGGCCAGACCATTCTTCTCGGTAAACAGATCGAAGATGGTATAGCGCAAGCCCAGATTCAGAACCAGACTCTTTCGCCACTTGTATTCGTCCTGTGCGTAAACAAAGTAATCATTCTTCCGCAAATGGTTGACTGGCAGCGCGCCGGTCAGGGTGGCTTTCTTTACGTTATTGTCGGCAAGATTCTCAATGGAAGAGAACGTGAGCTTCCCGTGCTCTCCGTACTCCTGGTTCATTTGAATGTAGCGGAACTCGACTCCGGTTTTGACGGTATGCCGGTCGTGGGCCCACGTGAGGTTGTCGAGCCCCGAAAACGAGTTGCCCACGTAGACGCTCGTGTAGTCGTAGTTCTCTGTGGCAAACCCCGGCCCAGGCCCGCCGGAAACCGAAATCTGATAGATGATCCCGGAATCACTGTAGTTGTACTGGTTGTCGGTGGAACGATTGAAGGCTGCCTTGACATCATTCACCAGGCGCGGATTGAAAACGTGCAATAAACCCAGGGCGCCATTGACCGGCGCGGAGACCTTCTGCTGCAGGTCGGTTGCCGAAGCCGAAAGCGGCTGCGTATCGACCGACCGGTCGTAGTTAAAGCGCATAAACGCGGTGGTCTGGGACGTGAAATGCTGGTCGAGCCGCAGCATCGCCGAGCCCTCATTGACCACCTGTGTGCATGCGCAAGTCAACAGGTCAATATTTGGGTTAGAATAGAGGCCGCTGGTCAGAAAGCTTTTTGGACCGGCTGTGGGAAATCCATTCATAATCGCGTAAACGGGCGAACTGCTCGCAACTGTTTCGCGGAACGCCGGGCTCGGCACGTCGGCGCTCACCGGATAGCCCCAATTCTGCCGGTATACTTCCGAAGCGATGAAGAAAAACGTCTTGTCGCGCACGATGGGACCGCCCAGCGACCCTCCGAACTGATTCAGCCGAAGCGGCTGTTCGGCTTCACCGTTTGAAGCCCACTCGGGCAGCGGCGCATCAAAAAAATCGTTGCGCAAGTACTCGAACAGCCGGCCATGAAGCTCGTTGGTGCCCGAAGGCGAGCTCACATCCAACTGAGCTCCTCCGGTCGCTGCCTCCTCGGCAGTCGCCATCAGCGAATCCACGCGGAACTCCTGGATTGCGTCCAGCGGAATTGCCAGCCGCACCCACTGACGCTGCGTCTGATTCACAATGTTGGTGGCGTCCACGCCGTCGTAGGTAAAGTTGCTGTCATCCAGGCCTCGCCCCGCGAACCGCACCGTGCGCTGGTTGCTGCCGCCGGTGTCAACGGCCCCGGGCACGAACGCCGTCAGCGCCGACCAGTTACGGCCGTTCAGCGGCAATTCGTCGGCCTGTGCTCTCTCGATCAAGCCGGTCACCGCGCTGGTGTTATGATCCATCAGCGCCGAAGCGGAAGAGACATTCACCTGCTCCTCCCCGCTTGCCACCTGCAGCGTCGCGTCCAGGGTCCGCGTCCTGCCGATCGTCTGCTCCACATCGACAAAGTCGAGCTTTCTGAATCCCTGACGCTCGAAAGTGACCGTATAAATACCCACCGGCAATCCGGGAATGCTGTAGTTGCCGGTGGCGTCCGAATCACTCTCGCGAAGCAGGCCCGTTGCAGTTTCAAACGCCGTGACATGCGCCCCAGGCAACAGGCGCCCAGAAGAATCGCTTACCGTGCCGTTCAATCCGCTTCGGCTTATCTGGGCGCAAGCATGATCGGCCGAAGAAAAAATCAAGATGACTGCGATGAAAATGCCCAGGCCTGGATGCGCATTGCGCCTTCCAGCCGGATGGAGATGTGCGTACGACGGACGATGCATACAACCTCACGATTTGAGTCGGGTGCTGCTGCGGCAACTCAAGACGAACAGAGCCATTGGAAAGCACCGGAAGGGCCACATCGCTGGCCACTGGATTGCGCGGTCCGGAAACACCAGCTTCAGTGACAGGACACAGAATATGTGCTGTTCAAGCACGAGCTTCTGCGAACTGGCAGGAGCTACACGCGGCGCGCACTGCAATGTGCGCCGTGCTGCCGCCGCTGCATCGCATCGGCGGATGACTGTTTTGTAATCCTGAGTCGTTATCTAAACGTCAAGGAGCGTTTAAGGTTCCATCAAAAATAGAGTCTCCTTCCCATTACCCCAGGCCCTCCATTCGCTGCCGTCGAATGAACCGGCGCTTCAATCGTTTCTTGAGGCCGTTCTCTCGCCGGCTAAACCGATTCGCTCGATGGAACAACCGGCCGGACAGTCGCGCTGAGCATTGTGAACCGTCGCGCTCCCGCCGCAGAAACTCCGGACGAATGCTTCCGCGGAATGACTGTCACACTGCTGCAAAGTGATGACAAAACTGTAATTCTCGCGCCATGCCGGCGTCATTTTTCGAGCTTTAGACTTTGCTCGTTGGAACCATGCTTTGGTTCCGTCATGCGCGCAGCCGGGAAAGCGGCAGGGTTGCCGTCACTTGTTGATCGTTCGCAGGCCTGTCGCGCTACAACGCCGAGTTGCCGCGACTCTTTCCTGGTCGGTTTGACAAGCTCTCGTCACCCTGACCGTCAGCATTTCGTTTCCTGAAACCCACTCCATGTCACTCAACCGATTTCGGTTTGCGCAAGAAAAGAACCCTACGCACAAAGGAGAACGTCCGATGTCTCGAAATCATTCCCAGATCAACCGTTTGCTCCTCGGCTTGTTGGCAGCCGCACTGAGCATTCCAGCGATCGCGCAGTCAGTTCCTTTTCCGACGTATCACGTCGGACCACAGACGAACGGCACCTTTGTCGTCAGCGACGGCACCATTATTACCCCCGCCGGAACCCAGGTCAACCTCGGGATCCGCGTCCGCGCCAAGGCGATCGCTCTCAACCCGACCGGTAATCACACCGCCGCCGTCCTTGTGATGGGCACGTCGGGGTCCAATGGCAAAGCCATCGAAGTATTCAACACGCAAACCGGCGACATTTTGCAGAACTACCAACCGGCGATCGGAGGCAACGATCCAGACGGCAGCAACCTCGGCATTGCATACACGCCCGACGGCAAGTACCTGCTGCTCAGCCAGGACGGCGAAACTTTCTACGACAGTCTCAAACAGGGCGGCTTCGTTGCCATCGCCAGCGTCAGTTCCACGGGCATGCTCTCTGACTTCGCCCACGTCAGCGTTCCCATGGACGTCAATGCTAACGACTCCCTTTCTACCGTCAACTGTTTCTCGAATAGCCCCGGCGGAACCAATGGCAGCTTCCTTATCCCCTGCGGCTTCACCGTCTCGCTTTTCTCCGACGGCGTGTTGACCTCCTATCCTACCGGTATCGCCGTCTCATCTGACTCCAAAACGGCATATGTCGTGCTGGACAACAACGATACGCTCACTAAAATTGATCTCACCGCCGCAACACCCGTTGAAGGTTCCGAGGTCCGCGTGGGCAACGTTCCGTCGAGCGTCGTCATCTCGCCAGATGGCAAGACCGCATATGTCTCCAATGAGGCCGGGCGCATTGCTACCGCAAACGACTTCCAGGAATACTCCAACGGCACCAATGTCGTGGCCGAATATCCGACCGGCAGCCTGGCCCGCGGCACCGTTTCCGTCGTCGACCTGGGTTCATGGACCGTCAAAGGGAGTATCGATGTCGGACACCACCCGACCGGTATGGCCTTCTGGGGCACAAAGTTGCTTGTCGCCAATACCTATGACGACAGCATCTCCGTGATCGACACGCCCTCCAACACTGAGGAACGGAAAATCGATCTCGGCCTGCCGATCGGCGTGCCCGGCGAATGGAAATCAGCCTATGGCGCCGGCCCAAACTCGATTGCCGTCGATGAGAAAAACAACATCGCCTATGTCGCGCTTTACAACGCCAACGCCGTCGCTGTCGTTGATCTCCGCGGCGGCGTGTGGAACCCCATCAAAGGCATGATCCCGGTGGGCTACGCGCCCGCCTCTGTCGTGCTCGACACCACCGACAACGCGCTGCTCGTCGCCAACGACAAGGGCTGGGGTTCCACAGGCAATCCCAACTCCTTCGCGGGAACCGTCAGTGGCGCGCCTCTCACCGACAATTCCACCACATCCGAATTTGGTGCCACCGGCCTCAACACCCACCAGGACCTGGGCATGATCAGCATCGTTCCCATTCCCAGCGACTCGGCCCTGGGAGCAATGTCACACCAGGTCTTTCAGAACAACCACTGGGATCTGGCGCAGAACATCTGGTCGGCCGGCGGCGGAAACCGCTGGGCTAAACCAGCCGTAATCCCCGAGAGGATCGGAGATCCTTCCAAGATCAAGCACGTTTTCGTGATCATCCGCGAAAATCGCACCTACGACCAGATCCTGGGCGATGTGGTCGGCGGAAACGGCGACCCCTCGCTCGCGACCTTCGGCGATAACTCAACCTACGCGGCATACTCCGTGGTAACGCCCAACGCGCACGCGCTGGTTGAGCGCTTCCCACTCTTCGACAACTTCTACGACCCGAGCCGCCAGTCAGCCGACGGTCACAACTGGATCGTTCAGGCCATGGCGCCCTACGGCGACGACATCCAGTCGCCCGACTGGCTGCGCGACTACCCCTCCAACGGAGGCGATGCGCTTGCCTATCAGGAGAAGGGCCACTTGTGGGATACGGCTGCCAAAGCCGGCGTCACCGTGAAGAACTACGGCGAGTACGTCGAGTACAACACCTTCAAGGTGCCGGGCTGCACGCCGGACAACTACACCCTCAACAATACTTATTCCGGAACAGTTCCCCCAACAGAATTCCCCTTCATCGTTTCCAACAGTTGCGAGCCCAGCTGGACCCAGTTCTACAACGACACTTTGTTGTACGAGGCGGGCCAGGAATCCGAGCTCCAGTACTACAGCGACATCGGCTCCGCAACGCCGCTCCCCAACCTGTACAAGGTCACCGTGCAAAACTACCCGCAGTTCGACCTCGGAATTCCTGACCAGTATCGCTTCGATGTCTGGCAACAGGACTTCGACAAAGACGTGGCGGCCGGCAAGGTGCCCCAGTTGGAATTCATGTGGATCAGCTCCGATCACACCGGTGGTCCGCCGAACGCCATCGCCATGCAGGCCGATAACGACCTGGCCCTTGGCCGCTTCGTCGATGCCATCAGCCATAGCGCCGTCTGGAAGGACTCCGTGATCTTCGTCGAGGAGGACGACGCGCAGACCGGCGTCGACCACGTCGATGGTCACCGCAGCCCGGGCTATATCTTCAGCCCTTACGTCAAGCAGCAGGTCAATCCCGATGGCACCGGAGCCGGCGTCACTGAAGACAGCACCTTCTATACGCAAGTCAACATCACCCGCACCATCGAGCAGATCCTCGGGATCGCGCCCATGAACCAGAACGACCTGGTGGCCTCGCCAATGGCTGAAATCTTCCTTGACAATCCGCCCCAGGACAACTTCCTGCCGTGGACGCACGTGGCCAACGGCACGCCGCTGTGTTACGGCGTTTCCGGTTATGCAGCTCCTCCCACCATTACTCCAGGCTTCAACACCTGCAGCTCCACCAGCGCAGCCCTGCAAGCCAGTCCCGCGGTCAAGGCTCTGATGGCTGGTTGGATGAAGAAGAAGGCCGAGATCTTCGCCGGCAGATACCAGAAGCCCGACTCCGAAGATCCTGATACCGTCAACCACATGATCTGGTACGAGACCACCGGGTATACCGTCCCATTCCCCGGCGAGAAAAAGGTCCGGCCGGCCAGCGACTTCAATCGCAAGGCGCCGGCCGCCAGCGCCGATCTCGACGACTGACAACCGGCCGCAGCCCGAACCACAAGACCCTCTCCTCATCGCGCGGAGAGGGTCTTTCATTCATCAAACGATCTGCAACCGCCGGCGCCGTCAGAAAAGATACGGCACCAGCGCGGCAGTCTGATCGGCGTAAGCGGCGTACGTCTCTCCAAACTGAGTGCGCATCCATTCCTCCTCCAGGCGGAGCTTGGCCCAGAACACCACGAAGATGAGTAGGAGAGCGACCATTCCGCGCACTTGGGAGACCGCGATTGCGGTGCCGAGAAATCCGATGAGCGTGCCGGTGTAGATGGGGTGGCGAACCATCGCGTACGGCCCGGTTGTAATCAGTTCATGATCTCTCTTGATCGTTACGGATCGGCTCCAGTTCCTGCCCAGGTGCACGCGGGCCCAGACCGCAAACAAAAGGCCGCCCACGGTCAATGCCGCTCCAATCCAAAATGGCCAAAGGCCAACGGGCCACAGACCGATATAAAGCCAGCTCAGCGGGATGCGAATGGGCAGCAGGAGAACCGTCACGGCCAGCATGATAAGCACGCGCAGCGCGCGTGAGCCGGCGGGCTCAAGCCGCTGGGTGCTTTTCGTATCCACAGCCTTGACCTGCCAGTAGATAAGAAAGCTGATCCACACCACCGGAAAAAAGGATTGATAGAACCAGAGCATTCAGGACCCCCGGGCGTTGCATGCGAGGCCGATTGGCATGTCGGTGCTCGACAAAAGCACTCATGCGCGACTGGATAATATCAATACACTCGCAATGATCGATCCGCAACTGCCGATGGTCGACTGTGCTGATCTCTGCCGGCGGCGTGTCATTCCCTCTGGAGAAAGCCTTTGAAGAAGGATTTTCTTCTATTGTCCCGAAAAACAAGAATCGGGATCCCCTCCCCCCGAAGTTGATCCCGATCTCTCCAGAAGCGCGTCACGTTTCGCCTCCTGGAACTGGCGCCCCGCGCCCCCATCACGCGGGGCCATTCGTTGTTTCTTTTATTCGCCGTTCGCCGATCCCTGATCCGCCGGGTGCACCACGCGATAAAAATCGCCGCCCTTCGACCACACCAGCAGCAGGATGTCTTTCCCTGCCGGCAGGGAGTGGACCATATTGGTGACGCCCGATGCGCTGTCGACCGGCTTGCGGTTTACTTCGAGGATCACGTCGCCGGCGGTCAGACCTGCATCGTCCGCAGGGCTGCCCGGTCGTACATCCTGAATCGCCGCCCCCTTCACCTGGTCGGGCACATTCAGTTGCTGGCGCACGTCAGGCGTGAGATCGGAGAGCGCCAGGCCAAGCTTGCCGCTGTTCCCCTGGCTGCCGCCGCCGTTGCTCGCTTCTTCGGTGTTGCTCTTATGGAACTCTCCTACCGTGATCTTCACCGTCTGCGGCTTCCCATCGCGCAGAATGCCCAGATCGATCGTGCTGCCCGGAGCGGTTTCACTCACGGCAACCTGCAGCGCGCTGCCGTTGATCATCTTGCGGCCGTTCAGTTCGCGCAGCACGTCGCCGCTCTTCAGGCCGGCGCGGCTGGCGGGCGAATCGGGCACAACCTGGCTGACGATCGCACCGGACGCGTCGGGTAGGTTGAAGAAACTGGCGTTTTCCGGTGTCACATCGTTCATCGTGATGCCCAGGTAACCGTGTTCCACCTTGCCCGTCTTGATGATCTGCTCCGCCGAAGCGCGCGCGATCTGCGACGGAATGGCAAAGCCGGCCCCGGCAAACGAACCGCTGTCGGAGATGATGAAAGTGTCGATTCCAATCACCTCGCCGTGCGCATCAACCAGAGGCCCCCCCGAGTTGCCGGGATTGATCGCCGCATCCGTCTGGATGAAGTCGCCCGGCTTGCGCGGATTGTCCGAGTACGGATTGGGCCGGTCCAGAGCGCTGATAATGCCCCGCGTAACCGAGAACTGGAAGTAGCCGAAGGGGCTGCCGAAGGCCAGCACCGTCTGCCCCGGATGCAATTGCTCTGAGTTGCCCCAGGGAAGACTGGGCAAATCGTGCGCGTCGATTTTGATGACCGCTATATCGTTCAGCTTGTCCACGCCGACCACTTTCGCCGTGAACACCCGGCGGTCGTGCAGCGTCACCCGCAATTGCGTCGCGCCATCCACCACGTGTTCGTTGGTGACAATGTAGCCGTCGGGCGAGATGATCACGCCGCTGCCCACGCCGTGCTCAAACTGCGGCTGCGGCTTCATTCCCTGCATGCCGCCCGGTCCAAAGAAAAACTGGCGGAATCCCGGCGGCAGATCCTGAGGATTGATGCCGCCAAAGCCCTGGCCGTCGCCGCCTTCCTGGTCGTCGGGAGTGACCTTGGCCGTCACTGCCACATTCACCACCGCGGGCGTCACCCGCGCCGCCACCGCCTCCACAGCGTTGTCCAGCGCCGTTAAAGCGGAGACACTTGAGTCGTCTAATGGCCCTGCTGCCGCGACGGCTGCATGGGCCCGCGAATGGTCGAAGGCAAACGCGAAAACGAACAGCACCGTTGCCAATACTCCCGCCGGCACTGCGAGCTTCTTGAGCTTTGCTACTAATGAATTAGTTGTGAACGACATGACATTGTCTCCATTTGGGTTTTTGAAATCAAAGGTTAAAGTTGAAGCACGAGCCAGCCGTTGGCGAAGGGAATGACTGCGGGCTGCTCGACTGCATGCGAATTTGCTTGGGACTTCGAGGTCGGTTGCTCAACCCGATCGCCGGTAGCCTTCCCCGAACCTGCCGCCGGGCTGGCCTGCGTTGGCAAAGGAGCAATCCTGAAAATCAACCGCGTCACGACGATTTGCGGAGCAGCCGCTTCGGCGGTCTTGTTGTCGGGGTTGCTATTCTGCTCGATTCCGATTCCCTGATTGGCGCTTTGATGCTGGGCGGCTGCACCGGTGTCGTAGTCGGCGATCTCGCGCCTGCTCTGCGGCAGCGCTTGCACCTGCTCAACGGCCGTGAGCACGAAGTATTGCGGCTGGCTCTGCGTCGCGCCTTCCGCTTGTGCCGGCAGTCTTCGGCCACCAGCCGGAATCTCAGCTGTCAAATATGATTCGTGCGGCACGCCCATCACAGCATCGCGCGAGGCGATTTCAGTGTCAGAAGTGGCGGCAGGACGCTGGGTTGTGCGATGGGCCGCGGCCGGTATGCTCCCAACACGGGCCGCAGATGAAACGTCCGGCAAAATCGCCACAGCCGGCACCATATGAGCGCTCGGCATGTTGGCCGCCAGAGTTACCGGCCTGAACGCGGCCTGTGCCGCGATAACCCCATCAGCCTGGGCCATTTGCTGCGGTTGGGGAGCGGCGACAAAAGCCACCGCCTGGGGGCAGCGCGCCAATTCCACTGATCCCGCCAAGAGACCGCAAGCCACCGTGCCAAGCAAAAGACGCGCGCCCGTGGAGCTCAACGTTGGCTTGCGCCAAAGAATTCCATGCACGCGATGAACAAGTTCCGACCGGCGCCGCCATGCGGCCAGCGACAAAGCCTCTGCGCGACGGGTCGTCTCGCGGTCGAGCCCGTACTCTGCAAGACCGGCCAGGCATGCGGCATATGCGCGCGGCGCCTGGGTCGCTCGGATTACGCCCTCATCACACGCCATCTCTCGCTCACGGCACAAGCGGCGCTCGATCCAGGCAAGCGCCGGGTTTAGCGGGAAAAGGACCAATACAAGCTTCTGGATGAGATTGGTCCAGTCGTCGTGCCGGCGCAGGTGCTCGATCTCATGCAAGACAACTTGCCTGAGCTCCTGCGGGGTGAGGCGGGCATAAAGCCAGTGAGGAATAAGAATGCGTGGTGCAAAAAACCCGATCACGCTGGGCCGGTCAAGTTGATCTGTCGTGCAGACCGGCGCGGTGTATGCCAGCGGCACTCCGGCGACTGGCTTTGCCGTCTTCCATAGCCTGCGCAGACGGATCAAGTGAAACATCAGCTGGGCCAGGCGAAGCGCCGAAGCCACAAGCCAGAGCGCAGCAATGATGAGAGCCCAATGGGTATCAAGTTGAAGCCACGCCCGCGTCGCAACGGCAGCCGGCGCCGAGGATGCAACCGCTCCCTTGCCCGCAAAAAGATGGGCAGCGACGGGAAGAAACGGTAACCCGGCAACTGCGGCAAATCCGGCTACCCACGCGGCAAAGCGGTGCGCCGCACTGATCCGCGGCGCCAGACGAAGCGCGATGAATAGAACGGCTGCAACCGCCGCACCTTGCCAAATCGCGTCCACCACCGCCGGCGAAGCGGCCCGGGCATAGTGAGCAAACGCGCTGGCCAGCGTGTCATACTCCCACGAAGCAGCAGCGGTAATGGCCTGCAGTTCCATCACGCTTCAATCTCTCCTTCTCCGCGGTTCAAAACTTCAGGGTTCCCGTCAGCGGCCTCAACTTCTTTAACATCCGGGGCCGCGCTGCGGATGGCTTCTTTCAGCCGATCCAGCTCTTCGGGAGTGATCTCGTCGTCCCCCAATAGCGAGAGCACCAACCGTTCGCGCGAATCTCCAAAGAAGCGTGTGAGCACGTGACGAACTTCTGAGCGGCTCGCTTCGTGCTCGGCGATGCAGGGCCGGTAGACGAAGGCCCGGCCTTCCTGCCTGTGTTCGACGTACCCCTTCTGCTCCAGGATGCGAATCGTCGTGAGCACCGAGTTGTAGGCCAGCGCCTCGCCTTCGGGCAAAGCCGCCACCAGATCGGTGACCGCCGACTCACCCCGCCGCCAGAGAATCTTCATCAGCCGGAGCTCCGCTTCAGTGAGCGTATTGGACTTTCTTGGCGGCATCGCTATCCTATTGAATCCATTAGAACAATGCCCCTCGGAGAATCGTTCTGGAGCACGTCCCACATTCCTATAGACTCACAACTAAACGATTAGTTGCTGTAATTGCAAGGATTTTTTTTAGGATGGTTTGCTTGCCTCGGCCAAGGCACCGAACAGGAACCGTCCCTGGTGGTGGCCATGTGCTACGATCCCTGCAAGCGAAAAAGAACAGATGAGCTTGATATAGGATCTCTGGCTCGCAATCGGGTCGTTGATCGAGGGGCGTGCCCATCCGTTCTGCCCATCAGCTCTGAAGTCAGCGGCCAGGTTATCGCCAACTCAGACAGGAAATGCCAATGAATCATCAACTACGGCCACTCACTCTAGGCGAAATCCTCGATCGGACCGCAGAACTTTACCGAACGCATTTTGCCCTGTTTGCCGGCATCTCCGTGACGTTCGCTGCGGCCATGCTGGCCATCCAGCTGCTCTACATGCGGACCCTGGTGATGATGGGCTATCCGAATCTCATGGCCAATGCGCGTTGGGGCTCTGCGACTGCAGCCGTGCTGGAAGCGCTGGCAATTCTGCTGTTGGCCGGACTGTCGATTGTGGCCAACAATCGCGCTGTAGCATGGGTTTATCTCGATCAGCCCGCGACCATTCGCGAGGCACTGCGCGGCGTGAAGCCGCGGCTGGGCCGCTACCTGTGGCTGATGACCAATGTCTCCTTCCGCGCCTGGGGACCGATCGCCGTCTTGTACGTCGCTTATTTCGCGCTCCTCTTTACCCTGCTGCCGCATGACTTCATGAGCAATCCCTCCGCAATACAAGCCTCGATGAATCGAAATCCCGCGTCCATTTTGGAATTCGGCGTGGGAATGCTCATCCTCGCGCCGCTTATGCTTGCCGCCCTTATCTATGGAGTGCTGATGTCGCTGCGCTACTCGCTCAGCGTGCCGGCATGCGTGGTGGAGGACCTCGCAGCGCGCAAGGCGATCAAGCGCAGCATCGAATTGAGCCTGGGATCGCGCGGGCGCATCTTCGTGCTTGGGCTCTTGGTGGGTATGGTCCGTATGCTCTTAGGCGTGCTTTTCGGTTTCCCCCTCATCCTTCTTGCCGTGAAGCACCCCGGCCAGCCGATGGCCATGCGTTGGCTGTTTCTCCAGCAGATCGGCGAGTTCCTGAGCAACGCCTTGATTGGACCCATCTATGCCATCGGCTTGACGCTGTTTTATTACGACCAGCGCATTCGCAAGGAGGGTTTCGACATCGAGTGGATGATGCAGGCGGCAGGCATGACCCCTCCCGGGACTCAAGTGGAACTGACGGCTCCGGAAGGGGCGTAGGTTGTCGCGCGCACAATTCGGCTTCTTGATTTCTAACTTTCGGGGCCTCAAGTTCGAGACCCTTGGCATTTGCGCTGAGTGAAAGCCATGACTGAGACGCTTCGACCTTCAACTCTTGGTGAAATCCTGGACCGGACGGCGCAGTTCTACCGCCGTAACTTCTGGCTCTTCGCCGGAACGGCGGCGCTGCCCTATCTGGTGATGGTTGCCTCGCTAATCCTGGCTTTGATTGTCGTTGCCGTCCCAGCAGGCGTCTTAGCAGGTCTTGCGCACAATTCCGGAAGCGCCGCCGGCGCAGCCACATTGATCCGCAGTGCGGCATTCGTACTTGCCTTCTTCATCGTTTTGCCGGTTTACCTCGGCTTCTACATTTTTGCCGTGGCAGGCATCACCGAAGCAACGGTGAGGGTGCAGCGCGGCGAGAGGATCACAATCCGTGCCGCACTCAAGAGTGCGCGGCCACGATTCTGGACCTACCTCTGGTGCCTGATTCTTCAGGGAATCATGGCGGGAATCGTGCCCATGATCGTCGCCGGCGTTGTCATCGGACCCCTGATCTTCCTCCTCATGAGACCCGGAGCAGGCATGGCAGCGGACGTGGCTCTCGGGTTCGCTGTTTTTGTTCTGGCCGTAGCCACCGTCGGCGTGATGATCTGGTTGGGCTTGAGTTATGCAATGAGTTTGGCAGTGTGTGTCGTTGAGGAAAAGCCGGCCTGGGAATCGCTGACACGCTCGATGAGCCTGAGCAAAGGAACGCGCGGCCGCATCTTCGTGCTTTCTCTGCTCATCATGGCGATCTCCGCGGCTGTCTCAACGGTTGGCTATATCTTCTCCATCATGGTCGCCGCCATGGGCTCGGTGATGGGCCTCGGTTCGACAGCAACGGCCATCGCTGCCGTCATTGGTGGAATCCTGTACGCGGTGGTAAGCATCAGCGCTCAGATCGTGCTGCAGCCTGTCTCATGGATTGCCCTGGTCCTCTTCTATTACGACCAGCGCATTCGCAAAGAGGGATTCGACATCGAGTGGATGATGGAGCAGGCAGGAATGACGCATCCCCCACATGCGCTCGCTGGCGGCGGCATCATTTCCGCGCCCGCCGCACCTCCTGATACCGTGGAAGAGCGATGACCTTCGTGCAGCGCGGCTCATGCTGGTTGAAGAACGCAGCGCAGGCTGCGGCAGCCGGACCTGCACCCACGGCGCTCCTCTTGGCTCTGGCGGCAATCGTGCCAGCGGCAAGGGCGCAGACGCTGGCCGCCGATCCTGGGTGGCAAAACGTCACTCTCGAGCAATATCGCCGGCACCTGGAACAACTGGAAGGCGCGGTGACCGACTGCGCAGCGCAACTCAAGCTGAAGACTCTGCCGCCGGCTGGCGACAACGCGTGCGATCCCAGCCGCGTCGGGCCCGACGACCGCGTAAGCGGCGCGGTCACCGGCGACTCAGAGCCGCGGGAGGTTCGATACGACTGGCTGCGCTCCCTGCTGGCGCGAGCCGGAAGCAGGGACAACGCGCCGCAGCCGGAGCCCGGCCAACTGATTTCCCACTCAAACACCCCACCGCCTCCGTTCGATACGCTGCTTAGCCAGGCTCTGGCACGCTTGCGAGCCGATGGAAAGCAGGCGGAGGGCCCCGCGGCCGGCCAAGCCAGCTACGCAGCGGAGCGGCAGGCGCTCGCCAGTATCCTGTCGCAAAAGGCCTACAAAGGCGTAACTGAAGTTTCTGCGCGCGAGCGATTTCTCGAGTGGCTCGATAGCGTGATCGACCGATTCCTCAGCAGCCTGGTAAGATTCGGGTCCCGCTCCCGATGGATCGGCTGGACGTTGCTCGGCCTTTTGCTGCTCGGCATTGGCGTCGGAATAGTGTGGGCTTTCCTGCGCATCGAGCGCACTTTACGAGTGAAGATCGTCCCCGACGACTTTGCAGTTCCTCCTGGTTCGCCTTCAGCGCGCGATTGGCAATTGTGGTACCAGGACGCCAGCGCCATGGCGGCAAAACAACAATGGCGGGAGGCAATTCACTTTCTCTACTGGGCCTCGATTTCGCTGCTTGAGTCGCGGCGCACTTGGTCTGCGGATCGCACGCGCACTCCGCGCGAGTATCTCGGCTTGATGCCCGCCGGCGATCCGCGCAAGCCGGCACTCACCGAACTTACGCACAGCTTCGAGCGCACCTGGTATGGCGGTAGGGACGCGGCGCCGTCTGACTTCCATTCCGCTTTAGACCATGTCCGTTCCATGGGGTTGGGAGTGAAAACAGAATGACTCTTTTCGCTTCGCTCGACTCCAAGGACCGCAGGCTGCTGCTCGTCTGCTTCGGCGTGGCCGTGCTGCTGGCCGGAGCCATCGCCTTTTTTGCGCGCAACGAGGATAGCGATGACAATACCGTGCCCAGCAGCTTTCTCACCGGCAGGCACGGGGCGCGCGCCGCCTACGAGATGCTGCAGGCGAGCGGGTACCAGGTGCAGCGCTGGGAGGAGCCGCTGGGTGAGCTGGCTGGACAAACCGATGCCCAAACTGTGGTGATCTTGGCCGGCCCAATCTTCACTTCAGCGCAGGATGCAAAGGCCGTAAAGGATATCGTGGCGCGCGGCGGTCACGTGCTGCTGACGGGACTCATGGGAGGCGAACTGGCCCCCGGCGGGGACGTGCGCCCCTCGTTGCAGTTGCAGGAGCCCTGCAAGCTCACCCCCCGGGGACTGGACCCGCTGGCTTCCTCGGGCGAGGTTTGGATGGTCCCGGGATCCACCTGGGGAGACGAATGGCCGCTGCAACGCGTGCAATATGACTGTACGGGCGCGGCTGCCGTCGTGGAGTACGACGAAGGCAATGGCCACATCGTCTGGTGGGCGTCGTCCACGCCGCTCGAAAACGGCTCGATCTCCCGTGGCAACAATCTGAACCTGTTTTTAAATGCGCTCGGGCCGCGTCAAGGGCACAAGTTCTATTGGGATGAGTCGCTGCATGGAGACGTGCAATCGCAATGGGTCTACGCCCGTGGGCCGGCTTTGACCATGCTGTTGTGCGGCATTGCAGCCATCGCCCTGCTGATTATCTTCAGCTTCAGCCGCAGGCATGGGCCGATCCGCGATCTCCCTGACCCGGTACGCGCCACCCCGGTGGAATTCCTGGAGGCGTTGGGATCGCTGTATGCCGAAGCCGGCGCCTCGGCCACGGCAGTCGAGCTGGCTCTCGAACGCTTTCGCCGCAAGATGAGTGATCTGTGCGGAATGAAGAGTTCGAAGATGAGCGTCGCCGAGTTGGCCGCAGCTTTGCGACGCCGTTTTCCGCAAACCAGCGCGGATTTGGAAAAGGACCTGACAGATTGCGAAGAAGCGGTGAACAACGATCAACTGCACCCGAAACGCGCGTTGGCGCTGGTGCAAACGCTGGGCCGCCATCGCGAGGCTTTGCTCGCGGCGGCACGGGCCAGGTGAAACACGATGGCCGGCGGACACCATTCAGTGTTCGTTGCCATCATGCGCGTGCCGGCTTCACGCCAAATTTTGATTAAGCGGCAAGGAGCAAAGAATGACTGACGGACAGCAAGCAGAACAAAGCGCACCGGCGCCAGCAGTGGCCTTGCCGGCGGCACAGGAACTGTTGGCTCATGGGCGCGCCGAGTTGGGGCGCGTGATCGCCGGGCAGAACGAAGTGATCGGCGAAGTGCTGGTCGCGGTGCTCACCCAGGGACACGCGCTGCTGGAAGGCGTGCCCGGAATTGCCAAGACGTTGATCGTAAAATCCGTGGGACAACTGCTCGGCCTGGGATTTCAGCGCGTGCAGGGAACACCCGACCTGATGCCCGCCGACATTCTGGGAACCACAATCTTCAGGCCCGCAGCTCCCGCGGAACGGTCCTCGTCCGCGGGTTGGAGTTCCGCTTCCGATGCCTTCACTTTTCACAAAGGACCGGTCTTTACCGACCTGCTGTTGGTTGACGAAATCAATCGCATGCCCCCGCGCACTCAGGCCGCGCTTCTCGAATGCATGGAAGAGCGCCAGGTGACGGCCGACGGCGTGCGACACTCGCTGCCGGCGTGGTTCACCGTCTTCGCCACCGAAAACCCGATCGATTTTGAGGGCACCTATCCCCTGCCTGAAGCGCAGCTCGACCGCTTCCTGCTCAAGATCAAGGTGGGCTATCCCAGTCTGGATGACGAGCGCTTGATGCTCCAGCGGCACCACGGCACCGGCTCCAATCTGCTTGACGAAGCGAAGATCGTGCCGCTTAAACAGGAGCGGCTCGCCGCCGCGCGCGATGAGATTCGACGCATTCGCGTGGAGCAGGATTTGTACGGCTACATTCTCGACCTCGTCCGGCGTACGCGTGAGTGGCCGATGCTGGCTCTGGGTGCGAGCCCCCGCGCGGCCATCTGCCTGTTGCGCGTCGCCCAGGCGTTCGCCGCGTTCGAAGACCGCGATTACATCATTCCCGACGACGTAAAGCGCGCCACGCTGCCCGTGCTGCGCCATCGCATCATGCTCAAGCCTGAAGCGGAGCTGGAAGGCTTTGACGCCGACCGCATTTTGAACGATGTGCTGGCTGCGGTTCCGGTGCCGCGCGGATAAGGTCCGGGCAATGACAAGCGGTTCGCTCCATCCCGAAACCGTCCGCGCCGAATGCCGGCCGCGCCGCCGCTCGTTCTCCTTCGCCTTGACGCCGCGCGCCATCTGGCTGCTCGTTGCCGGACTCCCGCTGGCGCTCCCGGGGTTCTTCCACGCGTCTTGGGGACAGGGAATGGTGGAATGGGATGCGCTGGTCCTCGTCGCGGCGATTTTTGACTGGCTCCGGCTGCCTTCAGCCCAGCGTGTCACCATCGAGCGCTCGTGGAGCAACGCACCCTCGCTCGACAGCGATACCGAGATTGAATTAGCCGTTCAGCAGCGCGGAGCTGGGATTCTTGAATGCCGCATGGTGGACGATCTGCCCGATCCGCTGGTGGCCATGCCGGCGACACACTCGCTGCGCGTCTATCCCAATGGGCGCGCCCGCCTCCGCTATCGCATTGAACCGCGCGAGCGCGGCGACGTGCGCACGGGCGCCGTATACATTCGTTATACTTCCCTGCTCGGACTTACGGAAAAATGGGCGATGGCGCCGCTTGAACAGACGGTGCGCATTTATCCCACGCTGCGCCAGAGCCACGATCAGGAGATTTTTCTTGCGCGCGGGCGGCAGATCGACATGCAGCTGCGGCAGGCGCGCGAACGCGGGCTGGGTCGGGATTTCGAAAGTCTGCGTGAATACCTGGAGGGCGATGACCTCCGCGACGTTTGCTGGACGGCGACGGCGCGGCGCGGCCAGTTGATCACCCGGCGCTATCAGACCGAACGCAATCAGGCGGTGTGGATTGTGCTCGACGCGGGCCGGCTGCTGCGCGGCAGGATTCTCGCTGACGCCGGCGATCCGGATCGTCGCGGTCACTCCAAGCTCGATCATGCCTGCTCGACGGCCGTGGCGCTGGCACAACTGGCTCTGTATTCGGGCGACCGCGTCGGCCTGATGGTCTATGGCCAACAGATTCAGCAACGCGTTTTGCCGGGACGCGGGCCCGCGCATCTGCGGGTGATTGTCGAAGCGCTCGCCCAGGCAAGAGCGGAAACCAGCGAGGCCGATCACTTGCGTGCCACGGCCACGCTGAACCGGTGGCAGCCGCGGCGTGCTTTGGTTTTGTGGATCAC
>Ga0335074_10004256_pt1 | contig 19680 bp, 22 predicted proteins | sample Lox_Sample_23_FD_206715 | JGI IMG/M metagenome (GOLD analysis project Ga0335074, IMG submission 206715) | Soil microbial communities from Loxahatchee National Wildlife Refuge, Florida, United States - Lox_Sample_2.3 | ecosystem: Environmental > Terrestrial > Soil > Wetlands | place: USA... | reverse complement strand
CGAACTGACCAAACATCCATTGTGGGCGTTCAAGGACCCGCGCACGATGCGCTTGATGCCGATGTGGGAGGAGATCGTCGCCGAGCTCGGCGTCGAGCCGTCGTATCTGGTCGTCACGCGTCACCCCAACGAAGTTGCCGGTTCGCTCTACGCGCGCGGGAAGCTGGATCCGGTCATTGCCGAACTCTTGTGGCTCGAGCACAACGTCGACGCGCTGCTGGCCTGTCGCGATCGTATTGCCGGGATCGTCGAGTATCAAGAGTGGATGGACCGCCCGCTCGATCAAGCGCGCTACATGATCGACAAGCTTGCGCTGCCGTATTCGGGCAGCGATGAGGAGCTTCAAGCGATGCTGGCGCGCGTCATCGCCCCCGAGCTGCGACATCACGCGCCCTCGAATGCATTTCGGTTGCCATTCACGGCCCCGTTGTACGATGCGCTTATCAAACGCAATCTCCAAAGCGCGCTCAGCCTCGCCGACCTGTTCAACATCAGCCGTACGCTAACGAGCGCGGTTACCGGTCCGCTCTATCGCAAACTTGCCGAACTCTCAAACGTCGCCAATCAGAAGACGGCGCGCATCGCGCAACTCGAGCAGCAGCTCAGGACGCACTCGCAGCCGCCGGCCGCAACGATCGCCGAGCCGAAGCTTTAGAGCTTCTGAGCGGCCACGCCGAAGCTGGTCGCGATCATGAAGTGTTCGGGAAGTTGCCGCGCTTCGAAGGCCGCGCGAAATTTGCGCGCGCATTCGAAGGTCGCTTGCGGCGTCGAGCAGTCGAACTGACGCATCACCCGCGCTTCGATCTTACGGTCGTTGTAGGCGGTAATGACGCGACAGTCGAGCGGTTCGAAGATTCCCAAAACCTGATTGACGGTGGTGTAGTAAAACATGTCGAGGCCCCCGTAGGGACGGTCGAATCCGTCGAGCCACGAGCGGCAGAGCGCGCGCGGCAAGAACGGTGGCCATGGAATCTCGTAGTGCGCTTCGAACGGCGCGCGATAATCCGGAGCAAATAATACGACGAAACCACCGGGTTTCGTGATGCGCAGCAACTCGCTGATCGTGCCGGCCGGGTCGGGCACGTGCTCGATGAATTGATGTCCCAGAACGAGATCGAAGCGATTGGGTTCAAACCCCGTGGCGGTTGCGTCGCCTTCGACCAGTCGGCTCTTCCATGCGGCGTCGAGCCCAAAAGCGTCGATGCGCGCGTACCCAATGGCTAAGCGATCGATATCGTTGTCGATTCCCCACGCGTCGTGGCCCGCTTTGAGGCCGGTGGTAACGAAGGAACCGCTCCCACAGCCGACCTCGAGCACCGAGCGTGGCGCCGACCAAAGGTCGGGCATCTGGACGACGGACGCGACCATCGCGAAGAGGTTCGTCTGCCAATTCGGATCGAGCGTCTTCGCCAAGTCGCGCTGCAGGACGGCGTCGCCGAAACCGAAGGCGGCCTGTCCTTTTGCGAGCAACACAAGGGCTCGCTCACGCAAGTCGTCCATCGATGTATCCCTAAGGTCCCTTTCCGGCGGGGCCGATAAGAGCAGTGTGAGTTTAGGCGACTGGCGTTCGCAAACGCGCGGACGATGCCCTTGAACCTCGACGAGTTGCGCGCCGCGCTGGTGGAGTGTCTGGACGTCGAGGAAAGCGACGTACGAGCGTTCCTCGATTCGCAGGAACGCGAGCCTCGCGTGCTCGCTGCGCTTGCCGTAGCGCGAACGAAAATCCGCCAGGCACTTGCGGCCGCGGCACGTCTCGCGCGCGAGCACAACTACCAAGATCAGTCATCGGTGTCCGCCGTCGAACGCCTCGCCGCGATTTCCGATATCGACGAGCCGTTTATCGAAACGCTAAAGCAAATCGGCATTCAGGCAGCAGCAGCCGGACGCTTCGATAACGCGATGCAATACCTCCAACTGGCAACGACGCGCGGTGCGGTTATCGGGCAACGGCGTGACAAGCGCTCGCGACCCGCGATCCGCTACGGGCACGATCGCGAAATCGACGCCGCGATCGCGTCGTTGGCAAGGCTCTTCAAGGCGCCGCAATTGCCCATTCCTCCAGCTGAGCCGTTCCGGATCGCGATAACCTGTTCGGGCATTCAAGACGAGGATGGCCCGACGGTGTTGATCATGAAGCGGGCCGAGCACTTCAAGAAGCTGGGCTACGAGGTCAGCGTTGTCGCCAGCGGCGGCTCGGAAACGAATAGTCCGACGAAACTCGAGCGCCTCGTCGCGTTGGGCGTGCCATTCTTTCATCCGCCGTCCAAGGAAACCAAGGCGCGCGTCGATTGGCTGATTGCGCACTTCGAGCAGCACCCCGTTCACGCGATCTCATGGACGACGTCGCTCTACGATAACGTCGGCAAGCTCGCGGCGACGATTGGGCTCGCGCCCGTGCAGGCGTGGGAAAATCGCAGTCTCGAGCCTTTCATCGGCAAGTTCGACCTGGTCTTTCAGGGCGTGGATTCGCGCCAAGAGCAGGTGACCGAATGGCCGGGCATCAGCAAGTACTACGGTAGTTCGGTGATGATGGGCGAAGAAATCGATTCCGCGGTGCCGCTAACGCGATCGTCGATCGGCGTGCCCGAGGACGCGGTGCTCCTCGGTACGTTTGGCCGTATGGAAAAAGCGAACACGAGCACGTACCTCGATGCGATGTCGCTCATTTTGAAATCCGATCGCCGCGCGTGGCTGGTGTTGGCCGGTCGCGACGGACTCGACGCCGTCGCGTCGCTGCAGCGGCGCTTTGCGGCCGAAGGCGTGCTCGATCGGGTGCGCGTGCTGGGACCGCGGCAAAGTGATGCGCCGGCACTGAACAAAACCGTCGACATCTTTTGCGATACGTATCCCTGGGTCGGCGGTCAGACGTTGCTCGACGCCATGCAAGCCGGCCGGCCGATCGTGGCCATGCTCCCCGCTCCGGACACCGACCTCGATCCGACGGGCGTGAGCTCGATGACCTCGGTCGCCGCGTCCTTGCTCACCGGCGTCGTTGAACTCGCTCGCGCCGGCGACGCCGCCGACTACGCGCGCATCGCACTTCGGTACATCGCCGATCCGGAGCTTCGCGCCCGCGACGGAGCGGCGATCTATGCAAAAGCTTCGCGCGATTGCAACGCGTTCGAGAAGTCGAAGCGCTACGCCGAAGATATGCGAGCGATCTTCGTTCGAAAGCTGGCCGCGTCGGGCATCACGGTTTCCGCACAACGAGCGTAAACTCGTAGAGGCCGTAGTCGTGCAGAAGGGCGACCCAGCGCGAGTAGCCTTCGCAGAGATCGAAATAGCGGCCGGGCTGTGCGTAATACAGGTCGGGACGCATTCTTTCCGTGTCCGAATACGACGTGAGTAGATTGAAGGCGAAGCCCTTGCGTGAGAGCGCGTCCATGCGCGCGATCGTCGTGAGGACGTAGCGTTCCCATTGCGGTGTCGGAACGCTCATCTTCACGCTGAAGATGCCGCTGGCTATGACAAAGTCGGCCGGCTGCAAGCCCTCCGCCTGCGCGGTGAATGTCGCGCGCTCGTCGTCCGGGTGGAGATAACGCGCGGTTTCGATCATGGCCTGCGAAACGTCGAAGCCCCTATAGTCCGGGCGGCAATCCCGAGCATGCAGGAAATCCAAGAAGGCGCCGTATCCGCAGCCGTAGTCGAGCACGGAGAATCCGCTTGCGTCGGGAAGGACCCGCGCAAGCTGCTCGAAGCGGGTCTGCTGCGATTGCTCGGAATTCCAATCGACGCCGCGCGGCGTCGGGCCAAAATCGCGCAGCTTGCCGGTGTAGTACGCGTCAATCTTCTCGAGGATCGGGTCGTGCTCGTTCACGCGTGCAGCCTCGCACGAAAGTATTTCGGCGCATCGTTGCCCAGGTTGAAGAAGAGGTCGAGGACCGTGACGCCGTGCTCGAAGGGCGGATGGAGCTGTGGGTACTCGCGATAGCCGTCGTAATTCTTGAATTCTACGTCGATGCCGTGCGCGTTCCATAGCGCCTCGTCGATATACGACGCCGCGGCGGGGCCCGAAAGGTACACTGCGGCGCCCGCTTGCGCGCAGATCGCAAGCAGTCGTTCGTTCTTGCCTTCGGCCCCGGCATAGTCGCTGGAACGCGAGATCTTCGTTGCGATGCCGAGGCGTTCGGCGATCGCGCGGATGAAAAGCTCGTTGACAGCGCTAAGCATCGGGAGGCGCCCAGCCTCTTCGTAGAGCGGTTGGAGCCACGCCCATTGCTCCTTGGCGTGCGGCGCCCGCGCGTACGCGTGATGCAGCGAGGCGAGGTGTTCGCCGGCCCACTTTGAATCGGCGACCTTCGTTTGCTCGATCGTCTGCGTGTATTTGCCGCTCACGTCGACCGGGATCGTCAGCCAGCGCAGTCCGTCAGACGTCTTGATCCTATTTCTATTTCGCCAGTCGCGTCGCGTGTATTGCACTTCGTCGAGCAAAACGAACTCATCGACGCTCGCGATGAAGTCGAAATAGCCCTTCCAGGGGATGTAGTTCGATTGGATGATGCCGACGCGCTTGCCGCTATTCAACGTCAGAAGTTTCGAAGTTCATCGCTGCGCCGTTCCATCGGTTCGGTAGCGCCGGCTTTGTAGACGGCGGACGGAGCGGTGTTCTTGAGCAAGAGCGCACCCGCACCGATGACGCAGTCGGGGGCAACGGTGATGCCGTCGCGCAGCGTTGCGTTGACGCCCAGGAAGCAGTTGTCGCCGATCGTGCACTTGCCGGAAACGACGATGTGGCTCGCGATGAAGACATTGTTTGCAATCTTGGAGTGGTGGCCGATGTGGTTGCCGCTCCAAAGCACGCAATTGTTGCCGATCGACACATATGGCTGAACCACGTTGTTCTCGAAGATGAAGCACGCTTCGCCGTACGTGGTTTCGGGCCAGCGGTGAACCGTGGAGTGGATGTAGGTTGGGAGTTCGTATCCGAGGGTCTTGAGCGATTCGTAGACGCCGCGGCGCGCCGCGTTGACCTTGCTGAAGCCTACGCCGATGAATGCAGCGTGCTCGCTCGGCGGGTGCGATTCGGTAATGTGTTCGAACGGCACGACCGGGAGACCCAAAAGCATCGGTTGCGTCAGGTATTGCTCGTTCACGGTGAAAGCCACGACGTCGTAGTCGCTATCGTCGCGCAGATAGATGCGAGCGACTTGGGCGAAATCGGTCGTGCCGAAGATAATGGCTTTCTTCATGCGCGCACCGACGGGGCGAAGCTGGAAACCGCATTGATGACGGTGGCTTGATCCTCCGGACCCAAGCTGTTATAAAACGGCAGGCGCACAAGCCGATCGCTGAGGTCTTCGGTAAGGGGTGCGGTGCCGCGAGAGCCCAGGCGGCGCGCCTCTTCCGAGAGATGCAATGGGGTATAGTGGAACACGGTATTAACGCCAAGCTCATTCATCGCGGAAATGAAACGCGTGCGCTCGCCGAGCGTCGGCAAGAGCAAGTAAAACATATGGTATGATTGTTCGCGGTCTGCCGGAACCGTTGGGACGCCGACGCCGTGCTCGCGCGCCCAATCGCGCAAGCCGTCGTTGTAGCGCGTCCAGATGTGTTTTCGGATCGCCTGGATATGCTCGCGATGCTCGAGTTGCGCCAGCAAGAATGCGGCAAGAACGTCGCTTGGCAAATAGCTCGATCCAAGGTCGACCCACGTGTACTTATCGACCTGCCCGCGGAAAAAGCGGGCGCGGTTTGTCCCTTTCTCGCGAATGATCTCGGCTCGTTCGGCGTACCGCTCGTCGTTGATGACGAGCGCGCCCCCTTCGCCGCACGTGAAGTTCTTCGTCTCGTGAAAACTCTGTGTCGCGAGCGCACCAAACGTTCCGAGCGGCTTTCCGCGATACGTGGCAAAAAGTCCGTGCGCGTTGTCTTCGATCAGCGGTATTCCGTGACGCCGCGCAATGTCGCCGATAACGTCCATCTCGCACGCGATGCCGGCGTAGTGGACGACGACGATCGCTTTGGTTTTGGGCGTGATCGCCGCCTCGATGAGCCGCTCGTCGATATTGAGCGTGTCCGGGCGAATATCGACGAAGACCGGCACGGCGCGGCGCAGCGCGAAGGCGTTCACGGTCGAGACAAACGTAAACGCCGGAACGATCACTTCATCGCCCGGCTCCAATTCCAACAGTAGCGCAGCCATCTCTAGGGCGTGCGTGCAGTTCGTGGTCAGCAATACCTGGTGCGCGCCGAGCGCGCCCTGCAGCAGTTGCTGGCAGCGCTTCGTGAAGGGCCCGTCGCCCGAGATGTGACGGTTGGCGATCGCCTGCGCGATGTAGGCCTGCTCGTTGCCGGCAAAGCTGGGTTTGTTGAAGGGAATCACTTCGTCTGAGATTATCGGCAGACGAGGGACGGCTCCTACAGCTTTGGGCTTATGCCTGGATCACGTCGTCCCAGCGTACGACCCGATGGCCGCGCTCGTGCAGTCGTTCGGCGACGGCCGCCTGCGCGGCCGGCCGCACGGCAAGCAGCACGGTGCAGGCCTCGAGCGAGGAGGCGTCGAGGACCGCAAGCTCGCCAAAACGGTTTGTATCCGGTGCGTCGACGGCGCACGCCGCGACGTTGGACCACGTCACCGGTGCGTACGCACGTAAGAGTCCGGCGGCCTCTCCTGCGCCGAACGCTATCGTGCGCTCGCCGCCGGTGCGTTCGAGCAGCACGCGATCGAGACCGCGCCAAGCTTCGAGATAGCGAGAATGCCGATCGTCGACCGCTGCGCGTGCATCGCCTGCGGATGGTCGTGAGGAGCGATGGCCCACGACCAGTTGGAAGTGTCCCAGCGATGCCGGCGCAAAAGTAACTTCGTCGACATCGAGCGCTGCTTGGGCGAAGAGCGCCTCGAGGTGACGCGGGCGCAGCGAATGAATGTGATCGCCGAACAGCAGCTCGGCATTGGGAATGGTCGCATCAGGACATACGATCGCGACGCTCTCGCCGTGCGACGCCAGCGCTCGCAGAAAGGTAACCGGTTCGGGCGTGTGCTCGATGACGTTGACGCAAACGGCGAGCGATGCGCGCTCGGTTCCGGCTTGCGCCTCGCGCAAGAAACCCGTAGCCACGTTGAGTCCGGCACGCCGGGCAGCAGCGGCTGCGTCGCCGGCCGGTTCTATACCGGACATTGCAGCGTTCGACCATCGCTCGCGTAAGGATAGAAGCAGCGAACCATTCCCCGATCCAGCCTCGTAGACCGATACGGGAACCGGAAGCACTGCGGCAAGCCATGCGGCGTATCCGGCTTGCCGGCGCGCCTCTTCGACGCGGCCGGGATCGTGCGCGTAGAGATCGTAGTCCGAAGTAAACAGCGCTTCGGGCGCAAGCATCCGGCCACGGCGAATCGCTCCGCACGTGAGACACTGCCATTTATCCAGCGGTTCGGCGAGGACGCGAAGATCGCTCGCGATGCACCGATCGGCGTGCGGATCGGCAAGCCGATTGAAACGGGTGCCCGAACAAACTACGCAGGAAATGGCGTCGGTCACGATGGTCGTGCGGTGTTCCCGACGGTGCAACGCGATCCTCCGTTTCGATCGTGTGGAGAAGGAGGGAACGAATCGTAGCCACCAACCTAGTGTGGTGCAACGTTGGCAACGTCTCGGTCGAGTTTTCGATCCATCGTCGCGCGCAGTGTGGATGCACTCCCATGCCGCGTTGCCGTGCACGCTTTCAATTTCGGGAACGACCGTATCGGTGCTCTGTGCCGGGCGTGACGAGGCCGGGCGCGGACAGATTGGTCGCGTGAGCTTCTCAATGGAAGACCCGAGTGCGGTGCGGATCGCCTCGCAGCCCATAGTGCAACATGGGCCGCTCGGTGCATTCGATGATCGCGGGGTGTTATCGTCCTGTGCGGTGCAAACAGTCCGAGGCTGGGTGCTGTATTACACCGGCGTGATGCTGGGGCAGACCGTGCCATTCTATTTTGCCGTTGGCGCGGCGACGAGTAGTGACGGCGAGCGTTGGCAAAAAGTCTCGCCGGCACCGATTCTCGATCGCAGCGACATCGATCCCTTTTTGGTTGCGAGCCCGTGCGTGATCGCTGACGAAGGGCACCTGCGCATGTGGTACGTTTCCGGCGCTCGCTGGGCGATCGAAGAGGGTGCGCCGAAGCACTTCTATCACATCCGCTACGCTGAGTCTGCCGACGGCCTTGCCTGGCGACGCAGCGGTGAGGTGTGCATCGATTTCAAGCCCGGCGAATATGCCATCGCGCGGCCGTGCGTAGTGCGTGATGCCGACCGGTACCGGATGTGGTATCCATTTCGCGGCGAGCGGTATCGCATCGGCTATGCGGAGTCGCTCGACGGATTGACCTGGGAGCGAAAGGACGACGCGTTCTCTTTTACCGGCCCGCAAGAAGCGTGGGAGGAAGAAATGCAATGTTATCCGTGGGTGTTCGACGCTGACGGCGTGCGGTATATGCTGTACAACGGGAACGCCTACGGCGCGACCGGCTTCGGGCTCGCGCGTCTGCTCGAAGCTTAGGCGTTACTCCTGGCCTGCTTTATATAAGCGCCGCTCTGCATCGACATAGAACTCTTCCATGGCGCTCGGCGTGCGCGCGTCATATCCTAAGAATGCGCGTGTCGCAGCCGGAAGTTGTGCCGCGGTCTCGGGGTCGATCATGCGGGGAAAATCGAAGCGCTGTTTCATGAACGGCCGAACCGAAAATACGGTAAGGCCGCATCGAACACGCTCGGTCTGGTTATGGCCTCCGCGGTGAAAGCAGCGCGGATTGAAGAATACGGCGGCGCCCGCCGGCCGCGCGACGCTGAGCGCAAACCGATCGAATGTCGCTGCGTCAGGCGGCGTCGCGCTATTCTGCGACCCGGGCAGATAGTACGTCGCTCCGTTCGCGTCGTTGAAATCGTCGAGAGCCAGGGTCATGATCAGCCCGTCATGGTAGCCGGGGATGACTCGCGGTGAATCCACATGGATGTTCTGCACGTCGGATTTCGCCTGTGGGTAGAGCACCGTCGAGCTGAAGTTATAGAGAATGCACGCCGGCGTGAGGAAATGCGCGAAGATCGTGCGCATCGTCGAATTGCCCATAAGAGCGAGAAACGGCCCACCGTAAATGGCCAAGTTGTTGACCAACTCGACCTTCTTTCCCGGCAAACCGGCGTAGCGTCGAGCATCATCGTCGAGGGCCTCGAGAAGGGCCGCGCGGAGCGCGGCGCATTCGGCTGCGCTCACGACGCCGTTTACGACACTGAAGCCAAGCGTTTCGATCTCGTAGCTCACGCGCGCCAGCATCAGTGAATCGGTGTCGATCATCCTTGACCTCCGCGGTACATGCGTCTGTCGGCCGGCTGATAGAACTCGTCGAGCGACGTGACCACGCGTGTATACCAGCCCAGCAGCTGTTTCGATCGCTCGGGCAATGATTCGATAACCGAGTCGCCGAGCGCGCGAACGTAATCGATTTGTTGCTTGAAGAACGATCGCGTGAATTGCATGTTCAGCGCGGCGCGGTCCCTGCCCGAATTGTTTCGGCCGGCCGAGTGCCACAGCGTCGAGTCGAAGACCAGCATGCTTCCCTGCGGTGCCTCGACCGGAACGACGTTATTATTTAGGTACTCTTCACTGGGTCGTTCGTCTCGCTGATGCGTGGCGGGGACGGCCAGCGTCGCGCCGTTTTCCGCAGTGAAGGTATCGACGGCGAACAGCGTGTTGATCGACGCGAGATACCCCTGCATATAGCGAGGGAAGTCCCGGTGAAACGAATTCTGATACGTCGTGGGCGTCGCCGTGCGCTCGAGCGAGGGGAGAATGAAGCCGTTCATCAGGTGGAGGATTGCGGTTGGTCCGACGGTGGCGTCGATGAGCGCCAGCACTTCGGGCACTTCCAGAAACGCGAAGAACGTCTCGTCATAGCGCAAAGGAAGCCGCAGCGTACCGAGTTCGCCGGCAGCGCGCAGTCGATCTTCCCCTAACTCGGCGTAAATTCCATCGCGTGCCTTATAGAGAGCCGTTCGCGCCCGATCGCAGAACGCCGGCGAGAGGACGTCCTCGACGACTGCGAAGCCTTGATAGCGAAGTGCGTCCAGGGCTTCGTCGAGCCAGCGATCGGTCTTGCATGAAATCGATGGTACCGGCATGTCACGCCCCCTCCGCTGCAGCGACGAGCTGGCTTGCACGGAAGAGACTTTCGAACTGCCCCGCATCTGTCCACCATCCGTCGAGGATGTCGTAGTAGAGGTCGCCTTCCTTGATATAGGCGTTGTTCACGTCGGTAATCTCGAGCTCGCCGCGCGCCGAGGGCCGCAGGCGCTTACAAAAGTCGAAGACGCGCCGGTCGTACATGTAGATGCCGGTGACGGCGAAGCGGCTCGCCGGCTTCTCCGGCTTTTCCTCGATGCGCACGATCCGTTCGCCGTCGAGTTCGGGGCAGCCGAAGCGTTGGGGGTCCTCGACTTCCTTGAGCAAGATACGCGCACCCGAGTCTTGTTCCTCGAACTTCCGTACGTACGGCGAGATGTCGTCCTGAATGATGTTGTCGCCGAGAATCACGACGATTCGTTGACCTTCAGCGAAGTGTTCGCAAAGCTTGAGCGCGTCGGCGATTCCGCCCTCGCCCTCTTGGTACGTGTAGTAGATGTCCTTGAGGCCGAACTCACGGCCGTTGCCAAGTAAGCGCAAGAAGTCACCCGCGGAGTTACCGCCGGTCACGATCATGATGTCTTTGATGCCGGCTTTGCACAAGGTCGCGATCGGATAATAGATCATCGGCTTGTCGTAGATCGGCAGAAGATGCTTGTTGGTAACTTTGGTCAGCGGTCGCAACCGTGTGCCCAACCCGCCCGCGAGAATAACGCCCTTCATTTCTAAAGGCGCTCCGCCTGAGCGTAATTATCTATGCGCATACTGCCTTTTATAATAATCTAAAAATTCGCCGGATTTCAGCGGCCGCCACCAATCTTCGTTGGCTTGATACCAGGCGATCGTCGACTGCAAGCCCTCGTCAAAAGCGACACGAGGCGACCACCCTAAACGCCGCGCGCGCTCGGAGCTGATCGCGTAGCGACGATCGTGGCCCTCGCGATCGGCGACGTGCCGGACATGCGTCGTCATGGCGCGTCCGCAGCCCGCGATCAGGCGCTCCGTGATGCTGAGATTCGTGTGCGGATTGCCGCCGCCGAGATTGTAGACGTGGCCCTCGTCACCGTGCTCGAGCACGTGCATGATGCCGCGCGCGTGATCCTCGACGTGCAGCCAGTCGCGAATCTGGAGACCGTCGCCGTAAACCGGGACGGTCTGATCGTCGATCAGGTTCGTAATGAAGAGCGGGATGAGCTTTTCGGGATATTGATAGGGTCCGTAGGTATTGCTGCCGCGCGTGATCAGCACCGGTGCGCCGAACGTCGTGTGATAGGCGAGGACTTGCAGATCGCCGCCCGCCTTGGACGCGGAGTACGGACTGCGCGGCTGCAGCGGATCGGACTCAGTGGATTCACCTTCGGCTACGTCGCCGTAGACTTCGTCGGTCGAGACTTGGACGTAGCGCGGAATGTTGCGTTCGCGCACGGCTTCCAATAATACGTGTGTTCCGAGAATGTCAGTGCGCAGGAATTGTTCGGGATCGAGGATCGAGCGATCGACGTGCGTTTCGGCGGCGAAGTTCACGATTGCGTCGACGCCGTTGCCGATCGCCTCGCGCACGGCGGCCGGGTCGCAAATGTCGCCGCGGACGAAGCGATAGCGCGCTTCGCTTTCCACGTCGCGCAAGTTTGCCGGGTTGCCCGCATAGGTCATCGCATCGAGGTTGACGATCTCGAGACGTGGATGTTCGCGCAGCGCGAGCCGAACGAAATTCGAGCCGATGAACCCGAGGCCGCCCGTGACCATCCATCGCATCGACGCGGTCATAGCTTTTGAATCAACATGTAGACGCTACCTTGATCCTCCACGTCGGGGTTTCCCGCGAGATGATTGAACTCGGCGTCGAGGATGCGATAGCCTTCGGACGTGACCATGTTGACGAACGACTGCGCGCTGTACCGGCAGCCGAAGGTGAGGCCCGGCGCCGGTGAGACGTAGTAGTTCGGGTCGTTGTTCGCGCCGGTTACGACGGTCTGGACGATGAGATAACGGCGCGCGAGATTGTACGACTTGCGCAACACTTGCACCGGGTTTTCGATGTGGTACAGACCGCCGAGGTTAGCGACGATGTCGTAGGCGTCGTGCTGGTCGATCGTCTGCACGTCGCGCGACTCAAAGCGCACGCCGGTCAAGTTCAAGCGCCGGGCAATTTCGGGCATACGATCGCTCCAGCCGTCGCGGTTGTTGTCGATTCCGACGGCCGGCTCGGCACCGAGCCAATTCGCGAGCATCGTGTAGTAGCCGTCGGCGCAGAACAGCTCGCAAAATGACGGCTTATCGGAATATTGTTCGCGCGTTTTGCCGATCGCTACGGCAATGTAGCCAAGGAGAATCGTCTCTTTGCAGAGCTGATTGATCCTGAACTGCTCGAGCTGCTTGTTCTGGGCGCCAAGGAGACGGTAGGAGTGATAGAGCGGGCCGAGATCGTCGAGGACATGAGGATCCATCGAAGAGATTTTCGGCGAGGGCGGCGTCCCGGTTGAGTACGTCGCCCTGCGCGGCTTTAGATCTGCTGGATCATCTTCCAGATGGCCTCGACCTGTGGACCCTCGTTGGATGCGTAGGCGGTCCCGGTATAGTCCCACCAATCCCAACAGCCGAGTGAATTCCCCGAGGAGGCTACGGCTTGCGGATAGAGCACGATGATGCTGTTGGTATCGGCCCATTCATTAAGACCGGACTCCTTCACGAAGGCGGTGCCGACGTAAGATTCGCCCTGTTCGCAGCCGTGTAGCGCGACGACGAGTTTGCACGCCGATCCGCTCGCGCAGTTCGCCGGCACGTAGATGTAGCCCACGGAATCCATGCCCGCAACGGCATACGGTGCCTGATTGAACTCGATGAGCGATCCCGAAAGCGTGCCGTTGTTGCGCGCGTTGAGTGTCCCGAAGAAGTCGGTGAGCAGCTGGTCCTCGGCGTCGAAGCCGCAGTTGATCAGGTACTGTGAATTGAGCGCCCCGCAGGTGTTGGTCGTGTCGGGCGTGACCCACCCGTGTTCGGCCGCGGTGGTGTAATTCGTCGTCGTGCCCACCCCGAAGTAGCTCAGCATCGACTGCGAGTCCTTGACGACTTCTTGCGCGACGACGGTATCGTCCTCACCCGAGAAGATCCAGGCCTTCGAACCGCTCAAGTCCGCGACGGGATCGAGGTAGCCGTCGCTGGCTGCGTTCTTGGTGTCGGTCTCGAGCGTGCTCAGCGGCGGCGGCTCTCCCTCCGACCAATACTCGGTGCCCGAGCACGAATAAAGGGCGTAGTCCGATGAGTAGGTCGGGCCGTAGACCAGTCCCCAATGCGCGTCGGATGTGCCGAGCGCACAGAAGAACGGCGACCCCGCGAAGATCGCTTCGCCTTTGATATTGGCGGAATACGAGAAGTGGAGCTGGGTGGCCATGTCGGCGCCGGACGAGACGCCCGCGACGGCGATGTCGCTGAGATTGACGTTATAGTGTCCCAGGCTCGGCAGGCTGGAAGCTGCCGCATCACGGTGGGCGACCGACTGGTTCGACGTCGAAGGGAGCGCCGAAGAACCGGACCCGGTACCGGAACAGGCAGTGAGCGTGGCGGCCAGGCCGAGCGCGGCCGCAAGTGCGATGCGTTTCATGCGACCATGGTCGCATCACCGGTTCGCCGCCCGGTAGACCCGAATGGGTGCGTTCTGGTATACTCGCAGGCGCTGCCCGTCACTGGGTGGTCAGTTTACTACGCCCGCCACGGACGGCAGGCGGTAATGGCCTCACGACACGACCGCACCGCCATGACGGCACGCGGCCGCAGGCCAGCTAAAGGAGAATCCTTGTGTCAGTAGTTACCATGCGCGAACTCCTCGAGGCCGGCGTCCACTTCGGGCATCAAACCCGTCGCTGGAACCCCAAGATGAAGCCATTCATCTTCCAGGAGCGCAACGGCATTTACATCATCGATCTCGCGCTCACCGTGCAGAAGTTACGCGAGACGTACGAGGCCGTCAAACAGATGGCCCGTGAAAAGAAAGTCATCCTGTTCGTCGGTACCAAGAAGCAAGCGCAGGACGTCGTGCGCGAAGAGGCCGAGCGTGCGGGCACGTACTTCATCAATCAGCGCTGGCTCGGCGGGACCTTGACCAACTTCTCGACCATCCAGAAGCGAATCGCGCGTCTGCGTGAGCTCGAAGGCATGAAAATGCAAGGCGACTTCGATCGCCTGCCCAAGAAAGAAGTTGCGCAGCTCCAAGACGAGATGGCCAAACTCGAGCGCTTCCTCGGCGGCATCAAAGACATGCATCGTCTACCCGATGCGGTCTTCATCGTCGATCCGAAGAAAGAGCGCATCGCCGTGCTGGAAGCGCGCAAGCTCAAGATTCCGATCATTGCCGTTATCGACACCAACTGCGATCCCGACGAGATCGACTATCCGATCCCGGGCAACGACGACGCGATTCGCGCGGTCAAGCTGATGGTCAGCAAGATTGCCGACGCGATCATCGAGGGCAAGACCGAGAGCGAGAGCGCCTACGACGCCGAGAGCGCGTACGCGCAACCGTATGCCGCCCCCGAGAGCTTCGAGGACGAGGCTCCCACGACCATGGCCGAAGCCGAAGCAGCGCTGTAAGGAGAACCGGTGTCCACCTCAATGTCGTATCAACCGAAGGCCGACGAGATCAAGGCGCTGCGCGAAGAGACCAGCGCGCCGATGATGGATTGCCGTAAGGCGCTCATTGAAGCCGGCGGCGATTTCACCAAGGCGAAGGCGCTGTTGCTCGAGCGCGGCGCAGCCCAGGCCGAGAAGAAGGCGGAACGTTCGGCGAACGAAGGTCTGGTGACCAGCTACATTCACTCCGGCGGCAAGATCGGCGTGCTCGTGGAAGTGAACAGTGAAACCGATTTCGTCGCGCGCAATCCGAAGTTCTTGGAACTCAGCCGCGATATTGCGATGCACATCGCAGCGATGTCGCCGCAGTACCTCGACCGCGCGAGCGTCCCCGAGGATGTGATCGCGAAGGTTCGCGAGGAATTTCGCGCTGCAGTTCCGGCCGGCAAGTCGGCCGAAGTCGCCGAGAAGATCGTCGAAGGCAAACTGAACAAGTGGTACGAGGAGCACGTGCTGCTCGACCAACCGTTCGTCAAAGACGATTCGCTCTCGGTCAACGATCTGATCAACGCGGCGGTCGGCTCGCTAGGAGAAAAAATCAAGGTTCGCCGCTTCACGAAGTACGCTCTCGGAGAAAACTGACGCTCTTGGACTCAGGCAATAGTCGACCCAAGTACAACCGCGTTCTTCTCAAGATCTCCGGCGAAGCGTTCGCCGGAATCGATACCGGCGTCGACGTCAACACGACGCGCGCCATGGCCGATGAAATCGCCGACGTGAGTCGTGCCGGTGTTTCGGTTGCCGTCGTGGTCGGCGGCGGAAACATCTGGCGCGGCAAAGTGCACGAGGAAGCCGGCATGGATCGCGCTACCGCCGACTATATGGGCATGCTTGCAACGGTCATCAACGCGCTTGCGCTGCAAGACGCGCTGGAACGGATGGGCGTGCCCTCGCGCGTGCAGACGGCGATCGCGATGCACCAAATCGCCGAGCCCTATATCCGCCGGCGCGCGATGCGGCACTTGGAAAAGGGCCGGGTGGTGATCTTTGCGGCCGGTACCGGCAACCCGTACTTTACGACCGATACGACCGCGGCACTGCGCGCCGTGGAGATCGGTGCGGATGCGATCCTCAAGGCCACCAAGGTCGACGGCATCTACAGCGCCGATCCGAAGAAAGATCCGACCGCGACGCGCTTCGACCGCCTCGACTACATGGAGGTGCTGCAGCGCGGGCTCGAGGTGATGGATTCGACCGCGATGGCGCTGTGCATGGACAACAAACTTCCGATCATCGTGTTCGACATGAGCGTGCCGGGGAATATTCGGCGCGTGATCTTCGGCGACCCAATCGGCACGATCGTCGAGCGCGAATCGAACCTGAGCGTGGGAGCAAGTCACTGATATGGCCGACTCGTTCAAAGATACCGAAGCGAAGATGAATAAATGCGTGGAGGCGACACGCGCTGAATTTGCGTCGATTCGTACCGGACGCGCAACGCCGGCGTTGCTCGACCGTTTGCACGTGGAGGCCTACGGCTCGGCGGTCCCGCTCAAGCAAGTCGCGAGCGTGAGCACGCCGGATGCGCGCACCCTCGTCATTCAGGCCTTCGACAAGAACGTCGTCGGTGACATTCGCAAGGCGATCGAAAAGAGCGACCTCGGCATCTCGCCCAACATCGACGGGTCGACGATTCGGCTGACGGTGCCACCATTGAACGAAGAGCGTCGCAAAGACCTCGTCAAGGTCGTGAAAAAGAAAGCCGAAGATGGCAAAATCGCGGTGCGCAACGTGCGCCACAAGGCCCACGACGACCTCAAAGAACAGCTCAAGAAGCACGAGATCACCGAAGACGACAACAAGCGAATGCAGGATCAGCTGCAGAAGCTGACCGATCGTTTCGTCAAAGAGATCGACTCGCTGGTCGCGAGTAAAGAAAAAGATATCATGGAGGTCTGACCGGCCTCCATGCCAGATACGAACGCCGACCTCACCTTGATGCCCGAAGTCCAAGCGCGCGCCGCCCTTGCGGGGCGGCACATGCGCTTGTCGGTACTGGCCCCCGTTGGTCCGGCGCTCGGCGTGGGTACGCTGCGCGTGCTGCGCACGATCGAACGCGACGACTACATCGACCTGGTCTGTGGCTACGAATCGTATGATCGCCCCCCTTCGACCACCCTTCGACAGGCTCAGGGCTCTGGCTCAGGGCAAGCTCGCCTTGATTGAATCTCTAGCGACGGTCGTCCCTCGCCATGTCGCGATCATCATGGACGGTAATCGCCGCTGGGCGCGCGAGCACGGCTTGCCTGCGCTCGAAGGGCACCGGCGCGGGATCATCGCCTTACGGCGCGTCACGCGCGCGGCCAGCGATCTCGGCATCGCGATCGTCACCGTCTACGGCTTTTCGACCGAGAACTGGCGGCGCGATACGCAGGAGATCGCCTTTCTCTTCGACCTGTGCGTGTATTTCGCAAAGAGCGAGCTGGCGGAGCTCAAGCGCAATAACGTGCGCGTACGCATAATCGGTGATTGGCAGGCGCTGCCGGAACGCTCGCGTGAAGCGCTGGAAAGCTTGCAAACCGGCACGGCATCGAATAGCGGTTTGATCTTGAATCTCGCGGTAAACTACAGTTCGCGCAGCGAGCTCGAGCGCGCGGTGCGCGCGATTGCCTCCGACGTGCGCAGCGGGGTGCTGTCGCCCGAACGCATCGACGATGCGCTCATCTCATCGTACTTGTACACCGCTGGCGTACCCGATCCGGATCTGCTGATCCGGCCCGGCGGCGAACAACGCCTTTCAAATTTTTTGCTCTATCAAGCGGCGTACAGCGAACTGGTGATGAGCGAGGTTTATTGGCCGGATTTCTCGGGCGAGCATCTCACCGCGGCAGTGCGCGAGTTCGCCCGGCGCCAACGGCGCTTCGGAGAATAGGCCAGGTGCGGCGGGTCGTCGTCGGCGTCATCCTTGCCGTCGTTGGTTTGAGTCTGGTCGCCAATCGCTGGGCCTTCGACGCGCTCGTGCTCGTGCTCGGCGTCTTGATGCTCTGGGAGCTCAACGCGCTGTGTGAAATCAAGGGTCAGCCGCTCGAGTATCCAGTAGCGATCGGCGGCGTCGTCAGCTATATCGTGCTGGCGTGGTTCGATTTACTGCACAAGTGGGAAGGTGTGCTGTTGGCCGCAATCACGATCGCAAGCTTTTGGATCGGGATGTACGGCGACCAGAAGGGGTATTTCGCACGCACCGCCTACACGCTGCTCGCCGTACTCTACATCGGTAAGTCGTTAACGTATTTCATTTTCATCCGCGAGGTGGCGCAAACCGGCATCTGGTGGACGTACGACGTGGTGGTGCTCATCGCGTTGACCGATATCTTCGCGATGGTCATCGGCTCGCTGTTCGGCCGTCATCAGCTCACCAAGATTTCGCCGAGCAAAACGGTCGAAGGCGCGCTCGGCGCATTGATCGTGGTCTCCGCGGTCGGCGCAGCGGCCGCCGCGTGGATTCCCCAACTCGAGCTGCAATGGTGGCAAGGCCTGGTGCTCGGGTTTGCGACGTCGATTGCGGCGCAAGCCGGCGACTTGGCCGAATCGGCACTCAAGCGCGACGCGGGCGTCAAAGATACCGGGCAGATCATCCAAGGGCACGGCGGCGTGCTCGATCGCTTCGATTCCTACTTGTTCGGCGGCATGGCGTACTTCGGGACGCTGCACGTGATCGGCGTCCTCACGGTGGCCCCGCAATGAGCGCGCGCAAACGCGTCGCAATTCTTGGATCGACCGGCTCGATCGGTACACAAGCGCTCGACGTGATCGGCGCGCATCCCGAGCGCTTCGAGGTCGTTGGTCTCGCCGCGGGCCGCAACGTCGCGCTCTTGCGCGAGCAAGCCCAGCGGTTCGCCTGCCCGCTGGCAACGAGCGCTGCCGATGGTCCCGAGGGGCTGCGCCGGGTCGCAGTGGAAACGCGCGCCGACGTCGTCCTGGCGGCGACCGACGGCGCGGTCGCGTTCGACGCCGTCCTGGGGGCGCTCGAGCGCGGGGTCGACGTCGCCGTTGCCAACAAAGAGCTGATCGTCGCCGCCGGCGAGGTGATGCTGAGTGCGGCCGAGCGTAGCGGGAGCCGGCTTTTGCCCGTCGACTCCGAGCACAGCGCGCTCTTTCAATGTCTGGTCGGCGAGGATTCCGCTCGGGTCGCGGCGCTGGTGCTCACGGCCTCCGGCGGTCCGTTTCGCACCGCGAGCGCAGACGAGATGGCACAGGCCACGCTGGAATCGGCCCTAGCGCATCCAACCTGGCGCATGGGGACCAAGAACACGATCGATTCGGCCACCCTGATGAACAAGGGGCTCGAGGTGATCGAAGCCAGCCGCCTCTTCGGTCAGCCCGGCGAGCGAGTGCTCATCGCGGTCCACCCGCAGTCGATCGCGCACGGCTTCGTCGTCTTTACCGACGGCAGCGTGAAAGGGCAGCTCTGCGCACCGGACATGCGCATACCCATTGGGTACGCCCTGAGCTTCCCCGAGCGGCTTCCCTCTGCTCCAAACGAACGGAGCGACGGGATCCTAACCATGCTCGGGGGTAAACCTCAGACGGATTCGCTGCGTTATGACTTCGAACGGCCGGATTTCGAGCGATTCCCCTGCCTGCGGCTGGCCTACCAGGCGCTTGCCGAGGGCGGAACGGCCCCGGCGGTGCTTTCCGCCGCCAACGAAGTCGCCGTGCATTCGTTTGTCGAAGGTAAGGTGCGGTTCGGTGAAATCGCGCGAATCATCGAAATCACGCTCGAACGGGTGGCACACCGGGATGCAACCCTCGCAAACATTCGGGAAGCAGATTCGGACGCGCGTATCGCGGCCGCGGAGTACGTAGAGGACATCAGGTGTTGCTAGCAGTTATCAGCCTCGAATCGGTCGGAAAGATCGTCACGTTCGTCGTGATGCTTTCGATCCTGATCGTGCTTCACGAGTTGGGCCACTTCATCGTCGCGCGCCGCCGGGGCGTCCACGTCAATGAATTCTCCGT
>Ga0335074_10004255_pt1 | contig 19681 bp, 19 predicted proteins | sample Lox_Sample_23_FD_206715 | JGI IMG/M metagenome (GOLD analysis project Ga0335074, IMG submission 206715) | Soil microbial communities from Loxahatchee National Wildlife Refuge, Florida, United States - Lox_Sample_2.3 | ecosystem: Environmental > Terrestrial > Soil > Wetlands | place: USA... | reverse complement strand
GCGCAACAAGTATGCGGTTAAGGACAGGTACGACTCGATCGCACGCGGCCTCAATGCTCTCGGGCGGTCGTTCGATCTGCCTGGCGGTGGCACCGTCTCGATGGCTGATGTCCTGGTGGACATTCGTATTCAGGACGCACCATGAGCATTGACGGCTACGTGCTACGACCGCCTACGTTGCGCTTCGACCCGGCCATCCCATCGCGGGTCAGCGACCAGGCGTACAAAGGGCTGCGGCAGCACGGACCGTACGATGCTTCGCGGGTGAACCTTCGCGAAGGTTCGATTCTGTTTGTATTCCCGGAGTCCGAGGTTGAGCTCTCTCGACGGCTGGCCGTGGCGTTGCGGAGCGGTCATAAGGCGTTCCCGGGCTTCGAATCGATGTTCCGGGTTCCCTTCTCGAACGACCACATCACGTCTTTGCCTGTCCAGGTCAGCGGCGGATCGCCGCAGGCGGCCGCTCAGGCGTATCGAGACGCGATCTTGAAATGGAACGCGACCGGGCGAACATCAGACCCGGATCTTGCGCTCGTTCTCGTTCCTCATTCCGAACGTTGGGAGACCGATCGCCCGTACTACGAAGCCAAGGCGGCGTTCGCAAAACTCGGCATACCCACGCAGATGGTTACCGCGGAACTCATGCGAAATGAGCGCGAGTTCTCGTGGTCGGTCGCGAACATTGCGTTGGCTTCGTTCGCAAAACTGGGCGGCGTGCCTTGGACGGTTGACTCGCCGGCCGATGACAAGGACCTAGTCATCGGCGTGGGCCGCGCCGACATACGACGTGACGGCGTGCGCGTCAGGTACTTCGGTTACGCGCTTAGTTTCAGTGCGAATGGCATTTATCGGCAGACCTGGTCGTTTACGCCGGCATCCGATGTGGACTCATACATGGCGAGACTCGAGGATGCGGTGACCGCTGCACTCGAGTCCGAGATCCCCTCCGACAATCCGCCGGAGCGACTGGTCGTTCATCTGAGCCAGAAGACAAGTTGGCGCGAGGTTGAAGCCGTGCAGCGTGCCATGACGCGCGCAAAGCGAGACTTGCCAACCCTATTCGTACGGCTAGACGACTCGAGCTTGTACGACATGGCGGACGCGACCAAGGACCATCTCGCACCACACAAGGGATTGGCGGTTCGGCTCTCTCCTCGGCGCATGTTGCTGCAAGCCGAAGGTGCCACCGCGGTCGGAGTGCCGGACGGACCCCTCCTCGTGGAGCTGGACAGACGGAGTAGCGGTGATAGCGACCTCATCCACGCCGCGACCGCGCAGGTGTTCAGGCTCGCTCACGCAAATTGGCGCGGGTTCAACGCGAAATCGTCTCCGGTCACCCTTGCCTACGGGGAACTGCTTGCGAAGTTAGTCGGTTATCTCGACGAGGTGGAACACTGGGAACCTGAGCTTCTTCGAAGCGAGTTGCGAGACAGACCGTGGTTTCTATGAACGTTGCGGCTCCGGATCATCTACACGTCATGGTGCACCGCGCGGTCCTGGCATCTCGCGGATTCGAAGACAGTTGGGCCTCTCCAATTGAGACGAGCCTCGCCGCGATCGCGTTCGCGCGACACTCGCCGGCGTACAGGGCGGACGCGGTGCGTGCACTCGAACGAACTCTGCGATGGTGGCGTGACGAGAGCCCTAGACCGATTAGCGCAGAGGTCGCGGCCCTGACCCTGACTGCGCGCGCGGCGAGTGACCTCCAACGTGCAGATCCGAAGCTGACCGAGGCGGCGGCAAGCGCGGTCGACGAGCTTTTGGCGCGAAACGGTGTTCAGATCCCAGATCTTCACGTCGCGCTATGCGTTTGGGCGCTCGACGGGCTCGTTGACGACCGCGACCAGGCTCCCTGGCCCCGAGTACGCGAGCTGAGTCGTGCCGCTCGCTCAGGCGTCAACCAGCCGCTTGGCACCTTCATCGACAGTGTTGCTGGCCAAGTGTTCGAACCGAACCAGCTCGTTCAGGACCTTCTCTCACAAGTTGGCGCCGCCCCGGGGCTCTCGGACTCCTGCATCCTCGTCTGGTTACTAACGGCTGCGACTGACAAGTTGGCTGGGTCTCTCAGCGCGAACGATAACGCGCTTCAGCTGCTTGTTCGGAACAGAGCGACCTTGGTCGAGCGACTCGTCGGCGAGGTCGACGAGCGCACGTTCCTTGCTCCCGAGGTTCCTGACTTTGGAACTGACACCTCAAGCGTGTCGGACGTCCCAAACTTTCTTACGTCGTTCGAAGCGCTGCTAGTCGATGTCTCTCTGGCTGCACGAGAGGAAGCCGACTCCTGGCTTACATACTCCGAGGCTGAGAAGCTATTCGGGGACAACGCCCGCATTGCGCGTACCGCGACGCTGGCAGCGGACGCTAAGGGGCGACGCCGAGCCGCGGCGCTTTTGGTCGTTCTCGGATTCGCTCTTGGAGTTGTGACGCACTTCTCTGTCACAACGGCGCGGATTCGAACGCCCGTAGCGAACGCCAGCTCGGTCTCGGTGAGTTCTTTCTTCTTCGCACTGTCGGTGGTACTCGGAAGTGCGAACAAGCAAGTGGCTCTGCGTGGCCCGGCGACGAGCTTCTTCTCAATTCTGTCGCTGACCGCGGCGGTAGCAGCGATCGATCAGTCGGTGGCCCACCCGTTCGTTTCCGATCTTGGGGGATTGGTTGTAGGGGCGCTGATCGCTTCGGCAGTATCCCTCGCGCTCTACGTGGTTGCGCGAGTGACACGGTCTCGATGACCGTCGTCCGCAGGGGCACTCATCACGATGGTTCTCGTCCGGCCATGCGCGGAGCAACTTCAAGCATCAGGGCCACCAACACGGAGATGCGCTGATCCTGCGGCCGGGTCGAGCAAAACATGCTCGCGGCGGCTTGTGCGATTGCGGCGCCGTCAGGTATCTCTGCTTCGCAGATCGTTCTGCATTGAACGCAACGCTGCGGGTACCTCGCATAGAGCGTTCCACGGGACGGTTTCAACGAGCTGACCGAGCGGCACCGCTGCCATTGACGTGATGGTTTGCAGGTCTGCGGTGAACCGTGAAGTTGTACTTGGTGCCGCGCCGACGTTCAATCCGCCCGTCGCGCCGAAGGCCGAACTGACGAGTTCGGCTACCTCGGAGTGACCCGTGACTGTGTCGATCGGAAAACACTCGAATGATCCGCTCATAACGAGGCCTACCGAGTACATGACAGTCAAGAAGTCTTCACGACCAAGTGACCTTCGCGCACGTCGTAGTTGGCGGGGAATTCGACTCGAGACCGTCAGACTCTCCGCCGCGTCGAGAACGGCCTCAGGACCGCGCGTGGCAAGTTCTGTTCGATCAGCCTCCCATTCAGCTGCGAGAGCCGCGAGCTGTCCGCGAATCTCTGCTTCCGGGATCTTGAAGCCCTGCCACCAAAGTGCCCACGCGCGGTCGGTCGCCTTGCGGTAGATCGCGCGAGCCTCGAGAAGAGCGCGGAGCTGCTCGCGAGCGTGGCAGGGATAGATGCTGATCGTTCCACGGCCGCGTCCCAGAGACTGTGTGTGCGGCTTTGGCATCAACCCTTGGCGATGCCAGCGCGCTAGGTCCGCCTTGGAGATGTCACCTCCCGAGGCTTCCGCGTCGCGGATGAGTTCGGCTGTCGACCAACCCTCGACTCGCGGCGAGCGTCCGGCGGCTACGGCTGTTGCGGGCCGAGCCTGGGGGACGGGCGGTCAATTTAGGAACTCCAGAGTGTCGACGACGGCGCGGCGAAGGTTGCGGGCGCTCGGGTGCTCGGCGAACGCAACCCAAGCTCCTGCAACTACGAACGCACCGATGATGGCGAGAATGTTTCCTTGGCTCATGACGATTCCTGTCTGGTGGGTTCTTCGGAATGAAGGCCTGTGAGACGAGGCTAGAGATCGGCTCTGACGCGAAATGACGCTTTCTAGGTGAGCCTGTATTCATGTCCGGGTACGCCACGACTGGTCATTGATACGCCACTCGCAGGCGTCTGTGTATCCAAGGGATACAAGTGTGTGCCGGTTGTGGTGCGGGGTGGGCGACCCGTCGATCGGACGGTCAGCTGGCGGCGGATCTGGGTGATCCGCGTTGGGATCGGCGACGGTGATCGGGCTCCGGGTGGTGGACAGAAGGCTGGTTGAGGGATGCGACTTGCTCGGCTCGAGGAGCGCTGAGCCAGGACTGGCCCCGCCGGCCTCGGAGTCGAATCGTGATACGCGACCGGTGGCGCTGTCGCACCACTGCGCGACCGCGCGGAGGCCTTGTGATTCTCGCGCGCCTTCGACTCGGGTCGTGGTGACGGTTTCGGTGCGTGCGTCCGGGACCGTGCCTGGATGGATCACGTGCGTCGGGCTGAAGAGACTCTGGTCGGCACCATCGTGCTGGAACCCAGGCAGCTGGATGAGGTAGCGGGTTGGCTGGCGCCGGCGGATTTCGGGTCGCCGGCCTGCCGGTTGCTCTACCAGCGGCTGCTGGATGGCCGGCGGCTCGGCGACGAGCTGGGTGCAGCAGGTCTGCTCGAGCGGCTGCGTGAGCACGGTGAGCTGCGTAGCGACGGTTACCCGATTGCCGCGTTGACCGGTTGGCTGGACGGCGCGCCGGCTCGCCCTCACGCAGCGGCCTACGCCGCGGTGGTGCTCGAGGGTGCGCTCGGCCGGCAGGTGGAGGCGGCCGGCGTCAGGCTGGTGCAGGCGGCGAGTGAGCTGCGGCCGGCACGCGCGTTGGTCGCGGCGGTGACCCAACGCTCGGTGCTGGTGGCGGCTCAGCGCCGGTGGGGCGCGCTGCCTGCCGCGGCGCGCACCGCGGTGCGCACCGCGGGCGCGGCGGAGCTTGTCGCGGTCCGCGGGGGCCCGACGTGCCGGCGTGGCAGCGAGGTCGGGCACGCCGAGCTGGTGACGGTGGGTTCGGTGCTGGTCGCGCCGCACCTGTCCGGCCGGGTGCGCTGGCTCGAACCGGAGGACTTCGCCGCACCGGATCTGGCGCTGGCGTTCTCGACCGCCCGGGAGATGTCCGCCGCGGGCGTGCCGGTCGACCGGGTCACGCTCGCGGCCGAACTGCACCGGCGCGGCGCGGTGCCGGCGGCAGGTCAGTGGGCGGTGCTGCTGGCCCGGGCGGAGGCGGCGGTACCGGTGGCGGGGTCGGTCGGCTTCTACGGTCGGCAGGTTCTTGACGCCTCGGTCGTGGCACAGGTCGCGGCGGCCGGGCGGTGCCTGATCGGGCTCGGCCGGTCCTGCCGGGGCGGTGCCCCGGTGATGCTCGGCGCCGCGATCGGCGAGCTCGATGCGCTCCGCGGGGTGCAGCAGCGGTTGCGTCGCTCCCGCCTGGCCACCGCCGCGCCTCCGGTGCGCGCCGCCGAGCCCAGCACGATGTCACGTGCCGCCGCGTCGCAGGCGCTTCAGCGCAGCATCGGCTGAGCCGGCCTGCCGTGTTGTCGATCGGGAAGCTCGCCGCCGGGCCGGTCGCGGCGGACTACTACCTTCGCCGCCGCGCGGGCTGCTCGGCCGATTATTACACCGGCGACGGTGAGCGGGCCGGGGTGTGGTGCGGGACCGGGGCCGGGCGGCTCGGCCTGGCCGGCGAGCTGGACCCAACTGGGGAGCAGGCGTTGCGGGCGTTGTTGTCCGGTCGTTCACCGGCCGGGGAGGCGCTGGTCGGTCCGGTGCTGCGGGCGGACCCGCGCAGCGGGGTGCCGGCGGGTGAGGTTGTCACTGCGGTGCGCGTGGCGGCGGCCGAGCGTGGGGTCGACCCGCCGGTGCTGCTCGCGGGCCCGGGCCTGGCCGAGGCGTTCGACAAGGCGGCGGCGCTGCTGGCCCGAAGCGGTCGCCGGGTCACCTGGCCGGCACCGTCGATGCCGGCGGACGTCGCGGACCGCGTGCTCCGCGCGGCTGGGCTTGATCCGGTCGAGGTGTTGCGCGGGCAGCGCGGGCGGGACCGGTTGGGTGCGGCGATCCGCCGGTTGGGCGCGCGCGTGGATGTGCGGGTGCCGGGGTTGGACTTCTGCCTGTCGGCTCCGAAGAGCGTCTCCGTCCTGTACGCGCTGGCCGACCCGGGCACCTCCGCGGCGGTGCGGGCCGCGCACCAGGTTGCGGTGGCGGCGGCGGTCGAGCACCTCGAGCGCACGTGCGCGACCGGCATGCGGGGGCATCACGGGGCCGGGAAGGAACGTCGGGTCGACACCGACGGGCTGATCGGGGTCGCCTTCGAGCACCGCACCAGCCGGTCGGACGACCCGCAGCTGCACACCCATGTCGTGGTCGCGAACCTCCTGCACGGCGCGGACGGCAGGTGGGGGGCGATGGACACCCGTGAGGCCTACGCGCAGGCCCGCACCGGCGGGTTCGTCTACCAGGCGGTGCTGCGCGGCGAGCTGACCCGAACGCTCGGCGTCGCCTGGTCGCCGGTGCGTAAGGGTCAGGCCGAGATCGACGGTGTCCCGCGCGGGCTACTGCGGCTGTTCTCCAAGCGGCGCGCCGCGATCGACGACGAGCTGGACCGGGTCGGTCAGGACAGCCCGGCGGCGGCCGCCCGAGCCGCCCTGGTGACCCGGCCCGGGAAGTCCTCGAGCGACCCGCTCACCCTGCGCGGCCGGTGGGAACGCGAGGCGTGCCGTGCCGGGTTCGACCCGGCCGGTCTCGTCGACGTCTTGCACCGCGTCGACCCTGCGCCGGTACCGGACCCGGGTGCCGTGGTGTCAACGCTCTTGTCGGCGGGCGGCCTGACCCGCAAGCGCTCCACGTTCGACCGCCGTGACGTGCTGCAGGGGGTCTGCTCGGTGATCCCCGCCGGTGCCCCGGTGAGCGGCGCGGAGCTGCGGGCGTTGGCGACCGCGGTGGTGCGCGACCCGCAGACGGTGCCGCTGCTGCCGGACGTGCCGGTCCGGTTCCGTCGCTACTCGACCCGCGAGCTGCTCACCGTCGAGGCGGACGCGCAGCAGCGCGCCGCCGCCCGGCTCGGCGACGGGGTCGCGGTCGTCGGCCCGGCCGCCGTGGACCGGCTGGTCGCGGCGGCGGGTCTGAGCGGCGAGCAGGCGAGCATGGTGCGCCGGGTCACCACCTCCGGCGCCGGCGTCGAGGTGGTCGTCGGGCCGGCCGGGTCCGGCAAGACCCGCGCCCTCGCGGTCGCTCGGGCGGCGTGGGAGAGCGCCGGCGTTCCGGTGCAGGGCGCCGCGCTCGCCGCGATCGCCGCCCGGGTGCTCGAGGACGGCGCCGGGATCCCGGCCCGGTCCCTGTCCCGGCTGCTGGCGGCGCTGGACCGGGAGGACCCGCGGCGACCCGGCCGGTTGCCGGCCGGCGGCGTGCTCGTCGTCGACGAGGCCGGGATGGTCGGGACCCGCCAGCTCGCCCACCTGATCGCGTTGACCCAACGCCACCGGACCAAGCTGGTGCTGGTCGGTGACCCGCATCAGCTCCCGGAGATCGACGCGGGCGGGCTGTTCGCCGCGCTGGCCGCGACCTTGCCGGCGGCGAGCCTGCTCGGCAACCGACGCCAGCGCGCCCGCTGGGAACGCGCCGCGCTCGCCGAGCTCCGCGACGGTGACGTGACCGCCGCGGTGCGCGCCTACCGCTGGCACGGCCGGCTGAGACTCGGCGCCGACCGCGCCGAGCAGACCGAGCGGCTGCTCGCCGACTACCAAGCGGCGCGCCTGGAGCACGGGCCCGGTCGGGTGCTGGTCGTGACCAGCTCCCGCGCGGACGCCCGGCGGCTGAACGACCTGCTCCGCGACGCGCTGCTCGCGGGTGGCCGGCTCGGCCGGCGTGAGCTGCGGGTGCCGGTCGGCACCGGGGAGCGCGGCTACCGGGTGGGGGAGGAGGTGATGGTGACCGCGAACGACTACCGCCTTGCGTTGCTCAACGGGACCCGCGGTGTCGTCACCGGCCTGCACCCGCGGGCCGGCGGGCTGAGCGTGCGGCTCGGCGACGGCCGCGACCTGCGGCTGCCGGCGTCGTATCTGAGCGCCGGCCGACTCGCCTACGGTTACGCGCTGACCGCGCACAAGGCGCAGGGGTTGACCGTCGAGGTCGCGTTGCTGTGGGGGAGCGCGGCGTTGACCCGTGAGACCGGCTACGTCGCGATGAGCCGGGGACGGACCGCGAACTACCTGTATGCGACCTGGGCCGCCCTCAGCCATGACACCGGCGTCGACCATCCGCGGGTCGGTGCGCCGACGTCGGCTGCGGACCGGCGCAGGCTCACCGGAGCCGCGCTGATGCAACGGCTCGAGGCGACGGCAGCGCAGCGGCTCGCCGGTTCCTTCTCGCCGGCCCGCCCGCCCCGGCCGCTCGCCGGGCGGGTGCTCGCCCGCCGTCCGGGCGGTCACGGCCAGCAGCGGGAGGTCAGCTAACCGCGGTGCTCCGCTCGGTCGATGAAGCGCTTGCCTCAGCTGACCGTCACCGGCGTTGCACGGCGGCGGCGATGTCGCTCATCTTCTGCACCAGGCGCATGGTGTCGGGGATCGGCTGGAATCCGTGGTGTCGATAGAACCCGACCGCGTGGTCGTCGATCGCGTCGACGACCACGAACCGGGCGGCGACGGTGTCGGTGGCGTCGAGGATGCGTGCGAGCGCGTCGGCGAGCAGCTCACCGCCGTGTCGCCGGCCGTGCAGGCGCTGATCCAACGCGAGCCGGCCGAGCAGGACCGCCGGGATCTGGCTCGGGTTCCCGCGGCCGAGCCGGGCCGGGAGCGCGTCGCGTTGCAGCAGGTGCGCGCTGATCGTGTAGTAGGCGACGACCTCGCCGCGCTCGGTCCAGACGAAGCTCCGGCTGACCCGTTTCGCCTCCGCGGTGCGGGCGAACTCGACCAGCCAGCGGTCGAGGTCGGCGTTGCCGGAGCTGAACCCGCTCAGGTCCTGCTCGTCACCGAGCGGCTGCGAGTCATACACCCGCGGTCAGCCCCGCGTGACGGTCCTTCGGGCGCGGCGGGCCGCGCGTTTCAGCGCCGGGTTGGCCCCGGCCGGCTCGTCCAGCGCGCCGAGCAGGTCGTCGAAGAATTCGGCCGGCACCACGGTGAGCAGGTCGTGGGTGCGCAGTACCTCCTCGGCGCGGAGCTCCGCCGCGGTGCGGGCGAAATCGCTCGCCGACTCCGCGGTCAGCCGGGCGGCGAGCTCGATCCGCGCCTTGGACTCGGGACGGATCCGGTACTCCATCCGTGCCGCCGCGCTACCCGCCATGCCGGCCTCCTCCTTGTACGGACAACTGTACGGACACGGTCGGGAGGAGGTCAAGATCAGACCATGCCGACGCCGTCCGGAAGATCCAGCTCGTGGGCGGCGTATAGCCAGCGCTGGTCTTCTTCGAAGTCCTTGTCGGTGGGCTCGCGCCCGGCGCTGGTGTCGACACCGAGCTCGGTGCAGAACGGGTGAGGGGTTCGGGGGCCATCGACGCCCGGGCCGACGATGAGGTGCTCGACCCGGGTCCACGATCCACCGTTGCGGCGAAGCTGGTGCAGCACATCGTGGACCCGGGCGCGCACCGCGCTCCGGTAGTCCGGGTAGCGCCCGATCAGCCGCCGCGTGTCCGCGAGCTCGTCGACCACCATCAGTTCGTAACCCACCGCGACCTCTCTCGGCTCGTTCTCAGCAGTGTGCAGCCTCGGCGCCGGCGACCGGTTGGCCACCGCACATCTGTGCATCAGTCAGAGCGTGAGCGCCCGCGGCGTTCGACCCGGCGGTCGTGCTCCCGGGCGGCCATCCGCACCGCCGCGATCTGGGCCTGCTCCAACAGCTCGCCGAACGGCGGCGCGTGCCGCGAATACACCCGGGCGGTGAATGCCGAAGCCTGCGCCCAGGCCCGGACGTGGGTGTCGAGCGCGACCCGGTCGTGGACCCGGAACGTGACCTGGCCAACCGAAAGCAGCAGCTCGCGCCGGCCGGTCTGTGGTTCGGCGATGTTCCATCGCTGTCGGCCTTCCATCACGACTTCCGCGATCGGGAACGCCGACCCCAACACGGTGCGTGACCGCTGCGTAGGTGTCTCGACCGGCAGCAGGTGCGCGCCCCGGACGTGTGCTGCCGCCCACGCGGACGCCATGTCGGTCACCGAGCGCGCGTCCAGGCAGTAGACGATCACCGGCCCGGTGCGGACCGACAGATGCGGGTGCGCACCCTGGCGGGTGAACCGTCGCGCCCGGACATGCGCGTCGTCATGGCCGACCGCGTCGACGGACAGTGCCAGATCCCACGGCTTGCCCATCCGTGCACGGTGCTGGTCACGGGCACCACGCCCGTCACCGCGGTGCGCACCTCGGCCGGGAGTTATCCACAGGCGGCGCGAATCCGGCTTGCGGAAAGCCGCGGTGACGTTTTCGGTGCGGGTGTGGAAAAGAGTCCTCGAACCGCGGCGTGCGTGGCTCTTAACCCGACCTTGACAGACTTGCCAATCGGGTCAGACTGGGCGCACCTCGTTCGCGACCACGGCGAGGAGGGGCGATGACGTCTCCGTCGGCAGGACGGCCAGTGGCGCGGTGCGCCAACAGGAGCCACTGCGGTCCAAACGGCACACGCTTCGCATTGAGATTGCTCTTTGCGGCGTCAGCGGTAGCGCTTTCAGTGGCTGTTGTCGCTGGATGCTCTTCTGGTGGGGCGTCACCGCAGGTTGGAACGTCGACCTCGGCGACGTCGTCGGCGGCCACTCCATCCGACCCTTCGCCAACAGTGTCGCCTTCGTCCCGAGCGTCGGCAGCAATGCGACGTCAAATCCTTCACCAGTACGACGCGTTCTGGCGTGCGTTGCCCGGAGCGTCACATGCAATGGCCTCGCATCGGCGTGCCCTCCTGTCGAGGTACGTCGCGAACCCCGAGCTCAAATCGCTGCTGGCAGGTATGGCAAGACAGGATCGCGAGGGAAAGGTCATATACGGCTTCGATCAGCCGCATGCCAACGTACGTGCCGTCGCGGCGTCACAGCGAGTGGCGGTGGTCTCCGATTGACAAGACTCGAGCCATAGCGGTGTCGCGCGGCGGAGCAGTGGGCGACACCTGACGGTGGGCGTTCGGCACAACCACGTCGTCGCCACAATGCATCGCGGTGCCGACGGCGTTTGGCGAGTCAGCTTTGTTGCATATCCGAAGACGCCATGTTGAGGCGCACGCCACTAGTCGCGGCGATCGTGATCGCAGTCGTCGCAAGCGGCGTCCCTGCTTACGCCGCTGGTCACGCTGTGATTCATGTGCACGGCAATAACAACGGTGTTGTCGGAACTCGGGTTCGATCGCCAGGTCACCACGGCTCGGGACATGTGACGACGGTGTCCGACTCGAGCGGCGGTTCGGGCTGCCGCTGGTCGGACTCACCGTCGGCGCTCGATGCGCTCCCACACACAGTTCATCTGGGCAAGGGAACGTGGTGGGCTGAGTTTTGCCCTGGCCGCGGGGAGGTCGGTTTGCCGATCTTCGTGCCGGTTGAGGGGAAAGGAGTCGCCCGGTTCACGGAGACCCCGGCGACCGTCGCGCGGCGGGCGGAGAACCGCTTGGTGTTGCCGCTTCCGACGGTGGGTTTGGACCCTTCGGGTCAGGCGCTGGTGAATCTCGCGGAGTGGTTCTGGATCCCGCGGGCGCAGTGGCGGCCGTTGACGCAACGAACCGCGGCAGGGCCGGTGTGGGCAAAGGTCACCGCGAGACCGGTGAGTACATCGTGGAATCCGGGTGACGGTTCTCCGGCGGTGAAGTGCGCGGGACCCGGGACGCCGTATGACCGGTCACTTCCGGCTTCGGCGCAGAGCACCGAGTGCTCATACACCTATACCGAGTCCTCGGCCGGGCAGCCGCAGACCGGGCCGAACCCGAACGACCGCTACTTCACGGTCACGGTAACCACGACGTGGGCGGTGAGCTGGGTCGGTGCCGGCGGCGCGAACGGCATGCTGCCGGCGATGACGCGGACGCGGTCGTTTCGGCTGCCGGTGGCGCAACGCGAGACGGTCGTGACCGGTGGTTCGGGCTGAGTAGGGGAGCAAGGGACGGAGGCGGCCGTGGCGAGCAACGGAGTGGTGAGTCCGAACGGGGCGTCGGGTGTTCGCACGGCGACCCGTCCCGATCCGAGCCCATCCTGGGCGGGAGTCGGTGAGCGGCTGCCGAAGTCGCGTCGACGGCGCCGCCCGGCGGTGACCGCGCTGGGTCTTTTCCTGGTCGTCGTGTTCGCGACCCTCAGCGCGGGGCTGGTGCTGCGCGGCCAGCACGACGTCAGCGTGCTGGCGCTCTCGCGCGGTGTGCCGGCGGGTGAGCAGGTCACGCCGGCGGATGTGCGTGTCGCCCGGATCGCCGGGTCTGGGGTCTCGGCGATCGCGGCGAGCTCGATCGGCGCGGTGGTCGGGGAGACCGCCACGTCGAGCCTGCCGGCCGGGACGTTGCTGACGGCAGGGATGCTCTCGCACGCCGCGGTGCCGCCCGCCGGGCAGGAGTTGGTCGCGGTGTCGTTCAAGGCGGGCACGGTGCCGGTTGAGGTCACGGCGGGTCGCGACGTGAGTCTCGTCGCGGTCCCGTCGGGGGTCGATGCGAAAAGCCCGCCCGGCCCCGCGGTGGTGGTGGCGAGCGCACCGGTGCTCAGCGTGTCCAGCGACCCCTCGACCGGTGCGGTGGTGTTGTCGGTGCAGGTCGCCGATGCGGTCGCGCCGCGGGTCGCGCAGCTGGCTGCGGTGGGTGGATTGTCGGTGACGCTGCTGCCGGTGACGCCGTGAGCCTGGTCGTGGTGACGGCGGGGAAGGGCTCGCCCGGGGTGACCACGACCGCGGTGGCGCTGGCCGCGGTGTGGCCGCGCCCGGCGCTGCTGGCAGAGTGCGACCCGGCCGGGGGCGACTTGCCGGCGCTGCTTCCGGGTAGTGGCGGCGCGGTGCTCACGGCGACCCGGGGTGTGGTGTCCCTCGCGGCGGCGGCGCGGACGCAGGCACATCCGAACATCGACGATCACGTTCAGGTCGTCGACGGCGGGCTGCCGGTGCTGGCCGGGGCGGCGTCCGCGGCGCAGGTCGCGGCGCTCGCGCCCAGTTGGCCCGCGGTCATCGACTCCCTTGCCGGGCTCGAGGGTGCCGATGTCATTGTCGACTGCGGCCGCTACAGCCCCGATGACCCCACCGGGCTGCTGATCGGTGTGTCGGACCTGACGCTCGTGGTGTGCCGGGCGACCGCGGCGTCGGTGGGTCACGCCCGGGAGGTGCTGGTGGCGCTCGGTCGTCGTGGTGACGGCAGCCGTCCGCCGGACGCGCCGGTCGCGGTCGTGGTGGTCGGTGACCAGAGCGAAGCGCGTGAGGTTGGCGGTGCGCTCGCCCCGCACACCCCGGCGTTCGTCGCCGCGCTCGACCACGACCCGACCGCGGCGGCCGGGTTGTGCGGCGCGTGGTCGCGTCGGCTGGACCGCAGCCGGCTGGTGAGCGCCGCGCGGGTGGTGGCCCGCCAGGCGGATCACACGCTGCCCGCCGGGGCTGCACCACGCGCCGTTCCGGCGGGGCCGCCGGTGCACGCCGTGTTGGGGGTGGTGCGCTGATGGAGCGGGTCGACTACGCGCTGGTGCAGCAGCTGCGGGTCTCGACCGCGCAGCGGTTGCGGGACGAACGCCGACGCCGCGCCGAGGCCGGCGAACCGCCGCTCGGACCGGACGACGAACGCGAGTTCGGCCGGAGCCTGGTCGCCGCTTCGGTCCAGGAACACCGCCGCGCGCAGCTGCTGCACGCGGTCGGGGAGTTGCCGCCGGCCGAGGTCGACGCGGCGCTGTCGGCGGCGGTGGAGGCCGCGCTGTTCGGGTTGGGTCGCCTCGAGCCGCTGCTGAGCGACGACACCTGCAACAACATCGAGATCAACGGCTGCGACCGGGTCTGGCTCTACCGCACGGACGGGCGGGTGGAGCCGGGCCCCGCGGTGGCGGACTCCGACGGTGAGCTGATCGAGTGGGTCCGCACCGCCGCGACCTACGCGGGTCTGTCCAGCCGTCCGTTCGATCCGGTGAACCCGTGGCTGGAGCTGCGGCTGCCGGACGGCTCCCGGCTGTGCGCGCTGATGAGCGTGGTCGACCGTCCGGTCGTCTCGATCCGGCTGTTCCGCTCGCAGCGGGTCCTGCTCGACGACCTGCGGGCGCTGGAGGGGTTCGACGACGAGCTCGCCGCGTTCCTGGCGGCGGCGGTGCTGGCACGGGCGAACCTGATCGTCTCGGGGGAGACCTTCTCCGGCAAGACCACGTTGTTGCGCGCGCTGGGCAACACGATCCCGTACGAGGAGCGGATCGTCACCGCCGAGCATTTCCTCGAGCTCGGCTTCGACCGGCTGCCGGACCTGCACCGCGACGTGGTCGCGATGGAGGAGCGGCTCGCCAACGCCGAGGGCACGGGCGCGATGACGCTGCTGGACCTGGTCGAGCACAGCCGGCGGCTCAACCCGGACCGGCTGATCGTGGGGGAGGTGATCGGAGGGGAGATCGTGGCGATGCTCGACGCGATGACCCAGGGCGAGGACGGGTCGCTGTCGACGATCCATGCCCGTGACTCCCGCAGCGTCTTCGGCCGGATCGCGACCTACGCGCTGACCGGCCGGCACCGGCTGCCGGTCGACGCGGCGGGGATGCTCACCGCCAGCGCGCTGGACTTCGTCGTGCACCTGACCAAGACCCGGCTCGCCGACGGCCGGGTGTTCCGGTTCGTCTCCAGCGTCCGCGAGGTGCTCGGTTACGACGGCGCGCAAGTGATCTCCAGCGAGGTGTTCGCGACCCCGCCCGGTGCGCTTCGCGCGCTGCCGGCCGTACCGATCAGCGAGCCGCGATCCGCCCGCCTCGCCGCTGCCGGTTACGAGCCGGGCCGGTCGGCGGCGTGAGCGGCCGGCTGATCCTCGCCGTCATCGCCGGCGCGGGAGCCGGGCTCGGCGTGTGGCTGGTGATCCTCGGCGGGCGGGGTGACCCGGTGCCGATCCGGGCCCGGCGCCCGCTCGATCCGGGCCGGCTCCGCCGGGCCGCTGCCGGGCTGGCCGCCGGCCTGGCCGTGCTTGCCGTTACGCACTGGGTGGCGGTCGCGGTCGGTGTGGTGGTGCTCGCCGCGGGCTACGACCGGGTCTTCGGGGGCACCCGGCGCAGCCGGGTTGCGACCGACCGGTTGGACGCGTTGGCCGGCTGGGCCGAGTCGCTGCGCGACCTGGTCGCGAGCGGTGTCGCGCTACCCGAGGCGGTACCGGCCAGCGTCACGGTCGCGGCGCCGTCGATCCGCGCCCCGCTGACCGATCTCGCCGAGCGGGTCTCCGCCCGCGAGCCGCTGGAATCGGCGTTGCGCGAGCTCGCGGACACCCTCGATGACGGTGGCGCCGACCTGATCATCGCGGCGCTGCTGCTCAACGCCCGGGCGCAGGGCCGGGCGCTGGAGGCGGTGTTGTCCGCGTTGGCGGCCTCGACCCGGTCCGAGCTGCGGGTCCGGCGCGCGATCGACGCCGAGCGCCGCTCGACCCGACGCGCGGTGCAGGTCGTGGTGGTCGTCACAGTCGCGAGCGCGCTCGGGCTGGCGCTGGGCAACCCCGCCTACGTCGCGCCGTACCGCAGCGCGGCCGGGCAGGTCGTGCTCGCCGTTGTGGTGGCGATCTTCGCCGCCGGCTTCGCCTGGCTGGCCCGGCTCTCGGCGCTTCCGGTCCCGCAGCGGCTGCTGGCGAAGGTGCCGTCGTCGGCAGGCAAGGCCGCGCCGTGACCGCCGCGCTCGTCGCCGGCGCCGGGATCGGCGCGGGTCTGTGGCTGGTCGTCCTCGGCTGGTGGCCGGCGCGGCCCACGATCGCCGCCGCGCTCGCCGGCCGCGACCGCACCCGCTGGCGGCCCGCGGCACCCGCGGCGACCGGACCCTGGCGCGGGCTGCGCACCGCGGCCGGCCGCCGGCTCGCCGACACCTGGGCGGCCCGGTCCTGGGAGACCCCGGCGCTTCGCGCCGATCTCGCCGTGACCGGCTCGACCCTCGACGCGTTCCTGGTGCGTAAGGCGCTCGGCGGGCTCGCCGGCCTGCTCGCCGCGCCGGCCGCGGTGGCGCTGCTCGCGCTGGCCGGCGGCCGGCTGCCGCTGCTCGTCCCGGTCTGGGCGAGCCTCGCGGGCGCCGCGATCGGCTTCTTCACCCCCGACACCCGGCTGCGTCGCTCCGCGGCCGACGCCCGGCGCGGGTTCCGGGTCGCGGTGGGCGCCTACCTGGACCTCGTCGCGATGCGGATGGCCAGCGGAGCCGGGCTCGCGCAGGCGCTCGGCGACGCCGCAGCGGTCGGGACCGGCCCGGCGTTCGCCCAGCTTCGCGGCGCGCTCGCCGACGCGAGGACCGACGGCCTGTCACCGGCCGCCTCCCTCGGCCGGCTCGGTGACGAGCTGCACCTGCCGGACCTGGTCGACACCGCCACCCGGCTCGCGCTGGTTGACGCCACCGGCGCGCAGGCGCAGGCCAGCCTGCGCGCCCAGGCCGCGTCGCTGCGCGACCGCGAGCTCACCGACGCGGCCGGGCAGGCGAACGAACGCTCCCAGTCCATGCTCGTCGCCCAGGTCGTGCTCGGCCTGGGCTTCCTGATCTTCCTCGGCTACCCGGCCGTCGCCAAAGTCCTCGCCACCTGACCGCCCACCCCCGGAGGCCCTGAGATGCGATCCACCACCACCGCCGTTGTGCGCACCTTCGCCGGCATCTTCCCCGAGCTTTCGCTCGGCGTCGCCCTGTTCACGGTTCTGCGCGACCGGGTCCGTGCCGAGGACCCCGAACGCGGCGACGCGATCCAGTGGGTGATCGTCACCGCGATCGGGGCGGCGATCGCGATCACGGTCGGCACCATCATCTACAACAAGCTGCAGAGCAAGGCGAACAACATCGACATCTCCACCCCCGGCGCGAACCAGTAGCCGATGCGCCGACCGGACGGGCAGCATCACCGCGACGCGGGCAGCTCCGCGATCGAGCTGGTGCTGCTCACCCCGCTGCTGATCGTGATCGTGTTCGGGCTGGTGCAAGCCGCGCTGGTCTGGCACGCGCAGCATGTCGTCGACGCGGCGGCGCAGCAAGGCGCCCGCCTCGAGCGGGTGGACGCCGGCACAGCTGCCGGTGCGCCGACCGACCCGGCGACGGTCCGCACCGAGACGATCAGCTACCTGCATCAGCTCGGCGCGGACCTGGTCGGGCAGCCGGCGGTCAGCGTCGCGCGGACGCCGGGCTGGGTCACGGTGACCGTCACCGGGCATGCGGTGTCGCTGCTCCCGGGCGCGACCCTGAGCGTGCACGCCACCTCAAGGGGCCCGGTCGAGGCGTTCCGGCCATGACCGGCACCCGCCGCACCGACGCCGGCACGACCACGATCGAGCTGGTCATCCTCGCCCCGGTGATCCTCGCCCTGCTCTGCTTCGTCGTCGGGCTCGGGCGGATCGCCGACACCCGCGGGCAGCTCACCGGCGCGGTTCGGGATGCGGCCCGCGCCGCCTCCCTGCAGCCGACACGCGCGGCCGCCCAGACGGCGGCCGCGCGCACCGCCGCTGCCGACCTCGCCGGCGCGGGCATCGACTGTGAGGGCCTGGCGGTGAGCGTGGCGACCGCGGCGCTCACCCCCGGCGGGAGCCTCAGCGTTCAGCTGGCCTGCACCACCGACCTGTCCGGGCTGGTCCTCGCCGGGCTGCCCGGCTACGCGACGCTGCACGCCTCGGCGGTCGTCCCGCTCGACCGCTACGCCCCGGTGGGCACGTGACCACCCCGGTGCGCAGTTGCCGGCGCCGCGCCGCACGCGGGGATGCGGGCGCGGCCGCGGTGATCCTTGTCGTCCTGGCCCCGGTGCTGTTCGCCCTCGCCGGGCTTGTCCTCGACGGCGGGCGGGCGATCGCCGCCCGCCAGCAGGCCGCCGACCTCGCCGAGCAGGCCGCCCGGGCCGGCGCCGGCGCGCTCGACGTCACCACGTTGCGCGCCACCGGGCAGGACACCATCAACCCGGCCGCGGCGCGCGCCGCCGGCTGCCGGTACGTGAGCGTCAGCCAACCCGGCGCGGGCTGCACCGTCACCGTCAGCGGCGAGCAGGTCACGGTCACCGTGTCCCTCACCACCCCGACCGTGCTGCTCGGCCTGATCGGCATCAACACCTTCCACAGCACCGGATGGGCGAGCGCGCAGGCCGTGACCGGCATCGGCACACCGGAGGGTGGTCGATGACCCGACGACCGCACCGCTCCGGACACCCGAGCGCCGCGACCGCGCGCGCGGTCCTCGCCGCCGCCACTCTCGCCGCCGTCGTCGTCATCCCACCGGTGCTGCTCGCGGTCCTCGTCGGCGACCCGCTGCCCCACCAGCTCCCCACCGCACACGTGATCAGCGGCTGGCTGCGCGCCCCGGTCTCGGACCGCGCTGCCCTCGACGCGATCGCGGTGCTCGCGTGGGCGTTGTGGCTGCACCTGTGCGGCTGCCTGGCCGCCGAGTTCGCCCGCCAGCTGCGGGGGACGTCGTGGCGGGTGCCGTGGGGCGGGATCAACCAGCGGCTCGCCCAGCACTTGGTCGCCGCGATCCTGATCGCCGGGCAGACGGTCGCGGCCGGGACGGCGGCCGGAGCCACCATGCTGACCCCCGCACCGACGACCCACGCCACCGTCACGCTGCCGACGCGGCAGCCGTCGCGCCCGGCAGCACCGGACCTGCGGGCCCGCCTCAGCTCGGCGAGCCTTTCCCCGAGCGTGGGGCGCCTGGACGCGACGCTCCCCACCGCGCCGGGCGCCCCGGCCGAGCCCGGCCACCAGCGGCATAGATATAAGGAGTACGTGGTCGCGCCTCCGGACGGGCGCTACCACGACAACCTCTGGGATATCGCCGAGCGTCATCTCGGTGACCCGCTGCGCTGGAAGCAGATCTTCGCGCTCAACGACGGTCGGGTGATGAGCGACGGGCAGCGGATGAGCCGCGCGAGCCTGATCCGGCCCGGCTGGGTGCTCCGGATGCCGCCCGACGCCACCGGCCTGCCGGAGCTGCCCGGCCCGCCCGCGCACGCCACCGGGCCGCACCGAGCGCCCGCCGGGCCGGCGAGGACCCCGCGGGCTGGTTCGCGCCCAGGCGATCACCAGCCGGCCGGATCACCCGGGCTGCCCGGTGAGGCGCGCGGGCAGCAGCCCGCCGAGCCGCGCGCGCCCCTACGGGCTCCGTCGGTCCCGCGACCCGCACCGGCGTCGCGCAGCCCGCATACCGACCCGGCGATCCCGGTCGGCGCGGGCCTCGCGATCGGCGCGCTCGGCTTGCTCGCCGCGCTGGAACGCCGCCGCCGGATCGCGGCCCGCCGTCGCCCCGCCGGCACACGCCTCGCCCGGCCGGACCCGCCGCTGGTCGCCGCCGAGCTGCGGATCCGCCACGACGCGCGCGACGCCGCGCTGGTCGCCGCCACCGTGCGCCTCGCGGTCGCGCTCGCCGCCAGCCACGACCCGCGGCTCAACGTCCGCGCCGCCTGGCACCATGGCGACGGCACCGTCGAGCTGCTCCTCGACACCGCCCGCACCCCGCCAGAGCCGTTCACCGGCGACGGCCTGAGCTGGCGGCTGGCCCCCGCCGAGCACGGTTTCCTGTTCGCGGTCGGCGAGCGCACCGACCCCGTCCCGGTCCTGGTCCCGGTCGGCACCGCCGGCGGCGCGGTCTGCTACGTGAACCTCGAGCTACCCGGTGCGGTCGGACTCGACGGCCCGCGACCGGATGTCGACGCGGTCATCGCCGGGATGGCTCGGGCGTTGGCCGGCGCCCCGTGGGCGGACGAGCTGACCCAGCTCGTCGTGCCGGCCCGGAT
>Ga0335074_10004254_pt1 | contig 19682 bp, 18 predicted proteins | sample Lox_Sample_23_FD_206715 | JGI IMG/M metagenome (GOLD analysis project Ga0335074, IMG submission 206715) | Soil microbial communities from Loxahatchee National Wildlife Refuge, Florida, United States - Lox_Sample_2.3 | ecosystem: Environmental > Terrestrial > Soil > Wetlands | place: USA... | reverse complement strand
CGCTTGCGCGGCGGGTCCTCGATCCAGCGAAAGGACCTGGCATGGCGGTAGAGGTTGGCGAGCAGGCGCCCGATTTCGAGCTGAAGGACCAGCACGGCACGCCCGTGCGGCTGTCCAGCTTCCGCGGTGCCAAGAACGTCGTCCTGGTCTTCTACCCGCTGGCGTTCAGCTCCGTCTGCTCCAGCGAGCTGTGCGCGATCCGCGACGAGTTCCCCGAGGTGACCCGGGACGACGTGGCCCTGCTCACCGTCTCGGTGGACTCCACGTACACCCATCGGGCCTGGTCTGACGCGGAGCATTTCACCTTCGAGCTGCTATCGGATTTCTGGCCGCACGGAGAGGTGGCCAAGCTGTACGGTGTGTTCGACCCTGAGCGCGGCATCGCGACCCGGGGGACGTTCATCATCGACAAGGACGGCGTCGTGCGGTGGAAGGTGGTCAACCCCATCCCGCGGGCACGCGACCTGGCTGAGTACTCCAAGGCGCTCGCCGCGCTCGGCTAGCGCCGCCCAGTAGGGGTTTCACTGTAGGGAGGCCTGGTCCGTGGGGAGACACAGTGCCGTGTTATCGCTGCGGCGTGCGCCAGACGGACCCGGAACGGGGTAAGAGTCCCTGGCGTCGGGGGGTGGTGCACGACCGGTTGGTGCTGATCTGCCCGGCCTGCCAGGAATCGGCCGACTGGACCGCCGAGCTCGAGCGCTGCGCAAAATGCCGCAGCGCCCACCTGATCCGGCGGCTGGGCCAGGTCGAGTGCCTGGACTGCGGCCTGGTACGGGAACCCGAGGCCGTGCTGAATCCCGCCGGCGCGGCGCCGTCGGACACCTCCCTGGCCGACGAGGTCAGCCGCGCGCTGGACCGCCTCCTCGGCCGGGGCGTGAACCCGTAGAAGCCGTCCGTGCCCTGAATTCCTCCCGCGCGTCACACGCGATTAATTCCTCCACACGTTTAGGGCCGGTCCCCGCCGGTAGCGCGAGGGTACGGATCGACCGGACGACGTGGAGGAAAGGACGTCATGAACGCCAAGGTGCGTGACCTGATGACGCCGGGCCCCATCGGGGTGGACTACTACCAGTCGATCGGCGACGCCGCCCGGACCATGCGGGACTGGGGGATCGGTGCCGTCCTCGTGGTCCACGGGCAGGGCCTGCGCGGCCTGGTGACCGACCGTGACCTCGTGGTCCGGGCCGTCGCGGAGTCCAAGGGGCCGGACGAGCCGGTGGGCCCGCTCAGCAGCAGTGACCTGATCGGGGTCAACGCGGACGACGACGCGGCCGTCGCGGCGCGGCTGATGCGGGACAACGCGGTACGCAGGCTGCCGGTCATCGAAGACGGCCAGGTGGCGGGCGTGGTATCGCTGGGTGACCTGGCCCTGGAACGCCTGCCAGAATGTCATGGGTAAGGCGGCCCGCGCTTACCCGGGAGTTCACCGTGACCGAGCAAATCACCGTCGGCGACATCACCGTCTCGATTCCGCACGCCGGGAAGGTGCTGTTCCCGGACGACGGGATCACCAAAGAGGACCTGGTCCGGTACTACGCGGACGCCGCCGGGCGGATGCTCCCGTGGCTGCGTGACCGGCCGGTCACGATGATGCGCTATCCGGACGGCCTGGGCGGCCAGCGGATCGTGCAGAAGAACGTCCCGGCCTACTTCCCGGACTGGATCCGCCGGGTCGACGTGCCCAAGGAGGGCGGCACCCTCGCGCAGGCGGTCTGCGGCAAGCCCGCGGATCTTGTCTACCTGGCCAGCCAGGCCTGCATCGAGGTGCACGCGTTCACCAGCCGGGCCGATAAGCTCGACGCGCCGGACCAGATGGTCTTCGACTTCGATCCGCCCGACAGTGAGCACTTCGCCGAGGTGCGAAGAGCCGCCTTGTCGGCTCGCGAGCTCTTCGACGAGCTGGGCCTGACCAGTTACGTCCGGACCACCGGAGGCCGTGGCCTGCACGTGCACGTGGCCCTCGACCGGCGGTCCGGCTTCGACCAGGTCCTGGACTTCACTCACCGGGCGGCCGCTGTGCTGGCCAGCAGGCATCCCGACACGATCACCAGCGAGCAGCGGAAGGACAAGCGGGGCGAGCGGGTCTACGCCGACGTCATGCGCAACGCCTACGCCCAGCTGGTAGTGGCGCCCTACGCCGTCCGCGCCCGTCGCGGCGCGCCGGTGTCCACGCCGCTGAGCTGGTCCGAGGTAACGGAAAGCCTGGAGCCCGGCCAGTTCACCATCTCGACCGTCCGGGACCGGCTGCACAGCGCCGATGACCCGTGGGACGGCTTCGGCCGGGCCGCGTACGACCTCGTCCCGGCCGCCAAGCGCCTCGCCGAGCTGGCCCGCGACTAGGCGGTCACTCCATCGCACCTGTTTGCGCGTGTCAACCAGGGGTACCGGCTGACGATGGCAACGAAGATGCGAGACATCATGTCGGCCGCCCCGGTGAGCATGGCTGCTACCGAGTCGGTGTCGACGGCGGCGCGGGCTATGAAGGAGCACGGGATCGGCGCCGTGCTGATCATCGCCGACGGCCGGTTCAGCGGGCTCGTCACCGACCGGGACATCGCGGTCCGCGTCCTGGCCGAGAACCGTGACCCGGTGACGACGCGCCTCGGCGACATCTGCAGCACCGAGCTAGCCGTGCTCGGCCCCGACGATGACGTGGAGCAGGCCATCAGGCTGGTCCGTCAGCTCGCGGTGCGCCGCATTCCCGTTGTCCAGGACGGCATCGCGGTCGGCGTGGTGTCCGTCGGTGACCTGGCGCTGGACAAGGACCGGTCCGCCGCGCTCTCCCAGGTCGGCGCCGCCCGGCCGAACTGACGAGACGGTCGCATGGACCGAAGAACGGAACTGATCGTCAAGGAACTCCTCGACCGGGGCGGCCGCCTTTACGCTGAGGACGCCGGCATCCGGCTCGCCGACCGGCCGGGGCCGCTGTACCAGCTGCTGGTCCTGAGCACGCTGCTGAGCGCGCGGATCCCGGCGCACGTCGCCGTGGCCGCGGCGCGTGAGCTGTTCGCGGCCGGGTACCGCAGTCCGAAGGCCATGAGCGAGGCCAGCTGGCAGGACCGGGTAGACGCCCTCGGCCGCGGCCATTACGGGCGGTCCGACGAGCGTACCGCGACCATGCTCGGCGATGACGCGGAGCTGTTGTCCACCAGGTGGCGCGGCGACCTGCGGCGCCTGCGCGAGGAGTCCGGGGGTGACAGCCACGGCATCACGTCATCGCTGGCCCAGTTTCCTGGCCTCGGCCCGGCCGGAGCGAGCATCTTCCTGCGCGAGGTCCAGGACGTATGGCCTTCGGTGGCCCCGCACGTGGACGCCGTGATGACCAGCGGGGCGCGCCGGGTCGGGTTGCCGGCCGGCCGTGAGTCGCTGGCCCGGCTGCTGGCCGACAGCGGTCAGCCGGCCCGCCTGGCCGCCGCCCTGGTCCGGGTGTCGCTGAGCCAGCGCGCCGCCAGCGACGTCACTGCCGCGGTGCCGGACTGACGGCCGGGCCGGCAAACAGCACTCAACACAGTCCCGCCTGGCTGAACAGTTCCTGACGGAATCGTGCCCAGTTGAGTCGTGCGCGTAACTGAGCCGGTAAGCTGCAACCGATGCCGTTTGTGGCCAGAAGGCGGGGGTAGCCGATGGTTCCGCACCCGCGTTCGTCATGGTGCTAGGAGCTTTGTGTGACCTTGCCTGTCCCCGAGCAGCGCGTGCTCGATCAGATGGAGGGCGCGCTGAAGAACAGCGAGCCTCATCTGGTGTCGATGTTTTCCATCTTCACCCGCATCAACGCCGATGAGCCGGTCGGTGTGGAGCCGCTGGCCCGGCCGCGGCCACGGCCTCGGCGGCTTCGGTGGCTGGGGGCAGGTACCACTATCTACGCGTTTGTGCTGGTCCCCGTCATGTTCGCGATGATCACCATCGGTGCCCTGCTCAGCAGCCGAGCGCACAGCGTGGCCACCTGCGACACCGGCTACTCGGCCGGGGGCGGATCCTGGGTCAGCCGGCCCTGGTGCCAGATGACCCTCCAGAAGACGACCGCCGGCGGTGCGCGCCTGGCGTCCTGCGCCGCCCGGATCCCGGCCATCCGCTTCACCCGGGCCAGCAGCGAGACCTTCACGCCGCCCGCTCTGGCCGAAGCGGCCACCGCGGGCCCGCCTGCCGGGTGCTAGCCCGCAGCCAGGGAGCGTCAGTTGCCGATCGAGCACCTCGGGCCTGAAGCGGCAGAACTGCTCAACCTCGCCAATGGCGGAGAAGCCCGATCCCTCAACAAGCTCGTGGAACTGGCCGCCTGGCAGGTGCCCGCCTGCGCCGGCGCCCACGCGGCCGTGTGGCGCGACGGCGAGCTGGTCAGTGCCGCGGCGACTCACCCGGACCTGGCCGAGCTCTCTGACCTCCAGCTCACCGTGGGGCACGGCCCGCTGATCGCGGCCGCGGACACGGGTGTCCCGGTGAGCTGCCCGGACACGCTGGAGGAGACCCGCTGGCCCGACTACGCGCAGGCCGCGCTGCGCCGCGGCGTCCGGTGCTCGGTCCACCTGGTGCGCAAGCTTCCCCAGGGCGCCATGGTGCTGTCCTTGTTCGGCGTGCGGCCCGGCGTGCTCGATGCGGAGTCTAACCCCATGGCCGACACCGTGGCCGCCTTCGGCGGCGCCATGCTGGCCAATGCGACGGCCTACCATCAGGCCCAGCGGACGGCCAGCCAGCTGAAAGACGCCGTGGTGACCCGCCCGGTGGTCGACCAGGCCAAGGGCATCCTGATGCACGCGCTCGGCTGCGACGCCGACGAGGCGCTCCGGCGGCTGCGCCAGGAATCGCAGCGCCGTCACGTCAAGGTCACCGAGGTAGCCGCCGAGGTGGTGGCGGGCGCCGCCCAGGGGACCAAGGGCGCCAAGAAGGTTACGGCGCGGCCTTGACCTTCGCCACCAGGATGGTCATGTCGTCCCTCAGGTCGTCCTGGGAGAAGCTGTTCACCAGGCCCTGTACCATCCTGGCCGTCTCGGCCGCGGACCGGCCCGCCAGGCCGGCCAGCTCATCGGCCAGGCTGTCATCGAAGTAGCGCATGTCCGGGCTGCGCGCGTCGGTCACTCCGTCGGAGTAGAAGAAGAGCAGGTCGCCCTCGCCGAGCTCGAGCTCCTCGGTATGCGGGTCGGCGTCGGGGAACAGGCCCAGCGGCAGGCCGCCGCCGCTCAGCACGTCGACCTGGCCGTCCGGTCGGACCAGAGCGGGGCCGGGATGCCCGGCGCCGGCCAGCGTGACCCGGAGCCGGTCGCCCTCCCAGCGCAGGTAGGCGAGCTTGACGGTCACGAAGCGTTCCTCGTAGTCGCCGGCCAGCATGACCTCGTTCACCTTGGCCAGAACGTCCGCCGGGTCCGGATTCCAGTGCGCGAGGACCCGGATCGCGTGCCTGGCGGCCGCGGTCATCGCGCCGGCCTCCTGCCCCTTGCCGCAGACGTCTCCGACCATGATGGCCCAGCCGCCTGCGACCGGGAACGCGTCATAGAAGTCGCCGCTGACCTCCAGTCCCTCGCTGGCCGGCTGGTAGGCGGGGGCCAGGTCGAGCCCCGGGACGTCGGGCAGCGTGGCCGGGAGCAGGCTGCTCTGCAGCGCTTCGGCGACCGCTGAACGGTGCCGGAACATGCGGTCGACCCGGATGGCGACGCCGAGGTGCTGGCCGAGTTGTTCGACCAGGCCCAGGTCGGCGATCTCGAAGCGGCCTTCGGCGGCCGTGCGGGCCAGGGTGAGCGCGCCGTAGCTGGTTACGCCGTCCGTGATCGGAACGCTGAGCAGTGAGGTCACGCCGAGCAGCATCAGCAGCGGCGTCCCGTCCGGGGCGGCGCCGAGAATCCCGGCGTCGTCGGTGTGAGCGAGTATCACGGACGTACCCGCGGAGTGGACCTGCTCGGGCGCCGAGCCCGGCTGCGGATCCAGGGTGCGGACCTTCCGGGCCAGTTCCGGCGGGCTGTCGGGCGGGCCGATCACGAACTGGCGCCGCAGCAGGCCCGCCCGCTCCACGTCGATGATCACCCAGCTCGCGATGTCGCCTGCCAATAGGCGGGCGCTACGCTGGAGCGTGACCGCCTCGCTGAACGTGCTGTTATCCAGGAGCAGCCTGGTGACCGCGGTGACCATGTCGATCCGGCGTGCCATGACCCGGACCGTTTCTCTATCATCCTGGGGGGGCGACCCCCCTGGCCCTCGCCGCGTACGGGGAGCCTTCCCAGCCCCCCGTACCCCCTGGGCCCCAGGCGCGGCGGCAGTGACCACGAGCAGCCGCGTGCCGTCCTGCAGGGTGATCACGTCCGCCGTCAAGGTCGCGTCGACCGGACCGCTCGGCCCCAGCAGCCTGCACTCCACCTGCCTGGCCGTGCCCGTCCGGGCGGCCGCGGCGAGCTGGCTCTTGACCGTCGCCCGCGACGGCAGGTCGACAAAGGCGGTCAGGGCCCGTCCGGTCGCGTACCCGGGCGGGGCTCCGATCAGCTCGCCGGCCCGGCCGTTCGCGCGCCGGATCGTGCCGTCCGGCTCGAGCACGAACAAGGGTGAGGGCGCGGACTGGAACACGGCCCGCAGCAGGGCTCGTTCCGCGCCGAGGGCGTCGGGCGCGGCCGCCGCCCGTTCTGGGCTAGCCTCGGCCAGCTTGGTGAGCACCTCCACCGCGCCGTCCAGCTCGGCGAAGACCGCGTCGAGCAGGGCCCGAGGATCGGCGCCCGGCATCGCGGCGGCCTGGCGCAGCGCATCGCGCCGTCCCGCCAGGCCGGCGAGGTCCGCATAAGAGCGGTCCGTCCAGGTGTCTTGCGACATCTCTCCTGATCATCATCCGGGTGAAGCGCCAGCACCCGATCGGCCGGGCGCAGCGGCCAGGCGCGAGCTCATAGCGACCCTGAACCGACTCAATAGTACTGGCGGCAATCCGCACTAATGCACAAGGATCCCCGGCGGATGGCTACCACCGCCGCCTGCGGGACCGGCGGCGGGTGTTGTAGCGGCCGTAGCCGCGGGTCGTGAACGCGCTGACCAGCAGGGCCGCCGCGACCAGCGCGACAATGAAGGTAATGATGGTATGCCCGGCGCCGATGATGGCGGTGGTGATGATCCCGCCGAGCAGCGCGGCCCCGATGCCGATGAGGATCGTCAAGATCAGCCCGATGTGCTGGCGGCCTGGCACGAGGAGCCGGGCCAGCCCTCCGATGACCAGTCCGATGACCAGCCAGACGATGATGACGGAAGCGGTGAGTGCCATGACCTCTCCTAGGAATGCTTTACAGATGACGCTTCGCTGGGTTGGGACTCAGTCCTCGTAGACGTCTTCCACGATCTCCGTGTCACCTGGCCGCATGCTCGTGGGATCGGTGGACAGATCGCGCGTCGACTCGCCGTGGGTGGTTGCCTCGCGGCTCCCGAGCGCGCCCGGGGCGGGCAGGCCGGCCTGCACGCGGGTGTTGGCCGGATTGCGGTGGACGTACTCCGGATAGATCACCTCTTCTGCGACCCGGTGTCCAGGCCGCCAGCGGGACTGCCGCACGAACAGCCGCCGGCCGACCCAGGAGTACCCCCGCCGCGGGACGGCCAGGCCGAGGATTCCGATGATCATGATCACCCAGCCGGCGGTGTGCAGGTTGAAGACAGAGGTATTCGTCGTCACGGCGAAGGCGAGGATCGCCCCGACCCCGATCAGTACGAGTCCCATACCGGTTTTCATGACGGTCCTTCCGCGTATCTATAACCCGAGGCCGTCAGCCGGTGGCCGCCGGCTCGGGTGAATCGGAGGCTTCGGCGGACTCAAGCAGCTTGCTCCTCAGGTGGGCCAGCGCCCGGGCCAGCAGTCGCGACACGTGCATCTGCGAGATGCCGAGCTTGTCGCCGATCTCCGTCTGGGTGAGGTTGCCGTAGAAGCGCATGACCAGGATGCGCTGCTCGCGTTCGGGCAGCTCTTCCCAGTGGGCGTTGACGGACTCCATGTCGATGGCGTGCGCGACCGCCGGGTCGTCATCGCCGAGCACGTCCGCCAGCAGGGCCGGGTCCTCCCGGTCGGACAGCGGGGCGTCCAGCGAGTACGTGCTGAACACCAGGTCCGCCTGGCGGGCCTCCTGCATGTCGTCTGCGTTGACCCCGAGCCGCCCGGCCAGCTCATCTTCGGCCGGAGCCCGGCCCAGCTGCTGGGTGAGTTCCTCGTTGGCCTTGCGCAGCTCGAGCAGCAGCTCCTGGGCCGACCGCCGGACGTGGATCTGCCAGCGCTTATCCCGGAAGTGGCGCTTGATCTCGCCGCTGACGCACGGCTGGGCGTAGGCGGCCAGGCTGTCGCCCACCTCGGGGTCGTAGTTGTTGATCGCCTTGAGCAAGCCGACGTAGCCGACCTGCATCAGGTCCTCGGTGGGCTCGGGGCTGCCGCGGTACTGCCGGACACAGGAGCGGACCAGCTTGCCGTAACGCTCCACGATTATCTCGCAGGCGGCGGCGCGCAGCTCGTTATCCCGGGGCAGCGCGCGGACCTTGGCCAGCAGGGCGTTGTCGGAGAGCTGCATCAGCTCCGCCCTCGACCCGGGGTGAAGGCTGGCGTCAGAAGTGTGAGCGCCGGCGCGTGCGGCGTCCGGCGCCGGCCGGCGGAGGGTTCCGCTTGTCAAGATGATCTCCTCGGACCCTGGGAATTACGGACGAGTAGGGTGTGCCCGACCCGAGGCGAATAAACGTAAGGTGATGTGAGGCTCGTCACACCAGTGACGCGGACCCCGCATCCGCGGCCCGGACCGCGACCAGCACTACGGCCGTCGTGTCCCAGCGAGCAAGAACGTCCGGCATTTTCGGCGTTTTTCGGGTCCGGCCAGGTGTAGGCGGGTGGGCTGCGGGAAGCGGAACTGCCGCTGGCCGGCACAGCCCAGGGAAGGATGCGTCATGACTGTGACCCAGAACGGCGAGAACTGGCGGTCGTCAGGAGCCTGCCGTTCCGCCGATCCTGACCTTTTCTTTCCCATCTCGGCCCAGGGCCCGGCCGAGAAGCAGATCGCGCGGGCCAAGATGATCTGCGCCGGATGCCAGGTGCGCCAGGAGTGCCTGGAGTTCGCGCTTTCCCATGACCAGACGTACGGCATCTGGGGCGGAACCACCGCCGAAGACCGGCAGCGCGACCGCCGGCGCAGGCGGCGCCAGGTCGCCGCCGCGGCCAAGCGCACCGCCGCGGCTAGCCGCGCCGCGTGAGCCAGCGCTCCATGCAGGCCAGGAGCTCCTCGGTATCGACCGGCTTGGTCACGTAATCGCTGGCTCCGGCCGCGATGCTCTTCTCCCGGTCGCCGGGCATGGCCCGGGCCGTCACCGCGATGATGGGCAGCGTCGCGAAGGCGGGCATCTGCCTGATCTGGTTCATCGTGGTGTAGCCATCCATCTCCGGCATCATCACGTCCATCAGGATCAGGTCAGTGTCGTCCGCGGTGAGCAGGGCCTCGATGCCCTTGCGGCCGTTGGGGGCCTGGGTCACGGTCATGCCGTGCAGCTCGAGCGTGCTGGTGATGGCGAAGACGTTGCGCGCGTCGTCGTCGATGACCAGGACCCGGCGGTCACGCAACGACTCGTGGCCCTCCGCCTCGGGAGCGAGCACCCGCGCCGGCGCCTCGGCCGGCTCGTTGATCAGCGCGGGAACGTCCTCGGGCTGGGCGGCGGACAGGTGCAACGTGATGCGCTCGCGCAGTTCGTCCAGTGAGGGGAGGAGCTCCAGCGATTGCGACCCGAAGCGCAGCCGCGCCAGCCGGGCCTGCGCGCTGTCCAGCTTGTCCCTGGTGTGGGCGAGGACGGGGACGGCTCGTAGCCCAGGGTCCTCCTGCAGCCGGTCGAGGAACGCGAACGCCGAGGCATCCGCCAGGCCGAGATCCAGGACCACGCACTGATGCGGTGCGGCGCTGAGCGCCTCGATGCCCTGTTCCGGGCTGACCGCCGTGCCCACGTGGACCGGCCCGTGGATGCCGGTGAGATCGGAGACCGCGCTGTGGGCAAGCAAGGTGAGCAGGCCGCCGCGTGCGCCCTCCAGGACCAGCAAGCGGCGTCCGTCAGACGCCGCGTCGTCGGGCACGGCAGGCTGAAGTTGCAGGGCTTCGGTCGCGTCGGCCGGGTCCCCGCCCGGCCCGAAGCCGTTGCCGTTCCGGGTGACCCCGACCGGCTCGCCGGGGCCGGGCGCCGAAGCGTCGTCGCCCGTCGCGCCGGGCAGCTCGCACGGCAGGTACAGCGTGAACGTGCTGCCCTGGCCCAGTTCGCTCTCCGCGGCGATCTCGCCGCCGAGCAGGGCGCCGACCTCACGGGCGATCGACAGCCCCAATCCGGTACCGCCGTAGCGGCGGCTGAGCGTACCGTCGCCCTGCTGGAAGGCGCCGAAGATCGTGCTGAGGTTCTCCGGCGCGATGCCGATGCCGGTGTCGGCGACCGAGAAGGACAAGATGTCCTCGCCGTCCGGCGTGCGCCGGCTCGGGTCGAGGCCCATGCGGAGCAGCACGTGCCCGCGCTCGGTGAACTTGACCGCGTTCGACAGCAGGTTGCCGAGCACCTGGCGCAGCCGCTGCCGGTCGGTGAACAGCTCGGGCGGAGCGCCGGGGTCGGTCTCGACCGCGAAGTCCAGCCCCTTCTCGGCGGTGAGCGGCTGGAACGTGGCCTGGATATCTTCCAGCAGGGCGCTGAGCGGGAACCTCTCCGCGTGAATGTCCATCCGCCCCGCCTCGACCTTGGACAGGTCGAGGATGTCGTTGATCAGCTGCAGCAGGTCCGAGCCGGCCGAGTGGATCACGTTGGCGTACTCGACCTGTTTGGCCGACAGGTTCCGGCCTGGGTTTTGAGCCAGCAGCCGGGCCAGGATCAGCAGGCTGTTCAGCGGGGTGCGCAGTTCGTGAGACATGTTGGCCAGGAACTGCGACTTGTACTTCGAGGCCAGGGCCAGCTGGCGGGCGCGTTCCTCGATCTCCTGCCTGGCCTGCTCGATCTCGGCGTTCTTGGTCTCGATGTCGCGGTTCTGCGCGGCCAGCAGCGCCGCCTTGTCCTCCAGCTCGGCGTTGGACCGCTGCAGTTCCACCTGCTGGGCCTGCAGTTCCTCCGACCGGACCTGCAGTTCGGAGGTCAGGCGCTGCGACTCTTCCAGCAGCGTGTCGGTCCGCGCGTTGGCGATGATCGTGTTGAAGTTGACCCCGAGGGTCTCGGTCAGCTGCTCCAGGAAACCGGTCTGCACCTGGCTGAACGGCGTGAACGAGGCGAGCTCGATGACCCCGAGCACCTGGTCCTCGAACAAGATGGGCACGATGGCCAGGTTCGCGGGCGGTGCCTCGCCCAGCCCGGAGGAGATCGTCACGTAGCCCTCGGGCAGGTTCGCGACCACGATCGACCGCTTGCTCCGGGCCACCTGGCCGATCAGGGACTGGCCGAGCCGGTACTGGATGGGCGCCGTCGTGTCGGTCCGCAGCCCGTAGCCGGCGATGAGGCGCAGCTGGGTGTCACCGTCGGCCGTCGGTTCGGTCAGGAAGAACGTGCCGTGCTGGGCCCCGGTGAGCGGGGCGAGCTCGTCCATGATCAGCTCGGCCACGACGGCCAGGTCCCGGTGACCCTGCATCATGCCCGCGATCCGGGCCAGGTTGGTCTTCAGCCAGTCCTGCTGCTGGTTGGCCTGGGTGGTCTCGCGCAGCGACCACACCATCGCGTTGATGTTGTCCTTGAGCTCGGCGACCTCGCCCTGCGCCTCCACCGAGATCGACCTGGTCAGGTCGCCGGCCGCGACCGCGCTGGTCACCTCCGCGATCGCGCGGACCTGCCTGGTCAGGTTCCCGGCCAGCTCGTTCACGTTCTCCGTCAGCCGCTTCCAGGTCCCGGATACACCCTCGACCTCGGCCTGGCCGCCCAGGCGGCCCTCGCTGCCCACCTCGCGGGCGACGCGGGTGACCTCGGCCGCGAACGCCGACAGCTGGTCGACCATGGTGTTGATGGTGGTCTTGAGCTCGAGGATCTCGCCGCGCGCGTTGACGTCGATCTTCTTCGACAGGTCGCCCTGGGCCACCGCCGTGGTGACCTGGGCGATGTTGCGGACCTGGCTGGTCAGGTTGTCCGCCATCGAGTTGACGTTGTCGGTCAGGTCCTTCCAGGTGCCGGAGACGCCCTTGACGTCGGCCTGGCCGCCCAGCCGTCCCTCGGTGCCGACCTCGCGGGCCACCCGGGTCACCTCGTCGGCGAACGCGGACAGCGTGCCGACCATCCGGTTGATCGTCCCGGCCAGCGCGGCGACCTCGCCCTTGGCCTCGACCGTGATCTGCTGGCTCAGGTCACCGCGCTCCACCGCGGTCGCCACCTGCGCGATCGAGCGCACCTGGGCGGTCAGGTTGGACGCCATCACGTTGACGTTGTCGGTCAGGTCCTTCCAGGTCCCCGACACGCCCCGGACCACGGCCTGGCCGCCCAGGTTGCCCTGGGTGCCGACCTCGCGGGCCACCCGGGTCACCTCGTCGGCGAACGCCGACAGCTGATCGACCATCGTGTTGATGGTCTCCTTCAGCTCCATGATCTCGCCGCGGGCGTCGACCCGGATCTTCTGGCTCAGGTCGCCCTTGGCCACGGCGGTGGTGACCTCGGCGATGGAGCGCACCTGATCGGTCAGGTTGGCCGCCATGACGTTGACCGACTCGGTCAGGTCCTTCCAGGTCCCGGACACGCCCTTGACGTCGGCCTGGCCGCCGAGCAGCCCTTCGGTGCCCACCTCGCGGGCCACCCGGGTCACCTCGTCCGCGAAGGAGGAGAGCTGGTCGACCATGGTGTTGAGGGTCGACTTCAGCTCGAGGATCTCGCCGCGGGCGTCCACGTCGATCTTCTGGCTCAGGTCACCCCGGGCCACGGCGGTCGCCACCTGGGCGATGTTCCGCACCTGGCCGGTCAGGTTCCCGGCCATGGCGTTGACCGACTCGGTCAGGCCCTTCCAGGTACCCGAGACGCCCGGCACGTAGGCCTGGCCGCCCAGCTTGCCCTCGGTACCGACCTCGCGGGCCACCCTGGTCACCTCGGAGGTGAACAGGTCGAGCTGATCCGCCATGCCGTTGAAGACCGTGGCGATCTCGTCCATCAGCGGGTCGCCGGTCTTGGCCAGGCGCGTGCTGAAGTCGCCGCCTCGCACCGCCGTCAGCCCCGCGAGCAGCTGCTCGAGCCCCGATTTGTCAAGCCTCGGGCCCGGCTGAACCGTCTCGGTCACCAAGCGCTCCCATCAGCTGTGCCGATGCGCTCGATATGCATACGGCACCCTCATGCGATCTCTACCGATGGTAGACCGGATGTAACTATCATGGGCCGAACGTGGTTCATTAGCAGGGCAAAGGTTCTTCAGGCCCGCCCGCGGCGGCCGCCGCCGGCTTCCCGTCAGCATCGCCGGTCAAGGGATTTGGCGGGTTTGAGGTGTTCGCGGTTAACGGCGCGCCCAGTGGGGAGGCGGTGATCGTGACGGCCGACGATGATGACGTGCTGCGGCTCGTCGCGGTCATCGATCAGCAGCGGCTCGCGCTGGGCCGCATCCGCGCCACGGCGGCCGGCGAGTCGGTCATCGCGATGGCCAGGGGCGCGCTGATGGAGCGGCTCGGCTTGTCCTCGGCCGAGGCGGCCAGCCAGCTCGCCGAGCTGTCCGCGGCGACCGGGATCCCGCTGGCCGAGATGGCCGCCGCGGTCCTGTCCCCGCAGTCCTTCGCGGGCGCCGGCGTCGCCCGCGAAGGGGACCTGCTCGACGCGCCCGGCCCGGCCGGGACCGGTGGTATCGAGGCGGGCGACGGCGTATCGCGTCCCCGGGAGCTCATGATCGAGGCCGCGGCCGAACTGGCCGCCGACGGCGCGGAGCTGGCCGGCACCCTGGCCGGGCAGGTCCTGGGGCCGCTAGGCGCGGCCGCCGTCGTGTTGTGGCTCCTCGAAGCGGACGGCGCGCTCACGCTGCTCGGCGAGGCGGGGCTGTCCAGCGGCGAGGCCAGCCGCTGGCGGCACATCCCGCCCCAGCTCGACTGCCCGGCGCAGCGGGTCGCCTGCGGCGCCGCCGGCCTGTGGTGGCCCGCGGGCCGGCCGGACGGCGACCGCGCCCCGGTCATCGGCCGCGCGGACGGCGCCCGGGCGGTCCTCGCGCTGCGGGCCCGCCACGGTGAGCTGCTCGGCGTGATGGAGGCCAGCTGGCTCGCGCCGCTCGGATCGTTCAGCACCGAGGCCCGCCAGCACCTGTCCGCGCTCGCCGCGGGCTGCGCCCGCGTGCTCGAGGCCCGCCTCCCGCACGGCAACCTGGCCGCCGCGCATCCCACGGCGGCCGTCTACACGCTGCTGGACGACCTGGCCGGCTCGGTGCTGGTCACGCACGCGATCCGGGATGACGCCGGACGGGTGACGGATTTCGCCATCGAGCACGCCAGCCCCGGCTTCCTCGATCCGGCGGGCCGGACGGCGGCCGACCTGACCGGGCTGACCCTGCTCGAGGCGTATCCGGCCAGCGTTTCCGGCCAGGGCCTGTTCACCCGGGCCATGCAGGTGCTGGCCGACGGCGTGCCGCAGCACGTTCCCGGGCCGCTCGGCGAATCCCTGGCCAGCGGGTTCACCGGGCCCGAGGTCCCGGCCGACGCCGACCAGGCTTCGCTGGCCGACCTGCGCGCGGCCAGGTTCTTCGACGGCGTGATCTTCACCTGGCACGGCGACGGCTCACCGGACCGGCTGGCGGTGCTCACCGATCACGCCCAGCGGCTCGGCCGCCTCGGCGGCTGGGAGGAGAACCTCACCACCGGGCTGGTGCGCTGGACCGACTCGGCGTTCGAGCTGTTCGGTCTGATGCCGCGGCCGGGGACGGAAATCCCGCTGGCGGACCTGCACAGCTACGTGATGGCGGCCGACAAGCCGGTGGTCAAGCGATTTCGCCAGCGCCTGGCCGAGCGCCGGGAACCGGCCACCGCCACGTTCCGGGTGGTCCACCCGGACGACCGGAGCATCCGGCAGATCCGCGTCTTCGCCGAGCCGGTCATCGACGCGGCCGACACCGTGGTGGCGCTGCGCGGCGCCTTCCAGGACGTCTCGGCGCACTACCACACGCAGGTCGCGCTGGCCGCGGCGCGTGACCAGCTGGCCGATACCGAACAGCGCATGGCCGAGGAGCACCTGCTCGCGGTGCGCCTGCAACAGGCGATCATGCCGCCGGACGAGGTACCGGTCGAGGCGGCCGGGATCGACGTCGCCGTGCGCTACCGGCCGGTCGGCGAGGGACACCTCGTCGGCGGTGACTGGTATGACACCCTGCTGCTGCCCTCCAAGGAGGTGCTGCTGGTCGTGGGGGACGTGGCGGGACACGGCATCGACGCGGTCACCGGGATGGTCGCGGCCCGTAACTCACTGCGCGGCCTGGCCATCACCGGGGCCGGCCCAGCCGATCTGCTCCGCATGCTCAACGGCGTGATGTGCCATCTCACCTCCGGAGTGGTCGGCACCGTCATCTGCGGGCTGTACGACCCCGAGACGCGCGTGCTGCGCTGGGCCCGGGCCGGGCACCTGCCGCCGGTCTTGCTGCGCGGCGGGACCGCGTGCGCCCTCCCGCTGCCCGGGGGAGTGCTGCTCGGCATGGACCCCGACGCCCGCTACGAGCAAGCGACCCAGGCGCTGGAGCTCGGCGACACCCTGATGCTGTTCACCGACGGGCTGATCGAGCGGCGCGGTGAGTCCATCGAGGACGTGCTCGGCGAGTTCGTCGCCACGGTCGCCGCGGTCGCGGCTGGCGATCCAGGCGCCGGGCCTGACGCCGGCGCGCTGACCGCCGCCGCCCAGGCCGACCAGATCCTGGCCGGCGCGGTCTCGGACACCGGTGACGACGCCTGCCTGGTCGCGGTCCGCATTCGCTGACCGCCGGACGGTGACTAGATCACCGCGCCCAGGCCGACCCAGGGGAATCCGGCCGCGCCGCCGGCACGCTGACCCAGCACTCGGTGGTGAACTGATCGATCACGCCCCGGCCGCCCAGGCCGGCCGGGGCGTCGTCGTTCACTGGCGAGCCGTTGACGTGCGTCTGGCTGACGTCCAGGCCCAGCGCGAAGCGGACGCCGCGTTCGGCGTCCGCGGTGAAAACCGCGCCCGACCGCCCGTGTCCGGCCCGGTTGGCGACCTTGAGCGCGTCCTGATCGTCCCGAACCCGGATGATGGTGGCCACCGGGCCGGTGACCTCTTCCCGGCGGGCCGCGGACGGGCCCGCGAGCAGCACGTGCGGCGGCAGCAGCAGCCCGGCTGGCCCGCTCGGCTCACCGCCGAGCACCAGCCGGGCGCCCTCGCTGCGGGCCCGGTCCAGCTTGTCCTGGATCAGGCCCAGCTGCCTGGCGTTGATGAGCGGGCCGACGTCGGTGTCGGCCGCGGCCGGGTCACCGGCGCGCAGGCCGCCCAGCACGGTCAGGAACCGCTCGGTGAACTCCTGGTACACCTTCCGGTGCACGATGATCCGGTTGGCGATCGCGCAGATCTGGTCCTGCCGGGCGAAGGACCCGAACACCGCGGCGTCGACCGCCCGGCCCAGGTCGGCGTCGTCGAGGACCACGAACGGCCCGTTGACCCCCGTTTCCCGGATCAGCCGCTTGCCCTCCGCTTGCCGGGCCAGGGCCGCGCCGACCGCCACCGAGCCGGCGAAGAAGACCACGCGGGGGACCTGATGGGCCCCGAGTGCCTGGCCGATCACGTCGCCCGAGCCGACGACCACGCTGAGCAGCCCGGCGGGCAGCCCGGCCTCTTCGCAGATCCTGGCCAGCAGCAGCCCGCCGGTGACCGGCGTGTCGCTGGACGGCTTGAGGATCACCGCGTTCCCGGCGGCGAGCGCGGGAACCGCGGCCCGGCTGGACAGCCGCATCGGGGATGGCCACGGGCTGATCACCGCGACCACGCCCGCGGGTACCCGGTAGACCCGGTGCTGGCGATCCGGAAGGTCAGACGGCACGATGCGGCCGGTCACCTGGCGCGGCACGCCGGCCGCCCCCAGCAGCGCCGCACGCGTCAGGTTCCACTCCAGCTCGGCCCGGGCGACCAGGAGCCCGGTCTCGCGGACCAGCCAGTCAGTGATCTCCAGCCGGCGATCCCGCATCACCTCGGCGGCGGCCAGCATGACCTCGGCCCGGTCCGCAGGCGACCGGCCGGCCCACTCCCGCTGCACCCTCTGGGCCGTGGTGACGGCCTGGTCCAGGTCGCCTGCGTCGGCCAGCGGGATCTCGGTCAGGATCCTTCCGCTCCACGGATCGCTGTCGGCCATGGTCTTTCCGCTGCTGCCCGGGCGCCAGGTGGCGCCGAGCGGCATGGTGGTGAAGCTCTCGTAACGCGGCAAGGCTCCGCGTGCGACGCTGGCTGCCATAGTCTGTCCGGCTACCCAGTGTCGCCCGGGCTACACCAGTCGGGCGCCGGACCCGTGGTTCTTGCGGGCAGGCCGGCCAGCTGCCGTTCCGGCCGGCGTCAGGCGGCCAGGCCGATCGCCCTGTCGTAGACCGCGAGGGTCTCCCCGGCGATGCGATCCCACGAGTAGCGTGACTTGGCCCGGTCGGCCGCCGCGACCCCGTAGGCCTCGATGAGCATGGGGTGGGCGAGCAGCTGCCGGATGCGCTGAGCCAGCAGCGCCGGCCTGCCCGGCGGGATCAAGATGCCGGTCGTCCCGTCGACGACAGCATCCACATGCCCGCCCACGGGCGGCGCGATCACCGGGGTCCCGCACGCCATGGCCTGCAGCGAGGTCACGCCGGACGGCTCGTACTGGCAGGTGCTGACGACGAGATCGGCTGACCGCAGCAGGGCCGGCATGGCGCTGTGCTCGACCCGGCCGGTGAAGACGACCCGATCAGAGACGTCCAGCGCGCCGGCGAACCGGGCCAGGCTGGCGTAGGCGCGGTCGTTGGGCAGTTCGGCCCGGTCGGGGCCGCCGACGATTAGCAGTTCCGCGCCGGGTACCTTGGTCAGCGCCCGCAGCAGGGTCTCCAGGGGCGCGCGCTCGTTCAGGTCAGCGGCGGTGAGCAGCCGTGGCCGGCCGTTCCGCTCCGCCACCGGGCCCTCGGGCGTGAACGTGTCGGTGTCCACGCCCCATGGCACGACCCTGATCGAGGAGCGGTGCACGCCTAGGCTGGCCAGGTCCGATACTTCCGCGGCGTGGGTCGCGACCACGGCCGCGGCGCTGCGCCCGATCGCGGGCTCGAGCCTGATCCGGGCCGCGGCGGCGCCGTCGGCCTTCACCCGGTCGCGCCGTTCGGCGACGCCGAGCGAGCTGAACTCCTGCACGACCGGGATGTCCATGTCGCGCGCCGCGGCCAGCGCGGCCAGCCCGCTCGTCCAGCGCAGCGCGTGCACCACGTCCGGGCGCTCGTGCTCCCAGCTGCTCCGCAGTGGGCCGCTGAAGGCCGGGACCCGCTCGAGCAGGCCAGCGTCGCCCTGATCACCGTCGGCCGCGACCGGCCCGGCGTCAATGTGCTTGATACGCACCCCGTCGTGGAGTGCGGCCTGGTCGGGCAGGTCCGGCTGGTACTTCTGGGCGAATACGGTCACCTCGTGACCGTGAGAGGCAAGCTTACGGGTGAGCTCGCTGAGTCCGATGTCATCGCTGTCCGGTCCGGAGCCGGTACGCGGACGCAGCGGTGTCGCATGCTGAGCTACCAGGGCAATCTTCATCTGGGGGGCCTCCTTGCTGACGAATCTCAGTCACGGTGTCGCCAGCAGAAGCGGAAAAGTGGCGCCCGATCCGCACGCTCCGCGAAAAACACCGTGTCGCATTGAGCGTGCCTGCGTCGTAGGCACCACTAGGAGAAGCATATCCCATCGCGGTGGTTCTCAAACCATCGTCACCGCGGATGACCCTTTCCGCAGGCTGAACGGACTCAGCCGGCCGCGGCCGCCGCCACGCTGTCGAAGACCGGGATCAGGCGGTCGGCTGTGGTCAGCCGCAGGATCTTCGCGACCGCAGCCTGCGGTGACACCAGCGCCAGGACGCCGCCCTGCCGGTCCATCGACCGGTTCACCCGCAGCAGCGCGTGCAGCGCCGAGGAGTCCATGAAACGCAAGCCGGACAGATCGATGATCAGCATTCGCGGCTGCTGGGCTACTTCCTCATCCAGCAGGCGCCGCAACTCATCCGTATTGGTCACGTCGGCCTCGCCGGCGATCTCCACCAGCGTGTAAGGCTCGCCGGCGGACTCCCGGGCCGTCACAGAGACCGTCAGCAGATCCACGCCCTTGTTCTACCACACGGCGGATGGCCGCGGGATAGTCTGTCACCTGGCCAGAAAGCCAGTCAGGAGCGCGGCTTCAGGCGCCGCAGGTCCATGTGCAACCGGATCGTGGTACCGGTCTCATCCGAGCGCATCTCGACCTCGTCGCAGACCTGGTTGACGATCCACAGCCCGTGCCCGCCCCTGGCCTCCAGCGAGGGCTTGCGCCGTCCCGCCAGCGGGTCCGTGATGACCCCCTCGTCCTGGATCTGGCAGACGATCTCGTCGGTGTCGTACCAGATCTTCAGGGATCCCGGTGACTTGGCATGACGGACGGTATTGGCGGCCACTTCGCTGACCGCCAGCACGAGGTCGATCGCCCGGGATTCGGGCAGCCCCGCTTGCCTGGCGTAGCGGTACACCACGGCACGTACCGCGGCCAGGTCCGTGGTGTAGCGGTAAGACATGGCACCGGATGGCGGAGGAGGCAGCGGACCGCCACCGCCCGGCCGACGGGACGGCGGGCCGGTGAGC
>Ga0335074_10004253_pt1 | contig 19687 bp, 18 predicted proteins | sample Lox_Sample_23_FD_206715 | JGI IMG/M metagenome (GOLD analysis project Ga0335074, IMG submission 206715) | Soil microbial communities from Loxahatchee National Wildlife Refuge, Florida, United States - Lox_Sample_2.3 | ecosystem: Environmental > Terrestrial > Soil > Wetlands | place: USA... | reverse complement strand
ATGGAGAAGGCGAGGGCCGACACCGTGCCGCCGCCCTTCCCTAGCGGGCGCTGCGGAACGGTCGCTGGGCCGTCCATGCTTCCTCGGCCGTATCGGGAGCCGCGACCGCTTTTAGCCGCACGCGCGGTCGGGCGCTCGTGGTGTCGATGCCCGCGCGAGCCCGGGGTCTCCCGTACGCCGAGCGGTTTCGGCCCCTCCGGCTCGACGACCTCGTCGGCAACGGGCGCGCCCGCAGCGAACTGCGATCGTGGGCGCTGCGGTGGAACGATGCCGCCCCGCCGGCGCGGCGGGCGGCGGTGCTGAGCGGGCCCCCGGGCGTCGGCAAAACCTCCGCGGCGCTCGCCCTCGCGGCCGACATGGGCTGGACCGCGGTCGAGATGAACGCGTCCGACGCGCGCAACGAGTCCGCCATCGACCTGGTCGCCGGTCGGGCGTCCATCACCCACACGCTCGCGGGGGAGTTCACCGAGGGGCGTCGGTCGCACGCGCTGATCCTGCTCGACGAGGCCGACTGCCTCACGGGCCGGCTCACCGAGAGCGCCCGCGCGGCTCCCCCGCCGGCGCCGCTTCGGGAGTTCCTGCAGGCGCGGTACCGCGCGATCGAGGCGCTGAACGCCGCCTGGGGGCTCGGCACCGTGCCGAAGACGAAACCGTTCGCCGCGTGGGACGACCTCCCCCGATCGCCGGGCCGGGCGGCGTGGTCCCGGCTCCCGGCCGCGATGGCCGATCTCGCCGACTGGAAGTCCGCCGATCGCCCTCGCGATCTCTCGGACCGCGGCGGCCTCGGAGCGATCGCCCGGCTCGTCCGCACGACGCGCCAGCCGCTGGTGATCACGGTGAACGACGACCGGACGCTGACGCGCTACTCGCCGGTCTTCCGAACGGGGGTCGAGCGCATCCGGTTCTATCCGGTCCGGGACGCGGAGATCCGCGGCCGGCTCGACGGGATCGCCCGCTCGGAGGGGCTCCGCCTGCAGGAGGGCGCCCTCGATGCGATCGTTCGGCGCGCGCGCGGGGACCTGCGGGCCGCCCTCAACGACCTCGATGCGATCGGCCCTCTGCCGCCCGGGCCGACCCAGCTCTCGGTCCTCGGCACGCGCGACCTGACGAGCGACCTCGCGCGCCTGACCGAGGAGGTGGTCGGCTCGGCCCGGTTCTATCGCGCCGGCGAGATCCGCGACCGTCTCGACGCGACCCCCGACGACCTCCTGCCGTGGATCGAGGAGAACCTCCCCCGGTTCGCCCCGGACGCCGCGCACCGGGACGCCGCGTTCCGGACCCTCGCCGTTGCCGAGATGATGCTGGCCCGGGCGCGACGGTGGCGCGTCTTCGCGCTCTGGAGCTACGCGTCGGAGCTCCAGACCGGAGGGGTGTCGCTCGCGCTCCACGACGCCCCGGTGCCGGTGGGCGCCGGCGCAGCCTTTCCGCAGTTCCTGGGCGACATGGGCCGCTCGCGGGCGAACCGCGCCTTGCGGGACTCCGTGGCCGGCAAGATCGCGCAGCGGCTCCACCTCTCCCTCCGGAAATCCCGGGCGGGAGAGCTCCCGTTCCTCGAGGCGATCTTCCGGCAGGCCCGGGGCGCGAAGACCGGCGGGGAGGCTCGTCCCCTCGCCCGGGCCCTCGCGCGCGAGCTCCGACTCAGCGCCGAGGAGGTCGCCTTCCTCTTGGCCGTCGAGACCGAGGCCCCGTCCGTGGCGGAGCTGCTCGCGGAGGAGCCGGAGCCCGCCGCGCCGGCGGCCCGGGACGAACGGCCCGCGGCCGGACGTCGGGGCGCCCAGCGCTCGCTCGCCGAGTTCGGCGGCCGGTGAACCGGTCCGCCTCAGACGAGCTTCGCGGCGACCCGGATCTCGACGTTCCCCTTCAGCGCGCCCGAGATGGGGCAGCCGGCGCCGGCGGCCTTGGCCGCCTGGTCGAACTCGGCGGGGGTGATCCCCGGCACCTTGCCCTCGACCGCGAGGTCCATCGTGGTGACCTTCCAGCCGTCCCCGACCTTGTCGAAGGTCGCGGTCGCCCGGACCGACAGCGACTCCGCCGGGTGCTGGAGCTTGGCGAGCCCGTTCGAGAACGCCATGCAGAAGCAGGCGGCGTGGGCGCTCGCGAGCAGCTCTTCGGGGCTCGTCTTGCCGCCCGACGCCTCCGTGCGCGCCGACCAGGAGATGGGCAGCGCCCCGAAGGCGCCGCTGGTGCTCTGGACCGTCCCGTGCCCGTGGAGAAGGTCGCCGTTCCAAACCGCCTGGGCCGTGCGTTGCGCCGCCATGGCGGCGGGACGGTCCGGGGCGATTTAACCTCCGCCGCACCCGGCCCGCCGACGGCCAACGCTTTTTCCCTTCCCGGCTGCTGCCGCCCCCGTGTCGGTCCCGCTGAAGGAGCTCCCCCGGTTCCTGGTGGTCGACCCGATCTCCACGGTGCGTCTCGAGATCCACCTGAACGCGCCGTCGTGCGAGATCGACGTGGCGCTCGACAATCCGCGTCCGGGCCGTTCGTTCGTGCTCCTGATCGGCCATCCGGGCGGTCCGTTCGTCCAACGGGTGCGGCTCGCGGGACGCGCCCGCATCCACTTCGCCCCGGAGTCGCCCGGCGACTACCTCTTGCTGCTCGCGAACCCGCAGACGGAGCCCCTCGTGCTCCGGCTCGCCGGCCGGGACCTGGAGACCGAGCTGTTGCACCCCACGCTCGTGCCGCCGCGGACGGGACGCGGAGGGCCGCGTCGGCGGACCCGGGACGGTCGCCGGAAGGCGCCGCGCGCTTCGGCCCCGCGGCCCCGCCTCCCATGAACCGCCGCGCCGGGCGCCTCTCCCGGGCGCGGGCCGAGCGCTGGCGTCGGCGCTGGGACCTTCAGCAGAACCGGTACCTCGGGGACCGGGAGCGGCGCTTCGAGGCGGTCCTGCTGACGGTGGAGGTGCTCGTCGGGCGGCGGCCCCGGGTGCTCGACCTGGGCTGCGGCACGGGGTCGCTCTCCGAACGGCTCCTCGCCCGGTTCCCGGGCGCCCGGGTCGTGGCCGTCGACTACGATCCCGTCACCCTCACCCTCGGACGGACCGCGCTCGGGTCGGCGCGAGGTCGCCTCGCGTGGGTCGAGGCGAATCTCAACGATCCCGCCTGGACCCGGGCGCTCCCCGCGGGCCGGTTCGATGCTGCGGTGTCGAGCACGGCGCTCCATTGGCTCGAGCCCCGGGCCCTGCGGAGGCTCTACCGTCAGCTCGCGCCGCGGATCCGCCCCGGCGGAGTCTTCGTGAACGCCGACCTCGCCGAGTTCGACCCCACGTCGCGCCGGCTGCGGGCCGCCGCGAGGGCGATCCGCCATCGCGGGTTCCTCGACCGCGCCGGCACCGGCGAGAGCTGGAACGCGTGGTGGAGGGCGGTCGCGCGCGATCCGGCCCTCGCGGCCGCAATGGCCGAGCACCGCCGCCGATTTCCTCGGTCGCACTCGGGCACGCCCGCGCTGCCCCTCGCCGGCCAGCGCCTCGCCCTGCGGAGGGCCGGGTTCCACGAGGTCGAGAGCGTCCGCAGCTGGTGGGAGAACACGGTCCTCGCGGCCGTCCGCTAGGGGCGGTTCCCCGGTCGGTCGGGCGGGGCGGAAGGCTTGAAAGGGTCCCCGGCTCCCTCGCCCACCGCCGGAGGAGGGGCGGCACATGACGGAGGTCGTTGTCTACCTCGGCATCATCGTCACGATCTTCGCGATCGTGGACCCGATCGGCACGCTGCCGATCTTCGTCGCGCTCACCGAAGGGTTCGCGCCGGAGGACCGGAAGGTGATCCTGAACCGCGCCGTGCTGGTGCTCGCCGGGATCCTCACGCTGTTCGCCCTGGTCGGTCGGTTCCTCTTCGCGGCGTTCGGCTTCTCGCTGCCGGCGTTCGAGATCGCCGGCGGGATCCTCCTGTTCCTCGTCGCCTTCGACATGCTGCAGGGGCGGATCGGGGCGACCCGGCTCACCGAGCTCGACCACGAGGAAGCGATCCAGCGCCGGGACGAGATCGCCGTCGTGCCCCTCGGGATCCCGCTCCTGGCCGGTCCCGGGGCGATCTCGACGGTCATGATCTACGAGGGGTCGTCCGGCAGCAACCCCTGGATCATCGTGGCGACGTTCGTCGCGATCGGCGTGACGAGCGTGCTGACGTTCATCGTCCTGACCTACGGCCAGGGCATCCTCCGGAAGATCGGCCGCGTCGGCGTCATGGCGATGACGCGCGTGCTCGGGCTCCTGCTGGCGGCGGTCGGCGTCCAGTTCGTGGTCAACGGCGCGATCGCGCTGTTCCACGTGTAGCGCGCCGGCGCCCGGCCCGGGCCGACGGCTTCGCCGCGGTCCGCCGCGATGCGGCGGGGCGCGGGGCCCCGAGCTTCCGTCCGAGCGCCTTCTCCTCGCGCTCCCGCACGGCGGTCGACGGGGTCCGCGGGTTCCGATCCACCGCCCAGACCCGCTCGCCGGCGCGGATCGGCACCGGGAGGTCGTTCTCGGAGGGCGGGAAGCCGCACTCGAAGTCGTCGGTGTAGGCGCAGTACGGGTTGAACGCCCGGTTGAAGTCGAGCTCGTACGCGTCGGAGGCGTTGAGCTCGAGCGTGAGGTACCGGCCGGGGCCGTAGCTCTCCCGGCCGCTCGTGGCGTCCCGGAACGGGACGAACACCGAGGTGCCGACCCCCTCGCCCGCATGGTAGAGGCGCAGCCGCAGCTCCCGGCCGCCGAGGTGGAAGCGAAGGTCGCCGAGGTACCGCATCACCGCCTCCCCGTCCCGATTCGTGCGGAGGTACGCCTCCTGCGGCGTCGGGAGCCGCTCGAGCCGGGCCGTGACCCGGTACTTCGCGTCGGGGTCGAAGAACTTGAGATCATGGAACGGAACCCGCCCCGAGATGAACGGCGACTCGGGATGTCGGGCCATGAACTCGTTCTTGGCCGCCCGCTCGGCCTCGAGCTCCGCCCGCCAGGAGTCCGTCATGCGTCCGGTCCGAACGGCCTCGCCCCTTAACGCTTCGCGCTCGGGCGCAGGTCGAGCCCCCTGCGTTCCTCGTCGAGGTCCCTGGCGCCGCGTCGGTTCGTCCCGGGAGGGAGCGGGAGGATTTCTCCCCGGCCGAGCCCTACCCGTAGCCGAACTGGTGCTTCGCGAAGTCGCTCATCCGGTCCGGGGTCCACGGCGGGTCCCAGATCATCTCCACGGTCGCCGCGTGCACCTTCGGCACCTTCTCGATCGCGGTCTTGATCTCGTCGGCCAGGATGCCGGCGACGGGGCAGCCCGGGGCGGTCAGCGTCATCTTGAGCTTCACGTCGTCCCCGGTCCACTCGAAGCCGTAGACGAGCCCCAGGTCGACGATGTTCATCGGGATCTCCGGATCGTAGATCTGCTTCAGGCGCTCGAGGATCTGCGTCTCCCGCTCGGCGTACGGACCGTCGGGGGAGGGGCTCACCGCGGCCGGGGCGGCGGGGGCGGGCACGGCGGGGGCGGCGGGGTCGGTCATCGCGCGAACGAGCGGGAGCGGCCCTATAACGTCCTCGGGGGAAGGCCGCCCGGCGCTCCGCCCGCGCGCGAACCCCTTTAAGCGGAGCCTTCGTGGCGCCCCCGATGGAGGACGTCCACGCCCGCGCCCCCGCGCCGGGCACCGTCTCGCTCCGCTCGGTCGGGATCGTCGGCATCCGCAAGCCGCTGGTCGTCCAGCGCCCCGATCGCGTGAACTCGCTCGCGGTGACGTTCCGGATCGGCGTCGACCTCCCGTCGGCGCGCAAGGGCTCCGACCTCTCGCGGAACGCGGAGATCCTCGCCGAGATCGTGGACCGTTCCACCGAACGTCCGGCGGAGAGCCTCGAGACGGTCTGCAGCGACATCGCCCAGGAGCTGCTCCTCCGGCACCCCTACGCGTCGGAAGCCACGGTGGAGGCCGAGGCGGAGTACTTCCTCCGCCGCGGCGCGTCGGCGTCGCGTCGGAGCTTCGAGGACTTCACGCTCCTCGCGGAGGCGCGGGCGCATCGGGGGACCGAGGGGGAGATCTCGGTCGCTCGCACGGTCGGGGCGGAGGCCGTCGGCATGACCGCCTGTCCCTGCGCCATGGAGTCCTGCCGCTCGGAGCTCGAGGCGGAGTTCCCCCGGTTGCGCGAGCCCGAGTTCGCCCGACTGCCGATCGTGACCCACAACCAGCGGAACCGCACGCGCCTCCTCTTCGAGCTCGCCGGCGGGCCGGGCGTCGAGGTCGACGCCGTCATCGACGCCATCGAGGCGGCCCAGTCGGGCCCGACGTTCGCGATCCTGAAGCGCGAGGACGAGGCGCGGGTCGTGCTCGACGCCCATCGGCGGCCCAAGTTCGTGGAGGACGTCCTGCGCGACCTGCTGGCGAGCCTTCCGGCGCGCTTCCCGCAGGTCCCCGACGAGGCGATCGTACGCGCCTCCACGGTCAGCGAGGAATCGATCCACAAGTACAACGTGGAAGCCTCCCACCGCGTCGCCCTCGCGGAGCTCCGCCGCGAGGCGAGCGGCTGAGCGGCAGGTGAGTCCCGTGCGCTACGCGCTCGACGCCCTACGGCGACGACCCGGCCGGGCGACGCTGACGGCGCTCGGGATCGGGCTCGCGGTCGGGCTCGTGATCATCCTGCTGGCGATCGGGGCCGGGATCCAGGCGAGCGCGACGGAGCTCGCGACGGCCTCCGGGGTCGACCTCATCGCGGCGAGCGCGAACACCTCGATCGTGAGCGGCGGCAGTTTCCCGCCCGTCGCGGACGCCCACCGGCTGGCGACCGAGATCCCTCAGATGGACCCGAACGTCGAGGTCGCGAGCCCCTGGCTGGTCGGGGACCTCGTCTTCGGCAACGCTTCGCTGTACGCGGCCTCCAACCGCTCCGACGTGCCGTCCGGCTGGACGATCACCGGGTCGGGCGCGGTCGGATGGATCCCCGACGACAACGGCGGGATCGAGGTGCCGGAGGTGCAGAACGGCACCGGCTTCACGGCCGCCGGCGACCCGCACTACGCCAACGGCACCTACGCCGGGCCATCGACGCACGAGATCGTGCTCGACCAGGGGCTCGCCGCCGTCCTCGGGGTCGGCGTCGGCGCGGTCGTCTGGGCGAGCGGCGCCACCCCGAGCGGGCCTTCGGCGCTGCCCGGGTGGTACGCGAACGCCACCGCGTTCCGGGTCGTCGGGATCTCCGGACCGTTCTGGCTGATCCCATCGGCGCTGCTCGGCTTCGTCTACCTGTCCGAGCTGCAGGAGATCTTGGGCGGCGCGTCGAACGCCACCGACTACGCTTCCCTGCTCCTGATCCATCTCAACGATCCGACCACCGCGGCGACCGACCAGGTCCGGATCGAGGCCGCCTTCCCGGCGCTGACGGTCTTCACGCTGCAGGACATTCTCGGCGCGGTCCAGCACGTGGTCGACCTCTACCGGACCTTCGGCGCGCTCATCGGGGCGATCGGCGTCGTCGTCGCGGCGCTGTTCGCCACGACCGTGCTGCAGATGTCGGTCGACGACCGGAGCCGCGAGCTGGCCCTCCTCCGCGCGATCGGGTACTCCCGAGCCCGCGTGGGGTCGTTCGTGCTGGAGGAGTCGTGCCTGCTGGCGGGCGTGGGCCTCGGGATCGGACTGGCGGTCGCCTACGTCGGCACCTACGGGCTCAACCTGGTCCTGCTGCGCCTCGTCCCCGGGCTGCCGACCTCCTTCTCGTTCGTCGCCTTCGACGCGTCGGTGCTCCTCGCCGGGCTCGCCGTCGTGGGGGCGATCGGTCTCGGAGCGGCGCTCCTCCCGGCGGCCCGGGCCCTCGCGCTGCCGATCGCGGAGGAGCTGAGGGCCCCGTGACGGCCTGGGAGCGCGGCCGCCGCCTTCGGCACGCCCGCTGGCAGCTGGTGCTCGCCGTGGCGGCGATCGGCGCCGCGGTGGCGCTCCCCGTGGTCCTGGTGAGCGTCGGCGGCGGGGTCGCCGCGCACGAGCTCTCGGAGCTCGAGAACGCCGGCTACCAGATCGTGGTGAGCGCTTCCGGCACGCACGGGATCTCCGACGCGCACCGGCTCGCCGGCGAGATCCGGGCGCTCGGCTCCGTGACCGCGGCGTCCCCCGTCCTCTCGATCGCCGTCGATGCGTTCGTGGGGAGCGGCGGGGCGACCCCGGTGCTCGCCGAAGGGGTGATCCCCGATCAGTTCGCCCCGACCCTCGGCCCGACCGAGAGCGGCCTCTTCCCGTCGCCGTTGCCCCTCGGGGACCCGACCGACGCGATCCACTACGCGAACGGCTCGTACACGGGCCCCGCGGTGTACGACGTGCTGGTCTCCACGCCCTACGCGGCGGCCAAGGGCGTCGGGGTGGGCGGCGTGCTCGCGCTCGCCCCGACCGCCAATCGGTCCGGGGCCGTCGCGTACAACGTGACGGGTACCTTCGGGGTCCCCCCGTCCGTGCTCGGGCCCACCGGCGCCTTCGCGATCCTCCTCCCCCTCTCCGACCTCCAGGTGATGACGGGGTACGCCACCGGCCCGAACGCTTCCGTGCCGGATGCCGCGGACTCGGTCGAAGTGGCCGTCACCGGGTCGGCGGCGACGGATCCCTCTGCGCTCAACGCGGTCCGGTCGGCGATCCAGTCGCTCGTGCCGTACTACGGGGTGAGCTCGCTCACGCAGGAGGCGCAGCAGCTCGGGGCCGCGAGCGCGGTGCTGACCGCGTTCTACCTCGCCCTCTCGTCGGTCGGCGTGACGATCGGCCTCCTCTTCCTCGCCCTCGTGCTCCTGCGGCGCGTCGAGGCGGAGCGCCGGGCGATCGGCATCCGGCGCGCGATCGGCCTCTCCCGGTCCTCGATCGCCGCCCCGATCCTCCGGGACGGGGCCGTGCTGGCCGCCGCGGGCGCGGCGGCCGGGCTCCTCGGCGGGTACCTGCTGGTCGCCGGGCTCGCGCGGTGGGGGAGCCCCACGGTCGCCGAAGCCGCCGACCTGGCCGTCTTCTCGCCGGAGCTCCTCGGGCTCCTCGTGGCCGGGATCGTCCTGCTCTCGCTGCTGGCGAGCGGCGTCGCGACCCGCGCGGCGCTGCGCCTCGAGATCCCGGAGGCGTTGCGGTGACAGGCCCCGCCCCCGCCGTCGCCCTGCGCGGCGTCGCGAAGACGTACGACCCGGGCGCGGCGGACGCCGTCCGCGCGCTGCGCGGCATCGATCTCGCGCTCCCGCCCGGAGCGGTCGTCTCGGTCGAGGGCCCGAGCGGATGCGGCAAGACGACGCTGCTCAATCTGCTCGGCCTACTGGACCGGCCGACCTCGGGGGAGGTCGTGTGGGACGGGAGCGCGGTCGGCTCCCGTCCCGAGCGCGAGCGGGCCCGGCTGCGCCTCGACAGGGTCGGGTTCATCTTTCAGCGCTTCTACCTGCTCCCGACCTTGACCGCCCGGGAGAACGTGGAGCTGCCGATGCGCGCGGCCGGAGTCCCCTCCGCCGAGCGCGCCCGCCGGGCCTCGGGGCTGCTGACCGAGGTCGGCCTCGCGGGGCGGGAGCGGGCGTTCCCGCACCAGCTCTCCGGCGGCGAGGAGCAGCGCGTCGCGATCGCCCGCGCGCTCGCGAACGGTCCCGGCCTCCTGCTCGCGGACGAGCCGACCGGCGAGCTCGACAGCGCGAACACCGTGCAGATCCTCGACCTCCTCGACCGGGTGCGGGCGGAGCGGTCGGCGACGCTCGTCCTCGTCACCCACAACCCCACCGTCGCCGCGCGGGCCCGCCGGCACCTCACGATGCTCGACGGCGCGATCGTCGCCGACCGGACGGAGGCCTGACGTGGCGCGGATCGCCATCCTGCTCAACGACCGCTGCCACCCGAAGGAGTGCCAGTGGGAGTGCCAGGCGTACTGCCCGCCGGTGCGCATGGGCCAGGAGTGCATCGTCGAGGGCCCGAACGGGAAGCCGATCATCTCCGAGACCCTCTGCATCGGCTGCGGGATCTGCGTCCACAAGTGCCCGTTCGACGCGATCAAGATCCTGAACACCCCCGAGGCGAAGCCGGAGGAGATCGTCCACCGGTACGGCTACAACGGCTTCCGTCTCTACCGGCTGCCGAGTCCGCCGACCGAAGGGATCACCGGCCTCCTCGGCCCCAACGGCACGGGGAAGAGCTCGGCCCTGCGCCTGCTCGCGGGGGTCGAGGTGCCGAACCTCGGCCAGTACGAGACGCCGGGGGCCTGGGGGAAGGTCCTCGAGTACTACCGCGGCACCGCGCTCCGGGCCCATTTCGAGCGCGTCGCGAAGGGCGAGCTCCGCACCGCGTTCAAGCCCCAGTACGTCGACCGGATCGCCGACGAGACGACGACGGTCCGGGAGTACGTGGCCCAGTCGGGCGGAGCGCCGGGGGCGGCGCTGGCGTCGCTCGACCTCACCGCCGTCGCCGACCGGAGGCTGAGCGAGCTCTCCGGCGGCCAGCTGCAGCTCGTCGCGATCGCCCGGACCCTCGCGACCGAGGCGGACCTCTACCTCGTCGACGAGCCGTCGAGCTACCTCGACATCGTGCACCGGCTCGAGGTCGCCCGCGTGCTCCGGCGGCTCGGGGCGACGAAGAGCGTGCTCGTGGTCGAGCACGACCTGGCCCTGCTCGACTACCTCGCCGACCAGGCCCACCTCATCTACGGGGAGCCGTCCGCCTTCGGTGTCGTGAGCCACCCGATCCCGATGCGGTCGGCGATCAACACCTATCTCACGGGGTACCTGAAGGACGAGAACGTCCGTTTCCGCGCCGACCCGGTCCGGTTCGTCGCCCACCCGCCGAAGCCGGTCGCGCGGGCCCACGCCCTCGTCACGTTCCCCGCCCTCGAGAAGGCGTACCCCGAGTTCCGGCTCCGGGTCGAGGGCGGGTCCCTCGCGAAGGGCGAGACGGTCGGCATCGTCGGGCCGAACGCGACCGGCAAGACGACGTTCGTGAAGCTCCTCGCCGGCGTGGAGACCCCCACGGTCGGCGAGGTCGCCCCGGGCGTCACGGTAAGCTACAAGCCGCAGTACCTGAAGGCGCGGGAGCCCGCGAGCCTGCGGGAACGGGCGCAGACGCTCGCCGCGGAGCCGACCTTCGACGCTCGGATCTTCGAGCGGGAGCTCGTGCCGGGCCTCCACCTCGAGGAGGTGCTGGACGTCGCCCTCCCCGACCTCTCCGGCGGGGAGCTCCAGCGGGCGGCCGTCGCGCTCGCGCTCGCGCGCCCCGCGACCCTGTACCTGCTCGACGAGCCGTCCGCCTACCTCGACGCCGACGAGCGGATGTCGATGGCGCGCCTCGTCCGCCGGCAGGTCGAGCGTCAGGCCGTGAGCGCCCTCGTCGTCGACCACGACGTCTACTTCCTCGACCTCGCCTGCGACGCGCTCATGGTGTTCCGCCCCGACGCCCCCGACCTCTCCCGGGGGCGCGGGGACGGACCGTTCCCGATGCGCGAGGGGATGAACCGGCTCCTGAAGACGGTCGACATCACCTTCCGTCGCGACGCGGAGACCCTGCGGCCCCGCATCAACCGCGAAGGCTCGGTCCTCGACCGGGAGCAGCGGGCTGACGGGGAGTACTACTACGAGTCAGCCAACTAACTGGGCCGCGCTCCGAGCGATGAGGGGCCCTTGCGGGCACCCGCTCCCGGATTCGCCGAGGAACTCTGAAAGTTAGCCATGTCGAAAACTTCTCGCTATAGATCAACCAAATCGGCGTTGTACTTCGGAGGAGATAACGCTCCGGCCGCTTCGTGGGATGGGAGGACTAAATAGCCAACCTCCCTTGAGCGAGCCGGGAAACGATGGTTTCCTTGACCGGTGCGACAACGGTGGATGTTACGTCCAGTTCAGCCTCCGTCCAATCGGGGATACTCTACTCTGCGGCGAACGACGTCATTCTCGTTGCCATCGCCCTGCCCTCGTCGACGGTAAGCGTAAGCACGATCAACGACCTCGCCGGAAATTCCTACCTGTTTCAAAATTCGTACGACAGTTCGGGAGGCCGAATCGAGATTTGGGAGGCGAAAGGCGCGTTACCGTCAGCCGCAAACAAGCTCACTGTCAGTCTCACGGTGTCCACAAACTACTGGGCGGTTTCAGCCGCATCGTTTGCCGGAGTCGCCACGGTCATTTACGGTAGCGGGAGCAGCTCGGCGACCTCCGCGAGTGTCAGCGCAGGTGCACCGGCTCCCGTCGCAGGCTCCTTCATGATGGCGGCCGTCGCCTCATGGCCGCCATTCGCGACATCGGCCCTCCAAGTGGGATTCTTCGATACGGGGGGTGCCAACAGTTCCCGGGTCCATCAGGTCTATGGTCCAGCGGACACGAAGGGCAGCAACACCGTCTCCGCCTCCATAAGCGCGTCCCAGTTCTGGATGTGTCTCGTCATCTCGATGTTTCCAGGGACTCCGCGGGCAGGGCTTGACAATGGCAAGCCCTGCGTCACGGTCTCTCCCGTGGGCGCGGCGAGCAGCGGACAGTTTGCTTGGAACAATGGGGCCGACTTCGGCCCGGACACGCCTGGTTCGAGCACGAGCGGCATCCAGGAAGCCCTCAATCTCGCCTCTGAGACGTACGGCCAGCCGCCTACGGTCGTCCTCCTGCCGGGGATTTACAACCTGTCAACTCAAGTTAGCCTAGTCAACACCGTGATTCCCATTCGGGGCTACGGGGCTGTCCTCAATTGGCAACCGGCATCAGGTGGTCTGAGCAACCCGGCGTCCGCTTGCATCTACGTGGACGGCTCGTCCATTCCGGATACGGGTGCCCTCAATCAGGTAGTCGAAGGGATCGTTTTGAACCTCCTGACTGACCAGACCATGGGCCTTTGGCTCCACGAGGCGGAAAACAGGCCAACCCTGAGGGATGTCAACGTATTCTGTCCGCTCACTTCGGGGCAGGGGTGCTACGCGATTCGTATCACCGGTTATGGTGACTTGGTCCAGCTAGAGTCTTGCCGTCTCAATGGAGTTTCCACACCGGTTTCCGGCAGTATCGGGATTCTGACGGAGCCAAGTGCGGATCCCACCACCCAAGCTCAGCAGTGGAAAGCAACGGGATGCGAGGCTTGGGGATGGGGCACTGGAGTCTCTCATGGGTCAGGAAACAACTTTGTGATCGAGCATTGCCTGATTCAGGACTGCGCGATCGGGCTTCTGGTGACCGCTGAGTCAGCTGGAACCGTGTTTGCCACATGGTTCGAGAGTAACACAACTTGGTTCAGCTACACGGGCGGCGTGAGTGTGGTCAAGGTGATTGACTGCTGGCTGACGAACGAACAAGGAGGGAGCGTCAGCGGAGGCGATCCATTCGCCTTCTCTGGTCTCGTGCGGATGGTCAACAACAGCCTGGGTTGGAAAAGCTACCCACCCCAACCATTTGGCGTCGAGCCGACCCCTTTTACCGCGGCATACGTGATTCGTCCCAACGGTAGCGGGGCCACCCCTCCCGCACCGGGGCAGTACTATCAAGTGAACGTGATGGACGCGTGGATACAGACAAGCGGGGGCAGCGAAGGCTTCACCGTATCCGTGTACGACCAAAGAAAGTCTAACACATACACTGTCTATGCGGGCTCGTCAATGCCCCGAATGCGGGTGCCCGTGGGGTACTACGTGATTTGGAACTGGAGTGGTACCGCGCCCACCGTTGTCGTTGACTTCGATTAGGTTCGACGAGACAGAAGGGGCCCCACCACACCACGGGCGACCCGTCCTGAAACCAGGGCGAAGGGGTGAAGCGGACGACAAAGTCCTGCGCTGACGTGCAACGACAGCCTCTAGTCGTGCGCGCTTCGCGCCAGCCTATCGTAGCGATGATTCAGCCCTACGTTTAAACTCTCAAACGGCTCGCGCACAACGTCGATATTGCTGAGGTGGGCTTTCAAGGTCCCGACCACCGCCTCGCGTCCCCGGAAAGTGGAGTCCTCAGGCGGGGGTGACTGGCTCACGGCGCCAATCAGTGCTTGGCTCCCGTCCGAGACGAAAAGGAAGGGCCGGACTCGGCTGCCTTCCACGAGTGCGCGAAAGAGCCCCGAGGCCGCGCCCGCACGAATGAGGTCTCCATGGATCCACGCGACGCCTGTGAGGCGTCGACCCCGAAACGACGGGATCCGGGACGGCGACAGGAAGGTGCGGAACGAGGCCCGACCCTCCCGGATCGTGCGTTGCTGCGAGCGAGGCAGGTGATACGGGTGGGTTCGGGCACCCTCTCGAAAGGGAAGACATACAAGCTCGTTGAGGCGCTCTCGCTCCGGTAGCGAAGCGTCCGGAAGGGGTTCCCCCCGCCGGTCCAGCGACGAGGTTCGAAGAGGAAGCGGGTACGAGAGCGTCCCCGACCTCCCCGCGAAGGACGCCCAAACCCCCTCGAAGTCGAAGTAGACCGGAATCCCGGCGAAGCTGTTGTCGATGGAGAGGATCCGCGGCGCCCTATCCTCGGGAGAGCGGGACGTCCCGAGGTTCGGTCCGTTCGATAGCTTGGTGGGCCGCCCGAAGAAGACAGCAAGTACCGACTCGTGACCGGACCAAAGCAGTACCGCCGAAGCGTCTTCTGACCAACCCCGTACCGTTTCGGCGAGGCGTTCGGAGTACGGACGCGCCAGAGCGAAGGTTACGGTGGAGATGCCCAGAAGACTAGGATTGGGCACGTACCGGTCCTCGAGCCATTGCTCTGCGTAGACTCGCTGGCGCACCTGCTGGAACGTGCTTCGGGGCAGTCCAGAGCTCCGAATTTGGTCCGCCTTGCTCGCCCTTTGCTCCGCGAGCGCGTATGGGACGACGATGGCCTCGGCGCTCGACACTTCTCTCAATCCGAGTTACCTGACCGTGTTACGCTGACGCATGCGGCCCTATCCTTGCCTTGAATTTCAAGCCACGGCTTATGCGGGTCTCCGGGCATGGACAACGCCAGCGTGCGGAACGAAGGGGTAACCATCTTGACGAAGCACGAAGGCGGCGGGATCCCTCGGTCGCGCTCGCCACCGACCCGAGGAGCGGTGGTCGTTCTGTTCCTCGCGATACTCCTGGTGGGCATCGTCTGGAGCGCTTCGCCCGTCCTCGGCACCGCTGTCGCGAGCCCGTTGCCGCTGACACCGCATGCCGGTGGCCCGGCGATGCAAGGCAGCGGTCCGGAGGTCGCCCGTTCTGCGGCGATTCGCACTGCGCCGACGTCCCCGCCGACGATCGACGTCACGTTCTCGCCGAGCCAGAATCCCACGGATGTGGGACTTTCGATCAGCTTCACAGCGGAGGTCTCGGGAGGACAGCGTCCCTATACGTACAACTTCACGTTCGGGGACGGCACCAACGCGACCGGGACTTTCGGCAGCGGAGGTGGTGGGACCCAGTATGGCCCTTCTCACGTCTACGGATCGGCGGGTACCTTCAATGTCACCGTTGTCATCAACGACTCCGACGGCGACTGGGGCGAAGCCTGGGTTCTGGTCTATGTCAACCCGGATCTCTCCGTGTCGGTCTCACCTGCCTCTGTAGCAACGGAAGTAGGCGCCGAGGTCGTCCTCACCGGCGCTTACTCGGGTGGGACCTGCCCTTGCGCCGTGGGGTGGTCGACCGGTGACGGGTGGGTTCAGTCCGGTCAATCGACCATTACCCACGCCTACCAGTCGACCGGGGTCTTCCAAGCGCAATTCTCGGTCGGGGATGCGAACGGCGACAGCGCGAATCAATCGGTCGCCGTGACCGTGGGGCCCGGTCCGTCGGTGAGCATTTCGGCTTCGCCGAATCCCGCCTACCTCGGTCAACAAGTGAACTTCACGGCGCAGGTCGTCGGCGGGGTACCGCCGTACACGTACTCCTGGGCGTTCGGAGACGGAGGCTTGGGAGGGAACCTGTCGAGCATCTCCCACATCTTTACGACGAACGGGCCGTTCGAGGTCGAGCTGACGGTCACCGACGGCCTCGGTTCGACGGGCCACGGGCTTCTCAACGTCTCCATCGCGCTGGAGGTCACATTGACCCCATCGTCCTCCTCTGTGTCCCCTGGGCAGACCGTCTACGTGACGCCGAATGCCTCCGGGGGAACGCAACCCTACGCGATCAGCTGGCCGGGGCTTCCCGCTTGGTGCAGCGTTCAAACCGGCGGTCAGCCGCACAACGGATCGGCCAAGTGCTCCCCACCGGCCGCCGGGGCCTATACCATCAGTGTCCGCGTGCTGGATGCCGACGGAAGAGTCGCTGCGAGCTCGGTGGTGCTCCGAGTCGAGACGCCGGGTGCGACACTTCTAGGTCTTCCCGAGACCGAAGCGCTCTCCCTCATCGGGGCCGCCCTCGCCGGTGGCGCTGTGGCAACTGTCCTGGTGGCCCGGACTGTCCGGGCGCGCGGTGTCCACGATGGCACGAAGGGCAGGACCCCCAGCTCCGCAGAGGACCGGTACTCTGACTACCATGTCTCGACGACGACGTCGGAAGCCGGGCCGCTCGCCTCTGACCCGGCACGCGCCGCTGCCACGAGCGGCGGTGAGCCGCCCGGCCCCCCCGTCGCTCCCGACCCCATGGGCGACCTGATGTGACCCACTTCGGGTTCCGCGGGGGCCCGGCGGCCGGGCGTGAGGTCAAGACACAACCTCGCTGGGTCCTTTGCCGATACCCGGGCCGCACGCGACGGTCTCGGGCGGCAAGGGCAGCCGAAGAGTCGCTCGGCTTGGTTCGCGGTGCGGCTCGCTTTGGCCGGTGCACGACGTGGACAGCCCAGGATTCCCGAGGCGACGCTGTCGTGTTCGGTGCCCGCCAGGGCGCCCGGAGGACACGCAAGGGGGAAAGCCCGACCGCGTCTGGGACCCTTGGGTGATCGCGATTCCGCCGGCGCAGCCGCGGAGGGGGAGAGGATGGCCCCGGGGACGGCCGCCCGGCTCAACGCTCCAGCTCGTTTCCGATCTCGACGGGACGATGAGGGGATCGACTTCGATGCCGTGGGGGACGGAGCCGGGTTCGTTCGGGTCCCCTCTCCTTCGATGGATGGGATGGTCGCCGACCCGCCGTCGGAGCGGAGCCTGAACCATGGTGAGTAGTACGAGCCGCCGAGTTGAAGGGCGGGGGACTAGCCCTGCCCCCCTCGATTCGGACGGCCGGTACCGGGAGCGGGGCGCCTGGTCCCTCGGGATCGTGGGGTTCTACGCGTTCCTGATGGTCGTCTTCTTCCTGTTCCTGCGGAACGAGTTCACGAGCTCGGTCGGCTGGGCCGCGGTCCTCCTCGAGCTCGCGCTCGTGTTCTTCCTCGCGCGCTACCTGACGACCCGGTACACGCTCGACGACGAGTACCTCCGGGCGACGCGGCTGCTCGGCGGCCAGCGGATCGCGCTCCGCTCGGTGCGTCGGATCGAGCGTACGTCGCTGCGGGAGCTCGCCCCGACCGGCTTCCTGGGCTCCTGGGGCTGGCGCGGCCGGATGTGGAGCCCGGCGCTGGGCACCTTCGACTCGATCCACACGGAGCCGTTCGGGCTGCTGGTCACCGCCGATCCCCACCCCCTGTTCATCTCCCCCCGCGACACGCCGACCTTCGCCCGCGAGCTCTCGCGCCGGGTCCGGTCGTTCACCGGCCCGCTCGAGGTCGACGCGGGCGACCCGCGCTTCGCGGCGGCCGCTAGTACTTAGGGACCGACGGATCGATCCGGTCCGACCAGGCGAGGAGCCCGCCCTTCAAGCTCTTCACGTTCCGGAACCCGAGCTCGAGCAGCTGGCGGGCCGACTGCCCCGAGCGGGCCCCGCTCCGGCAGTAGAGGACGATCTCCCGCGCGGAGGTGAGCTCGTCGACGCGCTCCGCGAGCTGGCCCTTCGGGACGAGGCGGGCCTGCGGCAGGTGGGCGATCGCCCACTCCTCGGGCTCGCGCACGTCGATCAGCAGCGGCGGCTCCGGGCCGGCGAGCTCGTCGCGCAGCTCCTCCGGCGAGATCGTCGGCGGCTCGTTCGCCGCGGGCGCGGCGTCGGGCGGCGGCACCCCGCAGAACGCCGGATAGTCGATGAGGCCCGTCTGGGTCGCGTTCGGGCCGCAGAGCACGCACTCCGGGTTCTTCCTCAGCCGGAGCTCGCGGAACGTCATCGCGAGCGCGTCGTAGAGCAGGAGCCGTCCGAGGAGCGGTTCGCCGATCCCGAGCACCAGCTTGACGGTCTCCGTGGCCTGGAGCACTCCGACGACGCCGGGCAGCACCCCCAGGACGCCCGCCTCGGCGCACGACGGCACGAGGTCGGGCGGGGGCGGCTCGGGGTAGAGGCAGCGGTAGCACGGGCCCCGCGCGGCGTCGAAGACGCTGACCTGCCCCTCGAACCGGTAGATCGACCCGTAGACGAGCGGCTTCCGGAGCAGCACGGCCGCGTCGTTCACGAGGTACCGGGTCGGGAAGTTGTCGGTGCCGTCGACGATCACGTCGTACCCGCGGAGGATGTCGAGCGCGTTCGCCGAGGAGAGCGTCGTCCGGTGGGGCGTCACCTTCACGCCCGGGTTGAGCCCCTCCAGCCGCTCGGCCGCCGCGACGAGCTTCGGGCGTCCGACGTCGGCGGTCGAGTAGAGCACCTGGCGCTGGAGGTTCGAGAGGTCGACCGCGTCGAAGTCGACGAGGCCGATCTCGCCGACCCCCGCCGCGGCCAGGTAGAGGGCGGTCGGCGAGCCGAGCCCGCCCGCGCCGACCACGAGGACCTTCGCGGCCCGCAGCCGCTTCTGGCCGGCGACGCCGACCTCGGGGAGCAACAGGTGGCGGCTGTAGCGGAGCAGCTCGTCGCGGGCGAACGCGTCGCCGGAGCTGGGCGCCGGCGCGCCCGCATTCGCCCGGTCGACGGACGACGGAGCGCCGCCGGCGATCGCGGGGACGATCGCGACCTCGTCGCCGTCGCTCACCGGGGTCGCCTCGCGCTCGAGCTCGCGCATGTCGCGGTCGTTGACGTAGACGCTGACGAAGCTGCGGAGACGGCCGTCCGGGGCGCAGAGGTGCCGTCGGAGCCCGGGGTGGGCGACCATCAGCTGCTCCACGGCGTCGCCGACGGTCGCCGCGTCGGCGGAGATCTCGGAGCGGCCGTCGGCGAACGACCGGAGCGGGGTCGGGATCCGGACCCGGACTTTCGCCATCGCTGTTCCTTCGCTCCGGGGCTCTTGACGTCTTGCTTACGCCCGGACCACCGGCGCGGCGGAGAGAGGGTCCGGTTCCGGCTCGAGCGGGAGCTCCACGAACCGCCCGGTCTCGGCGCCGAGCTCGAAGGCGCCGACCCGGGGCACGCCGGTCGCGGTCGTGGCGAGCACGAGGTAGGCGTACCACGGCCAGGCGTGCGCCTCGTCGAACGGGGACGGGCGGGCGGGGTGGTCCGGATGCGAGTGGTAGAACCCCACCACGGCCCGCCCGCGCGCCTCCGCGCGCCGCTCGGCCGCCCGCAGTTCGTCCGGGAGGATCACGAACCGACGCCGTCGCTCCCCGTCGAACCGGTTGTCGGCCGGCTCGACGGCCTCGATCCGGCGCACCCCGTCCGGAGGGAGTTCGGCGGGGGCGATCAGGTAGCCGCAGCACTCGTCGGGGTACGTCGACCGGGCGTGCCCGGCCATGGCGGCGAGGAGGCGCGGCGCCACGCGGACGGCGATCACGGCGCGTCCTCGGGGTGGCCGGCGTCGGGCAGCACGGTCACGACCACCGCTCCGGGGCTCGCGCGGCCGACCTCGAGCGCACCCACGACGGCGGCGGCGGCCGAGAGCCCGACCGCGAGCCCCTCCTCCCGGGCGAGTCGCCGTCGCATCCCGATCGCGGCCTCCGTCTCCACGCGGACGGTCGCGTCGACGACCGACGCGTCGTACG
>Ga0335074_10004252_pt1 | contig 19690 bp, 19 predicted proteins | sample Lox_Sample_23_FD_206715 | JGI IMG/M metagenome (GOLD analysis project Ga0335074, IMG submission 206715) | Soil microbial communities from Loxahatchee National Wildlife Refuge, Florida, United States - Lox_Sample_2.3 | ecosystem: Environmental > Terrestrial > Soil > Wetlands | place: USA... | reverse complement strand
GGGCGAGATCTCGGTGCCCACCCTGCTGGTCGGCGGGCGCTACGACGAGTGCACCCCGAGCCACCTGGCCGCCATGCACCAGCGCATCCGCGGTTCCCAGCTGCGGATCATCGAGGACGCCTCGCACCTATGCTTCGCCGAGCAGCCAGCCGAGTTCGCCGAGATCGTCAATTCCTTTTTTGGCCTAACGGACGCTGGTTCGTCTCTCTAGTCCTCCTGCGTGCCGCCCCCGCGGCATAACCCCCTTGACGGTTCCTTAGTCCATCGGTACATTACTCAAGTAATGAACCACGGAACTAAGGAAGGAGCCGGGCGGTTGCGAGACATGGCCGGCCTCGAAGAGGGAGCTCCGCTGTTCGTCCAGGTCGCCGAGCGGCTGGCGGACGAGATCGCGGACGGGGGCTTGCTCGAGGGCGAACAGGTGCCCTCGAGACACGAGCTACGGCGGCAAAGGGGATCAACATGCTGACCGACGAGGGACTACTGGAAAAGCGCCGTGGCATCGGCATGTTCGTCGCGGCGGGCGCCCAGGCCCGGCTGCTGGGCGAGCGCCGCAAGCGGTTCGCCGAACGCTACGTGGAGCCGCTGATCGCCGAAGCCGGCCGGCTCGGGATCAATGCCGATGAGCTGATCGTGCTGATCCGGGAAGGGAGCACCACGCTATGACACCCGCAATCTCGGTGACCGGACTGACCCGCCGCTACCGCGGTGAGCTAGCCCTGAACGACGTCACCCTCGAGCTCGAGCCCGGGTCGATCACCGGGCTGCTGGGCCGCAACGGCGCGGGCAAGACCACGCTCCTGCGCATCATCGCCGGCCATGAGTTCGCCTCGTCCGGCACCGTAGCCCTGCTCGGCGCGAGCCCGGTCCAGAGCGAGACGGCGCTGCGCCAGATGGTGTTCGTCCGCGAAGATCAGACCTACCCGGACATCAAGGTCCGGCAGGCGGTGCAGGCCGCGTCCTGGTTCTACCCGAACTGGAACCACGACCTGGCCGGCGCGCTGCTCGAGGAATTCGACCTGCCGCTCAACCGGAAGGTCAGGAAGCTCTCCCGCGGGATGCGCTCGGCCGTCGGCATCGTGATCGGCCTGGCCGCCCGCGCCGAGGTGACCTTGTTCGACGAGCCGTACGCGGGCCTGGACCCGATGGCCAGGCAGCTGTTCTACGACCGGCTGCTCGCCGACTACGCCGAACACCCCCGGACCATCCTGCTGTCCACCCATCTGATCGACGAGGCCGCCGGCTTGTTCGAGCGCGTGGTGGTCATCGACCGCGGCCGGATCGTGCTCAACAGCGACGCCGACGACCTGCGCGGCGCCGCGACCAGCGTCAGCGGCCCGGCCATCGCCGTCGCGGAGTTCACCGCCGGGCGCTCGGTCTGGAACCGCAGGCGGATCGCCTCGCAAGAGTCGGCGGTCGTGGCCGGGACCCTGGACGAGACCGACCGTGCCCGGGCCGCGGCGCTGCACCTGGACCTGGAACCGCTGACGCTGCAGCAGGTGGTGGTCCAGGCCGCGGGTGCCCCGGCTGAAATCCGGCAGGAAAGGACAAGCGCGTGAACACCTGGATCAAGGTCGCCCGCTACCAGCTGACCGACCGGAACATGTTCGTGGTCTCACCCTGGAGCATCCTGACCCTCGACTTCCTGATCGTCCTGATCATCGTGGCCAGCATTCCCCGTAACCACAGTCAGGTGGCATACACGGGCGCGCTGTCGAGCATCTACGTCGTCCTGCTCGTCAGCGGAGCGATGAACATCTCCCGCCAGCTCCCGTTCGCGCTCGCCCTCGGCGTGAGCCGGCGCTCCTTCTACACCGGGGCCGTGCTGCTGGCCGTCGCACTCGCGGCCGTCTACGGGCTGGCCCTGACCGTGCTTCAGCTCATCGAGCGCGGCACCGGCGGCTGGGGCCTGAACATGAAGTTCTTCCGGGTGCCGTACCTGCTCGCCGGGCCGTGGTACCTGAGCTGGCTCACCTCGTTCGTGGGCCTGGCCCTGATGCTGGCCTGGGGCATGTGGTTCGGCATTATCTTCCGGCGCTGGAACGTGATCGGCCTGCTGATCTTCATCGCCGTCCAGGCCCTGGCGCTGACCGCCGTGCTGCTGATCATCATCGGCCGGAACGACTGGCACGCCGTCGCCCGCTTCTTCACCACGCTGACCATCGAAGGGCTGACCGGCCTGCTCGCCGCCCTGACCGTCGTGCTGCTGGCCGCCGGGTACGCCACCGTCCGGCGCCTGGCCGTATGATCCGCATGTGCTACGCGGAGAGCTGACCGGGCTGCGTGCTCTCACCGACACCGATATCGAGATCTTCGAGACCGAACTCCTGACCGACGTCGAGACCCGTATCCGCGCCACCGGCCGCCCCTGGCTGCCGGTGGCGCCCGGCGCTGCGGACTCGCCCTACCGGCAAGCCCAGGACCGCGACGACGTGGTCCGTTTCTCGGTCGTCGAGCTGACCACCGGGGATCTGGCCGGGGAGGCGGTGATGTCCGGCATCGACCTGCACAACCGGCACGCGGAGATCGGGCTCGTGCTGCGGCCGGCCTGCCGCGGGCGGCACCTCGGCACCGACGTCGTCCGCGTGCTGTGCCACTACGGGTTCGCGATCCGCGGGCTGCACCGGCTGCAGATCACCACCCTGGCCGACAACCACGCGATGGTCACCGCCGCCGTCCGGGCCGGCTTCGTGCTGGAGGGCACCACGCGCGACGCGGCCTGGATCGACGGCCGCTTCGCCGACGGCGTGACCCTCAGCCTCCTGTTCGGTGAATGGCAGGCGGTCTCCCCGCGGTCATGACGCCTCGCTTCCCCCGTCCACGAAGCCCGGATCCTCGTAGGCGGGATGCGGGTACTCGTAGAACCCCTGGCCGCTCTTGACGCCCAGGTGACCGCGGTCAAGGTAGGCCCGGAGGAACTCGGCGTTGGTCCGCAGCTGCGGGTCACCGGTCTGCCGGGCCCAGTAGTCGGTGATGTGCCAGACGGTGTCCAGGCCCACGCCGTCGAGCATGCCGAACGGGCCGACCGGCATCTTCATGATCCCCATCCACGCGCGGTCGACGTCCCGCACGGAGGCGACCCCGTTCGCGGCCAGGGTCAGCGCCTCCCGGTTGATCGCGCTGTACAGCGCGTTGAAGACGTAGCCGATGTTCTCCCTGTGCAGCTGGATCGGGATCTGCCCGATCCGCCTGGCGAAGCCCGTCAGGCACTGCGTCGTCTCCGCCGACGTGCCCGGGTGCGGCATCACGTCGACCACGTTGGACAGCCATACCGGGGTGTGAAAGTGCAGCGCCGCGAACCGGTCGGGCCGCCCGGTCGCGGCCGCGAACATCGACGGGAGCAGCGTCGACGTGTTCGTGGTGAACACGGTCCGCTCCGGGCACAGCTCGTTGAACTGCCCGAGCACCCGCCCCTTGAGCGCGGGATCCTCCGGCACCGACTCGCTCAGCAGGTCGGCCTCGGCCGCGGCGGCCGCCGGGTCGGCGATGCGCTCGATCCTGGCCAGCGCCTGCTTCAGCGCATCGGCGGTGATGGCTCCGGCCGCCACCGGCGCCGCGCCGTAGCCCCGCAGGCGTTGCTCCGCCCCGTCCAGGACCGCCGGGTCGGCATCGTGCAGCACCACCTGCAAGCCGTGGGCCGCGGCCTGCAGCCCGATCTGCAGGCCCATGGTGCCGCCACCGATCACCAGTACCCGCCGGATCTCATCAGCGCGCATGCCCACCTCGCATCCCTGTGACCACCGACACCATCCTCCCGCGGCCGCCACGGCTGGTCGATACTGGGCGCCATGGACGGTGACGAGGAGACCAGGGCCCGGATCCGGCAGATCGCCTCCGAGGTCCTCGGCTACCCGGACCTGCGGCCGGGCCAGCTGGAGGCCGCGGCCGCGCTGGCCGCGGGCCGTGACTGCCTGGCCATCCTGCCCAGCGGCGCGGGTAAGTCGGCCATCTACCAGATCGCGGCGGTGGCCCTGGGCGCCCCGGCGGTCGTGGTGTCCCCGCTGCTGGCCCTGCAGCGAGAACAGGCCGACGTGCTCCGGGCCCGCGGATTGACCGCGGTGACGGTCAACGCGCTGTCCGGTGCTCCGGCCCGCCGGGAGGCCGACGCGCTGCTGGCCAGCGGTCAGGCCGGGTTCATCTTCCTGGGACCGGAGCAGCTGGCCCGCGGCGACGTGCTCGACGGCCTGGCCCGGGCGCCGGTGCGGCTGTTCGCGGTGGACGAGGCGCACTGCATCGCCTCCTGGGGTCACGAGTTCCGTCCCGACTACCTGCGGCTGGGCGCGGTCATCGAGGCGTTCCCGGCCCGGCCCGCGGTGGCTGCCCTGACCGCGACCGCCTCCCCGCCGGTCCGCCAGGAGATCACCGAACGGCTCGGCCTGCGCGATCCTCGCCAGGTCATCCGCGATTTCGACCGGCCCGAGATCCACCTGGCCGTGCGCGCCTTCCATCGCGCCGACGACCAGCGCGCGGCCGTGCTGGCCGCGGTGCGCGAGCAGGCCGGCTCGGGCCTGGTGTACGCCGCGACCCGCGGCCAGGCCGAGGCCTACGCCGCCCTGCTGGACGTCCGCGTCTACCACGGCGGCCTGTCCCGGGCCGACCGGCTGGCCGCCCAGCGGGTCTTCGAGCACGGCGCCACGATCGTGGCCACCAGCGCGTTCGGCATGGGCATGGACCGGCCCGACGTGCGCTTCGTCGTGCACGCCTCGGTGCCCGGCTCCCTGGATGAGTACTACCAGGAGATCGGGCGCGGCGGCCGCGACGGCCAGCCCGCCGCCGCGACCTGCTGCTACCGGGCCGAGGACCTAGGCCTGCTCCGCTTCTTCGCCGCGGGGCTGCCCGACGAGGGCGAGCTGGCCGCCGTGGCCAGCACGGTGGACCGCCCGCTGACCCGGCGCGAGCTCGCCGCCCGCACCGGGCTGCCGCCTGGCCGGCTCGCCGAGCTGCTCAACGTGCTGGAGGCGGCCGGCGCGGTCCGGCTCCGCCGCCAGGTCGAGCCCGCCCCCGGCCGTCCCGCCCCGGCCGAGGCCGCCGCCCGCGCGCTGGAGCTGGCCCGCAACCACCGCTCGGTGGACCGCTCCCGGGTGGAGATGATGCGCCGGTACGCGGAGATGACCGACTGCCGCCGCCGGTTCCTGCTGCGGTACTTCGGCGAGGCGGTGTCCGAGATGTGCGGCGCGTGCGACAACTGCGACGCCGGCCGGTCCCGGCCGGTCGTCGAGGCCGGGCTCTTCTCGCCCGGCGAGCGGGTCATGCACCACCAGTGGGGCCCCGGCCTGGTCCTCGACGCCGAAGCCGACCGCCTTACCGTCCTGTTCGACGACTACGGCTACCGCGAGCTGGCCACCCAGGTGGTCTCCGGCCGCCATCTTCTGGCCCCCGCCTGACCGCCCGCCCCACCCCGCCCGGCCGGTTCAGGACTCGCGGCCGGACCCGGCCAGCCGCTGTACGGAGTCGCTCATATGCCGCTCGAGCAGCCGGGTCGCGGTCGCCGCGTCCCCCTCGGTGATCGCCGCGACGATCTCCGCGTGCTCGGTGACCAGGTCCGCCCGTTCGGGATAGAACGACTCCAGCGCAGCCATGCATAGCCGGGTCTCCGCGGCCAGCGTGCCGAACATCCGGGCCAGCCGCTTGCTCCCCGTGCTGCGCACCAGCACCTCGTGCAGCCGCAGGTCGAGGCGGGACAGCTCGTCCCAGTCGTCGGCCGGCGCGGCCCGGAGTTCCGCGAGCGCGGCGGACAGCTCGGCGAAGGCCTCGGGCGTCCTCGAGCTGGCCAGCAGCTGGGCCGCGGCTATCTCCACCGCGCCGCGGGCCAGGTACAGGTCGGCGATGTCGTCGGCCGTCAGCTGCGGGACGAACACGCCGCGCGCCGGGTGCGCCTCGAGCAGGCCCTCCTGGATCAGCCGCTGGAAGGCCTCCCGGACCGGGCCCCGGCTGACCCCGAGCTGGCGGGCGATCTCGACCTCCCGCAGGGCCTGGCCCGGTGCCAGCCGGCCGCTGACGATCCCCGAGCGCAGCTGCGCGGCAATCCGTTCCGGCGTCGAATCCCGGCGCAGCGGCTCAAGGACATCGCCCATGCTCATCTGCCGATCGTACTCATGTCGTCGCTGCCGAATTCGGCTGTTCCCATCGCCGGATTGTCAAACTGTTGACATTCTTACGACCTGCGAAATAGCGTGTCAAGCGGGCGGCCAGCAACTGTGAATACCCAGCCGGAGTCGAAGGTGCTCAGCAAACTGCAGATCAGCGCGATCCGGACCCGAGGACCCGCTGATCGCCGACCTGGTTGTGGCGCTGAACGCCGGGCAGATCAAGACCGGCGCCCCAGTGCGCGGCGAGCGCACCGCCAAGTACAACCGGCTGCTCCAGATCGAGGAGGAACTTGGTCCCGCGGCGGTCTACGCCGGGCGATCGTATCGGCATCCGCGCTGATCGCGGCCCAGCGGCTCAGACGGTGGCACGCATCGGGAACCGTGCGCGCCTGACCGATCACGGCGACCGGGAGCTGCGCGCCACCGTGCTCGATCTGGCCGAGGTGGCCCTGGCCGCGCTGAGCCCGTCGGCTGGCCTGCGCCGGTCGGTGGCGCTGGACGGACAGAACCTCGTCGCGGGCGGCCGCGGCTACGACCTGTCGGCGGTGGACCGGCTGGTCGTGCTGGGCGCCGGCAAGGCCAGTGCGGAGCTCGCCGCGGCCCTGGAGCAGATGCTCGGGGCCAGCCTGGACGGCGGGGTAGTGGTGGTACCGCGCGCGGCCGCGAAGCCCGCGCGTCGCGTCACCCTGCTGCCGGGCGAGCATCCCGTCCCCGGCCCGGCCAGCGTGCACGGGGCCGAGGCGCTGCTCGAGCAGGCCGGCCGTCTGGGCCCGCGGGACCTGGCGATCTGCGTGTTCACCGGCGGGAGCTCGGCGCTGGCCAGCATCCCCCCGCCCGGGGTCTCAAACGCCGAGAAGGCCCGACTGCACCGGCTCATGCTGTCCTCGGGCATGTCAGTGGTGGAGATCAACACGGTCCGCAAGCACGTGTCGCTGATCAAGGGCGGCCGGCTGGCCCGGGCCATCGCCCCGGCCCGGATCCTCAACCTGACCGTGTCGGACGTGGTGGGCGACCCGCTCGACTGCATCACCGATCCCACCGTCCCGGACACCTCCACGGTGGCCGACGCCCTGTCGGTGCTCAGGGAATGGGAGCTGCTGGACCGGGTGCCCGAGTCGGTGCGCGACTACCTGGTCAAGTGCGCTGAGGCGGAGTCGCCGGACCTCGGCGACGTCGATATCCACAGCGTCCTGCTGGCCCGCGGCGAGGACGCGAGCGAGGCCGTCCTCAAGGCCGCCGTGGCCCGGGGGTTCTCCGGCGTCCGGCTGGGCGGGTCACTGGAGGGGGAGGCCGCCACGGCCGGCCGCGTCCTGGCCACCCTGGCCCGGGAGTCCCGGTCCACGGGCTCACCCTGGTCGCGCGGTACGGTCGTAGTGGCGTGCGGCGGCGAGTGCACGGTGAACCTGGGCCCGGACGCGGACGCGCGGTTCGGCCAGGGCGGCCCGAGCCAGGAAGCCGCGGTCGGGGCCGCCTTGGCCCTCGACGGCCTGACCGGGATCGTGGCCTTGTTCGCCGACACGGACGGCTCAGACGGCGGCACCGCGATCGCGGGCGGCCTGGTGGACTGGTCCACCGCCGCGCGGGCCCGGGAACACGGACTGAGCTTGCGGAAGGGACTGGTGGACCATGCGACGACGGCGCCCCTGGAGGCCTGCGGAGATGCCGTGCTGACCGGCGCCACGCGGACCAACGCCAATGACCTGATCATCATCGGAGTCCAGTGACCACCCCCGCGCCGGGACCCCGCATCGCGGTGGGACCCGGTCCGGCCCCCTGGGCGGCCGAGGCGATCCGCCGCGGCGGAGGGGAGCCTGTCGGCCTGGACGAGGACCCGGTGGGCCTGGTCTGGACGGACGGCGGCGCCATGGACGCCCTGCGTGCTGCGCTGGCGACCCGGCCCAAGATCTCCTGGGTGCAGCTGCCGCAGGCCGGGACCGAGCGGGCGTTCCAGGCCGGGGTGGTCGACCGCCAGCGGCGGTGGACCTCGGCCAAGGGCGCGTTCGCCGAGCCCGTCGCCGAGCACGCGCTCGCGCTGATCCTGGCCGGCCTGCGCCAGCTGAAGATCAGGGCCCGCGCCCGGACCTGGGGCGAGCCGGCCGGGGAGAGCCTGTTCCGGCAGCCCGTGACGATCGTCGGCGCCGGCGGCATCGCCACCGTGCTGATGCGCCTGCTCGAGCCGTTCGGCACCCCGGTAACCGTCGTCCGCCGGCACGCCGAACCCGTCCCCGGCGCGGCCCGCACGCTCAGCGACGACCGGCTGACCGAGGCCCTGACCGGCGCGCGGGCCGTCGTGCTCACGGTGGCCCTGACCCCGCAGACACACCGCATGATCGGCCGGGCCGAACTGGCCGCGATGGATCCGGACGCCTGGCTGGTCAACGTGGCCCGCGGCGGCGTGGTCGACACCGAGGCCCTCACCGCCGCGTTGCAGGAGAACCAGATTGGCGGCGCGGCGCTCGACGTGACCGACCCGGAGCCGCTGCCCGCCGGGCATCCCCTCTGGGACCTGCCCAACTGCCTCATTACCCCGCACACCGCGGACACCGAGGAGATGACCCAGCCCCTGCTGGCCGACCGCATCGCCGACAACGTCCACCGCCTGGCCACCGGTCAGGAACTAGTAGGCCTGCTCGATCCCGACCTCGGCTACTGACCGCCCGGCAACCGCCCCGCCCCTCACGCCGCAAGCATCCAAGTAACGTCAGCCTCCCTAGCATCACCCGCCTCTGCTCACGCGTCATCGCCGCGCTCAAGGCCGGGTCCGGACCGGGTCGATGTGACATCGACCCGGTTATAACCGGGTCAAAGTGGCATCGACCCGGTTGGCAAACGGGACCGGGAGCGGGTCCTTGGGCTGGAAGCGGGTCCGCCGGCTGGACCCGGCCCTACCCGCGCGCGGCGGCCACGGAGCGGGCGATGACGGCGGCCGCGGCGGCGGCCTGGGTCTCGGGCAGCTGCGCGTAGCCGCACACGAGTGCCTGCCGGGCCAGCGGCGCGGTGCTGAACTGGCCGAGCACGTCCACGGCCAGGCCGGCGTCCGCCAGGTGCCGCTGCACCGCGACCTCATCGGTGCCCGGGGGCAGGTCGGCCACCAGGTGCAGCCCCGCGTCCACGCCGGAGACCCGAAGCCCGGGCGTACGGTCCCGCAGCCCCGCGATGAGCGCGTGGCGGCGGGCCGCGTAGGTTCGCGCCGCCCGGGCCAGGTGGCTGGCCAGGTGCCCGGAGGCGATGAAGTGGGCCAGGGCGTCCGCGGCCGGCGCGCTGATCGTCTCGTCGGTGACCGCGAGCGCGTCCCGCACCGCCGGGCGCAGGTCCGGCGGCGCGATCATCCAGGCGACCCGGAGCCCGGGGGACAGGATCTTCGACGCGGTGCCGACGTACGCCACCACGTCGGGGCCGCCGGTCATGCTGTGCAGCGCCGGCAGCCCGCGCACGTCATAGCGGAACTCCCCGTCGTAGTCGTCCTCGATCACCAGCGCGCGGTCCCGCCGGGCCCGGCTGATCAGGGCCGCGCGCCGGGCCGCGGAAAGCCGGGCGCCGAGCGGGAACTGGTGGGCCGGGGTGACGTAGACCGCCGCGTCGCCCGCGGTCAGGTCGGCGGGGTCCAGGCCCGCGTCGCCGACCGGGACGGGCCGGATGGTGGCGCCTGCGGACGACAGGGCGGACCGTCCTTCCGGATAGCCCGGCTGCTCGAACGCCACCGGGCGGCCCGCCATCCCCGCCGCGGCCGCGAGGGCGCGCAGCCCGGCGCATACGCCGGGAACCAGGATGATGTCGGCCGGATCCGCGGCGACGCCCCGAGTCCGGCGCAGGTGCTCGGCCAGCGCTTGCTGCAACGGGCCAAACGGGCCAAACGGGCCAAACGGGCCGAGCGGCTGGCCGAACGGGGAGTTGAAGGAGGCCGGCAGCCGGGCCGCCGCTCGCCACGCCGCCCGCCAGTGCCCGGCCGCGATCAGCCCGGTGTCCGGGTAGCCCGGCAGCAGGTTCCACCGCGGTGCGGCCACCACGCCGGGCCGGGGCGCCAGCGAAGCAGCCGAGAGCGCGGAAACGTGCGAGGATACGCCGGCCCGGGCGGCCAGGTCGGCGCCGGGGGACACGACCGTGGCCGAGCCGCCTACCGCCTGAACGAACCCGGCGGCGGCCAGTTCGTCGTACGCCGCCAGCACGGCAGTCCGCGAGATGGCCAGTTCGGCCGCGAGCGTCCGCGTGGCCGGGAGCGTATCCCCGGGACGCAGATGGCCGCTGCGCAGCAGGTCGATCAGCGCGTCGGCCACGCGGTGGCGCAGCGGCCCGCCCGAGGGGGCCAGCGAAACGGGCAGCTGCACCGGGCGGGCGTGGCGCGTCACCCCTGAAACCATACTGGTCCGGTCAATGCGCGGATTCTGGCTCTCGGAACCATCCGCTTAGCCCGCTAACGTCCCCGGTATGACCAGCACCGCGACCAGCACGACGACGAGCACCGCGACGAGCAGCGTCACCAGCACCGAACTGACCCGCTTGCGCGACCGCGCGTCCACCGACCGGGCTGAGCTGGACCGCCTGCTGGACGACGTCTTCCTCGCTCACGTGGGCCTGGCCGACGACCAGGGCGGCGTGGTGGTGATCCCCACCGCGGTGGTGCGCGACGGCGACCGCGTGCTGATCCACGGCTCGACCGGCTCAGGCTGGATGCGCCGGGCCGCAGAAGGCCGGCCCGCCTGCCTCACCGTGACCGAACTGAGCGGCATCATCGTCGCCCGGTCAGCCTTCGAGAACTCGCTGCGCTACCGCAGCGCGGTGCTCTTCGGCTGCTTCACCAGGCTGCCCGACCCGGAGGTGCCACAAGCGCTCGACATCTTCACCGAACACCTCCTGCCCGGCCGGGCCGCCGAGATCCGCCCGAACCACCGGCGCGAACTGGCCGCGACCATGGTCTTGAGCATGCCGATCGGGCAGTGGTCGCTGAAGATCGGGACCGACTGGCCGGAAGACGCCGACGAAGACCTGGCCGGCAGCGCCTGGGCGGGCGTCATCCCCTTCGGCACCCGCCGGTACGGCGACCCGCTGCCCGCACCCGACCTGCGTCCGGGCATCCCGGTCCCCGCCTCGGTCCGGGCCCTGACCGATGATTTCCCGGTCCGCAGTCAGTTAGACAGGCAGGACAACAAACGAGGAGGAGCCATGACCGACCGCGCACTCGTCACCTGCCTGTGGTTCGACACCCAGGCCGAGGAGGCCGCCGCCTTCTACACCGGGATCTTCCCGGACTCCAAGCTCGGCACCGTCCACCGGCATACCCCGGAGGGGCCCGGGCCGGCCGGCACGGTGATGCTGGTGGAGTTCGAGCTGAACGGGCAGAAGTTCTCCGCCCTCAACGGCGGCCCGCAGTTCACGTTCAACGAGTCCGTCTCGATCGTGATCCCCTGCGCGGACCAGGCCGAGGTGGACTACTACTGGGACCGCCTGTCCGACGGCGGCCAGGAGAACGTGTGCGGCTGGACCAAGGACCGGTACGGGCTGTCCTGGCAGGTCGTCCCCACGGTATTCTTCGACATGATCAGCGACCCGGACGCCGGGAAGGTCGCCCGGGTCATGCAGACCATGTTCACCATGACCAAGTTCGACATCGCCGGACTGGAAAAGGCTTACGCCGGCCAGTGACAGCCGGGTCCGTTCCGTTATAAAAATCGTCGAACCGGCGGTGACGCAAGCACGTGGTGACAGGTATGGGGAGCATGAAGGGGACGTCACTGCCCCGGCGGTCCTGGCTCGGGATCGCCGGGGCAGCTTTGCTGGTCGCCGCGGGTGCCATTCACCTGGACCTGTACCTGACCGGTTACCGGACCATACCCACCATCGGCCCGCTGTTCCTGCTTCAGGTGATCGCCGCGTTCGTGCTGGCCGTCGCGATCCCGGTCACCGGCAGCTGGGTGGCCGCCGCGGCCGGCGCGCTGTTCGCGATCAGCACGCTGGGCGGCTACCTGCTGTCGCTGTGGGTGGGCTTGTTCGGTTTCACCGAGGTGCGCACGACCGCGGGGATCGTGGCCGGGATCATCGACGTCGCCGCGTTCGCCGTGCTGGCCCTGGCCGCGGCGCCCGGCTTGCCCTACGCCAAAGAGCTCGGCTGGCGGCTCCTGCCCGCGGTGGGCGCCGCCTCGGTCGTCGCGCTCGCCCTGCTCGTCGCGGCCGTCGCCACGCCCAAGACGCAGCCGGCGGTCGCCGGCCCGGACGTCCTGAAGGCCCGCGACGTGGGCGGCGTGAACCTGCTCACCAACGCCCGGGGTCTCACGCTGTACTGGTTCGCCCCGGACACCTCGACCAAGTCGGTCTGCTACGGCAGCTGCGCGGCCTACTGGCCCCCCGTAACCGGCACCCCGTCGGCCGGGCCGGGCGTCACCGGCACGCTCGGCACCATCACCCGGACCGGGGGCATGAGCCAGGCCACCTACAACGGGCACCCGCTGTACACCTACATCGGCGACAACGCGCCCGGCCAGGCCAGCGGAAATAACATCAACCTGAACGGCGGCCTATGGCACGATGTCCCCATTACGGGATAGCCGCACAAAGGGGTCAGCCATTTCCGTGCCGTTTCCCGAGCCGACCGACCCGGCCGGCTCGCGCGCCGAGGTCTTCCTCCGCTACCTGGACTTCTTCCGGGACCGGCTAACCAGCAAGCTAACCGAGCTGCCCGCCGCCGAACTGCGCCGCAGCAGGCTGCCGTCCGGCTGGACGCCGCTGGAGCTGCTCAAGCACCTGCGCTACGTCGAGTTGCGCTGGCTCGAGTGGGGCTTCGCGGGCCGCGACTTCGCCGACCCGTGGGCCGACAGCAAAGACGGCCGCTGGGCGGTCGAGCCTGGCGAGACCCTGGCCAGCCTCCTGGCCGGCCTGAGCGACCAGGCTGGCCGGACCCGCGCGATCGTGCAGTCCCACGACCTGGACGAGGTCGGCAAGCCCGGTCCCCGCTGGGATGGCGCCGACCCGGCGACCCTGGAACGGGTCCTGTTCCACCTGGTCCAGGAGTACGCCAGGCACCTGGGCCAGCTGGACATCGTCGTCGAGCTCGCCACCGGCCAGACGGGAGAATTACCTTCTGCCGAACGGACGGTGGTGCGAGCCTCCGACCAAGTTCGAGCATCGCGTTGGCCTGAGCGGCCAAGCCGGTCACGTATTGGCGATATGTGCCAATACCGAGGGCATTACCCGGACGATTGCGCGAATAACCCAATGGCACCGATCCGTTTGACACGGGACCTGGGCAAGGACAAGGTGTGTCATATCGCCAGACGGAGGGGAAGCGGGTGGACGTCGCGGCACATCTTGGCTCGGAGGTGCTCGCTGACATCCTGGCTGCGCTACTCCTCGGGGCCGTCGCCTTGCTCGTTAGTCAGCTGATCCGACGCCGTAGAATCCGGACCTTCTTCGGCATTTCTCCGGGCCGGGATACGATCAGGCTCTTCCTGTCGTGCATCGATGTGAAGCGGGGCGGCGCCATCGGGACGGAGGAAGTAACCGGCGGGTCGGAGGGCGAGGCTATTAACCGAATGGAGTATCGCTACGCGCTCGACTTCGCGGCCTCCGTGGAAAGTCGGCCACTTGTTCGAGTGCTGCATTCTATCGATCCCAGCGACTGGCGCACCGCTCAGCCCATCAACTGCCGTATCGACGTAGGCCCTACGTGCACCAGTTACACCCGTCGGCCGGGCGAGGTAATGGAGGAAGTGCGGCGGCTCGCTCATGGTTCGGAGTGCATCGTCCTCGTTGGCGGGGCGATCTATAACGTCATGACCAAGTGCATTGTCGAGTCTGACGGGCACATGCAGTTCATACGCCGCGACGGCGAACGGCCGCGCCGCGGACTCCGGGTTACCACCGCGCCGAACCATCCGCGCGAATTCTATCGCGAAGATCCAGTCGCAGCGGATGGTACACCGATCAGGGCGGGCCGGGAGTATTTCGTCATCAGGCGCTTTGTATGGGAACGGGTCACTGTTTTCCTGTGCGCAGGGACGTGCACGGCTGGATCCGTGGCTGCGCTCCGCATGCTCGCCGATTGGCGAGCCCTTCAGCGGAACCTGGGGAGCAGATCATTCCTGCGCGTCTATGAGATGCCCTTGGATGCCGTGACGGCTCGGGAGACCGATCCGCCACCCCAGCATGAGATCCAGCGAGTCATCGCCGACCCCCCGTCGCCCTGATGGTGGTCAACCCGCCGCGCGCGACGTGATCGCGTCAGCTACCCGTCGCATCAGCACGCCAACTTCGGCTGGGCTGCCAAGAACCATATCCGCGTTCTCCGCGACGTGCTCGCCAGACTCTGGATTGTGCACTGCAACCGAGACCGCCAGGAAATCCTGATCGACGGCTGCCCGCTGCTTCAGGGCGCGAAAAGCCCAGATGTCGGAAATGTCGTCCCCGAAATACCAGCCGCAGCGCAGACCGTCGGTCTCGGCGATTATGATATCTCCCTTATTGGGTCCATCTGGCGGCTTCAGTTCGACCACCATCCGCCCTTCTTGAATGGCTGTCCCGGTCGCCTGCGCCGCACGGCGACTCCATCTTTCTATTTCGCGCTTCGCATACGGGGCGTTCCGGTAGTGCAGGCTGAGGGCAATGCCCTTCTCCTCAATCATGACCTCGGCAGGGAGTTCAGCGTACGCCCGTTGTGCCAGTTCGGCGATCACCGGACGAAACCGTGCTGCCGCCGGGTCGACCGCCAGCCTCCCGTCGCAGAATGATTCCATCCCGTATTGCCCGAACAGTCGAATAGCCGAAATATCGCCAAAGCGTGACCGAAGAAACGTAACTGGCCTGCCCGACACCACGCAGACGCGCGCGACGGCCTCGGACAACAGCGTCAGTGCTGCTTTTGCTCCGGGCACGGGCCAGACGGTTTCCGGGTCGTCCTGAATAGTCGCGAGAGTCCCGTCGAAGTCAGTGAAGAAGACGCACTCGCGGGCCCGCCGGACGGTTTGATCGATCAGCTCATCAAGCACGGTAACCTTCCGGCGAATGAGATGCCACCTGCGGGACGAACCGATTTAACTGTAGCCAGAGCCGACCACCTGCGTCGATACCGGCTCCGTTAATTAGCCGGCCTTCTCCGCGACGCACTGGTTCACGCACTCGCCCAGACCCTCGATCCAGGTGCGCAGCACGTTGCCGGGCCGCAGGTAGACCGGCGGCTTGCGGGCGTTGCCCACCCCGCCCGGCGTGCCGGTGAGGAGCAGGTCGCCGGGCCTCAGCGTGATCACCTGGCTCGCGTACGCGGCGATCTCCGCCGGGCTGAACACCAGGTCGGAGGTCCGGGACTGCTGCATGACCGTCCCGTCCACCTCGCAGCGCACCTCGAGGTCGGCCGCGTTCCCGACCTCGTCCGGGGTGACCAGGTAGGGCCCGGCCGGGGTGGAGCGCTCGAACGCCTTGCCCTGCAGCCACTGCAGGGTACGGGACTGCCAGTCGCGCATGGACACGTCGTTGGTCACCGTGTAGCCGGCGATGGCCGCGCCGGCTTCGGCCGGCGTGCCCCGGTAGACCGGCCGGCCGATGACCACGCCCAGCTCCACCTCCCAGTCGACCTTGTCGCTCACCGACGGCAGCACCAGCTCGTCGCGCGGGCCCATGAGGGTCTCGGCGAACTTGGCGAACAGCGTCGGGTACTGCGGCGGCTCCCGCCCGGTTTCCAGGATGTGCGCGCGGTAGTTGAGCCCGACGCAGATGATCTTGCCGGGCCGTGGCACCACCGGTGCGAAGTCCGCCTCCGCCACGGTTACCGCCGGCCCCGACCGCGGCCGCGCGTCGCCGCCGGCGGCGAGCAGTTCTCCCACGTCGGCGGCCTCCAGCGGGACAAGGACCTCCCCGTCCAGCCGCGCCGCGGTCGTCCCGTACTGAGTCCGGATGGTCGCCAGTCGCATACCGCCGAGCCTAGCGTGCGCCCTCGCGGCCGAGCCTGACGGGCGGGCGGGCAGCCCGCTTCGCGCTCGCGGCCGCGGCAGTGATTCGCTTGTGCCAGGAGGTGAACTGAGCATGACGGCAGTTGCTCTGGTCGGGACCCTGGACACCAAGGGCCCGGACTTCGCGTTCCTGGCCGGCCGGCTGCGCGCGGCCGGCGCCGAGGTGATCGTGGTGGACGCGGGGACCGGCGAGCCGGACGGGCTGACCCCGGACGTTGACGGCGAGAGCGTCGCGGCCGCGGCGCAGACCACCCGGGCCGAGCTCCGGGAGGCCGCCGACCGCGGCCGGGCGGTGACCGAGATGGGCCGCGGGGCGGCGCTGGTGGTCGCGGACCTGGTCGCGCGGGGCCGGGTCGGCGGGGTACTGGCGGCCGGCGGTTCGGGCGGTTCCTCGATCGCGGCGCAGGTCATGGCGGCGTTGCCGGTGGGGCTGCCCAAGCTGCTCGTGTCCACCATGGCCTCCGGTGACGTATCGCCCTACGTGGGCGCCAAGGACGTCTGCATCATGTACTCGGTGGTGGACGTGGCCGGCCTCAACCGGATCTCCCGGCTGGTCCTGGGTAACGCGGCGGCGGCCATGGCCGGCATGATCGCCGCCCGGGACCAGGCCGCCCGGGACCAGGCCGCGCAGGCCGCGGATGACCGCCCGCTGGTCGCGGCGAGCATGTTCGGCGTGACCACCCCGGCGGTGGACGCCGCCCGGGACCGGCTGGCCGAGCTCGGCTACGAAGTGCTGGTCTTCCACGCCACCGGGGCCGGCGGCCGGGCGCTCGAGGCGCTGGCCGAGGCGCGGCTGGTCAGCGGGGTGCTGGACCTGACCACCACCGAGCTGGCCGACGACCTGGTGGGTGGCGTGCTGTCGGCCGGGCCGGACCGGCTCACCGCGGCCGGCGCGGCCGGGCTGCCGCAGGTGATCGCGCCGGGCGCGCTGGACATGGTGAACTTCGGGCCGCCCGCCACGGTGCCGGACCGGTTCGGCGGCCGGCTGTTCTTCGAGCACAACCCGACCGTGACCCTGATGCGGACCACGGCGGGGGAGATGGCCGAGCTGGGCGCCAGGATCGGCCGCAAGGCGGCCGCCGCCACCGGTCCGGCCGAGGTGTTCTGGCCGGACCGCGGGGTCAGCGCGCTGGACGCGGACGGGCAGCCGTTCCGGGATCCGGCCGCCGACGCGGCCTGCCGGGAAGCGCTGGAGAGTGAGCTGTCGACGGCCGGCCGGAGCCTGCGCCGGATGGACGCGCACATCAACGACCCAGAGTTCGCCCGGGCGATGGCCGACCGCCTGCACCAGATGATCACCGGCGGGAGCTGACCATGGGACGCGCCGAACTGATGGCCCGGCTGCGGGCCCAGGTGAGCGAGGGAAGACCCGTCATCGGGGCCGGAGCCGGGACCGGGCTGTCCGCCAAGTGCGCCGAGGCCGGGGGCGCGGACCTGATCATCATCTACAACTCGGGCCGGTACCGGATGGCCGGTCGCGGCTCGCTGGCCGGACTGATGCCCTACGGCGACGCCAACGCGATTGTGGTGGAGATGGCCGGCGAGGTTCTCCCGGTGGTGCGAGACGTGCCGGTGCTGGCCGGCGTGTGCGGCACCGACCCGTTCCGGCTCATGCCCTCCTTCCTGGACGAACTGGCCCGGATTGGTTTCAACGGGGTGCAGAACTTCCCCACGGTCGGCCTGATCGACGGCGTGTTCCGGCAGAACCTGGAGGAGACCGGGATGAGCTTCGACGCCGAGGTGGAGATGATCCGGCTGGCCGCCGAGCGCGGGCATCTCACCTGTCCCTACGTGTTCGATCCGGGGCAGGCCGAGCAGATGGCCCGGGCCGGCGCCGACCTGCTGGTCCCGCACATGGGGCTGACCACCTCGGGCACGATCGGGGCCCGGACCGCGCTGACCCTGGACGACGCGGTCGACCGGGTGCAGGCCATGCGGGACGCGGCGGCCGCGGTAAACCCGGACATCCTGGTGCTGTGCCACGGCGGCCCGATCGCCGAGCCGCGGGATGCGGGTTACGTGCTCGCGCGCACCACCGGGGTCTGCGGCTTCTTCGGCGCCTCGTCGATGGAGCGGCTGCCCGTCGAACGCGCGCTCACCGCCCAGGTGCGCGCGTTCACCGAACTCTCACTGGAGGAGGACCACAGATGACCGTGGCGCACATCAAGCCCGCCGAGGTCGAGACGTTCAGCTTGGACTGGGGGACGATGAAGTGGTTCGTGTCTCCGGTGACGATCCCCGGCGCGGCCAACTCCCAGGGCGAGGTGATCGTCAATCCCGGCCAGGGACACGCCCGGCACCTGCACGAGCGGGCCGACGAGCTGATCTACGTGATCTCCGGGACCGGCACGCAGACCGTCGGCGACGAGGAGTTCTCGATCACCGAAGGCGAGACGGTCTACATCCCGATGGGCACCCTGCACTCCACCGTGAACACCGGCTGGCGGGCTCTGCGCCTGATCGTCACCTACACCCCCGGCGGTGAGGAACAGGCGCTGACCGCCCTGCCGGAGTTCACCCGGCATCCGGTCGGCGAGATCGTCGCCTGGCAGCGGAGCGCCCGAATATGATGCGGGCACGATGACAGCCCCGCCGCACCAGCCCGGCAAGGTCGTCGCGGTGCACTCCAGCTACCGGAGCCGCGCGGCCGAGCGCGGCACGATCCCGGCCTGGCCGTCCTACTTCCTCAAGCCCGCCTCCTCGCTGGCCGTCAGCGGCGATCCCGTGGCCCGGCCGCCCGGCTGCGAACTGCTCGCCTTCGAGGGCGAGGTTGCGCTGGTCATCGGCCGCCGCGCCCGCCGGGTCAGCCCAGTCGAGGCATGGGAGTGCGTGGCACACGTCACCGCCGCGAACGACTTCGGCGTCTACGACCTGCGGTACGCCGACCGAGGTTCCAACGTGCGGTCCAAGGGGATCGACGGCTTCACCCCGATCGGCCCGCAGCTGATCGACGCCCGCCGCGTCGACCTGACCAAGCTGCGCCTGCGCACCTGGGTCAACGGGGACCTGGCCCAGGACGCCTGGCCGGCCGAGGACCTGCTGTTCGGCTTCGGCGACATTGTGGCCGACCTGTCTCGGCTGCTCACGCTGGAACCAGGCGACGTGATCCTGACCGGCACGCCGACCGGCTCGACCGTGGTGACCCCCGGCGACGTGGTCGAGGTCGAGGTCAGCGCGGGTGACCTGACCTCCGGCCGGCTCCGCAGCCCGATCGTCGAGGCCGACTACCGCCTGGAACCCCCCGGCGCCATGCCCCGCGCCACCGACGCCGAGCGCAGTGCTGCCTATGGCGCTGCGCGCGGGGCTGCCTACGGCGCGGCCCACCAAGGCCCTCCGCAACGCCCGCCAGAGATCCTCAACGAGCTGCGGGAAGTGGCCACCGCGACACTGGCCGCCGTGGCCCGCAAACGCGGCCTCAACACGGTCACCCTCGATGGCTTGCGGTCCACCAAGCCGCAAACCCACATGGCCGGCTACGCCCGCACGGTCCGCTACCTGCCGCTGCGGGAGGACTTGTCCGCGGCCCACAGCGCGGGGATGAACGCCCAGAAGCGCGCGATCGAGGAGATCCGCCCCGGCGAGATCCTGATCGTCGAGGCCCGCGGCGACCCGACCGCGGGCACGATCGGCGACATCTTGGCTCTGCGCGCCCAGGTCCGCGGCGCGGCC
>Ga0335074_10004250_pt1 | contig 19694 bp, 20 predicted proteins | sample Lox_Sample_23_FD_206715 | JGI IMG/M metagenome (GOLD analysis project Ga0335074, IMG submission 206715) | Soil microbial communities from Loxahatchee National Wildlife Refuge, Florida, United States - Lox_Sample_2.3 | ecosystem: Environmental > Terrestrial > Soil > Wetlands | place: USA... | reverse complement strand
GCTCCTCAGACCTGCCATCCCGCGCTAGAATGTGCGGCTCAGCAGATCTTTCGGTAGCGCGCCCTGAGAGATTCGAACTCCCGACCTTCGGTTCCGTAGGGCGACGCTCAGCTAGGCATCTTACCTGCAAATGGGGCAATTCCGCGGCAGCAGATACCCGCCTAGATACCCATTTGTTCCGGTTCGTGTCGAAGGTCGTCCAGATGACGGCTCGTCGATACGCCGGCCCGCGGGGCTTCGGCTCGCTGCGGGCAGCTCCCACCCGATACGCCGACAGGTTGGTTGAGCCTCGAATGGGCGAGGGCGTCTGACGGGCCCGGCCACGGTCGCTCCTGATCGCCTCCCGGCGGGACGGCAGCTCCACGTGTGGATTGCGCGCCGAGAGCGCGAGGCGCTTCCACGAGCGACTGCTAGTTGTCTCGGCCCACGAGCGGCGAGTGGCGGAAGGGCCGGCCGCGTCACTGACGCATGCGCTTGAACTCGATATCGTGCAGGCCGACGGGGCACACGAGCCGCAACGGACGTAGGGGTCCTGGTGGCTCTTGGACGTCAGCTAGCGCCTGTAGCTCAGCTGGATAGAGCGCCGCTCTACGGAAGCGGAGGTCGGGAGTTCGAATCTCTCCAGGCGCGTCGTGCGCGCGCTCGCTGTGAGCCAGCGGCTCGGACACCCAGCTTTCTTGTAGATCGAGGCTAGACTTCTACCGATGGCGGGGGGAACGATGCACCACCGAGGCGCCAAGGGCCTAGCCATCGTGTTGCTCGCGACGATCGCGGCAATCCTTGGCTCTCCGGCCCGCGATAGCGGCGCCGCTCCCCTAGCCGCGCGGCGGTATTCGACGTGCCAGGTTCCACCACTGATCGGGCACAGCTTGGGCGAAGCTGTCCGTCGCGCCGCGCGCGCGCACTGCGCAATTCGCATCCGAGACGCTACGACCGGGGCGCCAATCGACGTTCTCACGGAACCGCAGGCTGCCGCGCGGCTCGTCTCGCGCCAGCAGCCGCAAGCGGGCCGCGAAGCCGAACTCGTCACAGCCTGGGTGCGCCCGCTATGCGACGAGTCCGCCGATCCCGGTCCCGGGATCGACGAGCCGCGGATCACCCCGGGGCCGACGACGCTGGTTAGCGGCCTCTTTCTCGACGGTGGCCCGCTTCGTCGTGTCGGACGATGCACCCGGGGCACGCCCTCCCCCGGGACCATCCAGGTACTCGATCCGAGCACCGGGCAGCAGGTCGCGAGCAGCACCGTTGCGGCGGGGAAGTTGGCGCGGATCCGGCTCGCGCCGGGCGCATACGAGGTGGAGGGCACTTTCGCCAACGCCTTCCGCAACGGGCAGCCGATCACGACGCTGCCGCGCCGTGTGACGCTGCGAGCTGGAACTGTCGTGCGCGAGGACGTCATCGCGAGCATCCGCTGACCTTCCGAGCACGTCTGAGTAAGAAACCGCTCTGTTCAAGCAACTGGAATCGAGCTAGCTTGCCTCGTTGGCGCCAACTGGCGGACGAACAACTGCACATGGAGACTGCAGATAGCAAACGCAACCCAAGTCCCGAGAGGCGCGGGCGCCACCAGCCCGGCGGCAACCACGCGATCGGGCGTGTACCACGACATGCCCGCCGCACAGCCGAGGTACGCTGCCGCCGCGATCAGGAGCGCCCTCCGCAAGCTCAAACTGGAATGGGCGAGGCTCAGACACGATGCCGACCGGCGGAACGAAGCGCTAACGGTCGCCTCGATGCCGGTTGTCATCATCATCTCGGGCGTCGCGGCCTACTACTGCGGCCTCTGGATGTACGGGCCGTCGTGAAGACGATCGCGTGATTTCGACTTCAGCCGCGAGCGCGTGACTTCGTGCTCTCCGCGGGTAAGGTGCTGATTGCAGATGGGGACTCCGGGCAACCGAATGGGGAGTGTGCTCGACCGCCTTCTTGATCGAGGGCGAGACACGAACGCAACCGCCGCCGCCGTCGCGCTACCGGCGAACGGCGATCTGAGCGGCAGCCGGCTACAAGTATTGCCTCGTCGTGACCTATCGTCGCAGCGGTCAGGGCGTGCCGACGCCGGTGTGGTTCGGGATCGATGCTGGGCGAGCATACTTCCGCACCGACGCCGGGACCGCGAAGGTCAAGCGGATTCGCGCCAACCCAAAAGCTGCGGTCGCGCCGTGCACGGCTAGAGGAAAGCCCCTCGGACCTACGGTCGAATGTGTGGCACGGGTGCTCGAGGGCGCGGCGGCCAATCGCGCCGAGCAGATTATTGGAGGTAACTACGGGCTCGGACGCAGGCTCTACAACCTCGTATTTGCCCGCGGGGGCGCCGGGCGCGTGTACGTCGAACTGGCCCCGCCGGCTCGGTGAGAACGAATGACCGAGGCTGGCTCGACGCCTAGCGCCTCGGTGCTACGTCCTTAACGCCGGCATCTCGGTCGCCGGCTCGCGCTCCCAGAGCTGCGGCGTGGCCTTGCCGTGTTCGATTCGCCAGCGCTCCGTGCGCGCGATGAGCTCGAAAAAATGCGTATTCCAGCCGCGGCGGAGCCTGCTGGGACAGGTGCGACGGGCGGCGCGCACAACGAACACTGTGAGAGCGAACAGGAATGCGTGGGCGCGCGTGTACGGCAATTCGTAGTGATCGCGCACGCGGGCGGGCAGGCTACCGAGGATGATCAGGTCATGGACTCGCTTTGCCAGCTGATAGCTGCGCGGCATCGGGATCTTGAACGCGGTTTGGTAGCCGACTTGGCGAGCTTCCGGGGTTAGGAACATTCGGCCGCTGGCGAGTTGAGCCTCCAAATAGGTCCGGAAGGCTGCGTGTGTGGGGGGTGCCGTGTCTCGGGACATCCCGAACAGCTCGCCGAAGCGAACGTAGTCCTGCCAGAGACCTTCGCGCTCATCCAACGAGAGCCGGCGCACGAACAGCTCGTAGAAGCGCTGGGCGGAGTCGGCCATCACCGCGACCGTCCACAGCATCAAGTCCGAGTCCAACGCCGAGTAGGGGGTGCCGGCGGGGAACGCGCCTGCGTCTTCGGGCAGAACGCCGTTGACCCGTCCGTGCAGGTTGTGAACCCTGGCGATGACATCATCGGCCTGGGCTCGCGATCCGAAAAACACGGTCTCGAACGCCTTGCCGGTTCGAGCGAGCCGCTTCCACGGCATCGTCCGCTCGTGGGTGTGCTCGCTGGTGCCGACGTAGTTGAGCGGAGCGAGCGCGCCGATGCACAACGCCCTTTGACCGTAGAACAGGCCGACGAGCCGCTCATGCTGCACACGCCGCAAGATCGAACTGTCCGGCAAGAAGTACCCCTTGCCGTCGTTGGTTCCCTGTCTGCCCATCGTGTCCCGCCGGCATCCTTCCATATGCCAGGACCGTTCGCTAGGGCTGGACGTCTTGGTACGGCGCCGGCTCCGTTACTCGATCGTCTCGCTCTCGGGTCTGGGTGACGCTTGTGCCTCTCGTTCTCGACGATGTCTCAGTCGGAAACGCCGGAGGCGAGCTGCGAGTGCCCAGGCCGCGGCGGGCAATCGCAGGCCGCAAGCGAGTTTCGTGCGGGAATGCTTGACGGGCCGCGCCCCCGACGACGCCAGCGATTGGAGAAACCGCAGGCAAGCGCGTACGGTCATGGCGATGTGCCAGCTCGGTTCGAACGACCTCGTGATCAGCGGTCCTTGCTCGATCTTGGAGCGCCTTCGGGCGTCGCTGGCCGGCGAGGGCTCGGTCATCGAGTTCGCGCGGGTATTGCCCCCACCGGCCGAGCTAGAGGGCGCTCGCCGGCGTCGTTGGTGCACTGAGCACTGGGGCACGGCTGCATCTCCCGGGGCGAGCGCGCAACTGATCGACAATGCTCCCGAGAACGGTTTGCTCTCCTACTCGTTCAGGACGACATCCGCGCCTATCGCGCTGATCGCCTACTTCGCGGCCCAGCATCCGCTTGTCGACATCACACTGATCCACGAGTGCGATCGACGGCATAGCGGCCGTCGATACAAGTGGAGCGGAGGGCGGCAAACCAGCTTCGTCGACCTCGACGCAGAGTTGCTACGCACGAGCCGATGCGGTGAGCAGCGCTGTGTGGCGCGGCTCGTCCTGGATGCGCGCGATCGCCGCCGCGGCCAGCTCCGCACTCGATGCCGGACGAAAGCCGAGCGCTGCGCCAGTGGGGAGCGGCGGTCACCCGGTCGACCGTGCGCGCCGAGAGATGCTGAGCGATCCGTCACCCGCCGCCAACGGCGCCCCGGAGCGAGGACGACCAGAGCCCGGCGTCCGTAGGCGAACGGCGGATAGGCGGGCTCCCGAGACTGCGTCGTCCGCAGATGGCTGACTTCCACTTGGACAGGTGTGGACAAGGCGGGAGGCGTCAGTGATCCTCACATCAACCATGTCCGAGACGCGATCTCCTCGAGGCAGACCGGTAGTGCCTCAAGCAATTCAGCGGGACGTTCTCCTCGTCCTGGTCGGGTTCGACGGCAGCCCGGCTCTGTGGTCGTTGGACGATTTGGCTCGCGCAACCGAAGGGGTCGAGATTGCGGAGTCGGTCGAGGTGCTGCGCCGCGTTGGGCTCGCCTATCGTACGCCGGACGGCCTCTTTTTCGCCTCGCCTGCCGCTGTTCACTGCACCGCGCTACTCGGTCATGTCGTCTAGGACACCGGCCCGATGCCGCTTGGTCCGGCAAGGTCTCGGAGGACGCGAAGATTCCTCGTCGTGTTAGTCCTCGGGCATCGTGTCATCATCGCGACGCACGACGACGGCGAGCTCGATGACCCCGCCCTTGCATGCCCACCACCGTAGCTCGTGCGAGCCTGCAACTCGGCAGCCCATCGCGGTCGCAGAGTCGCTCGTCCGCACCCGAGCACCGCTGCCGCCGCTGCTGTTCATGCCGAGTTGGTGGGGCTGATAGTCACCGAGTTGACCGACCCGGCGACACAGGACGACCGTACAGGCCCGCGGCAGCCGCCGCGCCACCTCTGGCGGGAGGGCGGCAACGGATTCGAGAAACCGTCGACCGAGACGGTACGCGCTCAGCTGATGCTCGCAGCGTTCCTCCGCGCGATGGAGGTCAAGCCAAGCGCTGTGGATCTCTTCGCGAAACTCTCGATCGGCGTCCGTGGGTGCCTCGGCTCCCGCGCTCGCGGTGCCGTCCCGTTCGGCCTGCCGGGACCGACGACTGGGAGCGGCCTTCGCCCTGCGCTCGGCCCGAGTGGCTCGGCTCCTGGTGCGGTCGAGTTCGGCTCTGAGCCGTGCGTGCGCGCCCATCAGCGCCGTCATGCGATCGACATGACTCAGCTCACCAGGCTTTCGACGGACCTTCCGTCCCGGCATCTCGACGTCGAATCGCGGGCCGCCGATGTAGCGAGCGTGAAGCCAGCCAATCGGATCAGGCAGGTGTTCGCGGATGATCGGGTGACCCTCGCCACGGCCCATGAGCGCGAAATTCGGCCAGTAGAGCCGCGCATTGCTCCACTCGATGCCGTGACGCTCAGGCATCGAGCGATTGAACGCGTGGAGCGCGCGATCATTGGCGAGGAAGAAGATTTCCGGCCCGTCCTCCCCGGCCTCGGGGTCGGCCTCGTCAGCGGGCCCAATCTGGAGCGCCTCTCTGATCTCGTCGGGGTCGATGAACGGGCGGGTCTGGCTAGGTCGGGTGGTAATGACGATCGCAGCACGGTCCCGCCAGTCGCCAGCCAGCCATGCAGCCAGCTCACGAGCGGCGGCCTCACCGTCCACTGTCTTGTAGGTCGAACCATCCGGCGTCTGGACGACGCCGGCGTCCGACACATCGCCGGATTCGATGCCCCGAGTCCGCGCCTCCACGACCTTCAATCTAGCCGACGCAGAGCCATGCTGTATCGCCAGTGATCGGCGCAGTAGCAGGCACCGGATCGGGCGGTATTCTCGAAGCGCGCCGACGGACTCTGGCGGCTCCCGATCATGCCTCCTCACGGAGCTTCTGTGCCTCAGCCAATGACTGGAGCTTCTTGAGTGTGTTCTCCTCGACCTGGCGGACGCGCTCCCGGGTGATGTTGAACGCTCGGCCGACCTCGTCCAACGTCCGCGGGTGCTGGCCGCCGAGCCCGTAGCGCAGCTCGAGCACATGACGCTCGCGATAGCTGAGATTCGCAAGTGCCTCGCGCAATGCCTCTTGACGGAGGATTTGGGCGGCGTGCTCGTAGGGGGACGGGGCTCGATCATCGGCGATGAACTCGCCGAACTGGGTGTTCTCGTCGTCGCCGATCGGCTTCTCCAGCGACGTCGGCGCCTGCGCCGAGCGTAGGATCGACTCGATCTCGTCGCGCTCGATTCCCGTCACGTCCGCGATCTGCTCGACCGTTGGCTCGCGGCCGAGCTCCGTGACCAGCTTGCGCTCCGCCCGACCAATCTTGTTCAGCTTCTCGACCACGTGGACGGGGATGCGGATCGTCCGCGCCTTGTCGGCCAGCGCACGCGCAATCGCCTGCTTGATCCACCACGTCGCGTACGTCGAGAACTTGAAGCCCTTGCGGTAGTCGAACTTCTCGGCGGCACGCACGAGGCCCAGCGTGCCCTCTTGGATCAGGTCGAGGTACGGCAGTCCTTGGTTGCGGTAGTTCTTCGCGATCGAGACCACGAGTCGAAGGTTCGACTCGACCATCTTTTTCTTCGCGTCAAGGTCGCCGCGCTCGATCCGCTTGCCGAGCTCAACCTCCTCCTCGGCGGTCAGCAGGCGATGCTTTCCGATCTCTCTGAGAAACAATTGCAGCGAGTCGGTCGTCATCGGCGAGTCAGCTTCGGGCTGGCTCCGCCGCCTGTAGCCGCGACGGGCTCCCGCAGCGACGATCTCGATCGGGTCGGGCTCGACATCGTCCACGAGCTCGATTGCGGCTCGCTCGACGAGCGTGTGCAGCTGTTCGAGAGCGGCTTCGCTCAGGTCAAGCGCATACCCAACCTCCGCGATCTCGCCGTGCGAGAGTGTCCCGCGCTGCGCGCCCGTCGAAAGTAGCTCTCGCACTCGATCGTCTTCCTCGAGTTCGATCGGGGATTCGAGCGAGGCGCCTTCGAGGTCGGTCACGCGGCAGCCTCGCGGTGCGGGCAATCCCAAAGCCCGCTGGCTGGTCTCGTTTCAAGCGCTGACACAGCATCACCCTAGTACCTAGCCTGGCGAGCGCCGTCAACGGCGATTGCAGCCGCCCCGGCCTGCTACCCAACGACCGATCTATACGGGTTGGCGACGCCGACGCCGGGCGCAGGGTCACATCGCTGGGTCCGCCCCTCAGCGATGGCGACCACAACCTCGTCGGCGCCGAAGTCACGGAGCTCCGAAGCTCCCTTGGTCCAGAACGGGAATTACGGACCAGTAGGAGCGAGGACGCCCGCCCGGACTCGCCGCACCAGCCTGCTCTGCCAGAGCGCGCCGCGCCGGGTTCCCGAGGCGGCGCGGAGCGAGGGCCGACGGCTTGCTCGCTCCGCCCGCGTCAGGGTTCTCCGCAGTCCGATCAAGCGGCAGCGACAGCGGAAGTCGGCTCGCCGCACTGCTCGGTCGCGACTGGCCTCGGCGTCACCGTGTAGGTGTCCATCAGGTCGTGAGTGCGCAGCTGCTCCCGACCGCTAGCGGTGACGTGCCAGTTGCGCGGCTCAAGGCTCACCAGGCCGGCTCGCTCGGCGTTGAAGAGTCCGTGCGGATGGACCTGCAACTCGTCTGATGCGCCGTGCTCGAGGTAGACGAGCGCCGCGAGGACACTGACCCGCTTCGCGGGCGTCCACACGAACTCCTCGCGGTCGGGCACCGCACTGACGGGCGTCGGCTCCGGCGCGTCCTGAGAAGCGAGCTCCCCGGACGGCGGTGCCTCCGACATGCAGCGCGCATCGTTCGCCTTCCGCCGGCGCCAGCGGCGTCCGCGACTTCTTGATCCGGGCGCTCCACCCGGACGCTCCCGTGTGATCGTGTTGCTTTCCATCTCGATCCTTTCGTCGCTGAATTGAGCCGCAGATCACTGCGGCACCAGCAGCGTAACTCCGTTTGGCCTGCTGGAATTCATGAACAATCCGGGTTGAAATGCCCAACCCAAAGACAGCGGAATCGAAGTCGCGCGAACGGCCGCGCAGCGCCCGTGACAAGGGCATTCGGCACGTCGCCGCGCTCGCTGGTCGCCCGCTGGCGACGCAGGCCGGATTGGCCGCCTGACGTTTCCGACCTGGGGCACGGCAACACACGATCTTGCCTTCCCCGGCACGGGGATCAAGGCTGGATCGAGCCGGGCATCCCGAGCAGCGTCTAGGTCAGCGGCCCGTCGCGGCGGGATCACGGCCACGATCAGGAACGATGTGGCGAGACGGCAGCCAGCGGCCAAGAGCAAGGCTGCTGCCCGCCCCAGCTAACCGCTTCGGCAAGCTCGGCTAGCTCGAAGCTACTGGGCGGGCGCGGGCTCGACCGAGCCTGTTAGGCGAAGCGTTGACGCTGGCCGCTCGGCTTGTCGTGAGCACGCACAGACTTGGTTACGTCCCGCGCCCTTGGCGTCATACAGCGCGGAGTCGGCTTCGGACAAGACGGTCGGGTAATCGAACACGCTCGATCGACGCGAGGCGGCGACTCCGAGGCTGATCGTGACTCGCTGGCCGTCGCCGACCGACTGGGCTGCGACTGCGTGGCGCAGACGCTCGGCCTGCTCGAACGTATGAGGCAGGTCTGCGCCCGGCAACAGGATCAGAAACTCCTCCCCGCCGAGGCGGTAGGCGGACTCGAACGCGCGGAAGTGCTTGCGCAAGATGTACGCGACGTCCTTCAACACGGCGTCGCCCGCAGCGTGGCCGTGGGAGTCATTCACGCGCTTGAAGTGATCGATGTCGGCGACGATCACGCCCACCGGGTCGCCGCTGATTTCGGACTGCTGCCTGAGCTCCTCCGTTCGCCGTGCGAGCGCGTTGCGATTCAGCATCCCGGTGAGCGCATCGATCAACGCTTCGCCACGGTGCTCGATGTCGGAGCGCATCAGGGCCGTCGACAGCATCGCACTCGCCACGACGAGCAGCACTGGCGCGAACAGGATCGGGGGCTGTCGAACAACGGCGCTCGGGTCGGCGCTTAGGAGCACCACCGCCATCAGCGCCACCGTCAGGCCGACTCCCGCGACGATCCCGCGAACCGAGAAGCGAGCGCTGAGGGTCATCACCGGAATCGCCAGCCAGCAGACCGTCACGTCTCTGAGACTGCCGGTCAAGGCGACGCTTGTGGCGATGATCCCCTGCGACATCGCCCACGCCCCGAAGATCGCGAACTCGGGATGAGCGGATCGGCCCGAGAGCCGTTCGGCAACCCAGAACACCGCGACGGCTGACAGCAGCGGCGCGATCGTCCACCAGCCCAGCCACGGCCCCCCGCCCACCAGCCCGACCGCCAGCACCACGAACGTCTTGCGCCGGATCGGCTGCAAGCGGCGGTCCATGTCAAGCAAGCGCTCCCGATCGACACCGCGCGGAAGGAGCCATGAGACGCGAGTCTGCATAACGTGCGTTGATCGACATTGCGCGCAGCGAGCGAAACGGCTCGGGGCGAAAGATCGGTCATCCGTTGGACACGCTCGCGGCCCGACAGCCACGCAGCCCGAGCATCAAAGCGAGCAGTTCGACCGGCGACGGGCCTCGTGCAGCAATCCGCCCATCAACGCCGTCCGTGCTCCCCTGAACTAAGCTGATTCCGCTAGACGGAGGCCGGTTCGCACGCGAGCCGTCAGGCCCGCTCGGACACGCGGCCGACCCCCGTCCTGAAGCGAAGCGCACGTCATCGCCAAATAGCGCTGGCGGCCTTCAGCGTCTTACTTGAGTAGGTGGCGTTGGAGTGGGGTGCTGCGGAGCGACGGGGGTCCGGAGCTGGTCGAGCCGGACCTCCGCTTTCGTATCGGCGGGCTGGCGAGAGGACTTGAGGGCGCCCGCGATCAGCGTGCCGCTTTCCGATGAGCGCGACGGGCGACAGTGGGCGGCGACGGTGACGTCAGCAGCGTGTTGACCCGAGTTAGAGATCACGCCCCGGTATGTCGGCTCCCGGCACCGGAGGCATCCGGTGGCGCAAGTGCAACGCCGTCATCCAACGACGGAAGTAATACTCGCCGAACTCGCACGGGTAGCCCGTGTGGTGGTGGCGCTCGACTTCCCAAAGATACGCTGCCCATTCCATGACGGCGCGCTCGCTCCCGACGTCTCTGCCATTGGCGCGTGCGAGCGCTTGGACGACGGGGGCGATAGAGCGATCGGCCAGCACGCGGCTGCCGAGTGCGCCCCACACTGGCCTGCAGCCCGTCAGCAGATACACGGCGGCCTGCCAGGGAGCATTGTCCGGGCCGTGAAGCGCCGATGCCTCGGCGAACACGGGGTCGCGGGCGCGCAGATGGGCGACGAACGCGGCGTGGCGCTCGACGCGCTTCCGGCCGCGCGTCAGACTCTCCTCCAATGCGCTGCCGTCGTCAGACGACCACCCCATGCGAACCAGCGTAGCCATCCTCAAGCGCGCACCACAGACCAGCGCACGAGCCGATCCGGCATGAGCACAGATGCGCCGGCCGCCAGCCGTCGCTACGCCGAAGCCGGCGCGAGATCGAGTAGGGTGGTCGTGTGGAGAGGGTTGGAGAGGGCCTCGCGTGCCTGTGCCCGCGGCCAGCAGCGCCGAGCGGGCACAGGCCGCGGGTTACGCCGGTCGCGCACGGGTGGGCGCGAAACTTCTACTCGATCGGCAGCAGGACGGACAGCTGTCGTGACTGAGCGAGCAGAGTGCCGTCGGCCAGGAACAGCGCACCGTCTTCATCGACGAGTCCTCCGATCGCCGCGCTCGCCTGAAAGCGCCCAAGGACAGGCGCAGCCGGTAGGCCGCGCTCAGGCAGACGAGCTCGAAAGTGGATCGCGAGCTCCAGCGTCGGAGCCTGCGTCGGCTTGCTGAGCGGCTCAAGCGATGCCGGCCACCATAGATCGGCGCACAGCGCGACGTACGCAGGGTCGATTCGCTGTGGTTCGCGGAGCCAGATCCATCCACCCGTTGCCGGCGCTGCTCCACCGGGCGACCCGATGCCAGAGAATCGTCCCGATCCGAACCGTGGAGCGAGCTTGGCGCGATGAATCACCGGCGGGAGCTCCGCCGAAGGCAGTAGCCAATGACCCTCGGACGGGCGATACCGATCCGCTGAGACCTCCCGCGCCCTAGCCGGCGGCGGCTCGCCGGCATCGGGAGGAACGGGGCGCCATTCGTCGGTTTCGGGCAGGTTCGTCGCTGACAGGGCCGCGGTCGCTGTGAGCATGATCTCCCCGTCCTGTCGCGCCGTGATCGCGCTCCTGACGATACGGTGACCGGAGCGCAGCACGTGAACCTGGATGTCGAGGCGCCCAGCCCGAGGCGACTTGAGGTAGTTCGCCGTCAACGCGCACAGCGCGCGGTTCTCGCTCGACTCGGGATGCGCGAGCACCGCCCGCACTAGGATTGCAGCCAGGTAGCCGCCGCTCGGCCCCTCGGACACCGACCACCCCTCGCGGAGCTCGGCTACGAAACTCTCGTCGCCGGTCGCTCGAACGGCGGTGGCCCGCTCAAACGCCGTCGGCCGGCGTGGCGTGCGGACCCGCGGTCGTCCGAAGCCCCCCGCGCTCGGGGCGGGCGGGTTGGCAGCGGCCGGCTTCGGAGGCGGAGCCATCAGCGCCGGTGGCCGATGGCTGCTAGTCGCCGGATCGTGGAACTGTTCGGCCGTGGAAGCACCGTTTCACTGTAGGAGCTTGGACAGCAGATCCGAAGCTGAGTTCCGCACGATGAAACAACGCACATCCGCGGATGTGCGTTGGTGCTGACGCTCGTTCGCGTCGCAGAGCCACCAAAGAGTCGTCTGATCCACAATCATGTCGGTCGTGGGCATCAGGCGGCAACCGAGGCCAACGCGCGCAGTGCGAGAAGTAGCGCGTGCTCGCGGCGAGCGCTCGCTCAAGGATCGGGAGGTGCTGTTGGCCGTCGGGCGATCGCTGGTCGACGGCGACCTCACGCTCTCTGCCATCGCCGAGTCGATGGAGGTTGCCGAAGCCGAACTCGCGGCGGCGCTGGAGCGCCTGTTCGGAGTCGTACCTGCGCCGCCTTCTCGCCGCTCCTGAGCGGCGGCATCACGTCAACCACGGCCTCGAGTGCATCGTCGTCCGCGTCCGCCGTCCGGCTCGATAGCGTGATCGATGGTCGAGGGTTCGACCTCACCTTCGACCGGTTCGACGTGTCTGAACCGCACGCCGTACCTCCCTACGGTGCTCGGCGCCAGTCTCGGCGCCGGGCGCCGATCTCGTGACTACGCCCGCGAGGCGCAGCATCTCGAACACGGGCACAGGGAGTTCCGCGACTCTATGTCGAGCTCGCCTGACCGAACTGGCTTCTACGATCGTGCGATGTGCAGCGGTGAGATCGGACGGGGCTTCGCTTGCCGCCGTCGTCGAGAAGCCGCTCGCGTAGACGCGGGCCAGCTCGCCGATCCAACTTCGGGCAGGCGCGCGTGAGCGTCGAGCAAGCATCGTTCGACCCCCGGCGCGGGCAAATCCGATCACTCTCCGAGTTTGGAGCAATCGATCCGAGCGACCGCGCGACGGTGTGGGTCAGAAGCCATGAGCACGCCGCGCGGCTGGCCCAGGAGGTCAAGCGCCAGGACCGCATGGAGCCGATCATCGGGATCAGCTGCGCGCACGGGCAGATCGAGCCCTCCGTCCCGGTATCGCGCGTGCGTGCGATCATCGGTGAGCGATTGATGATCGCCGTGATCGGCTCGTCGGTTGGCGGCAGGTTCAACCATCTGCTCCCGCCGGGCCTGAGGGTTTCGCGCGGCGCGCTGCGCGTGTGGGGGTCAGCGCCGGCGCGGATCCTCGTCGTCGACCCGAGCGGCGACTATGGCGAGGCGGCGCTGCTGAGATTCGAGTACGAGTTCAGAGCCAGCTTGCCCACGGCCAGCGGCTACGTGCAGATGCTTGAGCACGCACTTGGCGCCGCCGAGCGGCGCTGCGAAGAGCTTGAGCGCGAACTTGATTCGCTTCGCGCCGATGCGCAGCGCTAGCAGTCGGCGATGGGGGACGCCAGGAGACACGACCTTGTCCGCTGGCGCCGGAGCGCTGTCCCCAACGCCGGGTCAACGCACCGGCCAGAGGCGGTGCTACCCCAACACTACCCACAACGCCGAAGCCAAGGGGCGCATGTTTCCGACTCTCAAGACGATCGTCGAGCGTGCTCAAGCACCGCGCACGCGAGCCGCATAACTATCCGTCCGGTCTGTGCCCGCGTATACCGAGGGATCGACCGATCGACGAGTGCTGCGCTCCGAAGCGCGCCGTGTACGGGGCGCGCAGCTGCTCGAAGCGCTCAGTCAGCGGCGTGTATGCCGTCCTGTTTGTGGCTAGGCAGGTGAGCGCGTCCACGGACGCGTGCCAGATCGCACCAACGCCCTGCGCCTGATGGCGATTGTCGGGCGCCCATACCAACTCCAGCTTGCACGCCCGAGTCCCCTTCGCCTTGAGTTCCAACACGAGCACAGCTCGGCTCCACATCAGACCGAGCATCTCTCTCGGCGCGACGCGGAAGACCAGCCCGATCCGCGGATGCGCTCCGGGCTCACGGTCGCGCAGACGTATCTCAGCGTCTCGAACAAGGGTGCCCTCGATCCGCGCCGGAAACCACGCCTCGCGGTCCGACGGGTAAGTCAGCGCCTCCCAAACGGTGTGCCGCGAGCACGGAAGCTGGCGCGAGAAACGCAGCAGCGCGCGGTGCTCCGTTCGCACGAGTTCGCCGAAATCGAGGTTGTTGTCGGACTCGGGTCGACCGTTTTTCTCGGGCATCCCGTCTCACGTTAGCTGCGCACCCTTTCGCTTGGCTGGAGCTTGGTTCCACTGGCCGTGCCCGACCGCGCCGTCATTCGATCATGCGCCGACGCATCGCCTCTCGGACGGCGGCGGTCGCCGCGTCGACTTCGAGACGGCGATAGAGAATCTGCAGGCGGCCCTTGACTGTCAATGGCCATCGAGATCTCCCCATCCGCGGCCACTTTTTCTCCCCACTGGTGGCCATCTTTTCTCCCCACTGGTGGCCATGAAGCTCCCCACCGGTCAGGATTGTTGAGGCTGGTGGCCACGAAGCTCCCCGCCAGCCGTTGAGCCGTGTTCAGGTCAGGGGCTTGACTCCTTTTCCGGCGGTCGCTTGCGCGAGTCGGTAGCTGTCGGCGCCGTCGGTGATGAGGATGTGGGCATGGTGCATGAGCCGGTCGACGGTCGCGGTCGCGATCGTTTTGGGCATCAGTTCGTCGAACCCGGATGGGTGGATGTTGGAGCTGATCGCGATCGAGCGTTTCTCATAAGCGGCGTCGATCACGCGGAACAAGGCCTCGGCGGCGTCGGTGGACACGGGCAGCAGGCCGACATCATCGATCAGGATCAGGTCGGCGCGGATCAGCTTTGAGATGGCTTTGTTGATGCTGTCATCGGCGCGGTGGCGGCGGACGAGGACGGCGAGCGTCTCGAGCGTGTGCCAGGCGACGGTCCGGCCTTTGTCGATCGCCTGGTGGCCGAGCGCTTCGATGAAGTGCGATTTGCCGGTGCCGCTCGGGCCGCAGACGACTAAGACTTCGTGGCGGTCGATCCATTCCAGGGTCCGCAGCGCGTTCTGGGTCTGTGGTGGGATCGCGGACGCGTCGGGTTCCCAGACCTCGAAGGTCTTGCCGGCCGGTAGCCCTGAGGCTTTGCGACGCATCGAGATGGTGGCCTGGTCACGGCCGGCTGCCTCCTCTGAGAGCAGCACTCGCAGCACCTCGGCGTGTTCCCAGCGCTGGCTGGCTGCGGTGGCGATCACTTCCGGCGCCGCCCGTCTGACGTATGGGAGCCGCAGACGGCGCAACAGCCGGTCGAGCTCATCGGGCAGCGGTGGGGGTGGTGGGGTGCGGACGGTCATCGCCCGAACCCGTCCCAGGCGCGGGTCGAGTTCTGCAGCGAGACTTCCTCTCGGGCGGGGAACAGCAGCAGCTCGCCGCCGCCGGTCCGTGCCTGGTGCGCCAGCACCGAGGCGAGATCGCCGTCGGCGAACCGGCCCGCGTGAGCGCACGTCTCGAGCGCCCGGTTGACCAGATCAGGTCCGTGGAGCTTTGCCAGGTCGACCGCTTCGGCCATCTTGCGCCGCATCCGCTGGGTGCCGGCGGCCGCGGCCTTGATCAGCCAGCCTTCGGCGGCCGGGCCGATGGCGAGGAACGCCTGCTCCTCGCGCGAGCGTGCTCGGGGTCGGCGCTCCAAGGCGCCGGGCGGCCGCGGCGGGTAGTGCGCATCATCGATGCTCGGCCGGCCCGGTGTCGTGAGCGGATGTCTGGCGACTTCACGCGGGCCGCCGATCTCATCGGCGTGCACCACGACCAGCTGCTCGCCATCCACGCGCGCCCAGACGCGCAGGTCCACGAGCGCATGCGGGACGGAGTAGAGCGCGCCACCGACCGAGATCGTCGACTGCCAGCTGACCTTCCGCGTCTGCCCGAAGCACACCGTGTGCGGCACCCGGGGAAGCCGGTGCAGCCGCTCGTGCTCGTCGGCGAGCCGGATCACGGGTGCCTGTTGGGTGGCGCGATGCGGTCGAGTGTTGACGTCCGCCATCCACTGCTGGCACGCCGCCTCCAACTCGGCAAACGACGAGTACTCCGGCCGGAGGTTGTGATCGGCCGGGAGCAGATCGGCCTTCGAGATCTTCACGGTCGCCTCCGAGCCACCCTTCGACTGCGGATCGGCCGGCACGCACGTCTGGATCGTCACCCCGTAATGCCGGGCGACCGACACGATCTGCGGGTTGCGGACCGCGATCCCGCACACATGATCGATCGACACCGTCTTCTCGTTATCGGTCAACAAGTACGTCGGCGCGCCGTCAAAGCACCGCAACGCCCGATCGATCCCGATCACCACACTCGGAAGCGTCTTGTCGCGCAACGGGACCACGACCCGGAACCTCGACCACGCCAACCACGCGCAGAACAACACCGTCTTGCGCCCCTCGACGACCGGCCCGTCGCCATAGTCAAACTGGGCCCACAACCCCGGCTCCGGCGTCCACGGGCGCGTGACCCTGCCGTTCTCGCGCCGCCACCGACGCTTCGCGTCAGCGACCCACCGCCGCGTTGTGCGCGGCGACCCGAGATACCCGATCGCGACCAGCTTCCCGTGCGCGACATCCCCCCGGACCTTCCCGTTTGAGCGAGCCACCAGCTCGTCGATCTTGCGCTGATACTCGACCTCCATCGCGGGCCGCTTGCGCTCGAGCTTCGGCACCAGCCCGAGATCGCGCTGCTCCACCCAATGCGCGACCGTCTTGTGATCACAGCCGGCCAACTGCGCCGCTCCACGCAGCGAGCCGGCTAGATCGTATGCCTCCAGGATCTCCATCACTTCCTCCGGTTTCTTCACACGCGGCCTCCACACCTAGAGCTCGAGTTCGAGCCCGGCAGCGTGGCCGACCGACAGATTCAGGGAAACCGTGGGGAGAAAAGATGGCCGCCCACGGGGAGAAAACCTGGCCGTCAGTGGGGAGTTTCAGTGGCCGCCGGTGGGGAGCTTCTCATGGCCGCCGTCACCTTGACCGTGGTGGCCGAGACTCTCAGACGCTCAGCGACTTCGATCGGATCAAGCCCGTCGGCGGTCAACTCGATCACCTCAAGTAGCGCGGGATCAAGCGGCGGTTCGGCCTCGTGCGTTCGGCGGCGGACCTCGGCGTACAGCGTCGGATGCAGCCGCTCGTCGAAGATGTTGCTGCCGCCGGCGGCAGTCGCGATCGCCGCCCGAATCTGCTCGGGGCGCGATCCGCGCGTCAGGTAGCAGCTCGCGCCGGCGGCGATCGCCTGGTATGGACGCCGGTCCTCTGGCTCGGCGCTGAGCATGACCACGCGGGTCGAGAGTGCGTCGCGGTCGACGGCCTTGAGGATCGCCAAGCCGTCAAGGCCGGGCAGACTGGGATCGAGCACCGCAACGTGAGGGGCCTCGGTACGGATTAGTTCGAGCGCCGTATAGCCCTCGCTGGTGGTGGCGACCAGCTCGTAGTCGGGATCGTCCTCGATCGCGCGCACGAGCGCTTCGAGATACATCTCCTGGCGGTCGGCGAGCAGCACGCGCAGGTGCCCGCCGCTTGCAGGAACGCCCTCCGGTTGGCTCGACTGCACGGCCACGGCGGCACCAGCGCCATTCTGCGAAGCCGGGGTTCCGTTCTCAGCTGCGGCGGGCGGGGCCATCATGTTCGCGGCGTCGCGCGGGCGCGATCGCGCTCACGCCGCGATCTCGCCCGCGGCGACCGCTCGGCAGGCGTCGCCATTCGCCCGCGCCCGCTCGAGAAATGCCGCCTGCGCGACCGAGCGCAGCTCGTAGCGCCCCGCCCACAGACCGAGCGCGTCCTGTTGCAGCGCGCGACCGAACGAGAAGCTGAGCGGCCAGGGCTGGGGACCAGTAGCGTTGATCGCGCGCAGGTTTGCGGTTGCTTCTTCTGAGTCCTGCCCGCCGGACAGGAACACAACGCCGGCCAGCGTTCGAGGCAGCACGGCGCGCAGGCAGCGGACCGTGCCGGCGGCAACCTCATCGGGATTCCTCGGATGCGGCGACTTGCTGCCTGCCAGCACCATGTTTGGCTTCAGCAGCGCGCCGTCGAGTTCGACCGGGTGTTCGCCGAGCGCCTTGAACACGTACTCGAGCGTTCGTTGCGTCGCTGCCGCGCAAGTCGCGAGCGGATGCGCTCCATCCATCAACACCTCGGGCTCGATGATCGGGACGAGGCCGTGGCGCTGACAGCACGCCGCATAGCGCGCGAGCCGCTGCGAGTTCGCCTCCAGGCACTCGATGCTCGGCAGTTCTGGCGCGATCGTGAACACCGCCCGCCACTTCGCAAAGCGCGCCCCGAGCTGCGCATACTCGGGCAGGCGGTCATCCAGACCGTCCAAGCCTTCGGTGAGCGCCTCCGGCTCGCGCCCAGGCATCGGAACGGTGCCCGTGTCGACCTTGACCCCGGGGATCATCCCGCGTGCCTCGATTGCCTGGGCGAACGGCTGACCGTCGCTGGTGAGTTGGCGCAGCGTCTCGTCGTAGAGGATCACGCCGCTGATCCAGCGCTCGACACCGGGGGCGGTAATCAGCAGCTCGCGCCAGTCGCGCCGCGTCCACTCGGTTGACGGGATCGCGTGCGTCCGAAAGCGCTTGGCGATCGTCTTGGTGCTCTCATCGGCAGCGAGGATGCCCCGGCCGGGAGCGACGAGCGATGCGGCCGTGTTCGCCAGGCGGCCGGCGCTCATCGCCCGAGACCACTCATTCCCGCGAGCGGACGCGCGGATTCGACCGGATGACTGCCATCTACCTGCACGAACGTCGTCTCGGTCACGCGGCTGACGCTGCCCGCGGTGACGAGCAGCGATTCGGTGAGCACGCGTTCCTCGTACGTCCTCGGGCCGCGGAGCAACTCGCCGGTAGTGACCCCGCACGCGGCGAACAACGATTCGCCCGCTACGAGCCCGCGCTCGTCGTAGACGTGCGACAGGTCGACCGAGCGCTCGCGCAGCCGGCGCATCTCCTGGTCGTGCTGGGGTGCGAGACGAGCTTGCAGCTCGCCGCCCAGCGCGACGGCGGCACACGCGGTCAGCACGCCCTCCGGTGTGCCCCCGACGCCGATCAGCAGATCGTGGGAGCCGCTTTCGAGCAGCACCAGCAGGCCGGCGCCAACGTCACCGTCGAGGGGGGTGTGCACGCGAGCGCCAAGCCCGCGCAACACGTCGATCAGCTCGCGATGGCGTGGCTTGTCGAGCACCACGACACCGAGCTCCGAGACCGGCTTTTCGAGCCTCGCGGCCAGGTTGATCGCGTTCTCGGCCGGCGGTCGGGCGATGTCGAGCGCGCCCCGCCCTCGCCGGCCGACGAGCAGCTTCTCCATGTACCAAGAGCAGGCGGGGAGTACGTCCAGCGTCCCGCGCGTCGCGAGCGCGATCGTCGACATCGACCCGGGCAAACCGGCGGCGCACGCCTTGGTGCCCTCCAACGGATCGACGGCGAGGTCAAACATTACGCTCTCTCCGGCGCCGAGCGCTTCCCCGGGGTGGAGCATCGGCGCGTCGTCCTTCTCGCCCTCCCCGATCACGACGATCCCCCGCCCCGGGGCGCGAGCCAGCACCGCGCGCATCGCCGCGCTGGCCGCCGCGTCCGCCGCCGTCCGATCGCCGCCGCCGACATGGGGCTGGCACGCGAGCGCAGCCGCCCGAGTGCCTTCAAGCGCGAGCGGGCCGAGAGCTTCAAGCGATGACGTGCTCGCGGACCCGTCTTGGTCGCCCGCTGCCGGTCGGGCGCCGGTGAGGCCATTGAGGGGTCGCTTGGCGGTGGCTGCGGACAAGCTCACGTTCCACAGCCTCCCCGCGCCGCCGCCGCCGCACTATCGGGCGATCGGATGATTTGGAGTCAGAGCTAGACCGTCGAGCGCACGACGTTCGATCGACTGGCTGGCCGCTCGCGCGTTCGGTGCGAGCGCATCCCGCCTCGCTTGGCGCTCAGCGCTGCGGGCCGCGGCCGGGTGCCAGCTGGCGCCCGCCGATGCGTGCCCGGCGGGATGGCCCAAACTCGGGCGTCGCGCTGTGACCGAGCCCGGCCGCCACCGTGCCAAGCAGGCTCGCGCCGACGGGGTCATCAGCGGTTGGATCTAGGCGCTGGGTGCCGGTTGGCGTGACTCCGGGCGGAGCGCTGATCCTCGTC
>Ga0335074_10004248_pt1 | contig 19700 bp, 15 predicted proteins | sample Lox_Sample_23_FD_206715 | JGI IMG/M metagenome (GOLD analysis project Ga0335074, IMG submission 206715) | Soil microbial communities from Loxahatchee National Wildlife Refuge, Florida, United States - Lox_Sample_2.3 | ecosystem: Environmental > Terrestrial > Soil > Wetlands | place: USA... | reverse complement strand
CGCGTCGATGTCGCGGTCGTACCACATGTTGATCGCGCCCGATGCGCCGGCGCCGACCGCGATGCACATCACCGCGACCGCCGCCAGCACCGGGTTGAGCCGGCCGGGCGCGACGACGAGCCCGACAAACCCCGTGAACACGACCAGTGACATCACTCGCGGCTTGAGGATCTGCACATAGTCGCCGACTGCCGCGCCGGCATAGGAGAGACTCGTCGCGGGCAGTTCGCTCACGTCAGCTGTCCGTCCGGCCGTTCATCATTGCCCGCCGCCGGCATGGGTCAGTGCGCCGGCGCCGGCGCGATGATCGGCGGCTCGTCGTAGGAGTGGAACGGCGGCGGCGAGGACAGCGACCATTCGAGCGTCGTCGCGCCCTCGCCCCAGTAATTGGCGCCGACGCGCTTGCCGGCAAAGAGCGTGTGAAACACGATGAAGATGAAGAACAGCGTCGATCCGTAGGAGATGAAGGCGCCGATCGACGCGACGAAATTCCACCCGGCAAACGCATCCGGGTAGACCGGGATGCGGCGCGGCATACCGGCGAGCCCGAGGAAATGCATCGGGAAAAAGGTCAGGTTGACGCCGATGAATGTCGTCCAGAAATGGATCTTACCGAACGTCTCGTTGTATTGCCGCCCCGACATCTTGCCGATCCAGTAATAGAACCCGGCATAGAGCGAAAACACCGCCCCCAGGGACAGCACGTAATGGAAATGGGCGACGACGTAATAAGTGTTGTGCAAGGCGAAATCGACGCCGGAATTGGCCAGCACGACGCCGGTCACGCCGCCGACCGTAAACAGAAAGATGAAGCCGATGGCCCATAGCATCGGCGTCTTGAACTCCAGGGAGCCGCCCCACATCGTGGCAATCCACGAGAAGATTTTAACGCCGGTCGGCACCGCGATGACCATTGTCGCGGCGGTGAAATAGGCGCGCGTATCGACCGAAATGCCGGTCGTGAACATGTGGTGCGCCCACACGACAAAGCCGATGCCGCCGATCGCGACCATCGCATAGGCCATGCCGAGATAGCCGAATACCGGCTTTTTGGAGAAGGTTGCGACGACTTGCGAGACCATGCCGAAGCCGGGCAGGATCATGATGTAGACTTCCGGGTGCCCGAAGAACCAGAACAGATGCAGGAACAGAAGCGGGTCGCCGCCGCCCGCCGGGTTGAAGAACGAGGTGCCGAAATTGCGGTCGGTCAACAGCATCGTGATGGCGCCGGCCAATACCGGCAACGCGAGCAGCAGCAGGAAGGCGGTCACCAGCATCGACCACACGAAAAGCGGCATGCGGTGCAGCGTCATGCCCGGCGCCCGCATGTTGAAGATAGTCGTGATGAAATTGATCGAACTCATGATCGATGAGGCGCCGGCGAGGTGCAGCGCAAAGATCAGCATGTCGACTGCCGGCCCCGGATGGCCGCCCGGCCCCGCCGCCGACAGCGGCGGATACAGCGTCCAGCCGACGCCGGCACCGGCGCCGTTCACCCCGTCGCCGGCGCCGAACTGCGTCGACAGCACGAGCAGCAGAAACGCCGGGACCAGCAGCCAGAAGCTGACGTTGTTCATGCGCGGAAAGGCCATGTCCGGCGCGCCGATCATCAACGGCACGAACCAGTTGCCGAAGCCGCCGAACGTCGCCGGCATGACGACGAAAAACACCATCATCAGGCCGTGCGCGGTGATGATCACGTTGTAGATTTGATCATCCTTGATCAGCGTATTGTCCGGATACATCAGCTGCGCGCGCATGATGACCGACAGCGCGCCGGCGATGAGTGCGGCAAAAATCGCGAAGCACAGATACAGCGTGCCGATGTCCTTGTGGTTGGTCGAGGCCAGCCAGCGGACGAAGAAGCCCGGCCGATGACCGTGCGCCGCGTGCTCCGCCCCGGCAGTCGTGTCGTGGTAAGCCATCGCGAGACCTCTTCTCCGTCAGTTGCCGGCCAGCGCCAACCCCGTCGGCGCAGCGGTGCGCCGCCGTGCCGCGGCAATCAGCATCGCCCCCGGTTGCGGGCTGTCGCTGGCGGGCGCGTCGGCCGCATATTGCTTCTTGGCCAATTGCAGCCATTTCGCGAAATCGGGCTTCGACAGCGCCACGACCTCGATCGTCATGTGCGAGTGGTTGATGCCGCAGATCTGGTTGCACTCGCCGTAGAACGTGCCCGGGTGCAGGACATTGAACCAGGCGTGGTTTTCCCGCCCGATGATCGCATATTCCTGCACGCCGAATGACGGCACATACCAGCTGTGGATCACGTCGGTGCTGGTCACCAGCACGCGGACGTTGGTGCCGGCCGGCACGACGAGCGGGTTGTCGACTGTCAGCAGTCGCGGTTGTCCCGGTTTCAAGTCCTTGTCCGGAACGCTGTTGCTGTCGAACGAGATCTTCTCTTTCGGATAGTTATAAGACCAGTACCACTGGTGCCCGGTCACGTTGATCGTCATCGAATCCGGCGGCACCCGGTCCATGTAATACATCAGCTTGAAAGACGGGATCGCGATCGCGACGAGGATCAGGACGGGGATGACGGTCCACAGAATCTCGACGACCGCGTTGTGCGACGTCTTTGTCGGCACCGGATTGCGGCTGTGATGGAAACGGACGATCACATACAGCAACAGCCCCATCACGAAGATCGTGATCAGAAAGATGATGACGAGGAGTTCGTCATGAAACGCCTGCAGGTGCTGGTCGACCGGCGTCGCCGGCGCCTGCATGCCGAGTTCCCAGTCATGCGGCTGCTCGGCCCACCCGGCAGGCATCAGCGCCAGCAGGCCGCCGAACCCCGATGCCAGCGTGCCCAGGACGCGCAGTGCCGTGCGCGGCGTCGTCGATCTCGTCACACCCGCCATGTCCTCGCAATCCCCTTGGGCGGGCAGCGCAGTCCGCCCGCGCCCCAATTTTCGCAACCTGCCCAACCGGCCGCAACGGCTGCGCCATGTCGCGGTCGCGGCCGCCCGCGCAACCGTTGCGACCCTACACCAAAGCCGCGACGGGCGACAACTCGGGGGCGTCTTTCAGCCGCGCCGACACTTTGCGGCAAGCCGTCGCAGCGCGCGGCGGCGACTGCCCTTTGCGGCGGCGGCGGCGCGACCATATAGCCTTGGCGATCGCCCGCATCCGGAGCCGCCGATGACCAATCTCGCGCTGACCAATGAGTTGTTCTTCGACCATACCGGCCTCGACGCGGGCCGGGTCGAGGGGATCGTCGGCGAAGCGCTCGCCGGCATGGATGACGGCGAACTCTTTCTCGAATACAGCCAGTCCGAAAGCGTCGCGCTCGACGACGGCCGCATCAAGAGCGCCTCGTTCGACACGACGCAGGGGTTCGGGCTGCGCGCTGTCGCCGGCGAGGCGGCCGGCTATGCGCACGCCTCCGAGCTTTCCGAACCGGCGCTGCGGCGCGCCGCTGCCGCAGTGCGGGCCGTCGCGTCGGGGCACCACGGCGCGTTTGCCGACCCGCCGCCCGGCACCAACCGCGCCCTCTACACCGAAAACAACCCGCTGGGTGTCGTCGATCTCGCGGCAAAAACGCGGCTTCTCGCGGAAATCGACGCCTATGCCCGCGCTAGGGACCCGCGCGTGCGGCAGGTCATGGCCTCGCTCAGCGGCGTCTGGCAGGCAGTGCAGATCATCCGACCCGATCGAGGCAAGCTGGGCGGCCGCCGCGCCGCCGACATCCGGCCGCTCGTGCGGCTCAACGTATCGATCGTCGTCGGCGAGGGCGACCGCATGGAAACGGGGTCGCACGGCGCCGGTGGCCGCGTCACGTATGAATATTACCTCGATCCGGCGCACTGGAAGGCGCAGGTCGATGAGGCGCTGCGGCAGGCGCTGGCAAATCTCGGCTCGGTGTCGGCGCCGGCCGGCGAGATGACCGTCGTGCTGGGGCCGGGCTGGCCCGGCGTCATGCTGCACGAGGCCGTCGGGCACGGTCTCGAGGGCGATTTCAATCGCAAGCAGACCTCGACGTTCTCCGGCATGATCGGGCAACAGGTCGCGGCGAAAGGCGTCACCGTCGTCGATGACGGCACGCTGCCCGACCGGCGCGGCTCCCTGACGATCGACGACGAAGGCACGCCGTCGGGCTACAACGTCTTGATCGAGGACGGCATCCTCAAAGGCTACATGCAGGACCGCATGAACGCCCGGCTGATGGGGATGCAGCCGACCGGCAACGGCCGCCGCGAGAGCTTTGCGCACGCGCCGATGCCGCGCATGACCAACACTTACATGCTGAACGGCCCGCACGACCCGCAGGAGATCATCGCTTCGGTCAAGAAGGGGCTCTACGCCGTCAATTTCGGCGGCGGCAGTGTCGACATCACGTCCGGTAAGTTCGTTTTTTCTGCATCAGAAGCCTACCTGATCGAGGACGGCAAGGTCGGGCCGGCTGTCAAGGGCGCGACGCTGATCGGCAACGGCCCCGACGCGATGACCAAGGTCACGATGATCGGCAACGATCTGAAGCTCGACGACGGCGTCGGCACCTGCGGCAAGGACGGTCAGGGCGTGCCGGTCGGCGTCGGCCAGCCGACGCTGCGCTTGGACGGCATCACGGTCGGCGGCACAGCCGGTCCCGGCTGAACGTCGGTCGCCGCGCCGCCGGCGACTGCCGGCGCGACTGCCCGAGCGAGACCGGCGAGCCGCCTGCCGGCATCGCGTACGATCAGTCAGGGCGAGGCATGACAGCCGGCCGGGATCGGCGTGAGCGCACTCCTTCCGGTTCTCCGCCCGGGTTCACACGCCGGTAACACAGGCGCGGCTATACTCGGCGCGGGATCAATCCGCGTCGCCGGCGTTCGTCTTCGGGATGCCGTCTCGCCGGCGGTTGCCGCGTACTGCCCACCGAAGTCGTGCCGTTCGTTCGGTGACGTTCGGGTTTGCAACGCTGCAATGCGGTTCCATACCGGCTCGGCGAGTTGACGCGGCACAGGGCAACGTCGCAACGTGCGGAAAAACCAGAGGGGGTGCCGCGACAGGCGGATTTCATGTGGGTACGCAATAACAAGGGCAATGTGTTCGTCGGCAACCTGCCGCCCGACTTTCCGGATGAGCGGCTCGCCGAGACGTTCGATCCTTATGGCATTGTGTTGAGCGCGGTTGTCGCGCGCGACCCGGATACCGGGGCGCGGCTGCGCTACGGCTTTGTCGACATCGCGACCGATCGCGCCGCCAGCCAAGCCATCTCGGCACTGGACGGCAGCGAGGTCGACGGCTGCAAACTCAACGTCAAGCCGCGCGAGAAGGCGGCCGGGAAAAAGCCGGGCGCGCCGGCGCAGCGGCGCCCCCCGGCGCGTCCGCGGTTCGCCGGCCCGCGGCGAGAGCACGGCGAAGCGGTCGGCCTGCGCGGCTTTGCCGAAGCCGCGCCGCCGCACCGGCCGGTGCCGCTTATCGCCGCGCCGGCGGCGCAGCCGCCGTCGCAGAGCGAGGTCGCGCAGCGCCGGTTGTCGCAGACCGAGCGCGCGATGGAGGCGTTGCCGGAGATCGAGCCGCCGCCGCGCCACGATTTCGAGATCGTGCGCCGGCCGATCCGCCGCACGGCGAACCCGACATTCCTGGTCGAGCGCCGTTCCCTGCCGCGCCGCGGCTGAGCCGCCGCGGTCAGCCGACGGCGTTCAGCACTCTGCCGGCCGCCGTCACCGGATGCGCGTCGATCAGCACGAAGGCGATGACGCACGGCTCCCGGCCGCGGTTGATCCAGTTGTGAATCGTGCCGCGCTGCACGACCACATCGCCCGCCTTCAGATGCACTTCGCTGCCGTCGAGATCCATATCGATCTCGCCGGATAGGACGACCGCGTAATCGAGCGAATCGGTACGGTGGTTGCGCCCGCCGTTGCCGGGTGCGAATTCGATGACGCGGAAGACGGTGCCGTTCTTGTGCCACGTGCCGACCGGGCGCCGCGATTCGTCTGCGTTGCCGTCGTTGCTGATCGGAAACCCTTCGCTCGTCCACACGAGGCTCGTCGTCACCCCGGGCCGCGCCGAGCCGGTCTCCGCGGTCTCGTCGATCGTGACGATCGCCTTGCCCTCAGCGTCATGCCCGGTGACGACCCGGCGCAATAGGAATGTCATTGCCTCATCCTCCTTTTGCCGCGGCGGCGCGGCGGCGCATATCGATGTCGCCGAACGCGTCGATGCGGGCGTCGAAATGGCGGGTCACGACGGTCGAGGTCTCGTCTTCGACAATGATCGCCGGTCCGGAGATGACGGCGCCGGGCACCAGCGTGTCGCGCTCGTAGATCGCGATCTCGGCAAACTCGGCTGCGTCAGCGTCAAAGGCGGCGCGGCGTCGGGCGGCTTGCGGGCGCGACGGCGGCGGCTCGGGCGGTGCGTCTGCCGCCGCATGCGGCGCCGGCGCCGCGAGCAGCAACACCCAGCTCAGCACTTCGACCTCGACGCCCGGGATGACCCGGCTGTAGAGCCGGCGGTAGGCGGTCTCGAATGCCGCCATCAGCGCGGCGCCATCGCCGGCATCGTAGGCACGCGCCGGCAACGGCACGGCGATCTCGTGGCCTTGGCCGCGATAGCGCATGAAGGCCGAACGGGTCTCTGTAAGCGGCGCGTCGCGCGCGCCGCGGCGCACGATCGCCTCCGCCTCGGCGCGCATCGCTGCATAGAGCGCATTGGCGGCGGCGGCGTCAAAGGCGTCGAGACGCTGCAGCTGCGAGCGCACGATCTCGTAGGCGACCGGCGCCCGCAAAAACCCGACCGCCGAGCCGATCCCGGCGTTGCGCGGCACCACCACCCGGTCGAGCCCGAGCTTGTCGGCCAGCCGCGCGGCATGCAGCGGGGCCGCGCCGCCAAATGCGATAAAGGTGCGGCCGCGCGCGTCCTTGCCGCTTTCGATCGCATGGACGCGCGCCGCATTCGCCATGTTTTCGTCGACGATCTCGCCAATGCCGAAAGCGGCGAGCGGCACGGCGAGCGCCAGTGGGGTTGCCACTTCACGCCGCACCGCATCCTCGGCGGCGGCGAAGTCGAGCGCCATGCGCCCGCCGGAAAACCCGGCGGGATCGATGCGGCCGAGCAGGAGGTCGGCGTCTGTGACGGTCGGCACGGCGCCGCCGCGGCCGTAGCAGGCGGGGCCGGGATCGGCGCCGGCGCTGTCCGGCCCGACCGTGATGCGCTTCAGGCGATCGACGCGCGCGGTCGAGCCGCCGCCGGCGCCGATCTCGACCATCTCGATGACCGGAATGCGCAACGGCAGGCCGCTGCCCTTTTTGAAGCGGTAGATGCGCGCAACCTCGAAGGCGCGGCTCGATTGCGGCTGGCAGGCGTCGATGAGGCAGATTTTCGCGGTCGTGCCGCCCATGTCATAAGACAGAACCTGATCGAGAGCACACTGCCGGGCGATATGGCTGGCGAAGATTGCGCCACCGGCCGGCCCCGATTCGACGAGCCGCACAGGAAAGCGGATCGCGGTCTCGACGGTCGTCAGGCCGCCGCCCGACAGCATCAGGAAGAGCGGGCACAGAACTCCCTCGGCGCGCAGCAAGGCTTCGAGTTGCGCCAGGTAACGCCCCATCATCGGCTGCACATAAGCGTTGGCGCAGGCTGTCGAGAAGCGTTCGTATTCGCGCATCTCGGGCGACACCTCGCACGACAGCGTGAATGTCACATCCGGGAGACGCGCCGCGAGGATGTCGCGGGCGCGTTCTTCGTGCGCCGGGTTCATGAAGCTGTGCAGAAACCCGATCGCGACGCTTTCGATGCCGGCGGCAGCGACGCGCTCGGCCAGCGCCGCGACGGCGCCTGCATCGAGCGGGGCGACGACGCGGCCCTTCGCATCCATGCGCTCCGGCACGACAAAACGCCAGCGCCGCGGCACCAGCGGCGGCGGCAGGTCGATGTTGAGGTCGTACTGCTCGAAACGGTTTTCCTGGCGGATCTCGATCGTGTCGCGAAAGCCTTCGGTCGTGACGAGCCCGGTCCTGGCGCCCTTGCGCTCGATGAGGGCATTCGTCGCCAGGGTTGTGCCGTGGATGACGATCGACAGGTCGCCCGGTTCGCGGCCGGCGTCGCGCAATACTGCGCGGATCGCCTCGATGACCGCGCGCTCCGGCGCCTCGGCCGTCGTCAACACCTTGGCGCTGAACAACTGGCCGCCGCTTTCCAGCGCGACATCCGTAAAGGTCCCGCCGATATCAACCCCGAGCCGCGCCTCGCCCGTTGCGCCAACCGCCACGCCTGCCCCCTCCAAAGACGCCGGAACATCGATAGGCCCGGGGCCGCTGTCAACCGCCGCCCAATTCCGGTACTGTCGGGCGCGGCCACGGGAAACTGCGCGGGCATGCCGATCGACGAAATACTCGCCCTGCGCGTGCGCGACGCGCTGGCACGGACCGGTGAAATCCGCGAAATCCGGATGTTCGGCGGATTGTGCTTCATGCTGAACGGCAACATGGTTGCCGGGGCATCAAGGCGCGGCCTCCTGCTGCGGGTCGGCAAGGACGGGCAGGCGAGCGCCCTGGCGCGGCCCGGCGTTCTGCCGATGGAGATGGCCGGATGCCCGATGCGGGGCTATGTCTTTGTCGATCCGCCGCCGGAAGACGACCGCGACCTTGATGCGTGGCTGCGGCTCGCGGTGGATTTCGTCCTTACCCTTCCGCCCAAGAACCCCAGATCAAAGCCGCGGCGCAACAAGAGAGAGTGGCAGCGATGAGCATTCCGGCAAGTCTGATCCACGATCTCGTCATCGCCAATCGCGTGCTGGCGCGCGAAGAGGTTGTCGATGCCTATGGCCATGTCAGCGTCCGCCATCCGGACGATCCGCGGCGTTTTCTGATCGCCCGCTCTCTCGCGCCGGAGCTTGTCGGCCCCGAAGATTTCGTCGAATTGGGCATCGACGGCGAACCGGTGCGCTCGAGCGAAGATCGCCCGCTCTACCTCGAGCGCTTCATCCATGCGGCGATCTTCGAAGCGCGGCCCGATGTGACCGCCGTCGTCCATGCTCATGCCGAAGACACGCTGCCGTTCGGCATCGCCGCCGGCACGAAATTGCGGCCGGTCATTCATGCCGGCAGCTTTATCGGCGGCGAGGTGCCGGTATGGGACATCGCCGAGCGGTTCGGCGACACCAACCTGCTCGTCACGAACATCGATCAGGGACGCGATCTCGCCCGCAGCCTTGGCCAGGGCAGCGTCGCGCTGATGCGCGGCCACGGCTTTGCGGCGGCGGCGGGCTCGTTGATCGAGGTCGTCCGCATGTCGGTCTACCTGCCGCGCAATGCTCGCGCGCTGCTGCGCGCAACACAGCTGGGCGGCCAGATCAAATACCTCTCGCCGGGCGAGATCGCGGCGCGCAACCGCGGCTACCGCCCGTACTCTCCCGAGACTTGGCGGACCTGGGAATACTGGGCCAACAAGGCCGGCTGCGGCCATCTTGTGAGCCGCCCCGATACGCCGGAACGGTGATCGGCTTTCCCCTCGAACACCGTCCGACATTCGTCTGTTCACCGCAGGAAGGCTCCTCCGATGCTGATGACGCTCTCCGGCCCGTCGCGGCCGCCCGTCGCCGGCGGCACGCCGCGCCGTCTGGTAATTCTGCTGCATGGCCTCGGTGCCGACGGCAACGACCTGATCGGGCTGCAGCAATACTGGGGGCGGCTGGTGCCCGACGCCGAGTTCATTGCGCCGAACGCGCCGTTCCCGTGCGACGGCGCCCCCTGGGGTTACCAGTGGTTCAGCGTCATGGACCGCAGCCTGCCGGCGATCCTCGCGGGCGTGCGCGCCGCCGCGCCGACGCTCGACGCGTTCATCGACGAGGAACTGCAAAAGCGCGGCCTCGCCGACGGCGACCTGGCGTTGGTCGGCTTTTCGCAGGGCACGATGATGGCGCTCTATGTCGGGCTGCGCCGCGCCGCCGCGGTGGGCGGCATTCTCGGCTACTCCGGGCGCCTGATCGCCGAGGATTTGCTGGCGAGCGAGTTGCGCTCGCGGCCGCCGGTGCTGCTCGTGCACGGCACCGACGACCCGGTCGTGCCGTTCGGCTCGCTCGCGCAGGCGGAGAGCGCGCTGCGGCGCGCCGGCGTGCCGGTCGAGACGCTGGCTTGCGCCGGCGTCGAGCACGCGATCAGCCCCGAGGGGTTGCAGCGCGGCGGCGCGTTTCTGCAGGCGGCGCTCAGCGCGCCGCGCGGATAAGCGGGGGCATGCCGCCGGCCTTGATCAGCGGCCGCAGTACCCCCAGCATTGCCGCCGAGCTCCAATCCGCCGCGCCTTCAACCTTGCCGACGACGCGACCCTCGGCGTCGAGCACGATACTGGTCGGCAGGCCGGTGACTTCGAACGCCTGCGCCAGCGCCCCTTTCGGGTCGAGGTAGATCGCCAAGGCGTCGAGGTCGTGCTGCGCGATAAACGGCGCGACGACCTTGCTGCCGCCGTGGTCCTCGGCAACCGCCGCGACCGTCAGCGCGTCGGCGAACTGCGCGTGCAATTTGACGAGCGAGGGCATTTCCCGCAGGCACGGCGCGCACCAGGTCGCCCACAGATTGACGACGGTCGGCTTGCCTTTGAAATCGCCGAGCGTCGCGGGCTTGCCGGCGGCGGTCGTAAAGGCGACGGTGGGCGCTGGCTGCGGTGGCGCGACCGGGATAAACTCGCCGAGCTTGAGTTGGTCCGCGGCCAATGCGCCGGTCGCCGACAACACAGCGAGGAGCACGAGAAGCGCGGTGCCCAACAGTGCCGATAAGCGGCCGGAACGCGGGCGCGATGCCCGGGCCAATGCGTTGTGGGGCGGCCGCTTCGGCGGCGGCCCGGCTGCGATCATGCGTCGCATCAATGCCTCGATCGACGTCGACAAGCGCCTCTACGCGGAGGATATCGCCGGCTCGCTGGCGCATTGCGCGATGCTGGTCGCGCAACGGATCATTCCGGCCGAAGACGGCGCCGCCATAGCCCGCGGTTTAGAGCAAATCCGTGCCGAGATCGAGAGCGGCGCGTTCCGCTTCAGCGACGAGAACGAAGACATTCACCTCAACATCGAAGCGCGTCTCGCCGAGTTGATCGGCCCGGCCGCCGGGCGGCTGCACACGGCGCGCTCGCGCAACGACCAGGTGGCGACCGATTTGCGGCTGTGGGTGCGGGGTGCGATCGACCGTATCGAGGCGGCATTGCGCGATGTGCAAGCGGCGCTGCTCGACCAGGCCGAGGCGAATGCCGATGCCGTGATGCCCGGCTTCACCCATCTGCAGATCGCCCAGCCGGTGACATTCGGCCATCACCTGCTCGCCTATGTCGAGATGTTCGGGCGCGACCGCAGCCGGCTTGCCGATTGCCGCCGCCGCCTCAACGAATGCCCGCTCGGCGCCGCCGCACTGGCCGGCACCGCGTTTCCGATCGACCGCGCGGCGACCGCGGCGGCGCTCGGCTTTGACCGCCCGGCGGCCAATTCGCTCGACGCCGTGTCCGACCGCGATTTTGCGATCGAGTTTGTCGCGGCCACTGCGCTTGCCGGCAGCCATTTGTCGCGGTTTGCCGAAGAGGTCGTGCTGTGGACGAGCGAGGGGTTCGGCTTCATCCGCCTTTCCGACGCCTTCACGACCGGCAGCTCGATCATGCCGCAAAAACGCAACCCCGACGCCGCCGAACTGGTGCGCGCCAAGACCGGGCGGCTGGGCGGCGCGCTCTTTGCGCTGCTGACGGTCATGAAGGGCCTGCCGCTCGCCTATCAAAAGGACATGCAGGAGGACAAGCAGCCGGTCTTCGACGCGGCCGATGCGCTTCAACTGGCTCTCGCCGCGACGGCCGGCATCGTGCGCGACATGCAGCCCGACCGCGCCCGGCTGCGCGCCGCCGCCGAGCGCGGCTACAGCACCGCGACCGACCTTGCCGATTGGCTCGTGCGCGTCGCTGGCGTGCCGTTCCGGCAGGCGCACCGGATGACCGGGGAGATCGTCAAACGCGCCGAGGCGAAAGGCTGCACACTGGCGGAACTCTCGCTCGGCGAATTGCAGGCGGCGGCGCCGGCGATAACGCCGGCGGTTTATGACGCGCTCGCCGTCGAGCGCTCGGTCGCCGGCCGCACGAGCCTTGGCGGCACCGCGCCCGTGCGGGTGCGCGAGGCCGCCGCCGCCGCCCGCCGGCGGTTCCTCGGATGAGCGGCCGTCGCCGGCTGGGCCGGATGTTCGTTCTGCTGATGCTCGGGATGATGCTCGCGGGCTGCGGCAAGAAGGGGCCGCCGCAGCCGCCGCCGGGCGTCCCCAATACCTATCCGAAGATCTATCCGCATGCTTGAGGGCTTCCCCTGCCGCGATGGCGAACTCTGCGCCGAAGGGGTGCCGCTGGCGGCGATCGCGGCATCCGTCGGCACGCCCTTCTACGTCTATTCCGCCGGTGCAATCGGTGCGCGTTACCGCCGTTTCGCCGCGGCGTTCGCGCCCGAGGCGCCGCTGATATGCTTTGCGGTCAAGGCGAATTCCAACCTCGCGGTATTGCGTCTGTTCGCGCGGCTCGGGGCCGGCGCCGATGTCGTCTCGGAGGGTGAATTGCGGCGGGCGCTTGCCGCCGGCATTGCGCCCGATCGCATCGTTTTTTCCGGCGTCGGTAAAACGCGCGGCGAGTTGGACGCGGCGCTCGCCGCCGGCATCCGCCAGATGAACGTCGAGTCACTCCCCGAATTGCATCTTCTCAGCAAGGTGGCGCAAGCGCGCGGGCGCGTCGCGCCCGTCGCGATCCGCGTCAATCCGGATGTCGATGCGCTGACCCATGCCAAGATCGCCACCGGCAAGCGCGGCAGCAAATTCGGCATCGACATCGAGGACGCCGCGGCGGCCTACCGGCTGGCGGACGAGCTGCCGGGGATCGCACCGGTCGGGCTGGCCGTGCACATCGGCTCGCAGACGGGCGGCGGCCTCGATCCGTTTCGCGCGGCGTTCGAGCGGCTTGCGGCGCTGGTTGTCGAGCTGCGCCAAGCCGGCATGAGCGTAGCGCGGGTCGATCTCGGCGGCGGCCTCGGCATCCGCTATCACACCGAAACGCCGCCCAGCGTCGAGGGTTACGCGGCGCTGGTGCGCGACGTCTTCGGCGCACTCGACGTGCATATTGCGTTCGAGCCGGGGCGCGTGCTGGTCGGGCCGGCGGGGCTGCTGATCGCGCGGGTGATCTGCGTCAAGGACGACATGACCAAGCGCGTCATCGTGCTCGACGCCGCGATGAACGACCTGATCCGGCCGGCACTGTATGATGCCTGGCACGACATCGTGCCGGTGCGGCTGCCGGCGCCCGGCGCCGTGCTGCGCGCTGCGGATGTCGTCGGGCCGGTTTGCGAGACCGCCGACACCTTTGCCGCCGCCCGCGATCTGCCGCCGCTCGCCGCTGGCGATCTCGTCGCGCTGACCGACGCCGGAGCCTATGGGGCCGTCATGAGTTCGACCTATAACAGCCGCCTCCTGGTGCCCGAAGTGCTGGCGGCGAGCGGACGCTTTGCGATCGTCCGGCCGCGGCCGAGCTACGAGGAGCTGCTGAAAGCGGACACGGTGCCGGAGTGGATCGGCGATGCCATCGCCGAGCCGGCGTCCACGCCGGCGCGGGGTGCGGCATGAGCGACAATCCCGCGCCGCCGCCGCAGCGCCTTCTCGCCGCCCGCCTCCAGTTCGCCCGCGCTGCGCTGTGGTGGGAACGGGTCTGGCCGGCAGCCTGGCCGGCGCTGTGCGTGCTTGCGACATTTGCCGTGTTGGCACTGTTCGATCTGCTGCCGCTGTTGCCGGGCTGGGCGCACGCCGCCGTGCTCGCCGCCTTTGCGCTTGCCTTCGTCACGGCGATCGCCGCCGGCGCGCGTGCTGTCGCGAGCAGCAACTGGCCCGACCGGTTCGCGGCGCGGCGCCGCATCGAGCGGGCCAGCGGCCTGGCGCATCGCCCGTTGGCCGCGCTCGCCGACCGGCCGGGCGCGCCGCTCGATGAGGGGGCGGCGCAATTGTGGGCGGCACATCGGCTGCGCATGGCCGGCGCCGTCCGCCGGCTGCGCGTCGGCTGGCCCGCCGCGAGCCTGGCGCGCCGCGATCCTTTGGGTCTGCGCTCGCTGTTGACGATCCTGCTGCTGCTCGGCGCGATCGACGCCGGCGCCGATTGGCCCGACCGGGTGGTCCATGCGCTCGTGCCGCAGTTCGATAGCGGCACGGCGGCGGTCGCGGCGAGTTTCGACCTGTGGCTGACGCCCCCCGACTATACCGGCTTGCCGCCGCTGTTTCTGCGCGCCGGGCAAAAGGAGATCGTGCGGGTGCCGACCGGCAGCGTGCTGCTGGCGCAGGTGCACGGCGGCGACGCGCTGCCGCGCCTCGCGATCGACGGCAAGGCGCGTAAATTCGCCGCCGTCGACGCCGAGAATTTCCGCTTCACGACAAAGCTGACAAGCGGCAGGGAGCTGACGCTGCGCCAGGACGGCGGCGTGCTCGGAAGCTGGCCGATCGCGATCATTCCCGATCTTCCGCCGACCGTCGCGTTTGCCCGCAAGCCGACGGGAACCCCGCGCGCGGTCCTGCGCCTCGATTACCGCGCGAGCGACGATTACGGCGTCGAAGGCGTCAAGGCGGTGATCACCCGCGAACACGACCATTCCGGCGCGCGGATCGTGCTCGACCTGCCGCTGCCCGGGCTGCACCTGAAGCAGGCCGACGCGACGAGCTACCACGATCTGTCGTCGCATCCATGGGCCGGCCTGCCCGTCGCCATCCGCCTCGTCGCGACCGACGCGCTGGGGCAGACCGGCGAAAGCCTGCCGGCCCATATCGTGCTGCCCGAGCGCGTCTTCCACAACCCGGTGGCGAAAGCGATCATCGACGAGCGCAAGGAATTGGCAAAGGACCCGGACTCGGCCGATGCGGTGGCCGAGATTCTCGGCGACCTCAACGAGCGCCCGGAGCTCTACCGCAACGATGCGGTCGTCTTTCTCGCGCTGCGGCTGGCGCAGGATCAGCTGCGGCAGGATCACGGCGCCGCGGCAATCACCGCGGTCGAGCGACTGCTGTGGAACACCGCGCTGCGCATCGAAGACGGCTCCATGTCGCTGGCCGAACGCGAGTTGCGGCAGATCGAGCAGAAATTGCAGGACGCGCTGGCCCGCAATGCCCCCGACAGCGAGATAAACCAGTTGATGCAGCGGCTGCGCCAGGCGCTCGACCGTTACATGCAGGCGCTGGCGACGCAGTTGCTGCAGCATCCGAACGCGATCAACGAACCGTTCGACCCCTCGCGCATGCTGACGAGCCGCGATCTCGAGCGCCTGCTCGACCGGGCGCAGCAGCTGGCGCAGAACGGCGACCGCGCGCAGGCCCGCGATCTGCTCGCGCAATTGCAGAACCTGCTGGAGAACCTGCGCGCCGGCCAGCCGGGCCGCATGCCGCCGGGCGAGAGCCGGGCGGAGCAGATGATGCACGGTCTGCAGCAATTGATGCAGAACCAGCAGCAGTTGTTGGACCGCAGCTTTCAGGCGCAGCGGCAGCAGGCGCAACCCGGCCCGAGCGGCGAGCCGAACCAGATGGGCGAAGCATCGGGGGAACCGCCCGACGGACCGGCACAGGCGCAGCAGCTGGGGAAGGGGGGCGACATGACCGCCGAGGCCGGCCGGCAGGAGGGGTTGCGGCGGCAGCTCGGCGACATGATGCGTCGGCTTGGCGATGCGCTCGGCGCCATCCCCGAGCCGTTCGGTCGCGCCGAACGGGCAATGCACGACGCGGCGGGCGCGTTGCGGCGCGACATGCCGGGCCAGGCGATCGGGCCGCAGACGGAGGCACTCGACCAGCTGCAGCAGGCGGCGCGCGATTTTGCACGCCAGCTGCGGCAGCGCTACGGCAACGGCAGCCCTGACGGCGCCGAGTTCGGCTCTACCGACCGCAGCGCCCGCGACCGGGAGGGACGCGATCCGCTCGGGCGGCTCCCGGCCGGCGACGGTGCTTATGACGAGGGCGATGTGAAGATCCCCAACGACAACACGCTGGCCAAATCGCGGCACATTCTCGACGAGTTGCGGCGCCGTGCCGGCGAGCGCGATCGGCCGCAGATCGAGCTCGATTACATAAACCGCCTGCTGCAGCGCTTTTGACGGCCGGCGGCATGACGGCGACGGCGGAGCGCGCCGGTATCGGCGCAGCGCCCAAGCGGCGCGAAGACCAGCGGTTCCTGACTGGCCGGGGCCGCTATCTCGACGATCTCGCCTTCGACAACCTGGCGCACGCGGTCGTGCTGCGGTCGCCGCACGCGCATGCGCGGATCGGTGCAATCGACGCGGCGGCGGCGCGGCGGTTGCGCGGCGTGCTGACGGTCCTGACCGCAGCCGATGCAAAGGCCGACGGGCTGCGGCCGCTGTCGCCGACTGCCGTGGCCAACACCCAGACGGGCGACCCCTTCGCATTCGCGCCGCAGCCGCTGCTCGCGGAGGGCAAGGTCCGCTACGTCGGCGAGCCGGTGGCGCTGATCGTCGCCGACAGCCACAACCTGGCGCTTGACGCCGCAGAGCTTGTCACGGTCGATTATGCGCCGTTGCCGGCGGTAACTGATCCACAGGCAGCGCGCCTGCCCGGCGCTCCGGAGATTGCACCGGAGGGGCCGGGCAATCTGTGTTTTGAATGGGCGACCGGCGACCGGGAAGCAGCGGAAGCGGCGTTCGCGGCCGCGGCGCATGTCGTGCGCCTCGCAATCGACAATCACCGCGTCGTTACCAATCCGATCGAGCCGCGCGGCGGGGTCGGGCGCTACGACCCGGCGAGCCGTCGCTATATGCTTTACACGTCAAGCCAGAGCCTGCACGGCACGCGCGACAGCGCGGCGCGCTCGCTCGGCGTCGAACCGGCGCAGCTGCGGCTCATTGCGCCCGATGTCGGCGGCGGTTTCGGCGCCAAGAATTTCGTTTATCCCGAGCACGTTCTGCTGCCATGGGCGGCGCGGCGGGTCGCCCGCCCGGTCAAATGGATCGCCAGCCGCGGCGAGGTCTTCCAGGCCGATCACCAGGGGCGCGGCCATCATGCCGAGGCGGAACTGGCGCTCGACCGCGACGGGCGCTTTCTGGCGCTGCGGGTCGTCAGCACGGCCGATCTCGGCGCCTATCTCGAAGGCAGCGCCGGCGGCGTGCAGACGTTCCAGTACGCGTTTCTGCCGGGCACGGTCTACCGCATTCCGGCGATCGAGCTGCGGATCGCCGCCGTTTTTACGAATACCGTGCCGATCGGCGTGCTGCGCGGCCCCGGCTATGGCGAAGCCAACAACATCATCGAGCGGCTGATCGACGCCGCGGCGCGACAGACCGGCATCGACCGCTGCGAATTGCGCCGCCGCAACCTGGTGCCGGCCGCCGCGATGCCGGCAACCAATGCGGTCGGCAACCGGATCGACAGCGGCGCCTTTCCCGCGACGTTCGACAAGGCGATCGCCGCTGCCGATGTCGCCGGCTTTGCGGCGCGGCGAGCGGACAGTGTGGCGCGCGGGCGGCTGCGCGGCCTCGGCTTTGCCTATCACGTCAAAGGCACCGGCGGGGCGCCGTCGGAGAATGTCGACATCCGCTTCGAGGCGGCGGGCACCGTCGCGCTGATCACCGGCACGCAGACGATCGGCCAGGGCCACGAGACGACGTTCCCGCAGATCCTCGCCGACCGGCTCGGCCTGCCCAACGAACTGATTCATCTCGTGCAGGGCGACACCGACCTGACGCCTTTGGGCGGCGGGCATGGCTCGTCGCGCGCGACCTATATGGGCGGCACGGCGATATGGCGCGCCGCCGAGATCATTGTCGCAAAGGGCCGTCGGGTCGCGGCCGAGGCCTTGGAAGCAGCCGAAGCCGATATCGATTTCGCCGACGGCGATTTCACCGTCGCCGGCACCGACCGCCGCATCGCTTTGTTGGATGTCGCGAAGATCGCGCGCGAGGTCGGCGTGCCGCTCGACACCTATTACGCCTGGACGCGCGAGTGGATGACGTTCCCGAACGGCGCGCATGTCGCCGAGGTCGAGATCGACGCCGATTTGGGCGCTGTGCGCCTCGTGCGCTACAGCGCGGTCGATGATTACGGCGTGCTCGTCAACCCGATGGTTGCCGCGGGCCAGGCGCATGGCGCGATGGCGCAGGGCATCGGCCAAGCGCTATTGGAGGAGACGCGTTACGATGCGGCGTCAGGCCAACTCGTCGCGGGCTCGTTCATGGACTACGCGATGCCGCGCGCCGACGACCTGCCGCCATTCGCCCTCGGGTTCAACCCGACGCGCTGCGCGACCAATCCGCTCGGCGTCAAGGGCTGCGGCGAAGCCGGCATGGTTGCCGCCTTTCCGGCCGTCGGCAACGCTGTCCGCGATGCGCTGGCGCAGGCCGGTGCCGCCGATTTCAGCGGCGCCGCGACCGCCGAGCGGCTGTGGCGGGCGCTGCGCGCGCCGCGCCGAGCGGGTTGACGGGCGGGGCGAACGCGCCGCCCGCGATCGGCACCAAACCAACCGCGAGCAATAGAAAAAACACATGACAGATCCCTCGATCTGTCATAGCCTAGCTGCAAGGCCAACCCGAACGCGCATTCGCGCGAGGGTTGGTCGCAGACGGGGACGGCCCTTGGCGTAAAGCGGCGCTCCCTGACGTTGGGGGGAATCGTGGATACAAGCCTCGTGCTGGATCCGCCGCCGCAGAGACCGCAAGAAGAAATTGCGCCGCTTCGCCTGCTGTTTGTGTCGGATGTCTGCTTCGTCGGGGAAGCTCTCGCCGCCATGCTGGAGCGCGACCCCGCCGTTGCTTTTTTGCGGTGTGCCGATCCCGCCGAGGTCATCGCGTTGAACCTGACGGCGCAGATGGACGCGCTGCTGGTTCATACGGCGTTGCTCGAAGGCCCCGAAGTGGCAACGCGGCTGCGCCGGGTTGCGCCGACAACGGCGATCATCGCCTGCGCGCTGCGCGAGACCAACGACGACGTCATCGCCTGGGCGGAGGCTGGGGTCAGCGGTTACATCCCGACCACCGTGCGGCTCGATCAGTTCGTCGCCGCGGTCAAGCGCGTCCTTGCCGGCGAACAGATCTGTTCGGGGCAGGTTGCGGCCGGCCTGCTGCGCCGCGTCGCCGCCGCCGCCAATACGGCAAGCGGCAGCCAAGCGGCGCGCTGGTTGACCCGGCGCGAACTGCAGGTGGCCGAACTGATCGCGGCGCGGCTCGGCGACAAAGAGATTGCCCGGCACCTGAACATCAGCCTGGCGACGACCAAATCCCACGTCCACAATCTGCTGGGCAAGCTGAATGTCCGCCAGCGCGGCGATGTCGCGCTGGCGCTGAACGGACAGCAGTTCACGCATTCCCGCTGAGCCGTCGCGTTGCGGCCGCGGCTCGGTCACCGGGCCGATGCCGCCCGTCGCGCTGCGCCCGCGTCCGTCATGCGGGGCGGCCGACCGCTTCGCACTGGCCGAGCCGTCGATCGATCCGGTAATCTGCATTCCCCGAGCGCCGCCTGCCGCGGCGCGCATGTCTCCCCGAGAGATGCGGGCGGCCGGTTCATTGCGAGAGGTTCGGCATGGAGCAGATCGAGCTGGGCGGGATCGCGGTCGAGACAATGGTTGCCGGCGCCGGCCCGCCGCTGGTGTTTCTGCACGGCGGCGATTACGTCGCGCAGAACCAGCCGTTTCTCGATCGGCTGACGCGGCGCTTCCGGGTCGTCATGCCACGCCCGCCCGGCTTCGGCAGCACGCTGCGGCCCGCATGGTTTCGCACCGTCCATGACATCGCCTATCTC
>Ga0335074_10004247_pt1 | contig 19700 bp, 10 predicted proteins | sample Lox_Sample_23_FD_206715 | JGI IMG/M metagenome (GOLD analysis project Ga0335074, IMG submission 206715) | Soil microbial communities from Loxahatchee National Wildlife Refuge, Florida, United States - Lox_Sample_2.3 | ecosystem: Environmental > Terrestrial > Soil > Wetlands | place: USA... | reverse complement strand
TACAGCAAGCCGCCAGGACGTCAGCTAGCGACAAACCGGCAGTAATCGGCCCCGGGCGAAGGAACCAAGACTACCCAAGACTGACCGCCTGAGAATTTGCTGATCAAGTGGCGAAGTCACGCAGGCTGCGGATTCAATCTGTCAACCATGTGTTTGCTCTGACGCTTACGATCCACTGTGCTGACAAGGAAGTATCCTGCGGGTAACAAGGAGAGCCAAAGCACGGGATAACGGTAGCGTACGTCAGAGACCACCACATAATACAGAACCGGATATGCGGCCAGCGCTGCGGCTATGAATGCTGCACTCGGCTCCTTGCGGCGCAACATCAGAGCGAAGCCGGGGATGGACAATACCGTAATCAGCCATACCGTACGAGCAACGAAGTTCCGATACGCTATCCAGGACTGTACCCAAGCTATACTAACGAATTCCCGACGCGCCTCGGACCCGGTCGGACGTAACTGCTCCGTTGCAGGAAACCAGAACTGCCAGACCCGTGCCAAAGTGAGCCACCAAAACTTGCCAGGATTTGCATTTATCCAGCTAAGCGTTTCAGCCGTCCGAAGCCGATCATATCTGACCTCACCTAGGTTCCGCAGCGCCGTTGCTTCCTCAAGGCTCGTATTGGGGTGGTGTCTCTGATAACAGCCTGTAAACTCGTTACTGATCATGCTGGGTTGTGCGCAGTAGTTGTTCGAGGCATACAGAGTCATGCCCAAATTAGTCCTGATGACGAATGCTCCAAGTTGGCGGTAGTTTCTCCAGCCCCAACCGACAGTGAAGCCTGCGAGAACCAGGAATGTAATCGTAACCGCTCTAACAAGAGCGGGCCGCAACCGTCCCTCTCGCCACAGAAGGAATGCCAGCCAAGGCAGCGTCACAAACAATGATGAGGGATTGAGCAGAACCAGTAAACCTGCGATCGCACCGGCAAGAGCTGCCTTAGCAATACTTGCGCTAGCAAGGGACGATGCCACGATGCAAAACAGAAGCAGGCCGGCCACCGTGTAGCTGGTATCCCAGTCGGGCATGTCCGGCATGACCGGAATCCATAACAGCGAAGCCACTACACCCGGCAGAATGTCGCCGTAGAAGATCTGCGAAAGCCGGAGCAGCAAGACAGCCGTAAACGCATTCATAACAGCAGCTGAGACTGTAATCGCGATATACACAAGGCCCGAGTAGCGTAGAGTCTTCATGAAGAGGGCCAGGATCAGCGGATACAGTGGCGGATTCGCGGCGGTCGGTCCCGTAGGTAGAATAGAGAAGGGATTTGAGAAGGTACCATGCTGGGCGATACTGTCGGCCAGTTTCATCATCTCACCCCATAAACCGGCCGGCTGAAGCGTTTGAAGGACCATACCGTAGAGCACTGCAGCCAGGAACAGCGCCAACGAGACATCATCAGGACGCAGACGAACGCCGTCCAGGAATTTCTGCATGTTCCCGCCCAGGGAAGTGCTGACGGTTTGAAATCCCGCTCTAGTTCTCATCAATTTCTGGCTCGCGCCGCAGCTACAACTTTATAACTCATCGTGCCAAGCGAATCGGCGTTTCTCTACAAAGTCTAGCGCGTATCCTAATTCACATAATTCAAACTGACGCATCAGCTGCCGCGGCTCACGATTACGCCAGGAAACGCCTTAGGGGTTATAAACAGATCAGCTGTGTTCGAGCTTTTTGCAGCTATGGTTCCTGCTATCGAGGCACCGTGCTGAGGCCCGAAGACCCGCTGATGCGCCGACGCCTACTTGAGCTGCATCGGACACACCGCCGCCCGCGCTGCCCATGATTCTCATGCCCGAGGACCCGCTTCCGGCGAGGAGCGCCAGGAATAAACCTGACTGTTCGGAAGCGATTATCATGAGCTTACCCAAAGGGCAAAGCGTAGTGGACGATGGACGCGCTGGCAAAAAGCGTCGGCAAAGCCAATCACTATATCTCCGGGAGTGTATTATGGCTTCCTCGAAAAGTCACCTTTTCAACACGACTTGGGGCTATTTCGTTCTCAGGTCCAACGTCAGTTTGGATCCTCGTTCTTGCCGATTGAAGCATCGGTGTTGTCCTGCCTGTCAATATAGGTCCACGCCCTATAATGAGGATCCGCTAGCGCACCGAAACCGTGCGATAAATGATCCAGTTGAGATTCGCGTGTTACATGCCTGGTTTCGCACGCGTGATTCCATGCGGGCAACTTCGCAAGCTGGTCCTTCGGGCCACGAGGTGGTCGACGATTAGAGCGAGAAGGATCTGGTCAAATTAACCTATTCAAGGGGAACTCTGCACTAGAAGCACATTTTGAACAATTGGCTTTGTTTTCAGGGTAATATCTGAACAAGTTACTTTCGTGTCACCACAGGTGACAAAAGCGGTCAACCTGGCATCCTCCTTACGGTCTAATATCAATCGCTCTTGATGTTTCCTCGGGGTTCTCAAGTTCAACAAGTGGAAGGAATAGTCAAGGAGATTAAGAGATGCTAGAGCTGTTGGCGAACTTACACAAAGAAGAGTCGGGCCAAGACCTGATTGAGTATGCTTTGATCGCGCTTATCGTCGCGCTGGGCGCGCTTGCCGGTATGGGAACACTAGCGAACTCGATCAATGCTGAGTTCAGCAAGATATCGTCCTATCTAAGCTGAAGAACGACCTGAGCCGTAGGCAAGGCGTGGCTTACGGCTCACACACCCAAGCGATGACCAGCTTGCGCTACCGTGCTTAAGGACTCGGCATCTTGGGTCCCGTTGCGCGCTGGAAGAGTTCTGCGACATCGTCCGAGTAGATCAGCCGCCAATTAGGAGAGTGTTCGAGAAGATAGGTTAGGGGTTGCCTAGGTTCCCCCAGAACATAATCGACTCGATATTTGTCGAGAATATCGAATGGTTGCTTGATCTGTACGGCGTTGACAACATCGTCGAAAGTTCCGTTGTAAACAAATATGTCTGTTCGTCCGTCAATGAAAGGCTTCAGCTCAGGAGTGTTCCATTCCATATAACCGCCCCACCACTCCGCATTAAAGATCCTCCCGTTGATATGTTGCTGCTGCATGAAATGCAATGCTGCAGTAGGATATTGGTCGTTCACATCGTGCTGAAGCCTGTTCGCCGAAGGGAAGAAATAGATCATGCCTGCAACCATTCCCAGCATAATAATCGCATTCAGCCAAGGCTTGTCGATATCCGGATCATAGGGCGGAAGCAGTTCGAAGCGCGATGCGAGGAGTGTTGGTATGACCAGCCCGGTAAAAAACAAGAGTCGAGCGTGTGAGAGTCCCGCCCAGAGGGCAAAGGCAGTTAGTAATACTTCGTGAAGCTGCCATCGCCGCCGCGAAAACAGGACCGCAGCCAATAGCGCAAAGAGCAACAAGAGCACTACCTTCCCGCTGCCGATGCCGAAGTCGACAGAGTGCCATTCCTCCATATATCTCAGATTGCTTGGCTGGCGAAACAGAAGGTCGAAGGGATACAGCGGCAGCCTGTAACCGAAAGGATTGATGAATAGCGCAACTAATGCCGCAGTAGTAGCCACCAGCAGGTAGTTGCGTTCGGCATTTGTCCATTGGCGGACTACAACCAGACCCCATCCCCCTTGCACGAGTCCAGCGGCAATGGTCAAACCCAATACCACCATTCCGAAAACCCAGGAGCCGTGCAGGTTAATCCACAAGACAAACAAGGGAGGCAGAAGCCAAAGTCCTTTTCCGGTACGCCGGAAGTGATCGAGCACCAGCAGCAGGGCAACCATTCCCAACCAGCCGAACAGCAAGACACGAGGTCCAATGGAGACGGCCCCAAGAAAGATAGCCAGCAAAGTCGTTAGCGTTGCGCTTTTGCAATCAGCTCCCTCGCGGCAGGTACGGTAATAGACGCCCACATAAATCAGCACCAGCAGCGCGAAGTAGAGGCCGAGAATGCCCTGTAAGCCGGCGGCACGATACGCCAAATAGAAAGGAATTTCCGAAAGCCACTCGTGATCGAGCCATGGAGAGCTGGCCGCGCCCCAGGAGTACGTATCTATGGTGGGAATTGTATGGTTGACGACGATTTCTCTTCCATTGCGCAGGTGCCACCAGATGTCTGGCTCTGCAATCCTTCGGACAGAAAATCCGAAGATTACTGCAATGAACAAAAACGTGCACATTACCGGGAACGAGAAGAGCTGGGCAGTCCAGCCAAGGCGGGAGATAGCGACAGGTGGATCGGCACTTTCTGCGGGCGAATGGGGTACGCTGGACACCGACGACTAATCCTCACTCTTGATAAATTGCGCGCTAGCGAACTGTCAAGAAAACTCTTAGAGCGGCCTCCAGATTCATCTATGCAGTAGGTTCCCCTGCAGCGGCATTGTTCGCCGCCGCCTGCCGCATTCCGGCCGCCGCCTCGGGTTATGCGCTGGTTTGGTATGCACGGATGAAGTTGCCTTTCCGGCGTTGCGAAACGACGTACGTGAGCAGCCAACCTAATGCAGTCCACCACAAGAACATGTATCCAAATCCAAAGTGGCCGGCAATTCCCGAAATGTAAGTAATATATCCGAGATCCGTGATCGCAAATACCAAAAGAAACAAACGGCGATTTCCATTTGCATAGGCGATGAGCAATGCAGGTAAAGCCAGAATTTCGTCATATGGATAGCTGTAATAGCTGCAGACGACCGAGCAGAGAATAACCAGCGTTCCATGTTCCCACCAGGACCAGTTGTGCCGATGATGTTTCCAATAGAATGCCACCCAGATCAAACCCGCTATCTGGGGAATTAGGGCCAATGCATGCACCCCAGATACTAGAAACAGCATGCCTCCAAGATTTGGGTAAGACTCTGTTTCATTGACGACCTGCATCGTGCGCGCCCAGAATTGCGCGAATATATGAGGATTAATCAGCTGAACAACGAGGCTAGCCGTGAGCAGCGCGAGAAGGCCCGATAAAACGATGGTCCAGCGCCGTGTATGAACAATCCACAGCGCAAGAGCAATCAGAAAGAGAAGTGCTACATGTGGTTTTCCCAAGACGAGCAGCAGTGATGCTCCAGCAAGCCAATCCCTATGTCGTTCAGCAGCGATTAGAAAAATGGTAATGCCGAGAAACAGCAGAATGGTCCATTGACCGAGAATAAGAAGTATTATCGTCGGCCCAAAAACCAGGGTTAGCAGAATTGGAGCTGCCGAAGCAGGCAATTTCAGCTCCTTCCAAATACTGTGCATGCCTATGATCAAGACGCCAATGCTGAAGACGTCCCAAAGCGCAAAGGCAACGCGGTAACTGAACAATCCAATAGGCAGAATGAACGGGATCGCCCAAGGCGGGTTCTTGAGCGCCAAAGGGTGATGTGCCAGAACTCCGCGCGACCGTTCAAATTCCGCGGCAAGTTGGAAGGAGTATGGATTTTGACGAACGAGATGCGCAGCAGACCAGTACTGGGCAAAATCCTGAACGGGCAAAGCGCCTGCTGCCAGGAAGGCAGCCAGAAACATCACCGCGCCGTCAATTGCGATTAACCCCACAGGGATTAATCTTTGAAGCCGCTTCGTGTAGGCTGCACTATCTCGCATCGGTTACCTCGTTTGCGCGAGTTTCATGAATGCTCCAGGTGAGTAAATTCCCAGTATCGGGAATCCCACTGGCCACAAAACAGCGTCAGCTGCCAGATTCTACGCTATCTGAGGCTTGCTGCGCGAGATGGCCGCCGGGCTCAGCTGCAACGGATCCCCTGAACGGAAAAGCGCCAAAGCAGCAATTGCTAGTCCTAGGAACAGGATCCTGGGCTGTAGTGATATGACGTCGTACAGGACCGGGTAGCTAGAGAGGATCAAAGCAGTGGCAATCAGGGTGTGATTGTCCACCGTCCATGCAGCCATCCGACCCACAGGCACAACACCGCGGCAAACAGCACGAGCATGACACCGGCGGCAGAAAAATCCAACCATCCCGATGGCGGCAGGGGCAGGGCGACATACATCGGATAAGCAGAAACCTGAGGTTCAAAGCCGAGCGTACGCTTTCCCCGTGGCCTCGGTGTCGAAGAGAGTCATCTATGGCTTGTGGGCTTGGTCCGCCGTGGATTGCGTTTCTTGCATATGAACTCTTTTCTGTTGCAAATACTCAAAACGCATACTGCAGGCCCAGGGTCGTCAGGTTCGCATGGAAGTAGCGTGGAGCTGTGGGGCCCACAAACGAGCCTTCCGCGTATTGGTAGTAGTTCCATCCGGTTTTGAGAGTCACGTCCTTGTAGACCAGGACATCGGCCTCGGCCAGAGGTGATTGGAACCTGGCGGAGAGCGGTCCCAGCGGCAGCAACGCGTTGAACATCGTCGTGTTGCCGTCGTTGTCCACAATGCTGTATCCCAGGCGCATGTTTACGCGGGGCACAGGCGCCAGCGTCAGCGCAAAGGACCCATACTGCGTATGCGTGTTGTAGAAGCCGTAGGTCTCAATCAGGGTCAGCTCATTGACGCATGAAAAAGTGCCAGTCGACGGCAGGCTCCCAACAAAGCAGACGTTGGTGTTTTGCTGAATGGCGTCGAAGTTATAGGACACGTCCAGGCCCCAATGCTTGTTGGGCATGACCGTGGTGTCAATCATGACCATGTAATTATGTTCGTTATAGGCGATATCGCCATCGCTATTCTTGCTGTGCTCAAGAATGAGGTTGCCATTGAAGGTCAACCAGGAACGCGGCGCATAGTCAACCTCTCCCTTGATGTTGAAGGAGCTTATCGGGTCGATGCGATAGATCCAGTTGTCTGCCCCACCGTACTGCAGGTTGAGGTTGGCGTGCAGGTCGGTTCCTTTGCGAAACCAGGCGCCGATCACCCCGGAATAACGGTTGATAGTAGTAGTGGGTCCGGAAAAGGGCGCAATCACACCCGTGAAGGTGCAACTGCCATCAGGATTCAACGACAGCCCAACGCAGTTTCCTCGATTCGGAAGAATGGGGTAATAGATGTCGCCGAGAGCAGCGGTATAGGTCTCGCCGGGCTGGATAGTTCCATGCCACACGTTGAAACCCGCGCGCACGCCGAAAAAGCGCGAAATATCGTACTGCACCTGAAAGTCATTCTCCTTGGTATTCTGCCCAAGAAGATTGGCATTGAATTCGTTGATGATATCAGCCGGCGAGCCGGAACTATGGAACAGAGGCGTGCCAGGAAAACTGGCTATGGGATAGAGTAACGATGCGCCGCCAAAGGAGGCCGCATTGAAATAGTTCGTCTCCAAGTCCAGATAGTTTCCGGCGACGCTAAAATTACGCAAGCGGAAGCTATCCACCAGGCGCAGCTTATCGGTAATGTGAATGGTAACGGAATCGTCGGTCGAGGCCGAGTTCCACTTTGCGGTCGAGTAGCTTCCCGTGGTGTCGTCCCCTAAGCTTGCGCTTCGCGTTGTCAGCCCCGTAAACAGTTCGTTGAACGGCGTGCTCATGTGGGCATGGCTGTATTGGAACTGGCCATTGAAGTCCACTCGCTTAATCGAGGAGGAAGCGATATTGAGCTGCTCGGTCGGAATGAAGGTATCGATGTCCTGGTTGAGGTTATAGCTTGTGAACCCGTTACAAGTGGGATTGGCGACGCCGGAAATAACCGGCATCGAGCAAGGATTGCTGGATATTCCCAAGCTCACGGGCAAACCATTTGGAAGTAAATAAGAGTTGTAGGGATTCAAGTCATAGATGGCTCCCCCGGCGTAGGACTGAAAAAGCTGGGTGTAACTCACGGTAGTCTTCTTGATTGGGCGATAGTCTACTCCTATGCGATAACCGTTCAAAGTGTTGTCAGTAGTTTCATTCAGCAGCGCTTCCGTGCCTTCGTGGATGGTACTGTAGGCCGGACCGGCGAAGCGGTTGCGGTTGTAATCCAGACGGAACGACACGCGATGCATCGGCAGCAGGACAAGGTCATAGTTATAGAGATTCTGGCGATTGAAGTAGGTATGCGGCGAGATCGGGACCGCCCCAGGGAGGCCGGTGGTGGGATTCAGCGGGTTGGCAAATAGATCGTAGTCAAAATAATTCTCCATGTACTGATAGGAGCCGCTGAAGATGTACCAGCCATATTTGGCGACGCGCAGGCGAGCGGCTTGTTCGGGATCGCCGCCCCATCCAAAACTGCTCAAGGTCAAGGTGTCGAACGGGTCATTATGGGTCATTGACTGCATGGTCAACGACTGTTCCAGGACACGCGGGCCGCTCTGGTAATTTTCCAGCGTGTCATACATAGCCTGGCTGCCAGTCACGTCGGAGATGCGACCGCCAAGCTCGATCGACTGAATCACTTTGTAATCGCCGATGGTCTTGCCTTCGCTGGGAGCGGAAGTCCCATCGACCGACATTCCGCTGTTGGTTTGTCCCGCAGTCTGGGCGACAACGGCACCCGCCAGCAGTACCCAGGACAAGAGTAGATTCAGCCAAAAAGAGAAAAGCCAGTAGTTCCGTTGAGGACCCATTGCCCGCCTCCCCGCTATCGGAAGAAGTAAGGATCGAAGTTGGAACCGTGGATCTGCGTGTGGCACATGGTGCAGGCCTGGTATTTCGCCGACTGCGTGTGAAACGACGGAATACCGGGAGCGGCGCCGTTCATGTTGGGCGTGTGACACCGCAGGCAAAGGAAGTTGACGTTATTGACTTGCAGCAGGCGCGGATTGGTCGAGCCATGGGGCGTATGACAGGACAGGCAACTCTCATCCGTCTTTACCGGGGCGTGCTCGAATACGAAAGGCCCCATGGTATCGGTATGACATTTGGTGCAGACGGCGAACTGGCCGGCCGCGGTGCGAACTTGTCCACCGGTCTCCGTGCCGTGTGGATTGTGACAATCACTGCATTGCACCAGACCGATATCGACCCGGTGGCGAAACGGGCGGGCGAATTCGGCGCGCTGGGCCGAGTGGCAGCTATAGCAGAGAACGGTCTGCGTCTTCACCAGCATGAAATTCACGTCGGTGGAATTGTGAGGGTCGTGACAATTGGTGCAAGTGACGCCATTGGTCAGGTGCTCTGATTTGGAGAAGTTCTGTACCTCAAGATTGGCTTCATGGCACTTGCTACAGATGGCTGCGGTTTGCGCCGGGCTGAGGGTTTCGAAGCGGATGATTTTCGTGGGATCGCCGCCGCCATCGACATGCGCCTGTCCCGGCCCATGACACGCCTGACATCCGTGCTGATCGTGTTTCAGCAGCGCCGAGTGCGGAGTGAGAGCAAAGTGCTTTTCCCAGATCTCCTGATGACAGGTTTTGCAGACGTCTGTTTCCGCATACTGCGTGCCGCCGGAAAGCAGGCTTGCGCTTTGCGGTGCGGTCGAGCTCTGTTGCGGATTGTTAGATGCTGCCGCTGCCGATATCCACACCGCAGCGCAGAACGCCGGAACCAACCACAATTGCCTTCTCATCATCGGGCTCACCCCACTGTTCACCCGGGAGATCCTGCAAACGCCAAAATGAGTCGAAGATTACGAATTGAGGTAGCCCTTGGTGGAAAGACGCGAGGCGCACATGACGCAGTGACGAAGTGGTTGTCCGCTTCAAATTCAAGCGACGTTGCGAGAAGGATGCCGTTCCTGGGGCTCCGCTTATCATGATCCGGTTTCCAGCGGATGCTGTTGGGCAGCGGATTTCAAGACCTGCTTCGCTTGACCACAGTTAGTTCGAAACTGGCACTACGATGCTGCCATCGACGAAGTGCCGTCGATGCTATCACTGCAGAAGTAATCCGTCAATCGGGAGTGCTGGAGCTCAAGCAGAATTTTCTTGCCTGCTGAAAAGCACTGTGCGACCATTTGTCGCAATTACCCAACAGTTTTTCGATGGGCCCAGACGGGTGAGGCGGCAGCAGAAGTCGCTTTGCATAGACATTGGCGAAGCGATCCTACTGCGCCGCAAGATGGAGGTCGCCACTTGGTTTGCGTCACTTGCCGAAATTCTGCCGTTTTCTCAACGCTGGCTTTGTTGGTCTTACTTGCGGCCAACGCAGCCGTGGCGCAGTCGGTGTCGTACGCGACCGCGGCCACCTACTACACGCAGCCAGATCCTATCTCAGTGGCGGTCGGCGACTTCAACAACGACGGCATACCTGACCTGGCCATCGCGAGCCAACTAATCAACGACCCTAACGTGACTGTGTATTTAGGTAACGGGAATGGTACGTTTGCTTTCTCCGGCTATTACACCGCCGGGTCGCTTGCCGAGAGTGTGGCAGTTGGCGACTTCAACCCGAATGGAGACCTGGATCTTGCGGTGCCGAATTCGGCCAACCACCAGGCCTCCGCGAGAGGCTTGTCGAGTCTGCCGGCAGATGCGCAGGGTCCCATCTCGGCTGCTCTGGGAAAAGATGATCCGAGCTACTGGGCTTATGCACGCGGCGGTGGTCTGCACGCAGAAAATCCGCAGCACCGGCTGGCGATGGATTTTACGACAGAAGGCGCGCAGGTGCGTAGCCGTGACGCGCGTTGGGAACTAACGACTCGCGCATACGGATACGGCGATGCCCTGTATCCGGTGAACGCCGCAGCTCCGCACATCAGCGCGAACCGGGTGGAGTACCGGCGCGGAAATCTGACGGAGTGGTATGCGAACGGGCCGCTGGGACTGGAGCAGGGTTTCACTCTTGCCGAGCCGCCAGGCAAAGGAAATGGCCAGCCACTGACGATAGAGTTGGCGCTCACGGGAGACGTGGTCGGATCGCTGGAGCCGGACAGAACAACGCTGACACTGACGCGGAAGGATGGGCAGGCCGTGTTGCGTTACACAGGTCTGACTGCCCGCGATGCTGCAGGACAACAATTGCAGAGTTGGCTCGAACTCAAAGGAGATCGCTTGCTGCTGCGCATTGACGACGTCGGTGCGCGCTATCCGGTGGTGATAGATCCGTGGGTGCAGCAGGCGGAGCTGACCTCCGCTTACGGGGAGCCAGACGACGACTTCGGCTATTCGGTTGCGCTGAGCGGCGGCACCGCAGTGGTCGGAGTCTACGGTAGCAACAACCACGGACTAGGCGCGGCATACGTGTTTGTGCAAAGCGGCAGCACTTGGACACAACAGCCCGGGGTGTTTCCCTCGGACGGAAGTGCAGGCGACCACTTCGGCTACTCTGTTGCGGTGAGCGGCAGCACCGCCGTAGTGGGCGCACCTTATCACCTGACCGGTCCGCGTGAGGGAGCGGCGTATGTGTTTGTGCAAAGCGGTGGCGCCTGGAGCCAGCAGGCGGAGCTGACCGCATCCGACGGAGGGGGCAATGACCAGTTCGGCTACTCTGTTGCAGTGAGCGGCAGCGCGGCCGTGGTGGGGGCCCCTTATCACGGGGGGTCGCCCCCTCCCTACGGCCCAGGAGCTGCCTACGTGTTCGTACAAAACGGCAGCAGCTGGAGCCAGCAAGCGGAGCTGACTCTGTCCGACGGAGGTCCACTAGATCACCTAGGTTGGTCCGTTGCGCTAAGTGGCAGCGTGGCATTCGTTGGCGCCCCTGGTCACGCAGAGCAAGGTGCGGCGTACATGTTCGTGCAAAGCGGCAGCACCTGGAGCCAGCAGGCGGAGCTGACCGCATCCGACGGAGCGGCAGGTGACCACCTCGGCTATTCCGTTGCGGTGAGCGGCAGTACGGCCATTGCGGGAGCCCCTTATCACAACTCGCAGCAAGGCGCGGCGTACGTATTCACGCAAAGCGGCGGCACCTGGAGCCAGCAGGCGGAGCTGACCGCTTCCGACGGTGCGACAGAAGATAACTTTGGCTTTTCTGTCGCGGTGAGCGGCAGCTCGGCCTTGGTAGGAGCCCCTTATCACGAGGTTGGCTCCAACTCGCAGCAAGGTGCGGCGTATGCATTCGTGCAAAGCGGCAGCACGTGGACCCAGCAGGCGGAGCTAACCTCCTCCGACGGCGCGGCCGGTGACAATTTTGGCCTGTCCGTTGCGGTAAGCGGCACTACCGCTGTGGCTGGGGCTCCTGATCACATGGTTGGATCGAATCAGGACCAGGGTGCGTCCTATGTGTTCATCCAGCCAGGCATTTACGCTCCCGCTAATGGATCGACCCTCACCGGTACGACCGTCACCTTTCAGTGGAACGGCTATCCCGGCGCAACCGCCTACTGGCTGGATGTTGGCTCGACGCCGGAAGGGAACAACTATGAGCAGACGGGTAGTCTTAGCAGTTCGACCCTTTCGTACACAGTCAACGGTCTGCCCTCAGATGGAAGCCCCGTTTACGCGACGTGGTGGTACAACGTTAACGGACAATGGCAGTACACCGAATACAGCTACACCGCATACAACCAGAATGGATCGCTGGGCGTGATCACGTCGCCGACGCCGGGTTCGACCTTGCCCGGCAGCACCGTTACTTTCTCCTGGGCAGCGGGCGGCGGAGCCACGGCTTACTGGATCGACGCAGGCAGCACACCTGGCGGTAATCAGTACCTCCAGTCGGGCAACATCGGCAATGTAACCAGCTACACGGTGACGGGCTTGCCAACCAACGGCAGTACGGTTTACGTCACACTGTGGTCGCTAGTCAGTGGTCAGTGGCTGAACAACCAGTACACTTACACCGCCTACAACCAGAGCGGATCGCAGGGTGTGCTGACTATGCCGGCCCCGGGTTCGACCTTACCGGGCAGCACAGTGACCTTCAGCTGGTCTGCGGGTGCGGGAGCTTCCGGCTATTGGCTCGATCTGGGGAATGTTCCCAGTGGTAACCAGTACCTCCAGTCCGGCAATCTGGGCAACGTGCTGCAGGTCACGGCCAACGGACTGCCCACCAATGGCAGCACGGTTTACGCCACGCTTTACACGCTGGTGAACGGACAGTGGTTGCCGAATGCCTACACCTACACCGCTTTCAGTCAGCAAAGTTCGTTGGGGGTGATGCAGACGCCCACTCCCGGCTCGACACTCTACGGCAACACACAGACGTTCGTCTGGAACGCGGGCAGTGGAGCCTCGGCCTACTGGCTGGACATCGGCAGTACACCGAGCGGCAACAACTATTATCAGTCGGGCAATCTGGGCAATGTGCTATCGACAACGGTTAACACACTGCCTGCCAATGGAAGCCAGATTTACGTAACCCTGTGGTCACTGGTCGACGGACAGTGGCTGAACAACCAGTACACCTATGTTTCCGCACCGGCGCCCCTCGGCAGCATCGTCATCTCGCTTCTTGTAGACCGCTCAGGATCGGAAGCGAGCAGCGGCGGCGGGGCAGCGTTGCAAGCGGCCATTCCGCAATTTCTTCAATATTTCACCCAAGGAGCCGACTATGTTTCGCTGGTTAGCTATGCAAGCAGTTCCTCGGTGGATGTGCCAATAACAACGCAGTTCATAACCCCGATTGATAATGCCGTTGCCAGCATGACTTTTATTGGCGGGAACTTCGGCGCCGGCGCTGGAACGAATCCGATCTACAGCACCAGCTACGGCCCGCCGCTTTCGATGGCGGACTATCAGAACAACAGCGTCACACCGCCGCCCGGAAGTGCGGAGTTCAAGGCGGTCGTGTACTTCACCGACGAGCTGATGAATACAATTCAGGACCAGTTTTCCTGCACCAACCTTGGCGCCAGCTTGTACAACTACGGAGGGTATGCTCCTTCCGAAGGACAAGAGGATAACTTGTACGATTTCTTTAATGCGGCAAACAATAACAGCAATTATCAATCCATGAGCGGCAACGATCTCAGTTGGTGGTATGCCAACAATGGAGATAATGGCGGTACCGGGTCTTGTAATCAGCAGCAGGGAGGCGGACACGGAACGTGTGGGTACTATCCGCCTTGGAATACAACCACGGCGTGCCAGGGAGTGACCGGGTTCTATTCCCAGGAGTACCAAGCAATAGAAAACTTCAGCTGGGCCAACATCACGGCCGAGGCGCAATGGCGAACCCTCTATACCGCTACTCAGATGCGCTCAGAAAGTCCCGTCCCTACGTACGTCTATGTGGTTGGTGTGGGCAGCAATATTGTCGGCAGCGAAACAACAGAAGCATTCCTTGCGACTCTGGCCAACGACCCCAATGGTCCAAGCGAATATCCTGGTGCGGAGTACAACCCTGAGTTGCCGGCCGGATTGTTCCTGATTGTGCCTAACTGTCCGAGCGGGGCGTGTACTAACGAGTTGGAGGCGCTTTTTCAGACGATCGCGGCGTATCTTCCCTAGCACCCGTCTCATTGGGACTGTTGCCGATGGTACTTTTGTCGGCACTCGTAACCCTGAGTCCTTGGTGCATCAGCCGTGAGGCTACCCTTCTGGCGTTCCCATAACTTACGTGAAATGTTTATCCGTGAGTCAGTGGATCGACCCGGTAGGTTGTCCAAGCAGCGATGAAAGTTAGCATGCAGCGCCGAACTGCACAACGAATCAGAGCAAAACAAGAACTGCTTTACCGTCTTTACTGCTATCAGGGCCGGTACCCAACTTTTTCTCCCCAGCCACTAGCAACAGTACCAGTTATCGCGACCTGCCAGGAGGCGTACCTTCAATCTGAGGACCTTGGATACGATCTAACTCCCAGGATGTGTGACATTCAGCCGCCCGGTCAACGTCGATAACCAGAAGTTAATGGGGAGATTTCCGTGCCTCAGAGTAGAATGCAAAAGCTCATTGCATGGTTTCTGTTTCTGCTGATTTCAGCCTGCTGGGGGGCTGCACAGGCTGCCCGCTGGCCACATACCCTCAGCAACGCTGGCGGGCAGCTCACCCTCTACACCCCACAAGTTGATGACTGGAAGAACTTCAAGGTCGTGGACGCGCGTATCGCATTCGCCGTCACCCCCACCGGCGGCAAGGAACAGGTCGGAGTAGCGACGGTCTCATTGCAGTCCAGCGTCAACATGGATACGCATACCGTCGTTCTTACCAATCCGCAAATCATCAGCCTGTACTTCCCGTCTCTCGATCCGGCGGCGACCGCGCAAATGGATCAGTTGGTGCGCTCGTTCCTGAATCCGGCGGCTACGATGACGATTTCTGTGGATCAGATCGCGGCAAGCGTCAAGAAAAAGGCACCCGCCAGCACGGTAGCGGTGAACAACGATCCGCCGCAGATCTTTGTCAGCTTCAAGCCCGCGATTCTGTTGATGGTGAACGGCTCGCCGGTGCTTGCTCCCGTAGGAAACACCGGCATCAAGGCGGTCGTGAATGCGAACTGGCCTCTGTTCCAGGACCAGTCCACGTCCACCTACTACCTGTTCGACGGCAAAGGCTGGCTGCAGGGAACTAATTTCCAGAACTGGTCAGCCACGGGAACGCTACCCCCAGACATGTCTCAGGTGACCCAGAGTCCCAACTGGTCTGATCTGGCGCAATTCATCCCTCCCCCAGCGGGTAGCACTGCAGCGGTCCCCGCGGTCTACTACAGCAATACACCGGCGGAGATCATCGTCTTCAACGGCGCGCCCCAGTGGACGCCAATTCCGGGTACGCAGTTAAGCTACCCAGCCAATTGCGATAGCACGATCTTCAAATACACTCCGACAGGAGCCTTCTACTTCCTCACGTCAGGACGCTGGTTCACCACCACGCATCCGGTGATGGGCACGTGGACCTTCGCCACCAACAGCCTGCCTCCAGACTTTGCGCGCATTCCATCCGATAATCCAGCTGGCAAAGTGCTGGCATTTGTTCCCGGCACACCAGAAGCAGAAGATGCTGTCCTGCTGGCGCAAATCCCGACAACGGTGACCGTGAACGCCACACAGGCAGCTGCTGAGGTCAAGGTCTCCTACGCCGGCCAGCCGCAGTTCACGCCCATCCAGGGCACGTCCATGTCGTACGCGACCAACACTCCCAATCGCGTGATCGAGGTGGACAACCAGTACTATCTCTGCTACCAGGGAGTCTGGTTTGTCTCGGAAACTCCGAATGGGCCATGGACGGTCGCGCAAACTGTGCCGCAAGTCATCTACACCATTCCGCCGAACTCTCCGGTCTACAACGTGACTTACGTTACGCAGGTGCCGGCGTCAGACGGCAACGTGACCGCCAGTTACACGGCTGGATATCTGGGGACGTTCATTGCCGGCGCCGCGGTTGGCGCGATCGTTGCTGATGGCACTGGTTACTATTACCCGCCTTACGCCTACGGTGGTTATTACTATCCCTACGCTTCCACGTACGGATATCACACGGCTTACAACCCCTACACCGGCGCGTATGGGTACGGTAACTCAGCGTATGGACCATACGGCAGCGCGCACTGGGGCGAGAGCTACAACCCCAACACCGGAACCTACGCCGCGGGCGCGACCGAAAGCACTGCCTATGGCAGCCGCACCCAAGCGGAAGCCTACAACCCTTATACCGGCGCTTCCGCGGCGACCCGTCAGGGTTCCAATGCGTATGGCTCATGGGGACAGTCGGTCTACAACAAGAATGGCGAGACCGCATACAGCCAGCATGAGAGCGGAGCTTATGGCTCCGAAGGCACAGTGCAGACCTCGACCGGCGGTAAAGCAGCCGGGACGAGTACCGCCTACGGCAACACCGCGGTTGGTAAATCCTCCAGCGGCAATATGTACGCCGACCACAACGGCAACGTCTACCAGAACACCGGCTCCGGCTGGCAGAAGTATGACAACGGCAGCTGGAACAACGTAAACACCTCTAGCGCTCAGCAGCAGGCGCAGCACGACGAGCAGACTTACAACCAGAACCATCCCACCAGCACGACGTCCAACTCGAATTATCAACAGCAGGCTCAGCAGCACGAGCAAAGCTACAACCAGCAACATCCGTCGAGCACGAGCAGCTACAGCCATCCCAGCGGCTCTTCCGAAGACTTGAATCAGGAAGCGCAAGACCGTTCGCGCGGCGACATGCAGAGCCAGCGCTTTTCTGACTACCAGCACTCAGCTGGTGGTAGTCGCTTCGGCGGTAGTGGCGGTGGGTGGGGCGGCGATCGCTGGGGCGGCGGCGATGCTGCTGGACGCGGTTGGAGACGCTGAGTGCGGTCGCAGTTATAACCCGAGACGCTCGTGAGTACGGCCAGAAAACGCGTCCCTCTGTGTAACCCAGTAGCAACTATAACGGGCAGCTCGCAAGGGTTACCCTTCACCTTGACGTGGACTTCGCAATGCCCAACTCTCGGGAGGAGAAAATGAAACGGCTTTTTACGGTCTTATGTATCGCAGCAATTCTTCTTACAATTGCATGCTCATCGTCCCCGCAACCCTCGTCCTCGACCAAGTCGCCGGGTCTGGAACAGGCGATGAGCGATGTAGTCGACGTATACGTCTACGGCTACCCGCTCGTTACCATGGATATGACGCGCCGGCAACTCACCAACGTTGCCGTGCCCGACGCGGGCCATGCGCCCATGGGCCAGATTCTCAAGTTGCGGAACTATCCCGCAGTCGACAATCACACGGTAACGGCTCCTAACGCCGACACTCTGTACACGACCGCCTGGATCGACGTTTCCAATGAGCCATGGATATTTAGTATCCCCGATATGGGCGATCGTTACTACCTTTTGCCCATGCTCAGCGGCTGGACCGACGTCTTCCAGGTTCCCGGCAAACGCACCACGGGCGGCAAGGCGCAGAAGTATGCCATCACCGGTCCCGGCTGGTCTGGAACACTTCCCGCCGGCGTGACCGAATACAAGTCGCCCACCGGCCTGGTCTGGATCCTCGGCCGTATTTATTGCACCGGCACGCCCGCCGATTACGCCGCAGTACATGCGCTTCAGGACAAGTTCTCGCTTGTGCCGCTGAGTTCCTACGGCAAGCCCTACACGCCAGTGCCTGGCACAGTCGATGCCAATTTCGATATGAAGACCGGAATCCGCGATCAAGTCGATGCCATGAGCGTGAACGATTACTTCAACTATCTCGCTCGGCTGATGAAGACCAATCCACCCGCCGCAGCCGATGCGCCGATGGTCGAGAAGATGAAAGCCATCGGTCTGGAGCCCGGCAAGGATTTCGATCCCAGCAAGCTCGGCGCTTTCGATCGGGAAGCGATCAAGACCGTACCCAAGGTGGCCCAGGTCAAGATCATGGAGTACTTCAAGAAGGCCGCCGAACCGGTCAACGGTTGGACTTATTTGACGAAGAACATCGGGATATACGGCACGGACTATATCCAGAGAGCGCTAGTAACCGCCATTGGGTTGGGAGCTAACCGTCCGCAGGATGCCATCTATCCGACATCGCAAAAAGATTCGGATGGTCATGAATACGATGGTGCGTCGAAGAAGTACGTCATGCACTTCAACAAAGGCGAGTTGCCTCCAGTCGATGGCTTCTGGTCGCTCACCATGTATGACAAGGACTACTTCTTCGTGCCCAATCCGCTCAACCGTTACACCCTGAGCCAGCGCAACAAGTTCAATATGAACCCCGACGGCTCGGTTGACCTGTATCTCCAGGCCGACTCGCCGGGCAAGGCAAAGGAAGCCAACTGGCTGCCCGCGCCAAAGGCCCAGTTCATTCCCATGTTGCGTCTGTATTGGCCGAAAGAAACTCCGCCTTCGATCATCGACGGCACTTGGAAGCCGCCGGCCATCACCGTGGTGAACTAGCTACCACAAGTCGAATCGCGGCAGTCGACCAAAGCTGCCCGGCAACGGGCAGTCAGAGGAAAGACTGAAGGCTCCATCTGAGGCGTTTTGGATGAGCAGAGTAGAAGCAAGCCGCCGGGGTTTGGGCGGACGCGGTGACGATGGCAAGGGACGGTCGAATGGGTGTAGATACCGGGCGGTGGTTTCCAGGTCTCAATGCTCCACCGGAAGCTGAATAATATGCAGGCCGGTGCCCGCGCATAAGGGAGCGTGCTACGCGGATTTTATGCGTGGTTGACCCTCGTGCCATGCGCGAGCTTTGCGAGTCATTGATTACGGGTGCGGCGGTGTGCTGCCGGCATCCGAAGGCGTCGCCGAGGCGGCAGCGCCCGATCCCGCAGCGGCAGCTGGAGCACCCGCGCCGGGGACTGCTGTTGGACCGGCTGACGCGCCGCTGCCCAGCATTGCAGACCCTCCGACCGATGCTCCCAGGCCCGCGGGACTGCTCGCGGCGGAGGCAACCGGTTCCGAAGGCCGGGTTAAAGAGAAGGCCGGAATTGTGTTGCGCGGGATTGCCGTCGACGGTATGGCCGTGCGCGGGATGGGACTTGATGGTATGGCCGCGTGTGGAATCGCAGTTGACGGAATTGCGGTATGAGGGATTGCAGTTGTCGGTATGGGCGAGTGGGGAATGGCTGTACTCGGAATCGAAAATCTAGGTATCCCAGCGCCTTGCATGGAGGACGACGATGATGAGGATGCCGAGGTTGGGAACACGGACGGGGCCATGGATCCATAGGGTGAAAGTCCGGCGTAATTCTGGGCGCAGAGCGCCGGCGCGATGATAAGAGTGGCTGCAGCTAAAACAACTACCATTGGCCTCATCATTTTGATTCTCCGGTACGGAGCGAGCGATGCCATTACAGCGTTGGCGGCATTATAAGCCCGCAGTGGTCAACTCGGTGTAATAAAAATGAACGGCTTATTGGGACGACTGAAGGGGCGCTGCGAACTGCTGGTAGTGTGACTCGCGTCTCGTCGGCTGAAGCCGACTCAGAAAGGAAAATAAAAGGCTTAGATGCCGGCCTAGAGTGCCTGCGTGAGAAGCCGTGCCGCCGCTCCGCGGCTCAGCTCGATTTCGCATTTTACCCGCCGCTTACGCACCGGGCTAACTTCGTCCCGCCGCTGCACAGCTGAATTGGCAACCAGCCCAC
>Ga0335074_10004246_pt1 | contig 19701 bp, 20 predicted proteins | sample Lox_Sample_23_FD_206715 | JGI IMG/M metagenome (GOLD analysis project Ga0335074, IMG submission 206715) | Soil microbial communities from Loxahatchee National Wildlife Refuge, Florida, United States - Lox_Sample_2.3 | ecosystem: Environmental > Terrestrial > Soil > Wetlands | place: USA... | reverse complement strand
GAATTATCCGGAGATCGGGGATCGTGCAGAGGACTAGACGATGGACCTGGTCAACGCATGATTGCTGGTCAACACAGCGGGTATCAGGCTGGTGGGTCTTGATGCTTGGCGGGGGGCAGCATGATTCGCACCCGCTGTTTCCTGGCTTCGCACGCGATCCCGTCCCAGCACCATCCGACGTGTGAGGCTGTGGAGGGCGTGGCCTCGGCTGACCAGGCCGGGGCCACGTCGCTGCGCCTGGCCGCCCGGTCCGGGGCGCTGCCGCCGGCCGTCCGTGTGCGGGTGCGCTGGGGCGGCGTCCTGACGGGGGTTTGGCGGGCAATCGTGGCCGGGCTCGGGGCCGCCAGGACCGCCATATCCTCCGCTGTACCGATAGCCTTGGAGGAGGTGCCCTCGCGGGCACATCCGATGGTTCCTCTTCGCGTAAGGTCCGCCCGTGCCCACTGGCAAGGTCAAGTGGTATGACGCCGACAAGGGATTCGGCTTCCTCACCCGTGATGACGGCGGTGAGGTATTTGTGCACTCCACCGCCCTCGAGGGTGCTAACACAGTGCTCCGTCCGGGCCAGCGCGTCGAATTCGGCGTGGCCGAGGGGCGCCGGGGCACCCAGGCACTTCAGGTGCGGACACTCGACCCGCCTCCGACCGTGGCCAAAGCGAGCCGCAAGAGTCCTGACGAGATGACCGTGATCATCGAGGACCTGATCAAGCTCCTCGACGGGGTGTCGAACACCTACCGCCGCGGCAAGCACCCGGACAACCGCGATGCGAAGAAGATCGCGACGGTGTTGCGGGCGGTCGCGGGCGACCTCGAGGTCTGAGCCCGGCGTCGTGACCCGCTGGGGCCGGGCTGACCCGCTGGTCAGCCCGCCTGGCCGGGCTGAGGCCGCCCGGCGGAGCCCTGCTGCCGGGCGGCGGCGACGGCGGTGACCGCGGCCGCCGTCGCGACGTCGCCCGGATAGCGTCGCGCGGCCGCGAACAGGAACACGGCCGACGCGGCCAGCGGGACCAACATGACCACGAAGGTCCACTTCAGCCCGCTATTTCCGCCGCCGAACACGTACTGGGATACGGCCCCGAAGAGCACCGGCGCCAGCGCCTGGGCCCCGGTGCGGATCAAGTTGCGGACGCCTTCGGCGCGGCCCCAGAGCCACGGGGGCATGATGTCCAGCCGGGCCGCGTCGATCGGCGGGTTCTGGGCCGACAGGAAGACGGCGGCCAGCATGACGTAGGGCAACGCGGCGAGTGCGCTATGGGTGAGCAGCGCCGGGATGAACAGCAGCACCGTCGCCGCGGCCGCCACGGCGGCGACCATGACCCGGCCGTTGATGCGACCCCGGCGCAGCAGGGCGTCGCCGAGCGGGCCGCCGGCCAGCACGCCGACGACCGCGCCCGCCCCCACCACCAGCAGCAGGAAGTTGGCCAGCACCTGGCCGATGCCGTACTGGCCGCGCACGAACTCGACGCCGAACGTCTGGATGCCGGCCAGGAAGTAGTAGCCCAGGGCGCCGGACACGATCAGGGCGACGTTGGTGCGCACCCGCAGCACGTACTTGACGGCCATGCCGAAACTCATGGTCCGCCTGCTGCCCAGCCGGACCAGGTAGGGGTCGGGCGCGATGCCGCGTTCCTGGGCCAGCCGCTGGGCGTCGCTCGGTTCGTGCGTGCCCGGCTGCGACTTCGCCCCGCCGTGCCCGCGAGGCGCTCCCGGCGGTGGCCCGGGCTGTGACCCCGGCACCGGCATCTCGGGCTGGGTCGCCGCGGCGTCGGCCGGCGGCCCGTAACCCGGCTCGGGCGCGAGCACGCCCTGCCCGCCCCGGGCCGGTTCGGGCAGCCGGAAGACCAGCCAGGCCAGGAAAAACGCGGGCAGGGCGAGGACGATGAAGGCCGCACGCCAGGACAGGGCGGCGATGTCGCCGGTGACCGCGAACCCGACGCCGGCCCCGGCCAGCTCCCCGGTCAGGATGTAGCCGAAGATCTTGCCTCGCTCCGAGCCCGGGATCCAGTCCCCGACGAGCGAGGCCACGGTCGGCGCCGTGCACGCGGTCACCGCGCCGAGCCAGACCCGGTCCAGCATCAGCTGGCCGAACGAGTGCGCGGTGGCGCCCCAGATCATCGCCGCGCCCCAGATCACGATCGCGATGCCCAGCAGCCAGGTGCGCCGGACCCGGTCGGCCAGCACGCCGAACGGCACCGAGAACACGGCGCCGACCAGTGAGGTCACGGCCACGAGCAGGCCGATATCGGTGTTGCCGATGTGCAGGGCGTGCCGCAACTGCACCGCGGCGGCCCCGACCGTCGCGGCGTCCGCGCTGGACAGCGCCAGTACGCTGCCGAGGACCAGCACGATCCGGGTTCGAGCGGGCCCGCCGGACGCCGTGACGAGGCGCCGGCTCGCGGCCTGGCCGCCGCGGCGGACGACGCGATAGGCGGACCCGAACGCCGCCTTCGACCGCGCCGGTCCCTCCGTGCTCCGCAAGTGGTCCTCGTCTTCCCCGCCAGTCGCCGGTTCAGGAAGCGGGCACTTCGCGCACGCGTCCCGGCGAACCCATAGCCCCAAGTATTCTTCCTTGGAGCGGTTACGACGACCGTCCCGGCCGCCCAATCGCTGCCTTCCCTGCATCTGGATGCGTAGTTACCACCGCATGAGGAACAATTACTTAACGTGAACACCCTCCGCACTCGCACCGGCCGCGCCGGCGCCAGGGAACTCGACGAGGCCTGCGCCGAAGCCGTGGATCTGGCCCGATCCGCCGCGGTGGACCTGGCGGGCCCCGAGCAGGTCGGCGAGCATCTTGGCATCGAGGCCGACGGCGACCGGGTCTGCACGCATCTGTTCGCGTGCCTGGATCCCGCCTACGTCGGCTGGCGGTGGGCGGTCACGGTCGCCCGGGCGTCCCGGGCCAAGGTGGTCACGGTCAGCGAGACCCTGCTGCTGCCCGGCCCCGACTCGCTGCTCGCGCCCGACTGGGTGCCATGGCGGGACCGGGTCCGGCCGGGTGACCTGGGTCCCGGCGACCTGCTGCCGGCGTCGTCGGACGACGAGCGGCTCGTGCCCGCGGTCACACTCGAGGGCGACGAAGGGGTGCTGGACTGGGACGACAGCGCGCCCTGGGACGCCGCGCTGCCGACGATCGGCCTGCCGCCCAGCGGCGAGGCGACCGCCTTCCCCGGCCCGGTCGGGCCGGTGACCGCCGGGGACGACACCGACCCCGGGCCCAAGCGTTCGCGGGTCCTGTCCGCGATCGGGCGGGACGAGACCGCGCTGCGCTGGTACTCCGGCGACCACGGACCACGCAGCGCGCTGGCGCACGCGGCGCCCGGACCGTGCATGACCTGCGGGTTCCTGGTGCCGCTGGGCGACTCGCTGGGCCGCGTCTTCGGGGTCTGCGCGAACGAGTACGCCCCGGACGACGGGCGGGTCGTATCCCTCGACCACGGCTGCGGCGCGCACTCGGAGGCGACCACCCCGTCCGGCGCGCACGGCGCGGCGTCGCCGGTGATCGACGAGCTCGGATACGACCTGGTCGACGCGCCCGGCGTCTCCATGGACGATACGGTCTTCGAGTCGCTCGACCACACCTAGCCGGACGGCCGCAGCGGGAAGCCGGCCTCAGCTAGTCGCCGGCTCGATCGGCCTGCGCGCGGCGCCGGGCGGCACGCTCGCGCGAGCGCTTGAGCCTCGGCACGTACAGCAGGCCGAAGATGCCCAGGCCGACGCCGGTGGCGCAGGTCCAGATCCACCAGCGGTCGCCGGGCGGGATGTCCGGCCTGACCGCGAGCAGCACGATGAGCGCCACCACCCACCCAGCCGTGATCACCGCCGTGACCAGCTGATCGTTGGCCTCCAGCGGCGGCGGAGCCGGACGCCGCACATTGCCCACGTGTTCCAAGGTAACGTGGCGGTCCTTGCATGATGTACTTGGATCCGGGAACGCGGATCGCCGCGTGCTCGTTCATCTAGCTAATGGTTTGCCGGAATGCGATCGCCTCCGGTACCGTTAGCAAGAGTAATGACTCAGGCTAATGAACAATACTTCAACGCAGACCAGGTCCGACGCGGGCCTGGCCTCAGCGCTCAGGATTTCGGTGAGCCGGCTGGCGCGCCGGCTTCGGGCGGAACGCACGGTGCACGGGTTGCCCGAGCTGTCCGAGCTATCCGACACTCAACTCGGGGCCCTGGCTACGCTCGAGCGCCACGGCGCGATGACCCCCGGCGAGCTGGCCGATCACGAGAAGGTGCAGCCGCCGTCCATGACCCGGGTCATCGCCGTGCTCGAGCAGCGCAACCTGGTGATGCGCTCGGCGCACGCGACAGACAAGCGGCAGGTCATGCTCACGGTGACGGACGCGGGACGGAACCTGGTGTACCAGTCACGTCGGCTGAGGGACGCCTGGCTGGCCAAGCGGCTCCGGGAGCTGACCCCGCAGGAGCGCGCGAAGCTGCGCGCGGCGGCCCCGATTCTGGAGAAGCTCAGCCAGTCGTAGCGCGCGGGAGCGATTCGGCCGGAGCGCGTGAGGGCGGCCGCGTCTTCAGTTCTCTGCACACCCGCAACTACCGGCTGTTCGCCACCGGCCAGGTGATCTCGAACACCGGCAGCTGGATGCAGCGGGTGGCGCAGGACTGGCTGGTGCTTGAGCTCACCCACGGCAGCGGGTCGGCGCTGGGCATCACCACCGGGCTCCAGTTCCTGCCGCTGCTGCTGTTCAGCCTGTGGGGCGGGATGGTCGCCGACCGCTACTCCAAGCGCCGGATCCTCATGGTGACCCAGGCGTCGGCGGGCGGCCTGGCGCTGATCCTCGGCGTCCTGGCGCTGACCCACACGGTACAGATCTGGCACGTGTACGCGCTCGCGTTCGGGCTCGGCCTGGTCACCGTCGTCGACAATCCGACCCGGCAGGCGTTCGCCGCCGAGATGGTCGGGCGCGGCGGGATGGCCAACGCCATCGCGCTCAACAGCGCGGTGTTCAACCTGGCCAGGATCGCGGGGCCGGCCGTGGCGGGCCTGGTCATCAGCGCCCTCGGGACCCCGGCCGCGTTCCTGGTCAACGCCGCGTCCTACGCCGCGGTGCTGATCGGCCTGAAGCTGATGCGGCCGTCGGAGCTGCACGTGGCGGAGCGGCGGCCCCGGGCCAAGGGGCAGCTGCGCGAGGCGATGGTCTACGTCAAGCAGCGCCCGGCGCTGTGGATGACGATGACGCTGATCTTCTTCGTGGCGACGTTCGGAATGAACTTCCAGGTGACCAACGCGCTCATGTCGCGCGAGGTGTTCCACACCGGGGCCCTGGCGTTCGGCGTCGCCTCGACGATGTTCGCCGTCGGCGCCCTCGGCGGGGCGCTGCTGGCCGCGCGCCGCGGCCGGCCGACGATGGCGCTGCTGCTGGCCACGTCGGTGGCGTTCAGCCTGCTGGAAGTGGTCACCGGGCTGATGCCGACGTTCTGGCTGTTCCTGATCCTGCTCGTGCCGACCGGCCTGTCGCTGCTCACGCTGACCACGGCCACGAACACCGCCACGCAGCTCGGTACCACGGCCGAGATGCGGGGCCGGGTCATGGGCCTGTACATGCTGGTCTTCCTGGGCGGGGCGCCGCTCGGGTCGCCGCTGGTCGGCTGGGTCGCCGAGGTGTTCGGGCCGCGGATGAGCCTGATCGCCGGCGGTCTGATCTCGGCCGTGGCCACGCTGGTCATCGGGGGGCTGTACGCCCGCAGCCGGAGCGTGCGGGTGCGGGAGTACCTGCGGCCCGGCCAGCTGGCCCGGATGCTGATCTGACGCCGGTTCGCGGCCGGCGTTGCCCGCGCCGCCCCGGCGGCGACAGGATGGCGCGAGGATAGCTGAGTGCGACTATTCATCGCGATCGCGCCGCCGCCCGCGGTGCTGGACGAGCTCGAATCCCGGCTGGCGCCGCTGCGGGCGAGCTGGCCCGCACTGCGCTGGACCGGGCGGCCGGCCTGGCACCTGACGCTGGCGTTCCTCGGCGAGGTGAGCGTGGACACGGCGGCGACGCTGGAGCCCCGGCTGGAGCGCGCCGCGAGCCGGCACCCGAGCCTGTCACTGCGCGTCGCCGGCGCCGGCGCCTTTCCCGCCCCGAGCCGGGCCCGGGTGCTGTGGACCGGGATCGGCGGCGACCGCGAGGCCCTGACCGCGCTGGCCCGGTCGGTCGGGGCGGGTGCCCGGCGGGCCGGTGCGCCGCCGCCGGACGAGGGCCGGCGGTTCCGGCCGCACCTGACGCTGGCCCGGTGTAACGAGCCGGCCAGCATCGCGGACCTGGTCAGGGCGCTGACCGGATACGAGGGGGCGCCGTGGACCGCGACCGAGATCCACCTGATCCGCAGCCACCTGGGCGGCGCCGCGCCGACGTACGAGACCAGAGGCAGCTGGCCGCTTCGATCGGGGCGAGACGGGGCGTAAAAAAATCAGATCTTGACGTCGTCACGCCGCCTGGCGATGTGCAGGACGGCGCCCCAGCCGCGCCGGAGCAGGCCGTCGGGGCGCAGGGCCAGCCGGCGCCGGATCTCGCCGTAGAGGCGGTCCCGCTGCCAGTCGGCCATCTCGATGTGGCCCGAGAACGTGTCCAGCAGGTCGATGTAGCCCTGGGCGTCGTGGACGGTCACCCAGTCGAAGTGCCGGATGTCGATGACGTCGAACAGGCCGCTGGCCGTGATCTCGGCGGTGCTCTCGGGCAGCTCGCCGGGGCGCGTCCAGGTCGCCCCGGGCGGCAGTGACTCGTTGATCTCGTCGTAGACCTCCTGGAGTTCGGCGAAGAACGGGTCGCCGCCGTCGGGGAACACGTGCGTCGCGCTCCAGAAGGCCAGGTGGCCGCCGGGGCGCAGCGCCCGCCACGCGGCGCGGTAGCCCTCGGCGGGGTCGATCCAGTGCCAGGCCGTGGCCGCGAAGACCAGGTCGAACCGGACGCCGGCCGGCGGGCGCCAGTCCTCGAACCGGCCCTCGGTGACGTCCACGTCCAGCCCGGCCAGGTTGCGGCGCGCGGCCGCGGCCAGGTTCGCGCCGAGCTCGACGCAGCTGATCCGGAAGCCGCGCCGGGCCAGCGGGAGCGTGGCCTTGCCGGTGGCGCAGCCCATCTCCAGGAGCCGGTCACCCGGAGCCAGCCCGGCGACCGCGATCAGGTGGTCGAACAACTCGTCCGGATACTCCGGCCTGGCCCGCTGATACAGCTCGGCGGCCTGGTCGAAGGTGCCCCGCAGCCGGAGCCGGTCGTCCTGCGGTATCACGCTCAGCCCCATACCTTTCCGGCCACGCAGGCCACACGTTCGAGCTTGCGCCGCTGCCCGTCCGTCGAACCGCTAGTCGCCGGTTGCACCGTCGATGCGTTCCCGGAGCAGGTCGGCGTGCCCGTTGTGCCGGGCGTACTCCTCGATCATGTGGGTGAGGATCCAGCGCAGCGAGAACTGCCCGCCGGTGCGGCGGTCCGGCTTCTTGCTGACGACGTCCAGGTCGCGGGCGGAGGCGACGATCTCGCGGGCCGCGTCGCATGCGCGCTTGAAGGTGCTGAAATCCTCGGCGACGTCGGCGTTGTCGACGTCGTTGAAGTCAGCGTCGTTATCTTGCTCGGTCACGTACAGGTAGGGCACGTCCTCACCGAGCAGGACCCGGCGGAACCACGACTGCTCGCACTCGGCCAGGTGCCGGACCAGCCCGAGCAGGCACAGGCCGGACGGCGGCACCGCGCGTTCGCGCAGCTGGTCGTCGGTCAGCCCCTCGCACTTCCAGAGCAGGGTCGCGCGGTGGTAGTCAAGCCACCCGGTCAGCATCTCTCGCTCGCCTGCCCGCAGCGGGGGCTCGGCCCGTTTTGCCGCCATCCGCCGACCCTTTCACGACCGCGTCCGGGCGGGCCAGCGAGTTTCCGCGTGGCCGGCCGGCCGCGGTTCGGCACGGGCAGCGGCCTCGAGCTCATCGACCAGCGCCGCCATGCGGACCGCCTCGCGCGCCACCCGCCGCAACGCGTCGTCGGCGCCGTCGGGCGCGGCTCCCGGCCCGGTTTGCGGCCCGGTCTGCCGCCCGGTCCCTGTCGTGCGGCGCACCCGGTGGTACTCGGCCAGGCCGGCCACGATGCTGAGCGGCCTGCGCATCTGGCCGCAGGCCGCGGCGACGGCCGCGCCGGTCCGTTCGGTGACGGCGCGGGCGGACGCCTCGGCCGCCGCCGCTTCGGTCTCCGCCGCCTGGGCGAGCGACCGGAGCAGCCCGCCGGTGATCCCGGCCGCCGCCGCCGCGGCCACCAGGACGGCCAGGCCGGTCACGGCCAGGCAGCTGACCGTCAGGCCGTCAACGGCCTGGCCGACGGCGGCCAGGTTCAGGCCTATGACCAGGGTGCCGGGCAGCCGGGGCCCGGTCGCGGGGGTGACCGGCGCCGTGGTGACCGGCGCCGTGGTGACCGGCGCCGTGGTGACCGGCGGCGTGGTGACCGGCGGCGTGGTGACCGGTCCCGGCGTGACCGCCCCCGGGGTGACCAGGACCGAGGAATCGTCGGCGTCATACACGAACGGGATGTGGTCTCCCCGGTAACCGGCCGGCTCGGAGATCTCCAGCCAGCCACGGCCGGCGGCCGGCGGCGCGGCCGGGCCCGCGCTCATCAGCAGCCGTCCCCCGGACGCGCGCACGGCGACACCCAGCTCGCGGCCGGCCGGGCCGAGGCCGGAGGCGCCCGGCGCGAGCCGGGAACCGGGAAAGACCGCGAACGGCCGGGCGGTGAGCAGGCCGGCGTAGGCGCGCAGCTGCCGGTCCGCCTGCTGCGTCAGGTAGTCCTGGGCCACCAGGTGCGTGGCCGCGGTGATCACCAGGCCGCCGAGGGCCGCCGCGCAGAAGACCACCGCCGCCAGCCGGGCGCTCAGTGACCGCCGCGCCCGCCGCCGCGCGGCGGCGCGTTTGCCGGGTAAGCCGAGCCCGCACACGCTCCCAGTCTGCGCGCGAACGGCTTAGAAGTCGCCGGCCGCGCCGGTTACAGGCGCTCGACCACGTAGTCGATGCAGGCGGTCAGCGCCTGGACGTCGGCCGGGTCCACGGCCGGGAACATCCCGATGCGCAGCTGGTTGCGGCCGAGCTTGCGATACGAGTCGGTGTCGACGATCCCGTTCGCCCGCAGCGCCGCCGACAGGTCGGTCGCCTGCACCGCCTCGTCGAAGTCGATCGTGCCGACCACCTGCGAGCGCTGCAGCGGATCGGCCACGAACGGGGTCGCCACCGGCGTTTTCCCGGCCCACTCGTACAGGAACGCCGAGGACTGCGCGGTCCGTGCGGTCGCCCAGGCCAGCCCGCCCTGGGCCAGCATCCACTCGACCTGGTCGGCCAGCAGGAACAGCGTGGCGACCGCGGGCGTGTTGTAGGTCTGCTGCTTGCGCGAGTTGTCGATCGCCGTCTCCAGCGAGAAGAACTCCGGGATGTACCGGCCGCCGGCCGCGATCTTCCCGGCCCGGTCCAGCGCGCCCGGCGACATCAGGGCCAGCCAGAGCCCGCCGTCGGATCCGAACGACTTCTGCGGCGCGAAGTAGTAGACGTCCACCTCGCCGGCCCGGACCGGCAGGCCGCCCGCGCCGCTGGTGGCGTCGACGATGACCAGCGCGTCCGGGTCGGCGTCCGGCACCCGGCCCACCGGCATGGCCACGCCGGTGGAGGTCTCGTTGTGGGTCAGCGCGTAGATGTCGATCCCGTCCTCGGCACCTGGCAGCGGATGGGTTCCCGGCGGCGACTCGATGATCGTCGGCGCCTCCAGCCACGGGGCGGCCGCGGTCACCTTGGCGAACTTCGACGAGAACTCGCCGAACGACAGGTGCTGGGCCTTCTGGTCGACCAGGCCGAACGCCGCGATCTCCCAGAACGCCGTGGTGCCGCCGTTGCCGAGCACGACCTCGTAGCCGTCCGGAAGCGAGAACAGCTGCGTCATCCCCTCGCGGATCCGCTGCACCAGGGAGCGGACCGGGGCCTGCCGGTGCGACGTCCCGAGGTAGGCCCCCCCGGACCCGGCCAGCGCGGCCAGCTGCTCGGGGCGGACCTTCGACGGCCCGCAGCCAAACCTGCCGTCGGCAGGCAGCAGGTCACCAGGGATGACGATCTCGGTCATAAATGGTCAGACTTCCTTGTCGAGGACATCGGCCGCGCCGGACACCTCCGACACCGGGCGGCTCTTCGGGCCCACGTACCGCGCGCTGGGCCGGATCAGGCGGCCGGCGTGCTTCTGCTCCATGATGTGCGCCGCCCATCCGGCGGTCCGCGCGCAGGTGAACATGGAGGTGAACATGTGCAAGGGTACCTGCGCGAAGTCGAGCACGACCGCCGACCAGAACTCCACGTTCGTGGCCAGCACCCGGTCCGGCCTGCGGGCGTGCAGTTCGGCCAGGGCCGCCTTCTCCAGCGCCTCGGCCACCTCGAACCGGGGCGCCCCGAGCTCCCTGGCCGTCCGGCGCAGCACCCGGGCCCGCGGGTCCTCGGCCCGGTACACCCGGTGGCCGAACCCCATCAGCCGCTCGCCGCGGTCCAGCGCCGCCTTGACCCACGCGTCCGCGTCGCCCTGTCGCTCGACCTCCTCGATCATGCTCAGCACCCGCGCCGGGGCGCCGCCATGCAACGGCCCGGACAGCGCGCCGACCGCGCCGGACAGCGCCGCGGCCACGTCGGCCCCGGTGGAGGCGATCACCCGCGCGGTGAACGTCGAGGCGTTCATGCCGTGCTCGGCCGCGGAGACCCAGTAGGAGTCGATCGCCCGCACGTGCTTGGGGTCCGGGTCGCCCTGCCAGCGGATCATGAACCGCTCGGTGATCGTCTTTGCCTCGTCGACCCGCTTCTGCGGGACCATCGGCAGGCCCAGCCCACGCGCGGCCTGCGCCACGAACGACAGGGCCATCACCGACGCCCGGGCCAGGTCGTCGCGGGCCTGCTCGTCGCTGATGTCCAGCAGCTGGTGCATGCCCCAGGCCGGGGCCAGCATGGCCAGCGCGCTCTGCACGTCGACCCGGATGTCCCCGGAGTGCACCGGAATGGGGTACGGCTCGGCCGGCGGCAGGCCGGGCTCGAACGAGTTGTCCACCAGCAGGCCCCAGACGTGGCCGTAGGACACGTGCCCGACCAGCTCTTCGATGTCCACTCCCCGGTAGCGAAGAGCGCTTCCCTCCCTATCGGGTTCCGCGATCTCTGTTTCGAACGCGACGACACCCTCCAGACCGGGCGTGAAATCGGACATCTGGTTCCTCCGTCCTGTGGGTCACCGGCAGGCCTCGTCGCCGCGGTAGCGCTATGCGGCCAGCCGACCTATTCAATCGTGCCCGGCGCGGCGTTGGTAACCCGGCCGGCCGCCGGACTCCGGCCATATCCTCCGATACCCGGCCGGGGTTGGCCCGGGGCGGCCGGGCATCGCCGGGTGCCGGGCCGGCGGCCGGCGCCGGCGGCGGGCGGCGTGCCCCCGGGCGCCGGCCATCCGGTGGCGGCCCGAGCAGCGGGTATGTGAGGATCACTACCCGTGGAACCGACACCGCGTGCGACGGATGAGCGTGGCTTCACCGAGGACATGCTGGCCGATGACCCGCTGACCCAGTTCGCGGCCTGGATGGCCGATGTGGTGGCGGCGGCGCTGCCCGAGCCCACCGCGATGGTGCTGGCGACGGTGTCGGCCAGCGGCCGGCCGCGGGCCCGGACGGTGCTGCTCAAAAGCTACGATTCCGCCGGATTCGTCTTCTATACCAACCGGACCTCGCGCAAGGGCACCGACCTGGCCGAGGTGCCGCGGGCGAGCCTGCTGTTCGCGTGGTACCCGATACAGCGGCAGGTCATCGTCGAGGGGACGGTGTCCGCGCTGTCCACGGCCGAGAGCGAACCCTATTTCCGGTCCCGCCCGCACGGGTCCCAGGTCGGCGCGTGGGCCAGCCGGCAATCCACGGTGATCGGCTCGCGGGCGGAACTCGATGACCGTTATGACGAACTCGCCCGGAAATGGCCGGAGGGAACGGACGTTCCGATGCCGGACTTTTGGGGCGGATACCTGGTGATTCCCGAGGTAATCGAGTTCTGGCAGGGCCGGGTGAACCGGCTGCACGACCGGCTGCGGTACCGGCGGGACGGCGGCGGCTGGGTGGTCGAGCGCCTGGCGCCCTGACCTAAGCGACCGTTACAACGCCGGACGTCGGACGTCCCGGCGTTTTTCGTGGTTCGCCGACCTGGCGCTGCGGCATAGCATCGTTCCTGAAGGGAGGGCCTTTGACGGCGCACGGGCTGATCGACACCACGGAGATGTACCTTCGCACGGTTTTCGAACTGGAGGAGGAAGGCATCGTTCCGTTGCGAGCCCGCATTGCCGAGCGCCTGTCGCAGAGCGGCCCGACGGTGAGCCAGACCGTGGCCCGGATGGAGCGCGACGGCCTGCTCCGGGTCGAGGGCGACCGTCAGCTATCGCTCACCGGAACCGGTCGCAGGCTGGCCATGCGGGTGATGCGCAAGCACCGGCTGGCCGAGTGCCTCCTGGTCGACGTGATCGGCCTGCCCTGGGAGGAGGTGCACATCGAGGCCTGCCGGTGGGAACACGTGATTTCCGATACCGTCGAGCGCCGGCTTGTGGAGTTGCTCGACTATCCGGTTCGCTGTCCGCACGGAAATATCATTCCCGGACTTGCAGAACTCGGCGTTCCGACCGATGCTAGCAAACGCGCACTTGCGGCCGGCCGCGAGCGCGCCGTGGCCATGACGATGATCGCGTCGCGACGAGCCGAGCCGGTGGTGGTTCGCAGGATTAGCGAGCAGGTCCAGAGCGACGCGGCACTGATGCTTAGACTCAAGAACATCGGGATACAGCCGGGGCGGGAGATCACTCTCGCGACGAGCGACGACGGTGTGCGGGTGGTCGGTGACGATGGAATCGGCGGTCTGGAGGCTGAACTGCCGCGCCACGTGGCCGCGCATGTCTTCGTCACCAAACCCTGACCTATGCGATTGCATGCAACGAGCCGTTCGCGCGGGGGCACCGAGATGAGATCCTCGGCCCCCGACGCGACTGCTGCCCTGCGTCCGCTGCCGAGCCCCGGGGACATCCTGGAGCAGCTGTCGACCGCGTGCCTGGTCACCGACCCCGAGGGCGGCCTGCTGTACGCGAACATCTACGCCGAGGACCTGTTCGGGTTCCCCGACCACGCCGCGCGCCTGATCGGCCGGCCGCTGCTGTCGCTCGGATTCGAGGAGGGGGACGCGCGCCGGGTCAACGACCTGGTGTCGCAGGTGCTGCACGGCCGGTCGTGGGAGGGCACCCTCTCGACCCGCCGGCTGGACGGCTCGCGGCTGCTGATCCGCGCCCGGGCCGCCTCCTTGCTCGACCGGACCGGGGAGGTCCGCGGCGTCGTCATCGTGGCCCGCGAGGCCACCCTGGGCGGCAGCCGGGGCGAGCGTGACCGGCTCCGGCTGCTGGAGCGCATCGGGGAGCGGCTGTCGCGCTCGCTCGAGCTCGATGTCACGCTCCGGCAGGTGGCGGAGACGCTCGTCCCGCAGTTCGCCGATCACTGCCTTGTCGACCTGTATCAGGGCGACAAACTGGTGCGAAGGGCTCAGCTGCACGCCCGGGGCTGGTGGCCGCCCGAGGGCACCTGGGCCCAGGAGGGCGAATCGGTCAGCTATCCGATGGGGCACTTCTGCGAGCAGGCGATATCACGCGGGGAGACGGTCGTGGTGGCCGACCTGAGCGAGAAGGAGTGGCCTGCCCCGCGCCAGTCCAGCCTGGACACCTGCGGCGATATCGGGCTTCGTTCGGTGATCGCGACGCCGCTGATCGCCCGTGGTGAGGTGCTGGGCGTGATCAGCCTGGCCCTGTCCGACCTGACCCAGCGCGATCAGCGGCACTACTCCGTCGACGACGGCGACTTCCTGGGCACCATCGGCAGCCGGGTCGCGATCGCCATCGACAACGCGATGCTGTTCGAGGAGGAGCGCCGTACCGCGCTCGCGTTCCAGACCAGCCTGCTGCCACACGACCCGCCCGCCGTGGACGGCCTGACGGTCGCGTACAAGTACGTTCCGGCCAAGCCGCTCGAGACGCACGGCCAGGGCATCCAGACCCAGGTCGGCGGGGACTGGTACGACATCATCCCGCTGTCGGCCGGCCGGGTCGGCATCGTGATCGGCGACGTCGAGGGCCGTGGCGCCCGCGCGGCCGCGATCATGGGGCAGCTGCGCGCCGCGCTCCGGGCCTTCGCCCAGGACGACAAGCCTCCCGCCGAGATCCTGCGCCGTCTCGACGACTGGGTCCGCTCGCTGGATCCGACGAACCCGGACGCGCCCGGCGGGGCCACCGACACGCCGACCGTGAGTTGCACCTACCTGGTCTACGACGCCTGGTCCCGCACGCTGTCGTTCGCCAACGCCGGCCACGACGCGCCGCTGCTGATCACCGGCAACGAGGTCGGGCAGATGGAGATCGAGCACAAGGGCGTGCTGCTCGGCGTGCGCGGCAAGGGGATTCCCGGCCTCCCGACCTACCGGGAGGAAACGCGCTACCTGGCCCCGGGCTCGGCCCTGGTGTTCTACACCGACGGCCTGACCGACCGTCGCCAGCGTGCGGACGGCGAGGGCCACTACACGGAGGCCGAGGCGCTGGAGATGCTCCGCGAGGCGGTGCGGGGCGCGGCCAGTGGCAGCGTGGAAGCCATCGCCGAGGCGGCCGAGCAGGCCGTGCCGGGGGAGATCGACGACGACATGGCGATCGTCGTGGTCCGCACCTCCGCCGTGGAACTCGCCTCCCGGGAGCGCAACTTCCCGGCCGAGCCGATCCGCGTCTCCGAGGCGAGGCGGCTGGCCAACCAGACCTTCCTCAGCTGGGGCATGGAGCAGTCTCAGGCCGACCTGGCCTGTCTGCTGGTCTCCGAGGTGGTCACGAACGTGGTCCTGCACGCCGCCGTCTCGCCCAGTCCCCGGCACGAGTTCGTGCTGGACGCGTTGACGGCCGAGGGCGGGACGCTGGAGGACTGGGCCGGATCGCCGTTCGCCGACGACTTCGTCGCGCCCACCGGCCGGCGGGAATTCACGCTCCGGCTGCGCCGCGGCGACACCGCCGTCTGGGTCGAGGTGTTTGACCCCGACCTGCGGCTGCCGCGGATCCGCAGCGCGGGAGAGAACGATGAGGGCGGCCGCGGCCTGTACCTCGTCGATCAGCTGGCCACCCGGTGGGGTTCCCGGCCGACCCAGGACGGCAAGGCCGTCTGGTTCGAGATTCCGATCAAGGGCGGCCTGGGTCTGCCCTGACCGCACCGCTCATCGCGGCGATCGCCCGCTCGGTACGGCTCACTGCGGCCAGGAGGCCAGCCAGAGCACGAGCCCGACCAGGACCACCCCGGTGATGACCATGTACCAGATCCGGGCGTTCGACGCGATGCCCATGCGGCGCCGCATCCGGACCGTGAACAGCGCGACGAGTATCCCGATGAACGCCAGCAGGATCAGTCCGTTGGCCATGGCGTTCTCCCGGGAGGTCGTCTCCCTTTGAGCATAAGCCGTGACGGGCCGAAACCGAGGCACCCGGAGGCCGCGCGTTGCCGGCGGTTACGCGGTTCAGGCGGGTTGGTTACGCGGACCGGGCGGCTGGGTCGGCCGCGGGCTACGCGACCAGGCGGCCGGGCCGCCGCGGGCCGGCTACGCGGCGCCGTCGCTGCGCATGGGCGGGACGACGGCCAGGTCCGCCGAGCTGAGCACGCCGGGCACCGCGGTCGCCGCGTCCGGGCCCCGGACCGAATCCCGCAGCTGGCGCAGCACGCTGGCCTGCCGGGAGAGCGCCTCGATCCGGTCGTCGACCAGCTGCGCCGCCGATTCCCGCTGGCCGGCGCTGACCGAGCGGCCGAGGGCCAGCCGGGCCAGCGGCTTGATCTCCTCCAGCCGGAACCCCAGATCCTTCAGCGCCAGCGCGGTGTCGATATAGCCGCGGTACTCGCGCGGGTACCTGCGGGTGCCGCCGGGCGATCGGCGCGGCTCGGGCAGGATGCCGAGTTCCTCGTAGTACCGGATGGTCCGGCTGCTCACCCCCGTGGCCTTGGCGAGCTGACCGATGCTCACCAGGCCGGCCGTGTCCTCGACGATCTTGGCTGCCATGCCCGATTTTCCCCCTGTTGCCATGCCAGCTGGCCCGGCGGTGCGCAGTGCCCCGCGCGCCCAGCCGACCGGTAGCCGAGGACCTGCCGGACCCCCGTGCCAGGCGAGCCCCCTCGCCTGATACGCCGACTGGCCTCGATATACTACGGATAGTAGTCTCTCGGGCACTGAGGGCGATGCTGCGTTGGCGGAATCCGCTGCCGGGCGGATCTTGCCTGGCAGGCCTATGGAGCGCATGGATCCCCGGAGTAACCTCAAATCAAGGGCCAACCGGGGCGTTATGCCACGCCGCGTTCACCTGCGCGGCCGGTCGGCGGCTAGGGCTAGCGGAGGGCGGACATCGTGTCGGAGGCGTACATTGTCGGGGCGGTGCGCACCCCTGTCGGCAAACGAAACGGCGGTCTGGCGGCGGTGCACTCGGTAGACCTGGCTTCCCAGGTGCTCACCGAGCTCATCGCCAGAACCGGTGCCGATCCTTCCGCGGTGGACGACGTCATCATGGGATGCGTCTCCCAGATCGGGGCGCAGTCCATCGACATCGCGCGAAATGCCTGGCTGTCGGCCGGGCTGCCGGAGAGCGTGCCGGGCGTCACCATCGACCGCCAGTGCGGCTCGTCTCAGCAGGCCGTGCACTTCGCCGCCCAGGCGGTGCTGTCCGGCACCCAGGACCTGGTCATCGCGGCCGGCGTGGAGAACATGAGCATGGTGCCCATGGGCTCGACGGTGGCGCTCCCGATGGAGAAGGGCATGCCCGGCCCGTTCGGCCAGGGCTGGCGGGACCGGTACGGCGACCAGGAGATCTCCCAGTTCCGCGGCGCCCAGATGATCTGCGAGAAGTGGGGCTTTAAGCGGTCGCAGCTCGAGGAGTTCTCGCTGGAGAGCCACCGGCGGGCGGCGCGCGCGATCGACGAGGCCCGGTTCGCGCGGGAGATCGTCGCGGTCGACGGGGTCACCACGGACGAAGGCCCGCGCCGCGACACCTCCCTGGAGAAGATGGCCGAGCTGAAGCCGCTGCGCGAAGGCTGGGAGCTCACCGCCGCCACGGCCTCGCAGATCTCCGACGGCGCCGCCGCGGTCATGGTCGCCTCGCCGACCGCGGTGCAGCGGCATGGCCTGACGCCGCGGGCGCGGATTCACGCGCTCACGGTCACCGGTGCCGACCCGGTGTTCATGCTGACCGGGCCCATCCCGGCTACCGAGCAGGCGCTGGCCAAGTCGGGCCTGAACGTCGACGACATCGACGTGTTCGAGGTGAACGAGGCGTTCGCCCCGGTGCTGCTGGCCTGGTCGGCCGACACCGGAGCGTCGCTCGAGAAGGCCAACCCGAACGGCGGCGCGATCGCGCTCGGGCACCCGCTCGGCGCGACCGGGGCGATCCTGATGACCAAGCTGCTCCACGAGCTGGAGCGCGTCGGCGGCCGGTACGGCCTGCAGACGATGTGCGAGGGCGGCGGCCAGGCCAACGCCACGATCATCGAGCGCCTCAGCTAACGGGTTCCCGGCCCTGGCCCGGAGCACGCCGCGCGCCTTTCATGATCTCGGTCGATTAGACGCAAATGGACCACCTAATCGACCGAGATCATGAAATTCGCAGGCACCGATGACGGATCCGCCCGGCTGGTGCCGTCCGCGGCTGGTGTTGGCGCATTGCTCCGGCGGTTAGTTGCCCGGTTTGCCGGGTTTGGTCGTCCAGCCGCTCGCGTCATTGGGGTAGCTGCGGCGTCGGGCGAGCCGGGCTGCCCGGATCGCCAGGGCGGGGCATTGGCGCGCATTCCGGCCCTCGCCATCTGGGTGCGTTCGCCGTGTGTCCGGTTTGTCGGTTGTCGGCAGCTCCGGATTGTGGCGCCGGGTGGTTGGGGCCGCGCGCCGGACAGCAATGATCTGTGCTGGCCCGCGCACTGCTCGCCGAGGCTGCTCGTCGCGGGGTGCTCGCTGCGGCCGGACGCGAGCGTGCTAGCCGCCCGGTCGTGCCGGAAGCCCGACGCCCGCTGGAGGACTTGCCGAAGCCACAGGAAATATATAATCTGAATTGCAGGTTAACTAAGTACAAGACTTGAGGTTACCTGGATCACTCAGATCCTGGAACTTCCACACGGAGGTGAAACGCATTGCTGCTGACAACGTTTGATCCCTTTGCGCAGGAGTTCACCCGGCGGGCTTTCGGCTCGGCGGACTACCGTCGGCTGGCCCGGATGGACGCCATCCGGCGCGAGAACGACGTTGAGCTCCGGTTCGACCTGCCGGGCATTGACCCGGAGAGCATCGACGTCACGGTGGACAACGGCGTGCTGACCGTCAAGGCCAGCCGGTCCGACGAGTACACCGAGGGCGAGAAGCCGTTCATCCGCGAGCGGGTGATGGGCACCTACGCCCGCCGCATCCGCCTGTCGGACGCGGTCGACGCCGAGAACATCGACGCCAGCTACACCGACGGCGTGCTGACCGTGCACGTGCCCGTCGCGGAGCAGGCGAAGGCTCGCAAGATCGAGGTTCGTTCCGACGCCAAGGCGATCGCCGCCTGACGCAGAGGTACGCTGTCCGGGCCCGGAGCGGTTTGAGCCGCACCGGGCCCGGAACCATTCCCGGAGCCCGACATGCCCTCACTGCCGTTCGATGACGAGAACCTGCCGCTGTTTACCGTCGGCCAGGTGTCGCAGATGCTCGAGATCCAGCAGGCGTTCCTGCGCCGCCTGGATCAGCTTCGCGTCGTCCAGCCCACCCGGTCGGCCGGCGGCCAGCGGCGCTACACCCGCCGCGAGATCACCGTGGTGCAGTACGTGGTGAACCTCGTTGACGAGGGAATGACGCTGCCGGGTGTCCGGCGCGTCCTCGAGCTGGAGGAGCGGGTCAGGCAGCTGGAGGCCGAACGGGACGCCCTCCAGGCCGAGCTCGACGAGCGGGACGTGCAGCTCGCCCGGCTCAGGGCCGACCGGTCAAGCTGACCCGGCCGACCCCGAGACGGGGCGTAAAAGACACAGGATTGTCAGCCGATGTGCCGGTGCACGTCGTCGTACTTGGACGGCCCCGGCCGGGTCTCGGCCACCCACGGGCCGGGGATCGACGGGTCGATGACCCCCTGCTCGAGCCAGGTGTAGCGGCCGGACATGACCCGCCGGGAGAGGGCCGTGTCGCGGGCATCGGTGTTGCGCCACAGCCCGCCGAACAGCTCCTCGCAGCGCAGCCTGGCCTGGCCGCAGAAGGCGTCGGCCAGCTCGTACCCGGTCTTGCCGCGTCCCCCGGCGGCCTGCGCCGCGTCCATCTGCGCCCGCACGCAGACCGCGCTCATCGCGAACAGCTCGGCGCCGATGTCGACGATCCGGGCCAGGAACGCCTGCCGCCGCTCCAGCCGGCCCTGCCACCGGGCCATGCCGTAGAACGTGGCCCGGGCCAGCTTCCGGCTGGCCCGCTCGACGTAGCGCAGGTGCGCGGCGAGCGGTCCGAACTCGCCGTAGCTGCGCGGCCGCTGGCCCTCGCCGGTGACCAGCGTCGGCAGCCACTTGGCATAGAAACCCCCCGCCTTCGCGGCCGCCCGGGCGCGGCGGCCGGCGGGCAGGCCCGGCTCGATCACCTCGCCGGCCGCGCTCAGGTGGGCGTCCACGGCCTCCCGGGCGATGAACAGGTGCATGATCTCGGTTGAC